>Ga0335075_10006650_pt1 | contig 17838 bp, 18 predicted proteins | sample Lox_Sample_24_FD_206723 | JGI IMG/M metagenome (GOLD analysis project Ga0335075, IMG submission 206723) | Soil microbial communities from Loxahatchee National Wildlife Refuge, Florida, United States - Lox_Sample_2.4 | ecosystem: Environmental > Terrestrial > Soil > Wetlands | place: USA...
CAGCCCGGCGTCCGGCCGGTCCGCGCCCTGGCAATGCACCGTGAGGTCAACCAGGCTGGCCAGTGACCGGGCGAGGTATTCCACGTGCACGCCGGCGCCGCCATAGACCTCCGGCGGGTACTCCCTGGTCAGCATCGCCACCCGCAACGGCCGCGAGCTGCCGGCGACGGAGTCCGTCACGACGCCGTTCCCGTCATGGGTGTGGTCCGGTCACAGTGGCACTTCCTGGCCCTTGCCCACGACGGTGATGCCACCCTCGGAGACGACGAAACCGCGAGCGCGATCGTGCTCCTTGTCCACCCCTACGACGGCGCCTTCGGGAACGTCCACATTCTTGTCGATGATGGCGTTCTCGATGACCGCATGCCGCCCGATCCTGGTGTTGTGCAGGATGACGGCGCGCTCGACCCTCGACCAGCTGTTGACCCGGACGCCAGGCGACAGCACCGCGTCGCGGACGAGACCGCCGGACACGATCACGCCGTTGCTGACCACGCTGTTGATCGCCCGGCCGACGCGGTCGCCGCTGTCGTGGACGAACTTCGCCGGCGGCTGTGAGGGGACCTGCGTCAGCAGTGGCCACTTGTCGTTGTAGAGGTTGAAGATCGGGTGCACGGCGCACAAGTCCATCTGCGCCTCGAAGTAGGAGTCCAGCGTCCCGACGTCGCGCCAGTAGCCGACGTCGCGCGGCTCGGCGCCGGGGACCTTGTTATCCAGGAAGTCGTAGACCTGGGCTGAGCCCTTCTTCACCAGCATCGGCACGATGTCGCCGCCCATGTCGTGCCTGCTGGCATCGTCGGCCGCGTCTTGGCGCAGCGAATCCACCAGGACGTCCGTGCTGAAGATGTAGATGCCCATCGACGCGAATGCCATATCCGGCTTGCCGGGCATGGCCGGGGGGTCGGCGGGCTTCTCCAGGAACGCCTCGATGGTGCGCCCGTCCGGTGCCACCCGGATCACGCCGAAGGCGGTCGCCTCAGCCCGCGGCACGGGGATCGCCGCCACGGTCACGCCAGCGCCGCTCTGGATGTGCTGGTCGATCATCTGCTGCGGGTCCATCCGGAACACGTGGTCGGCGCCGAACACGGCGACGATGTCCGGCTGGTCGTCAAAGATGAGGTTCAGCGACTGGTAGATGGCGTCGGCCGAGCCGGTGTACCAGTACGGGCCAAGTCGCTGCTGTGCCGGGACGGGCGTCACGTAATTGCCGAGCAGGCTGCTGAGCCGCCAGGTCGTGGTGATATGCCTGTCCAGGCTGTGGCTCTTGTACTGGGTCAGCACACAGATGCGTCGCATCCCGGCGTTGACCAGGTTGGACAGCGCGAAATCCACCAGCCGGTACAGACCGCCGAACGGCACAGCCGGCTTGGCCCGGTCCGCGGTGAGCGGGGCAAGTCGCTTGCCCGCGCCGCCAGCCAGGACCATGCCGAGCACCCTGGCCCGTCCAGGCTCCACGTAGGCAGACATCTCCACCTCCCTAGACCACCATGCCCGCAGCTTCGCTGGCTACAAGTGTGGTCCGCGAACGCGGAGAAAAGTATCCCGGTTGCTACGCCGGGCGCGTCACGCGGATCTTGGATTGCTCGTGCCCAGTTTCTTCCCAGTCCGCCATGTACTCGGCCGTCAGGCCGTGCCGGCTTGCCAGGTCGATCAGAGTCTCGGTGCGGTAGTAGAAGTCCTCGCGCAGTACCTGGTGCTCAGCGCCCTCGGTGCGGTCGAACGTGAAGTCAAAGAACCCGCCCGGTGCCATGATCCTGCCGACGTGAGCGAGGCACTCCTCGATCACCGATAGCGGTGAGTGCGAGAAGACGCTGTGCGCGTGCACGACATCGAAGTAGCCGTCGGGCAGGAACTCTAGCCGCAGGTCGCTGACGAGGCTGACATACGGCAGCTTGCGCTGCAGGCCGTAATCGACGATCGTCCGCTCGGCCGCCAGCAGGATGTCTGGCGAGATGTCGGTGCCGTAGTAGTTCCCGGCGTCCAGGTAATCGATGAACAAACGGCCGGCCCGGAGGTTACCGCAGCCGATCTCCAGCATCCGCATGGCTGGCTTGAGCCCATGGCTGGTGAGGTAATCGAACTGCAGCTGGCCTAGCTGAAGCCAGGCCTCGCGAGACTTGCTCCCGACGGCAGCGTCACTGTTCCGGCTGGTGTCAGAGCGCATCACCGCGCGGTAATAGCTGACGTGATCACGTGTGGTCAGCCAGAGCCAGGTATCCCGGCCGCGGCGGCGAGCGTACCCCGAGATGCGGTCCGGATGGCGGATCGCGTAACCGACTTGGTAGGTCAGGCGTGACCGATTCTTCCCATGCACCCAGCCATGCTAGGGCAACCAGGCCCCTGCCGAGGCGGACTGCCGGCAGGCAGAATGCCTACGCCGAGGTGCTGTCCTCACCCGAGGAACGCCGCGTTGTCGCACGCGTCGCCAGCATCCGCGCGGTGTGCACGCCGGCCCCTAGCACGATGCCCCAGATCAGCGCTTCGCGCAGGGCGACTTCCGGGTTCTCCGGGTGCTCTGGCGGCTCCTTGCCGGTGATCTTCGTCCAGCCGAACGACAGGATCTTGCGTGCCGCAAAGGCCGCGCATGCGCCAACCAGCGCGCCCACCAGGCGGCTTCCTCCGCCGCTCTTGCCTGCCATCAGCCCGTCCTCCTAGGCACCCGCTCTGCTCTCCGGTCGCTGTCGCCGACTGGGGTGATCATGTCATGGCCAGGCCGCCGGGGCTCACCACGGGGCGAGAAGACTCGATAGCCGCGGCGAGTTCGGCCGGGTGCCTGGTCGCTACTAGCCAGTACGGGCTGGCCGGGTCCGGGCCCTTGACTTCGATGTAGACCGCATACCGCAGGTAGGGCCGGATCAGGACGTGGGCGTTCGGGTCAGCCCGCGGTCCGCGCAAGGCCCTGGTCTGCGCTTCATCGAGCGCCAGTACCTCACCGGTCAGTGCTAGCGGCAAGGTAGCGTCGCCGGCTCGCAGTTCTCCCGCCGTCACCTCGATGACCGCCCGGCCCCAGTTCAGCAGGAAGGCGGCCGTGATCGCGATCTGCGTAGTGAAAACCGCGATGGTGATCACAAGATCAAAGCCGGTCCAGACAATCGCGCCGAACGTCAGCATGGTGATCATCCCGACGACCCACCACAGCGGCGGCGCGAACAGGCGCTCCCGATAGAAGTGCATGGCACCACGGTAGTTGGTTACATGTACTGCATGACGGGCCGGCCGAAACAACCCACGAGCGAGCAGCCTGCTGAGGCCGGCGCCGGGCAGTCCAACGGGCTGCGGGGTGTCGTGCGCCGGCTATGGCGGGCTGGCGGAGTCGGCACTACCGAGCACGAGGCCGCGCCCGGGCCAGAAGTAGCGAGCGGGCCAGAAGCATCGAGCGGGCCAGAAGCAGCACCCCGGCCAGAAGTAGCAGCCGGGGCACAGCCAGCCGCGGGCCCGGCTCCTGGCGTCCCCGATCGCGGTGGGGTCAGCCCGGACCTGCAGGTGTCGAGGCTGCTGCGGCAAGCCGCAGCGTGGTCCTGGCGGTTGCTAATCACCGGCGTGGCCGTCTACGTGGCATTCCGCCTGGCGGATTACCTGCGCCTCGTGACGCTTCCCTTCATCGCGGCGCTGCTCTTCACCGCCTTGCTCCATCCGTTCGCTGGCTGGCTTCGCCGGCACGGCGCCGGCGCGCTGCTGTCCACCTGGTGCTGCTTCCTGATCGCGCTGCTGATAATCGGCGGCGCGATGACTCTCGTGGCAACTCAGATCAGCGCCGATTACCCGACCCTGTTCGCCGAGACGACGAAGACCGCAACGGAAGTGCAGCACTCGCTGGCGGGGCCGCCTTTCCACCTGAACGCGAGGCGGCTCTCGAAGCTCACCGCCGAGGGGCTCAAGTACATCTCGCAGCACAAGTCGGTGGTAGCCGGAACGGTGCTGACCACCGGCAAGTACGCGCTCGAGTTCCTGGCTGGCACAATCCTGACGCTGTTCATCTCGTTTTTCCTGCTCAAGGACGGCCACCGGATCTGGCGTTTCGTGATCAGCGGGATCAAGGGAGAGGCGCACAGGCGGGCGGATCGCGCGGGCGCGGCAGCCTGGCAGGCCGTGGTTCACTACATCCGGGGCACCACGGTGGTAGCCGCCATCCACGCATTGTTCATCGGGCTCGCGCTGTGGCTGCTGGGCGTCCCGCTCCTGGCGCCTTTTATCGTGCTGATATTCCTCGCGGCCTACGTGCCCATCATCGGCATCCTGATCGTCGGCGCGCTGGCCATCCTGGTCACGCTCGCTACCAAGGGCTGGGTCGCAGCCGTGATCCTGCTGGGCGTCTTCATCCTGGAAAACCAGATCGAGGACCATCTGCTGCAGCCGCTCGTTATCGGGCGGATCATCAGGCTGCATCCGCTGGCAATCATCCTGGTGCTCGCGGTTGGCGGGGTCGTGGCCGGCATCCCGGGCGCCATCATCGCCGTTCCGGTCGCGGCCGTCATCACCTACGCCTGGCCTGAGCTTCGGGGCGGGACGCCGGAGGGCTAGCGTCCGCGGTACGTTCGGGCCAGCCCGAGATATCCTGCGAAGGACGGTCAGATGACGTGTGCCTGCAGCCAGCCTGGATCGGTCGAAGTGCTGATCTGCCGGCTGGATCCGGATCTGCCGATCCCGCGCCGGGCTCACCCGGGCGACGCGGGCAGTGATCTGTACCTCACTGCGGACTTGGATCTGCAGCCGGGCCAGCGGGCGACTGTCGGGACCGGCGTGTGCATCGCGCTGCCAGATGGGTACGCAGGCTTCGTGCATCCTCGCTCTGGACTGGCAGCGCGGTGCGGGCTGACGATCGTCAATGCGCCAGGCACTGTCGACGCGGGGTACCGTGGCGAGATCAAGGTGATTCTGCTGAACACCGATGCCGAGCATCCGGTGCAGCTCCGGCGAGGTGACCGGATTGCCCAGCTTGTGATTCAAAAGGTAGAACGCCCGCTCTGGCGGGAGGTGACGACCCTGCCGGGATCGCAGCGCGGCGACGGCGGCCACGGCTCGACCGGAGGCCATGCGATGGGCAGCGATCCTCGGGGTGATAGCTAGGTCCCGGCGGGCCTGCGGGCCGGCTGGGAGCTGAAGACAAGGAGAGTGTGGGGTGTTCCGACGGCGCCGCCGTGACGGCCAGCAAGATACCGGCGTCGAGCCCGCCGCTGGCGACTACCCGGCAGCCGATGACGAGCTGGCGGAGCAGGTCAGCACGGACGAAGAGTGGGCCGACGACGAGTGGACTGAGGACGAGTGGACCGAGGAAGGCTCCGGCGAGCCGGCTGAGGAGGAGTATGCCGAGGACCAGTGGGCGGAGGACGCGCCACCGGACCTGAACGATGCCGGCGGTGACGAGCCGGCGTCGGCCTCTGCTGCCGCTCGCGGGCGGCACCGGGCCGGGCGGGCGGACCTGGGCGATCCGGAGACCTGGACCCGGCTGCGGGACACCCAGATCGTCAACCCGGCGATGACCCGCTCCGCAGGTCCCTGGGACGGGGCCGGCGATTATCCCGAGGCGGAGCGCATCGACTTCGGAAGCCTGCAGGTCCCGGTCCGCGAGGGCTTCGACGTCCAGGTTTTCGTATCGGAGGAAGACGGCATCTCGATCGCCGTGGTCAACGGCGACAGCGGGCTGCAGCTGCAGCCCTTCGCTGCCCCGCGGAGCTCTGGATTGTGGCATGAGGTCCTGCCGGAAATCGCGGAGGAGGTGGCCAAGGCCGGAGGCCAGAGTGCCGAGCAGGTCGGCTCGTTCGGTCCGGAGCTGCTCGCCCGGGTAGTGCCGCAAGGCGCGGAGGGCCAGGACGTTCCGCCGCAACTGCTCCGTTTCCTGGGTGCCGATGGCCCGCGATGGTTCCTGCGCGGGCTGATCAGCGGTCCCGCTGCTGGCGACGCGGGCCTGGCGCGGCCGTTCGAGGAGATATTCGCGGACGTCGTGGTCGTGCGCGGAGAACACGCGGAGCCGCCGCGGAAGCCGCTCGAAATCCAGCTTCCGGACGAGGCGCGCCAAGTCCTTGAGGGGCAGATCGCCGCTGCCGATCCCGACTCGCTCAATCCGTTCGAGCGAGGACCGGAGATCACGGAGACGCGCTAGGGCTGCCGGGATCTGCTGGCGCTGTCTCGCTGACAGTGCCTAGCGGCCGTTGCCGAGAAGCGTCGCAAGCTCGCGCTCGACGTTCTGGCTGGTGACGAACAGCAGCTCGTCCCCTGCCTCCAGCGGATCGTCTGAGCTGGGAACGATCACCCGGCCGTCCCTCAGGATGGCGACCAGCGCGGTGTCGACCGGCCATTCGATGCTGCCGACCCGCTCGCCGGCCAGCGGGGCGCCCGCTGGCATGGTGAGCTCGACGAGGCTGGCCTCGCTCTGCCGGAATGTCATGAGCCGGACCAGGTCACCGACGCTGACAGCCTCCTCGACCAGGGCTGAGATGAGGCGCGGAGTAGAAACGGCAACGTCAATACCCCAGGACTCATTGAACAACCACTCATTGTTCGGGTGATTGATCCGTGCCACTACGCGTGGCACGCCGTACTCGGTCTTGGCGAGCAAGGACACCACCAGGTTCGCCTTGTCGTCACCGGTGGCGGCGATGACGACATTGCAGCGTTCCAGCGCGGCATCATCGAGCGCGGTTATCTCGCATGCGTCGGCGAGCAGCCACTCTGCTCGGGGCACGCTGTGGACCTTGATGGAATTCGGGTCCTTGTCGATGAGCAGGACCTCGTGCCCGTTCTCGAGGAGTTCCTTGGCGATGGAGCGGCCGACTGCCCCTGCGCCCGCAATCGCGACCCGCATCAGTGGCCTCCCCTTCCGGGTATCGGCATCGCGAACACCCTGGCGATCTCGGCGATGTCCTTGTCCGCAGCGACCACGTGCAGAACGTCGCCCTCCTGGACGACCAGGTTCGGCCCGGGTATCACGGCCTCGCCGAGCCGGGAAATGTAGGCGATCCGGGCGCGGGCTGCGTGTTCCAGGTCGCAGACCTTCTGGCCGATCCAGTCGTCGGAGTAGGCAACCTCGGCCAGCACAACCGCGCCGGTCGGATCGCGCCAGAGCGATTCCGCGCCTTCCGGGATCAGCCGGCGCAGCATCTGGTCGGCGGTCCAGGCCACGGTTGCCACAGTCGGGATGCCCAGCCGCTGGTAAACAGATGCCCGCCGCGGGTCGTAGATGCGCGCAACGACCCGTTGCACGCCGAACGACTCCCTGGCCACTCTCGCTGCTATGACGTTGGAGTTGTCGCCGCTGCTCACCGCGGCGAACGCGTCAGCTCGCTCGATGCCCGCCTCGGTCAGCACGTCCCGGTCGAAGCCGATGCCGGTCACCTTGGTGCCCTTGAACCCCGAGCGCAGCTTCCTGAAAGCCTCTGGGTCCTGGTCGATGACCGCGACGGAGTGACCGGAGTCCTCGAGCGCATGGGCAATGCTTGAGCCGACCCGCCCGCACCCCATGATCACGATATGCACGTGCTTCCTTCCAGCCACAGCGGTGCAGTCACGGTATGCCCTCTGACGCGATGCTGCCAGCCCACGGCACGGGCCGCCAGCCTGTCCGGTACCCAGCCTGGGCTGGCCCGCGCCGACAGGGCACGATGTAGCCCGTGACCACGCAGGCCGCGTCCGCGCCGCAAGCCGGAGACATGCTGGAACTCACCGCCGGCGAGGTAGTCCACGGCGGCTGGTGCGTATCCAGGCAGGATGATACGGGGTGGGTGATTTTCGTTCGCCACGCCCTTCCTGGTGAGCGTGTCCTCGCTACCGTCACGCAGGCAACGGCCCGGTTCGCCAGAGCCGACGCGACTGAGATCCTCCGGCCGTCCGCCGACCGGGTCACGCCGCCCTGCCCCTACGCCCGGCCGGGCGGCTGCGGCGGCTGCGACTGGCAGCACGCCAGCCTGCCCGCCCAGCGCGGCATGAAAGCCGCGGTGATCCGCCAGCAGCTCAGCCGCATCGGCGGAATCGACATGGAGGTGGAGGTCGAGGCCCTCGACGGCGATGACGCCGGCCTGTCGTGGCGGACGGCCGTGTCGTTCGCCGTCGACGCGGCTGGTAGGGCCGGCCTGCGCAAGCACAGGTCGCACGAGATCGTCGAGATCGAGCGCTGCCTGATCGCGCACGAACTGGTGACGGCCGCGGACGTGACCGGCAAGCGCTGGCCGGGAGCACAGGCAGCAGAAGTCAGTGTCGCACCCGCTACCGGTGAGCGGGGCGTGCTGGTGACCGGTCCGGCGAGCGAGCGCGCGCTGCCAGAGATCGCGGCCGACTCGATCCAGCTGGTGCGCAAGTCCGGTGCCCGGACGCCGGTACGCGGCCGGGGCTACCTCACTCAGCGGGCAGCCGGACGGGACTGGCGGGTAAGCCTCGGCACCTTCTGGCAAGTGCACCCGGGAGCCGCGGACGCGCTGGCGGCGGCGGTCCTGGCCGCGGCAGACCCGCGGCCGGGTGACACGGCGGTCGACCTGTACTGCGGCGCCGGCTTGTTCGCCGGCGTCCTGGCGGAGGCAGTCGGGCCCGACGGCGCCGTGATCGCGATCGAGCAGGACCTGTCGTCGGTCCGGAACGCGCGGCATAACCTGCGTGACTGGCCATGGGCTCGGGTGCGGCCTGGGGATGTAGCCGCGGTGCTGCGCGCGCAAGGCCTTGGCGGTGCCTCTATAGCCGTCCTTGACCCGCCGAGGGCCGGTGCGGCCAGACCGGTCATCGAAGCGCTCTGCGGTCGCGGCAGGAGCGGGGAGCCTGGTCCGGCGCTGCGCCGGATCGCGTACGTATCGTGTGATCCGGCGACCCTGGCGCGTGACCTGCGGCTACTGAAGGACGCTGGCTGGCAGCTCACCGGGGTGCGAGGGTACGACGCCTTCCCGATGACCCATCACGTGGAGTGCGTGGCGACTCTGGTCCGTGATTAGCCCCGGTAGCTGGGATTGTCCGCCGCCTCCCGCCCGCACCGGGGATCGCGCCATTCTGCGGAGCCTGCACCTCGATGCGAGCGCCTTTCAGGCCGGCTAGCTCAGTGCGTGCGCGGCAAACGCCGCAAAAACCGGTCCGCGGTGGGGTGGACTGGCCGCCGAGCCACCTGAGCACTGACGTCTGACGTGCGGGCAAGATGGGCTCATGAAACTGCGAATTTTCACCGAACCGCAACAGGGCGCGAGCTACCAGACGCTTCTGCGAGTCGCCAAGGCAACTGAAGACCTCGGCTTCGACGCCTTCTTCAGGTCCGACCACTACCTGAAGATGGGCGACGTGAGCGGCCTTCCGGGCCCGACCGACGCCTGGATCACGCTGGCGGGCCTGGCGCTGCAGACATCGCGGATCAGGCTCGGCACCCTGATGAGCCCGGCGACCTTCCGCTATCCCGGCCCGCTGGCCATCTCGGTAGCGCAGGTCGACCAGATGAGCGAGGGCCGGGTCGAGTTCGGCTTTGGGGCCGGCTGGTTTGACGCCGAGCACTCGGCCTATGCCATCCCGTTCCCGGACACTCGCGAGCGGTTCGACCGCTATGCCGAGCAGCTGGCAATCATCACCGGGCTGTGGGAGACGCCGGTAGGGGAGAAGTTCAACTACACCGGGACGTACTACTCGGTGACTGACTCGCCGGGGTTGCCGAAGTCGGCGCAGCAACCGCGGCCGCCCGTACTGATCGGCGGCGCGGGGCCGAAGCGGACGCCGATGCTAGCCGCGCGTTACGCGGACGAGTACAACGTCCCGTTCAGCAGCATCGACGACACGGCCGCTGCGTTCCGCCGGGTGAAGCAGGCCTGCAAGGCGGCTGGCCGGGCGGAAGAAACCATGCTCTACTCCGCCGCTCAGGTGGTCTGCTGCGGACGCACCCCGGATGAGCTTGCCAAGCGGGCGGCGGCAATCGGGCGCAAGGTCGACGACCTGCGCGTGAACGGCCTCGCTGGCACGCCTGAGGAGGTCGGCGACCGGATCGCCGAGTTCGCCGGGGTCGGCGCCACCACGATGTACCTGCAGGTGCTGGATCTCGACGACCTTGATCACCTGGAACTCCTGGCTGAGCTGCTACCGGCGGTCGGCTAGGCAGCCATCGGCTAAGCAGAAGATTTTCAGCACAATGGCTGGGTAAGCCCGGAGCTGATGCTGTCAAGCTGAGCCAGGCCGAGCCAGGTGCCCGGCCTGGCTCACTTCCGGGAGGAACTCAGATGGCACCACGGCGCCGGGGCCGGCTGCGCTGGTGGCTGCTGGGCGGCCTGGTGGCCCTCGTGATCCTGGTGGTCGGCGGAACCTGGTTGTACATCCATGTGATCGAGGGACCGGCACCCGCGCCGCTGAGCCTGAAGTCCGGCGCGAGCTCGAGCTCTAACTCCGCCGGCCCCGACTCAGCCACCGCGGCCGCAGTGGCCGGAACGTGGCGCGTCTCCGCGGGCTCGATAGTCGGTTACCGAGTGAACGAGGTGCTCGCCGGCCAGAACAACGTCGCCGTCGGCCGGACCAGTAACGTCACCGGCAGCCTCACCATCCGCGACGGCTCCGTCACTGCAGCCTCGTTCAGCGTCCCGATGGACACCATCAAGAGCGACGAGAGCGAGCGCGATGTGCAGTTCAACGGGCGGATCATGGAAACCGCCACCTACCCCACGGGAACGCTGAGGCTTACTACTCCGGTTGCCCTCGGCTCGCTGCCTGCGGCCGGAGTGATCAGGACTTATCACGCCACGGCCGACCTCACCCTGCACGGGCACACCCGGAAGGTCACCTTCCCGCTTTCTGCGGAGCGGACCGCGGCTGGCATCGAGGTTTCTGGCTCGATCCCGGTCAAGTTCGCCGACTGGGACATCGGCAATCCGAGCTTCGCCGGCTTCGTCACTACCCAGAATCACGGCCTTCTGGAGTTCCTGATCAAGTTCAGCCGGTCATGACTGGAGTGCGCGCGGCCCAACCGATCACGGTCCCCCGGAGTCTGTAAGGCAGACGGCTACTGTCTCGACTTACGGGGAGTATCACCATGGCCGGAATCGGGGTTGGCAGACGGGTAGCTCTGCCGGTAATCACTTCCGCTGCGCTCACTCTGGCGTGCGCTATTGCTGGCTGTGGCGCGCCGAACCCGGCCGCCAGCCGGCCGGGGACGCTAGTTAGCAAACACACGGTAACTTCCCGGCCCGTCGCGACGCTGGGCCTGACCGCGGCCGGGCAGCCGCGGTATTTCGCGGGCATCGTGCGCGCGTCCGGAAGCGCCACAGGAGCTGGGCCAGTCCAGATCAGGCACTCGGTCACCGGCGCCCTGGCGCCGCGCCAGCCGGGCACCTACGCGCTCGCGATCGCTGCTTACGACGGCGGCAGCCGGCTGCTGATCGCCCAGCAAGCCGGTGATGCCTGCGCCAGCCGGCTGTACCGGGCCACGCTGAGCGGACGCGGCGTACTTGGCAGTCTGTCGCGGATCGGCCCGCGCCTGCACGGCCTGGTCTGGTCACTGGCCGCCGACACCGACGGCAAGATCGTCGGGACTACGGTTGCCGGCTGCGAGAAGGGCCAGGCTGGGTACCTGGCGGTCATCCACATCCGCACAGGCTCCGTGCGCCGGTGGGGCTCAGTCAATCTGGGTGGCACGGGCGGTGGCCTGACGCTCGGCTTCGGCTTGTCGATGTCCGCGAACGGCCGCCTGCTTGCCTTCACCGGGGAGGCAACGTCGACCGCGGGCACGAACACGGGCCAGCGGGTGTGGGTCCTGCGGACCGCTGCGCCAGCCGGAACGCTGGCCCAGCGCAGCCGTGTTGTGCTCAGCCGGCCTAACTCCGGCCCGGCCCTGTCCTCGGTCGTCCTGAGCGCAGCCGGGAAGTCCTTCTATCTGTGCACGGTCAGCACCAAAGGCACCGTCAGCGCGCATAAGACCGTGACGCAGACTGCGGTCATCACTGCTCGGCGCACGTCGGACGGGACCACTACCAGCACGCTGGCGAAGTTGACCGCGACCGGTGTCAATTTCCTCGGCCAGGGCTTCGGGTGCCCGATGGCCATCACGCCGAACGGGCGCTACCTCTTTGCGCCCTACCGGTTGCATTACGGGAACAGCACCATGGTGCCGCCGCGGGTCAGCGCTGCGGTGATCAGTATCTCGAGTCACGCTCGGAGGACCGTCTCGTTCCAGCTTCCGGGGTCGGGCGGGATGAGCGTCGCCGACGGCATCACCGTCGCCTGGTGACGCGCTGCCGCGGACTCTGGCCATCGGACAGCGGCGGTTAGCGGACGGTGCGGGCGGGGTCCGCGGAGCCTGTTTGCCCCGCGGAGCCTGTTAGGACAGCGAGCCTGACTGCGACGGCCACGATCGCCGCGAGCGGCAGGCTGATCCCGATCCGCTGCAGTGTGGCGGCCCAGCTGCCGTTCGGCTCGGCGTAAAGAGCCGCCAGCAGCGCGGCTGCTGCCACCGCCGCCGCGACCAGCGGTACCGCCAGCTTGCTCCACTGCCGGTCGCGCCTGAAACGGCGGGCTAGCAGCAGCGGCGCGGCGATCAGTAGCACGTACACAGCGGCGCTGATGACGTTGTGCGCCTGGTTGTGCCAGGACTCCGGCCCGGCTGTCAGCAGCACGTGATCGCGGCGCAGCAAGCCGGCCGCGATCGCCAGCGCGCCCGCCAGTTGGATCAGCCGCGGGCTTAGCCCGGCCTGGCGGCCGCCAAGCCCGGCCCGAAGCGCCGCGCCGAAGCCAATCGCGCACCCGCCGAGCAGCAGGAAGGCGCTGATCATGAGCCACGGATCGCGGGCGTTCTCGGCCGCAAGACCGCTGATCTGCGGAGCTGAGAAGGGCAGGCCGGACTGGCGGAACGCCGCCGCGATCCAGCCGACCGTGAACGCGGCCGGGCCGATGACGCCAGCGACAGCCCCGGCGCGGATCCAGTTCATGCTGCGGATCCGGGTTCTCATGCGGACCCGGATTGCCGCGGCGATCCAGTTCCCCATGCGACCGCGGCCGGGCGGGCTGCCGCGGGGGCGAGCTGACCCGTTCCCGGCCTGAATATCGGTGTTAGCCGCCGGCTGCGCGCCACGGGTCATAGTCGACCTCAAGCGGCTCTTGGGCCGGCCGGTCCGCTGCCGGGATGTGCCGCAGGTTGAGTCTGATCCTGGTCCACGTCGAGGACCGGCCGCGCATCGAGTCGACCAGGATGTCGGCCGGCTCGAGTAGCGCCGCAGCGTCCGGGTGCCGCTCCTTCCAGCGGTCCAGGCCGGCCATCGCCTCTGCCTTGCTGGCGGCGCGGGCAATCTCGATCAGCGGCATCGACGAGCGGCGGCGCCCGGTCGGGCCGCTGGTCTGGCCGGGGGCCGGCTGCGTCGCGTCCGCTGTCGCGCTGGATGCGATGCTCGCGGGCGCGCGCCGTTTGCTCGGCTGCACCCGCGGCTGCTCGCCTGCCTGCTTCTCGAAATGCGGCGGCCACGGGGCGTCCGGCAACCCGGCGGCCTCGTCAGCCGCGGCTAGTTCCAGCAGCCGGTCGAGCGACCCGGTAGTCGCGTCGATGCCATCGCCCGGGTCACCGATCTCGGCGTACCGCTGCGGCACAGTGTCGATAGTGAACGCAGCCGGATCGCAGCCCGGCACCTCGTCCCAGCGCAGCGGTGTCGAGACCCGGGCGTCAGGTGTGGGCCGGACCGAGTAAGCGGACGCGACCGTGCGGTCCTTGGCGTTCTGGTTGTAGTCCACGAAGACGCCGTGGCGCTCTTCCTTCCACCAGCGCGAGGTGGCCTCGTCCGGGGCGCGGCGCTCGATCTCCCTGGCCAGCGCTACCGCCGCGCGCCGGACATCGGTGAAGGTCCAGCGTCGCTCGATCCGCGCATACACGTGCATGCCGCGCGAGCCTGACGTCTTCGGCCAGCCGGTCAGGCCAGCGTCAGCGAGGACCTCCCTGGCTACCATCGCGACGTTGACGATCTGCGCCCAGTCAATGCCCGGAACGGGGTCAAGATCGACACGCAGTTCATCCGGGTGGTCGAGGTCGTCGGCGCGGATGGGATGCGGGTTCAGGTCGATGCAGCCGAGGTTGACGACCCAGGCCAGCCCGGCGGCGTCGGAGATGACGATCTCCTCCGCGGTCCGGCCGGAGGGGAAGCTGAGTATCACGCTGTCCAGCCAGGCCGGCCGGTTCGCCGGCGCGCGCTTCTGGAAGAACGCTTCGCCCTCGGCGCCGTTGACGAAGCGCTTGAGCACCATGGGGCGGTCCGCAACCCCGCGCAGTGCGCCGCCTGAGACGCTCAGGTAGTAGCGGACCAGGTCCAGCTTGGTATGGCCGGTACGGGGGAAATAGACCTTGTCCGGATTGGAGACCGTCACCGTGCGGCCGGCGACTTCGATGGTCTTTTTGCGCTCGGCCATGCTGCCACGATAACTGCCTGATGATGCCGCCGGTGGACATGGCTCGCGCCGGTCGGCAGGATGGCCGCATGGCCTTGTTCGCCCCGCCTGTCGCCGATGAGCGCGACGGCTTGCTGACGTTCCTCGACCAGCAGCGGGCTGCGCTGCGAGCCAGCGTGCTCGGGCTGACTGACGACCAGGCGCGGGCTACCCCGGCCGCGAGTTCACTGTCGCTCGGCGGCCTGATCAAGCATGCGGCCAGGACCGAGCGGCGGTGGGTGGTAGCCGGCATCGCGGGGGAGCCGCTGCCAGGGCTATGGCCGATCCATGACTGGCCTGCGGACTTCCGGATGGAGCCGGGTGAGACGCTGGCCGGCCTGCTGAGCTACTACGCCGAGACGGCGGCGCTGACCGATCACGTCATCGCCGGAGTGACCGATCTCGGCCAGCCGCAGGCCACGGACCCCGAGCGATCGGTGCGCTGGGTGCTGCTACATCTGATCAGGGAGACTGCCCGGCACGCCGGGCACGCCGACCTCATCCGCGAGGCGCTCGACGGCCGGCGTGCGGGCGAACTGGATCAGGCCTACGACGCCGGCCTGGCCGAGGCTGCTTCCACCAGCGGCGGAGACGGCTCGCCGGCGTAGCGCGCCGCGGTTGCGGGTGCGCTTCGGGCGGTTGCGGGTGCCGCTTTGTCACGGTTTGCCGGTGTTCGCTGGAGGTGAATGTGAGCTTGGTGGGGCTATAGCCCCACCAACTCCACATTCATTTGCGGCCACAGGGGGCGGCTGCTGCATGAAACGTGGGGCCGGTCCCAGGATGCGCGAGATGGTTGCCGTCGACCCGGGAAGTGCTTCTATTGTGTTGTATGACTGTCGATAGCGGTGGCCGGTCCGCGGTGGCGCAACTCGAGGCGCTGATCGGCTCGCTGCCGCCAGATTGCAAGTTGCCGTCCTACCGGGACCTGCAGGAGCGCTACCGGCTCAGCCCGGCCACGATTCAGCGCATGCTCGCCGACCTGGCCCGGCGCGGGCTCCTGGTCACCAAGCCGGGCAGCGGCACCTACACGGCGCCGCGGCGGGCGGCCCGGCCGCCGGCGGACCTGTCCTGGCAGACCCTGGCGCTCGGCAGCCGGGCTGGCCTCGGACCGGACCTGGAGTGGCTTATCGATCCGCTGCCGCCGGATGCGATCGGGCTGGCCAGCGGCTTTCCCGATGACCGGCTGCAGCCGCTTGGCCTGCTTGCGGCAGCGGCTTCGCGTGCCTCCCGGCGGCCGCAGGCGTGGAGCCGGCTTCCCGCGCAGGGGCTGCCGGAACTGCGCAGCTACCTCGCCGACGAGGCAGGCGGCGGCCTCGCTGCCTCGAACGTGCTGATCAGCTCCGGCGGTCAGTCCGCGCTGTCGGCTGTGTTCCGTCATCTGTGCGCGCCAGGCGATCCGCTGATCGTTGAGTCCCCGACGTATGTGGGCGCGCTGGCCGCTGCCAGGGCCGCCGGGCTCGTGCTGGTGCCGGTTCCCGGCGATGCCGACGGCGTACTGCCGGACGCACTGGCCAACGCGTTTGCCAGGACCGGCGCCCGGCTGGCGTACCTGCAGCCGCGCTATGCCAATCCGGCCGGCTCGCTGCTTGCCCCGGACCGCCGCGAGCCCGTGCTGACGGCGGTGGCGCGGGCAGGGGCGTTCCTGCTCGAAGACGACTGGATGCGTGATTTCGATCTAGGCGCGCCGTCGCCTCCGCCGCTGATCAGCGATGACGACGACGGGCACGTGCTGTACCTGCGCTCAGTGTCCAAGCCCATCGCGGCCGGGCTGCGCGTGTCCGGGCTTGCGGCACGCGGGCCGGTGCTGGCACGGCTGCGCCGCGGCAGGATCAGTGATGACTTGTTCGTCGCGCCTGTCCTGCAGCAGATCGCGGTCGATGTGCTGACGGCGCCGGGCTGGCCGCGGCATCTGGCCACGGTACGACGCCAGTTGCGGGAGCGCCGGGATGCGCTCGTCACGGCGATCGCGGAGCAGTTGCCATCGTGCCGCGTCGAGCTGATCCCGTCCGGCGGCGTGCACCTCTGGGTGCGGTTGCCTGATCAGGTCAGCGATGAGGAGGTGACGGAGGCGGCGATAGCGCGCGGGCTTGCCGTATATCCAGGCAGGGCCTGCTTCCCTAGCGAGGCGCCGGGGCCGTACTTGCGGCTGAGCTATTCGGGCGAGGAGGCGCCTGCGCTGCGACGCGCGGTACGGATCCTGGCTGACGTCATCGAGCGCTAACCTAACTCGGCGCCGTCCATAGTGCAGCTAGACGGGAGCCTCGCGGCAGCGACTCTCGGGCCGCGAACGGACAGCAAGGTCACGAACGTCAGCGCAGCGAAGGTGCTCAGGGCGGCCGGCACGATGGTCACGTTGGTCGCGGACACCGCGCCCGCGATGATCGCCGGACCGACGATCCCGCCAAGCATCGATGCGGTCAGCGCCCATGATGCCGCTCGGTGGTCGCCTGGCCAGCTTTCCGCGGCCCAGGCGAGTCCCATCGGGAAGATCGGGGCCGCTGCGAGGCCTGCAACGACGTACGCAGCCGGGGCCAGCACCGGAACCGTGGCAACAGCAAGGCATAGCGCGAGCAGCGCAGTTGCTGCGAGGACGATGTGCCGGAGTGCGACGACGCTGCTAAGCGGAGCCGCGCACAGTCGGCCGATAGTCATCGCGAGCCAGAACCCCGATGTCACCGCAGTAGCTAGCCGCACGGAGTAACCGACAGCGCTGAGGTGCGCGACTATCCAGCCTGCGGTTCCCGCCTCGGTGGCCACGTAACAGAGATAGACAAGGCCAAACCTTGCCAGCGTGCCGCGTTCCAGCGTTGCCTTAGGGGAACGGGTGCTGTCGCTCGCTGGTGCCGGCTCGTCCGCGACGCGCGGCGGCGCTGGAGCACGGACACCGCGCTGGCCCGCCGCCAGGAGGCACGCCAGTGCAGCCGCGGCGGCAAAGCCATACGTCAAGGTCCCGCCCTTGAGTGTGCTGACGATAAAGGGCCCGGCGACCGCGCCCGCTCCGAAGGCTGCGTTCACGGTGTTCAGCCGCGCTACCCGGTGCCGTGACTCGGTAGCAGCCAGCAGCCTGTTGAGGGTGAAGTCAAGCGCGCCGAACCCGGTACCTGTCAGCAGGACGGAGCCAAGGAACGCCAGCCATTCGCGAGACGCGGCGACCCCGGCGCAGCCGAGGGCGAGAGTGGCGAGGCCGCCGATCAGGACGTCCCGCCCGCTCAGGCTCCGCAGGCATGCCAGGGCGCCCAAGACGCCCGCAAGGGCGCCAGCGAAGTAGACGCTGAGCACGGTGCCGGAGGTGGGCAGACTGACTTCGAACCGTAGCGAGATGGTTCGCAGCAGCGGGCCGTAAGCGGCGTCTAGAGCTCCGATGAGCAGGAATACGCCTAGTGACGCCACGAACGCCCAGCGACTGAAGCTGACCTCGCTCGCAGTGCTCACCCGTGCTCAGCTATGGCGAGGGTGCTGAGCTGATTCTTCCTCGTCAGCTCGGCGCTCATCGGC
>Ga0335075_10006651_pt1 | contig 17833 bp, 17 predicted proteins | sample Lox_Sample_24_FD_206723 | JGI IMG/M metagenome (GOLD analysis project Ga0335075, IMG submission 206723) | Soil microbial communities from Loxahatchee National Wildlife Refuge, Florida, United States - Lox_Sample_2.4 | ecosystem: Environmental > Terrestrial > Soil > Wetlands | place: USA...
CTACTGGTACCCTGGCTCCGGCTCGTGGGCAATACCTGCGGCCAGCATCTGAGCCCCCATAGCTCAGGGGATAGAGCAACGGCCTCCGGAGCCGTGTGCGCAGGTTCGAATCCTGCTGGGGGCGCCATCCTGTTACCTGCGAAAAGCGACCCTGACCAGCACTGATGCGCTCCAGGCTGTACTGCTGGCTCCGCCACCTTCCGCCACGGCGGGCCGCCATCCGCCAAGTTCCCCGCCCAATACGCGCCCACGCGGCACCCTCGCCGCCGACCGCAGGCATGCCATCGCCACGCCGCGGGTTCGGGCTCGCAGGGCGGCTACCAGCGGGCCACAGACAGCTAGCTCACCGCGTGAATGCGGCCCGAATTGCGGCCAGGCGCCAATTCCCGGGAGGAAATCGCGGTGAGCGTCGAAGCGATTTCGTGGGCTCTTAATCTCGCGCCGGTCCCCCGGGATGGCGGCGGGAAGCCGAACCCGGCCTGCAAGGCGGTGCTGATAGGGCTGGCCAACCACGCGGGCCCCGACGGCAAGGACACCTTCCCCAGCGAGCACACGCTGGTCCGCTACACATGCCTGTCCAAACGGACGGTGCAGACCGCCCTGGACCGGCTGGAAGACGAGGACCTGGCGGCGCTGGAACGCCAGTTCCCGGGTCTGACCGCCCGCGTCATGTCGATGCGCATGCCGGATGCCCAGGTGGGAGCCGGTGCGGATGACGGGATGCAGCAGTTGCACCCCGTAGCGGGGACAGGGTGCAACAGCCATGAGGCACCGTCCAGATGCAGCTAGCCAGCCTGGCCATGAAGCAGTCCTGAAACGTCCGGCTCGACTGACGGGCACCTGCCGGGACTTCGCTCTGTGCGCGACCAGGCCACGAGGTCGACTAGTCCGCAGAGCTAGTTATGAGGCCCGCCCCCAGGGTGTCGCCGGTGGCTGGCCCACGCCATGCAAGCACACCAAGATCATCACGCAGCTGCAGGGTTACAGGCAGAGACCGACACCGAGCGAACGTCGGCCCCCTCATGGCCCGGCCAATTTTCACGGCGGGGGGCGCCCGAGCCGCTCGCCGGGGTGCTCGGACATCCGGCCGTCAGCTCCGCGTCCCGGCGAAAGGGAGGCGATGGCTTCAGCCAGCTTGCGCAGCTGCCGCGTCAGTTCCCTGCGCTCTTCGGGAGCGAATTGCCGCAGCACTTCGGCTTGGCGTTCACGCAGGCGGTCGCGCAAGACCGTGAGTTCGGCCAGGCCCTCGTCCGTCAGGCCGACCAGGACCTGCCGCTCGTCTGTCGGGGATCGCCGCCGGGACGCCAGCCCTTTGGCCTCTAGCTGCTGCAGCATGCGGGTGGCGGTGGGGACGCTGATTCCCGCTCCCGAGGCGAGCCGGCTGACCGGAAGCTCTGCGCCTTGGTCCAGGGGGTCGATGAGCGCCAGCTGGGCGGGCGACAGGCCGCGGCCGGACTGCGCCGCGGCGGCCCTGCCGCGGCGCATGGCGTAGAACAGGGCATCCGCCGCCTGGGCCAGTTCCTCCACCCCTGCATCCGGTTGCCCCGCTTCTACGTTTAGGCCCCCCGCTGCGGCGTCCGTGCTCGCCACCTTCAACTGCTTGCGTTCTTCGCGCATGACAGTTAGCATACTAAAGAATTTATTTAGCAAGGTAATTTTTAGGAAGGTTAGCGATGATTCCCGCCGCACGCATCGACGTCCACACCCACATCGTCCCGCCCGCATGGGTCAGCGCACTGAACGCCGCCAAGACAGACCCCGGCAACTGGGTCATCCCCGCCTGGAGCCAGGACGGCGCGATCGCGATGATGGACACCCACCACATCGCCACCGGGATCCTGTCGACGCCATCCCCAGGCGTCCACTTTGGTGACGATGACCGAGCCCGCGACCTGGCCCGCGTGGTCAACGAGTACGCCGCTGAATCGATCAGGAACCATCCCGACCGCTTCGGCCTGTTCGCCAGCGTCCCGCTACCGGACATCGACGGGGCACTCGATGAGGCCGCCTACGCGCTGGACACCCTCGGCGCTGACGGCGTCATCCTGCTGACCAACTACAACGGCCGATACCTCGGCGACCCTAGATTTGAGCCGCTGTGGGCCGAACTCGACCGCCGCACCGCCGTCGTGCTCGTCCACCCCACCCCCGCGCCGCGGCCGCTGCTCGACGGCACCCCCGCCCCCCTCGTCGACTACCCCTTCGACACCACCCGCACGGCCGTCAACATGGTCCGCAGCGGGGTCACCAGCCGCTATCCAAACGTCAAGGTCATCTTGTGTCACGGCGGCGGCTTCCTGCCCTACGCCGCCTACCGCTTCGCCGGCCTGACCGCCACCGTCGTGGACACCAGCCGCAACGCCGATGAGCTCATCACCGAGTTCAAGCGCTTCTACTTCGACACCGCACTGAGCGCCAGCCCCGCCGCCCTGCCCGCACTGCTCGCCTTCGCTGAGCCCGGCCACGTGCTGTACGGCAGCGACTGGCCCTTCGCTCCCACCGAAGCCGGCGAGTACTACAACCACCACCTGGAGACCTACCCCGGCTACGCCCCCGGCCAGCTCCAGGCCATCAACCGCGGCAACGCCGAGAACCTCTTTCCCCGCCTGGCCCGCTAAACCACCAGCAGCCGCCACCCGGGACAGCAGAACCGGCCGCCCTCTCGTCAGGGACTGTGTAGTTAGTTGGCGGTCGGGAACACCGCGGTCAGCGGCCCGGCCGACGGGACGGCGGTCCCCGCGGGCCAGAACGTGAACCCGTCCGGCTCGATGTCACGGCCTGCCGCGTCTCCCGCGGCGACCTGGGCGTTGAGCAAGTCGGCCAGGCCGCTCGCGTCCGGTCCCCACGCCGTGGCGCCGAACTCGAACATTCCCTCGTCGCCGCGCCAGCGCTGCGCCAGGACGCCTAGGGACGCCCCGCAGGAAACCCAGCTCTTGCACTTGCGGCGTGGCGCGGATCCCGCCATGCATGCAGGCAGGATTCACCCTGACCTGCCGCGTCACGCCGACAGTGTCTCCCCGTGCCCTGAGCGCCGACGTTCATGATGTATTAGATGATTGCGGAAGGATCACTGCGGACCCGGTTGTCCGACTTGAGCAGCACGTTCGTAGTGTGCTGGATGTGGGCGGTCAGGAGCTCCGCCGCGGTGTCGGCGTCGTGGTCGAGCAGCGCATGGAGGATGCCGCGGTGTTCGCCCGCTATGTCGCGTTCTTCGCGCCCCAGCGGGACTGACCACCTGCGGTATAGCTCCGCGGATTCGCGGAGGGACTCGGCGATGGCGAGCAGTCTCCGGTTGGGAGAGGCGCTAAGTAGTGCTTGATGGTACTCGGCGTGCGCTGCTGCCCATTCCTCTGTGATGCGACCAGTGTCTTCGGGCGCTTGCTGAGGGGTTTGCTCTAGGCGGTAATGAGCGGCGAGCACCTCAGACTTCCAGCTCACGCCTCCATGCTGTATTGACTGCCGAAGGACCGTGGGTTCAACAAGGCATCGAGCCTCGGTCAGGTTCTCAAGATCCGGAACAGACAAGGGCATCACCCGGAAGCCGTGCTGAGGCCGGGACTCAACCAGACCTTGAGCTGTCAGCCTCGCGAGCACCTCGCGCATCACTCCCTGGCTGGCGCTGTAGCGGGCTGTCAGGTCGGCGAAGGCGAGCTTTGTCCCCGGGGGCTGGCGTCCGGCGAGGATGTCCGCTCGCAGCTCCGCAAGGACGCGCTCCATCTGCGTGGGGCTGCCACTGTTGTTCGGCATGCAAGATAGTCAACCAGCTCCGACTTCGATGAACAATGTCGTTAATACCTTGACTCATCGACATAGTGCTGTTACGTTAATTTGCGCCTGCAAAGTAGGACGGTTCCCCTGATTACGTGGTTTCTCAGGGAGGTGATCCGCGTGGAGACTGGGCTGCTTCTGTTGCGAGTCATGCTGGGCGTGCTCCTCATCGGGCACGGCTTGCAGAAGGCAGTCGGATGGTTCCATGGCCCCGGCCTCCGCGCGGCTGCGTCTCTCTTCGAGAATTGGGGCTTTCGGCCAGGCCAGCCGATGGTTGTGCTAGCGGCGTCCTGCGAAGTTCTCGCTGGATCGCTGCTCATCGTGGGCTTGGGTACGCCGCTCGCCGCAGCGATCACTATCGGAACGATGGCCGTCGCCGCAACTCCGAGTACGCCGAACGGACTATGGGCAGCGCGGGGCGGATTCGAGCTTCCTCTCGTCTACGCCGTCCTCGGCGCTGTCATCGCCTTGACCGGGCCTGGGTCGCTCTCGATCGACGCCCTGATCGGTGTTTCGCTTCCGACGTGGTCAGGAGCCGTCGCGATCGCTGTGGGCGTGCTGGGTAGCGCGGTGCCGTTGCGGCAACGCCGACTGGCGCTTCGCCACACCGAGAGAGCCGGCACGCTCCCGGGATCGCGACTCCCCGCTGACTGACTCCCCGCTAACCAAGAAAGGCAATCACAAATGACGGAACCCACGATGCGCTGGCAGGACCTCGTCGAGTATTCCGAGTCCCACGACCTGCTCGCTATGCGTCTCTATGTGCTGTTCTCCGAGCCCACAAACGGGCTGGGGCCGGTTCTTGAGAACCTTGACTCACATGTCGCGCACCAGACCAAGCTCGAACAAGACGGGACCATGTTCGCTGCGGGCCCGTTTGCGAGCGCCGACGAAGAGAGCTGGGACGGGGCAGGGATGTTTATCTACCGGGCATCTTCGCTGGAGGAGGCGACTAAGATCGCCGAGTCCGATCCGATGCACCAGGCCGGCGCTCGGAGCTTTACGGTCCGGCCGTGGATGCTGAACGAGGGTACCTTCTCCGTCCGGCTCTTCTACTCCGGCGGGAAGCCCCGGATCACGTGAGACGACCGAACCTGTTACAGACCGTGCCCCGACCCGGTCTCAGGCAGCGGGCCGACCCTCGGGCATATATATCCACCGGCCACTTCCGAAACGAACGCCGCGAATTCCGCACTCCGGTCTAGGAGTTGCGAGTTCAGACGATTTCGGTCAACGTACCCGTCGCCATCTCTGGTCTAGCAGTACAGCACAAAAACCCAAGGAGGCGTGACATGCAGGATCTTGAAGTACCTGTGCTTATTGTCGGCGGAGGTGGCTGCGGTCTCTCGTCATCCATTTTCCTGTCCGATCTTGGCGTAGACCATCTACTAGTGGAACGTCATGCAACGACCTCGCATCTACCCAAGGCCCATTACCTGAACCAGCGTTCCATGGAGGTCTTCAGGCAGCATGATCTTGCCGATAGCATCTATGCAGTCGGCACTCCGATGGAACACCTGGGAAACGTAGGCTGGATGACTTCGCTAGGTGGCGACAGGCCACTCGATCGTCAGTGGATCACCCGTATGGATTCGTTCGGTGGCGGTGCGCTGCGCGAGCAGTACCTGGCCGACTCGCCGGTTACGGCGTGTAACTATCCGCAGATTCGCCTGGAGCCGCTGCTCAAGGGCGAGGCGGAAAAGCGCGCGCCACGGAAGCTTCTGTTCAACAACGAAATGGTGACGTTTACTCAGGATGCCGACGGGGTCAGCGCCCAGATCCAGGACCTGGCCGACGGCTCCGTAGGATCTGTCCGGGCGAAATATCTGATCGCCGCTGATGGAGGCAAGAGCATCGGGCAAATGCTTGGCGTGACGATGGACGGTCCAACCGGCCTCCTGGACATGGTGAGTGTTCACTTCACCGCCGATCTGTCCGAGTTCTACGACAGCTCCTGTGTAATGATCTGGCTGGTCAACCCAGAAGGTTCCGGGTCATGGGGTAGTGGAGTCCTTGTGCAAATGGGGCCCACCTGGGGAAGATCTGAAGAGTGGGTTGTCCACTTCACAGTCGGCCCAGACGATCCTGAACGGTGGGACGACTCCGCCGCGGTATCACGCATTCGTGATCTGCTGAAGCTACCCAACCTCGACCTGCAGGTGCACAAGGTGAGCCACTGGATTCTGGAGGGAGTCCTCGCGAGCCGGTACGGCGTCGGACGCGTGTTCCTGGCTGGGGACGCGGCACACCGGCACCCGCCAACCAACGGCCTCGGCATGAACTCCGCATTCCAGGACGCGCACAACCTTGCATGGAAGCTCTCCGCTGTCCTGCGAGAGGAAGCAGCCCCTTCGATTCTTGCATCATACGAAGTCGAGCGTCGCCCGGTCGGCATGCGAAACGTAGACTGGGCGATGTTTACGTTCCTCAACCACATGGTTCTGGATGCGGGCCTTGGACTTCGCCCTGGGATGTCCGTCGCGGAGCAAGAAGCCGCGTTTACAGCGTTCTTCTCAGACACGCCGATGGGGGAGACGCGCCGGGCACGCGCCGCTGAAGTCTTTTCTACCCAACGGACAGAATTCCAGGCGCACGATCTGGAGATCGGGTATCGATACGATGAGGGTGCTTTGGTTCACGACGGGACTGAGCCACCTCCCCGGGATCCTATGGGAAACATTCACTACCCTACTACCCGTCCCGGACACCGACTTCCTCATGCGTGGCTTGAGGCGGCCGGAAAGCAGATCTCGACGCTCGACCTTGTCGGTCGAACCGGCCAGTTCTTGCTTATCGCGGGACCTGATGGTGAGGCCTGGTGTGATGCTGTCGGGAAGGTGGCTGAGAACTTCGAGATCAGCCTGCGGGCAGTTCGCATCGGCGCAGAGTGCGAATTTGCGGACCGCACTGGACGATGGAGCGCAGTCCGCCAGATCGACGATGATGGCGCCATCATCATTCGGCCGGACAACCATGTCGGATGGCGCAGCAAGACCATTGCAGCTGATATCAGCTCCGAGCTCGAGCACGCGTTTACGGTCATTCTGGGTCGGGGGGCCCGTCGATTCAAGTGATCAGTAGAGATGGCTGGCTAGACAGCTCAAGGGGCGTTCCTGGGCAGTATTCAATGACCCGATCCTCTCCATGACCTCCACACATCCCGGTGGCACTGAAGGAGCATGAGGAATGCGCTTTGCAAACGTTGACGGCCGTAGCTGCCTGGTCGTGGATGGTGGGGTGGTGGATGTAGCGGCGGCGAGCGGCGGCCGGTTCGACAGCGCGCCGGAGCGCATCTTTGACCGCTGGACGGAGTTCGCGGCTTGGGCGGGCGGCGCGGAGCTGCCGGCCGGAGCGCCGCTTGCCGACCCGCGCATCCTCGGGGCGCCGTCACCGTCGCCGCGGCAGGTCTTCGCGGTGGGGCTGAACTACAGTGAGCACGCCGCGGAGTCCGGGTTCGCCAGGCCGGCCGAGCACCCGCCGATTTTCACCAAGTTTCCCGCGTCGATCACCGGCCCGGTGTCGCAGGTTCGGCTGCCGCCAGGCGGGCGTACCGACTGGGAGATCGAACTGGTCGTGGTCATCAGCGCTCGCGCGTTCCAGGTTTCCGCCGCAGAGGCCTGGCAGTACGTGGCGGGGCTGACGGCCGGACAGGACCTGTCCGACCGGCTTCTGCAGATGGCTGCCACCCCGCCTCAGTTCAGCCTGGGCAAGTCGTACCCGGGGTTCTCGCCGATGGGGCCGTATCTCGTCACACCCGATGAGTTCGATAATCCCGACGACCTGACACTAGGCTGCGCGGTTAACGGCGAGGAAATGCAGAAGGGCCGGACCCGTGACCTCATCTTCTCGGTCGCCGAACTGATCGAGTACCTGTCCGGTGCGGTCCCGCTACTGCCAGGCGACGTCATCTTCAGCGGCACCCCGGCCGGCGTGGGGATGGGGCGCAGCCCGCAGCGGTTCCTGCGGGCGGGGGATGAACTGGTCAGCTTCGTGGCGGGCATCGGCGAGCTCAGGCAGCGTTTCGTCGACTGAGCGGCTCAAGAAACAGCATGAGGGACTCAAGAAACAGCATGAGGGACTCAAGAAACGGCACGAAGGAGCGTCATGAGTCTGCACCGACTGGTCTCTGTCACCATGGGCGTGCCGAACGTTGCCGAGACCGCCGCCTATTACGCCGAGTTCGGCCTCACCCGGGCGCAGGACGGCTGGTTCACCACACAGGACGGAGGCCGGCAGCTGCGTATCGTGGCGGCACAGACCCGGCGGCTGCTGGAAATGCATGTCGGCGCGGACGACCCAGACGACCTGGCTCGCGTCGCCAGTCGACTCCGGCGGCTAGGGGAGCGGCCTAGCGAGACCCTGGAGGCGGTCAGCGCCGTCGAACCGGTCACCGGCGTCGCGGTGCATGTGGAAATCGCACCCCGGCTGGCGCAGCGGCGGCCGTCGCCCGTGCCCTACAACCAGCCAGGAAACACCTGCCGGGTCGGCACCCGGGCGGAAGGGATACTGCGGCAGGGCCGGGTCCGGCCGCGTAAGCTCGGACACGCTGTCATCGGGAGCACCGCCCACCATGAGACGATCCGCTTTTTCACCGACGGAATCGGCTTCAAGGTCAGCGACCTGATCAGGGGCCAGGGCGCGTTCCTGCGCTGCTCCACCGATCACCACAACCTGCTCGTGCTGGGGGCGCCGGTCACTTTCCTCCATCACACCTCGTGGCAGGTCGACGACATCGACGATGTCGGCAGGGGTGCGTTCGACATGCTCCAGGGGCATCCTGAGCGGCACGTGTGGGGGCTCGGCAGGCACTACGCGGGCTCTAACTTCTTCTGGTACCTGAAGGACCCGGCAGGAAACTTCAGCGAGTACTACTCCGACCTGGACTGCATCGTGGATGATCAGCTCTGGACCCCCGAGGACCTGGAAGGCGCCAAGGCATTGTTCGCCTGGGGGCCGCCGCCGCCGTCGTCGTTCGTCCATCCCGACGACCTCGCCGCCATGATGGCCGGCGCGCACGGTCCGCGCTGACGCGGAAGTGCGGAGGCAGGCGCCGATCTCGGCCCGCTCAGGCAGGACCGCATCGCGGTGGTCGCCGGTGGTCAGAGCCTCGATGTCGCTGCGTCCCCAGCCGGATCTCCTGCTGCCCGGCCTGTAGGCTCCCAAAACGACGCCGAGCGGGGCGGATGGCCTCGGGTCCAGAAGGCCGTTGAGGACGGCAAGGTAGGCCAGCGCCGTCCCGGTTCGATGTACGGCGATCCGGCCTTCAGGCGGGCCATGCTAGACGGCGATGATGGTGACGGCCGTGTCGACTCCGCGGAAATCATCGGGGCTGCGGGTGAACAAGGGCAGCCTGTGCGCGGCGGCGGTCGCGGCGATCATGAGGTCGATGCGCCGGGGGCGCGGGTCACGGCGGCCGGCGAGGGTGAGTGCGATGAGAGTTCCGTAGCGGCGGGCGGCTTCCCGGTCAAACGGGATGGCGGCGAATGCGGCCTCGATGTCTGCGAGCCGCTGGGAGCGGATCATGATCTGCTCGGCGCTCTTGGTCATCGCGAGGCCTTGGGCGAGCTCGGCCAGGACGAGGGCGGAGATGGCTGCCTCGACGGGAAGCCGGGCCGGATCAAGGGTCGGCAAGTCGATGACAGTGCAGGTGTCGAGCATGCCGCGCTGGACGCGCGCGGTCATCCGCGTCCCCAGGGGTTGTCGTCCTCAGCAACGTTGGATCTTGGCTTCGTCAGCCAGGGCTTGCGGGGCCATGCCGCCAACGCCGCATGTCAGCGTCAGCAGCTGGCACTTGCGCGCGTGCGCAGGGTGGCCGCTTCGATGGCTACCGCGCTCAAGCGCCTGGAACTGGAGATTGCCCAGCTCGACAGCCAGAGCCGACCGGGCGCAGCAGCAGGACCGGACGATCGCCTGGAAAGCCGGGATAGCACCACGCTGCCAGCTGACCTGCAACAGCACTACTCGGACCTGCATGCCAGGGAAGAGCGCATTACCGGGGCCAGTCGGCGCCTCCAGGCCGAACTCGTTAATTTCCGAGCAGCCAGGGAAGCCGTCGAGAGCGCCTACACGGCCGCCGAAGCTGCGGCCAGTGCCGCCTGGGGAGAGGCCACCGGCACCGACGAGGCCACCACTACGGCCTGATGGCGGGCTCCCGCTACTCCGAGATTGAACAATCGCGTTCGGAGCCAACGTGGGAGCCACTCGGATGAACGACTTCCCGATACAACGGAAACCGGGGGCTCGTGAACCCGGCCCAGAGCCCGGCGGGACCCGATCCCGGGCCGGCCGCGGGCGTTTCCCCGAGGGCTGAGCAGCAAGGTCAGAACCGCCCGCCGCCCGCGCCGGCACATCTTTAGCGAACGACTTGACTGGCCCGGTCCGACGGCGCAATCTGTCGCCAGGGGAGGGACCAATTATGAATGAACTTCGCGAACCCGCCGGAGCCTTTACCAAAGCCTTCACCAAGGTGGCGACCAAAGCCGGCTCGGTGGCGGGCGGGAAGAAAACGACAGCCGTTGCCAAGCCCGGGCCGGACAAGAACGGGAAAACAGCCGCCCAGAAGGCGGTCAACGGTTCTGCGTCATCATCGGTTAACCAGGACCCGTCGGCGCAGAAAAAGGAGGCTATAGAGCTGGCCATCGATGCCGGCTGGACGATGGCTCTGCTCTTCGGGGGCCTGCAGCCCGCGCCCGGCCGCCCGCCGGCCGTGAGCGACCGGCTGCCGACCGAGCACGAACTCCCGCCCGACCAGCGAAGGCAACTCGAGGCAAAGCGCATCAACGCGCTCCTGGCCCGGCTCGGCGCGCTGCTCTCGCAGACCCCCGACCCGAAACCGGGGGTGCCGCGCGTAACGCTGCCCGCCGGCTCCCCGGGCGCGGCCGGAGCCCTGGACCGGGCTGGCCTCACCCAGCTCAACCTGGACATCCTGGAGTGGCTGGCGTGCGCGGGCCGCGAGTACGGCATCGCCTACCAGCTGGGCCGCTCGCTCCGCGACACCGCGAATCCGCCGCTGCGCCTGGACGGCGAAAGGCCGGACGCCGACAAAAAGGATATAACGGCCCGGAAAAATCAGCTGGCCTCTAAAAACACCCCGACGGACCCGGAAGAAGCCGCGAAACAGGAGAAGGACGCGGAAGACCAGTCGAACTGGGAGTTCGGCGCGCGAGAGGCACTGATCAAGCAGCTTTCCCGGGCCAGGGTGGCCAAGATCCAGGAATGGCTTTCCACCCTCACGCCCGACCTTCCCAACGACGCTGCGGCAATTGTCAGCGCTTCCATCGGGCGGTGGGCCGATCTCACCAACACGATCTTCGATGCGAACAGCCCGGGCCGGCTCAGCCGGGGACAGTCGGAGCTGGAAGTCGCGGGCGAACTGACCCGCAGTCTGCTGCCCCAGGGCGATGCGTGGATCAACCTGCTGGTCGGCGCCGAGTCGTCAGAGGGACTGCTAACGCCCGAAGCGTTCGTGGCCGCGGGCGAGGCCGCCCTGGACCGTACGGCGAGGATCGTCAGGAAGATCGCCACGCGCTACTGGTACGTGCTGCTGATCCTGGCGGTCGCCGTGGCCGCCGCGCTCTACTTCGCGGACCGTGACGTCGGCGGCGCGGCCAAGGTGTGGACGCAGATCGCCACGGTGGCGGCCGCCCTCGGCATCACGGCCAAGGGCATCGGCACCGCCATGGCCAGGCTCTCCGCCGACGCGGAAAAGCCGATCTACGGCTTGGAGAAGGTCGACGCCATGGCCTGGTCGGTGACCACCATCCCGGACGGCCTGAAGCTGACCAGCCGGGGCGTGAGCGCGCTCAGGCAGAGCGGGATCACGCCGCCCAGCCCGATGGGCCGGTCCTAGGGTGACCTCATAGAGGAAGGCCCGGTAAACGGACCTCGCCGAACTGACCCGGGGCCGCCGGCCGTGAGGTCCGCTTCCAGGGCGACGCGCACCGCAGGCTCGTCATCATGGCCCCATGATCCGCGAGCCGCTCGGCCGCAGCAGACGAGGAACATGCCAGTTACTTTGTTCGGCATGATGGTCCTCAGCACTGTGTCGCACCCTCGGGAGTAGGGATGACACCTGATGAGCTGTTTGAGCCAGAAGCCCTGCTGACGCGTGCGCAGTTTGGTGCGGCTCTGGAGCGGCTCCGGCGCCACTCAAAGATGGACATATCCGATCTGGCGCGGACAGCCAGGATAAGCCCGGATACGGTGCGGGGCTTCTTGGGTGGCCATGCTCTGCCAATATCGTCGGAATTGCACAATTTGCTGCTCGCGCTCAACATTCGCAATCGCGAGCGGGAAGAGCAATGGGAACTTGCTTTAGTACGTGTCCAGGCCGAGCAGGCCTTCAAGCTCAATATCCGGCCCTACGTTTTCACGGATGCCCAGGCAGCTTCTTCGCACAATCAGGCCAAAGCAGAATCGGCTCATAGCCAGGAGGGCGATCGGGGAAACCTGCTTTTCCGCATCTACATTCCGTCTGGACGCCTTTACGCTACCGAGGCCAGCAGGCTGCTGTCTCTATTTCATGAATGGCTTACCACGACTCGCGGCTATGCCGTCCGGCAGTCCGGATACCGTACAGCTTCGGGCGAGATGTTCGAGTTCCTCGCCGACGCTTCGGTCGCCGCGCCGGACCTGAGGCAGGAGTTCGACAGCTTCTCCGATTTCCTGACGCTCTGCTCCGAGGACGCCTCGGCGGCAGCCGACGTCCTTACGTCCGCGGGAGCGGACCGGGCGTCGAGTGTCAAGCTTGTGGCCCGGCTGGCCCGGGAAGTACAGCGGCTGCAGAGCGACCTGCAGTACGAGCGGGAGCAGCGGATGTCGACCATCCGGAACGGCCTGGAGAAGCAGCTTCTGGAAACCGGGATGGACGTGCGGAACCTACCGAGAAGTCAGATCGACGCCCTGGTCGAGAGTCTTGTCCCAGGCCCGACCGGCCCGGAATCGCTGGCCCTGCTAGCTGCACCATGGAGCAGTCACTCCGCTACGCCGGTTACCGCGATCGACAATCCGCAGATCATCAACGCCATGAAGAGGACGATCATCCACAGCGTCAAGGGCACGGTCCATCTCGATCCGCGCGCCGAGAGACTTCTGGCTTTCATCGAGGAGTTTGGCGCTCAGGAAGCGGCAACCTTGCAATCAGCGGTTTACGAACTGGAGGATCCCGCCGCACCGCCAGCAGCCAAGTCTGGCGCACAGGGGCGGCTCAGGACATTCGTAGGCCAGGTGACCGGGATCGGCCGTGATGTCGGTATCGAGTTCCTTTCGGACTACCTCAAGTCCAAGAGCATGTAACCCATCAGGGTCCTTAGACGGCTGCAGCATGGAGGGGCCAAAGCGTCCTCAGCCGACCCGGGCGAGGGCGGTGGCTGGGCGGAGCCGGGCGATTCGCCAGCTGGCGACCGCTCCGGCGAGCAACCCGCCAAGCAGCGCCAGGGCGACGGCGAGAGCGATCACGTCGAAGGTGACCGAAGGATGCAGGGACACGGCCACCGTGTGGCTCAGGCTCGGGTTTCCGTTGCTTCCGTGCAAGCCGGCCGGCCTGCTGCCGGTACCGGTGTCCGCGGTGAGGTAGGCGGACAGCGTCGAGTGACCCTTCGGGATGCTGCTGGAGCTCGGGTTGTAGCTGTTCGGGTTGAAGTTCCCGGGGACGTCGGCGGACAACGTCGGCGCGATGGCACCGATGATCCCCGCGCCGGCGTAACCGAGCCCGACCCCGGCGATCGCCCCGGCGATGCCCATGGTCACGGTCTCGCCGAGTACCTGGCCGATGATGCGCGGTGAGCGCCACCCGAGCGCCTTGAGCGTGCCGAACTCGGCCGCCCGGCGGTTCACGGCGGCCAGCGTGAGCAGGCTCGCCACGGCGAAGACGGCGATCAGGGTCAGCATCGCCAGCAACCTGCCCAGATCGCTCGCCAGTTTCTCGGCGCTGGATATCGACCCGGTCACCTCGCTGGCCAGGCTGCTCTGCGTGGCGATCTGCGTGTCAGGCAGCGCTTTGGCAATCTCGGCGTGGACCGCGGAGATGCCCGCCGCGCTGGCGGCGGTCACGTAGATGGTGTTCACCTCGCCGCGCAGGCTTTCTCCCATCTGGGTCGGCATGGCCTGGGCCCGGGCCAGCGGGATGTAGATGTCGGTCGGGTTGCTGACCTGGGGCTGGGTGACGATCCCGATCACGGTGTAGCTGGCGTTGGCGATGGTGAGGCTCGATCCGGCCTTCAGGTGGTTCGACGCCGCGAACCCGGCGTCCACGACGGCGACGGCCGAGTCCCGGTCGGCGGCGCTGAGCTCGTGGCCGGAGACGAGTTTGGCGGTGCTCAGCGGGCCGATCGATGTGTCGCCGGTGTCGATGCCCTCCAGGTAGACGTTCCAGTTCAGGTTGAGGATCGAGCGGGCACTCTTGGGGAACGTGGCCGTCTGGTCGTTGAGCTGGAGCTCACCGACCGCCCCGGTCACGTCATGCAGCCTCGTCACCTCGGTCAGCTTGGACGTGCTGATCAGTGAGTACGGCGCGTTCACGAAGGAGATCGTCTTCCCGGCCACGCTGGTGCACCTTCCGCCGGCGAAGCACTCCTGCGGACCGTCCAGGCCCTGGGAGAGGCCGGTCGGGGCTCCCCGCGGCACACTGCCCGCGTCGGCGGGGCTTGGCGCTGCGCCCGTGACGGTCACATCGGTACCGACGCCGTCCAGCAAGCCGAGCACCTGGGACTCCGCATTCTTCACACCGGCCGAAGCTCCGGCCACCGTGACCACCAGCCCGACGCCCAGCGCCAGTCCGAGCGCGAGGAAGAGGGCCTGGCGCATGCGCCCGCGAAGTTCTCGCCGCAAGTAGGTCACGAAGAACATGAACGGCTACTCCGAGCCTTCCTGTCGCCTCCCCCTGATTGTGCAGGTCTACAACATGAAGGTGAGAGCCGGCTGGGATCAAGGTACGGGTCCGCCAAGATCGAGGGAGGAGCTGCACGTGCGGCTTTGCCTCGGTTCGGTCGTCCCAGGCCGCTGACCAGCAACGCTATGGTTGAGGCGCTCCATGAACACGAACGGCTGGAGGCAGGCCCGATGATCGACCATGTGTACATCTCCGTGACCAATATCGAGAATTCGCTTGCCTTCTACTCGGAAGCCTTGAAACCACTCGGCTGGCACGAGTGCGGCAACTACAGCTCCGCATCCGGTCCCGAGGGCGTCCCGGACCTGTTCGGACTGTGTGACGACATCTACGGCACGGGCAACGGGGTCGGGTCGAGCATCTGGCTCCGGCAGCGCCAACGGGGTGAGACAGGCCTCTACCTCGGCGTCGTCTGCGGGAGTAACCAGGCTGTCGATGCCGCATACGCGGCCGCGATCAAAGCAGGCGGTATCGACGAGGGCGAGCCGGCCGAGCGTACGTACTTCGCCCCCGGCTATTACGCCGCCAACGTCGCCGACTTCGATGGCAATCGGCTGGAGTTCGTCCATAAGGCATGGAATCCTCAGCAACCCGCGGGATGATAGTTACCTTCCGGATCAGCCATTGTCACCCATTCCTCCTGCCCCGGCTGGAACGGCTGGAACAGCCGCAACGCCGTCGCCGCCCAGTGCACCTGCCCCAATGGCCTGACCATTCGCGCCCGTGGTGCCGACGCCACGGACCACCGGGCAGAATGGCTCATCATTTGCAGGTGCACGTGCAGGAAATTCTTCGCGCCTGAACTGCAGACTCAAGCCCCTCGCGCGTCATATCGTGCCGCACCAGACCCCTATGTATAAATACCAAAAAAGTGTGTTCTGGGTATTGCGCGGTTGCTACCGCCGGGTTACGTTACCCGATAGTAATGACGGATCGGCCGACCGTTGTCTCCGCGGATTTGCGATAGGCGCACATCTGCGACCGGAAACTCCAAAGAAAGGGTATTGACCCATGCGCAGAATCGCATCCTTAGTAGGTGTCGTGGCCGCCGTCGGCGCATTCTCCCTGATCAGCGCCACTTCCGCGTTAGCCGCTACCTACACGATCACCAACGGCGGCACCGCGCTGTCATTCAAGGCCGGCACCACCACGCTGAAGGACACCACCTCGGACAACACGCTGACCTGCACCTCCAGCAGTTCGACGGCCGACATCGCGACTGGCTCCAACAACGGGAGCCCGCTCGGCACCGTGACGGCCCTGTCGTTCAGCTCCTGCACTGGCCCGCTCGACATCAGCTTCACGGTTACCCCGACGGGTCTGCCCTACAAGCTGGACGCCACCAGTTCCTCCGGTGGCGTGACCGACGGCACCATGGCCGTCTCGGCGAGCCTGTCCGGGACACTCTGCACGGCCACCGTGTCGGGCACCGTGGACGGCACGTACACCAACAGCACCCACACCCTCGCCGTGTCGCCCGACGGCAAGCTGCTGACGGTTACGTCCGCCAGCTGCCTGGGCGTCATAAGCAAGGGCGACGTCGTCGACTTCAACGGCAGCTACGTCGAACAGGGCTCGGGTCCGTACCTGTCCATAACCTGACCTGACACCGATCCCAATGGCGGGCGGCTCCCGGACATCCTCCGGGGACCGCTCGCCCGCGCCTGTGGCCCGCTAGCGGTACCGCAGCATCGTCCCGACGTCTTCCTGCTCGGCCCGGCGCAGGATAGCCAGGCCGACGGCGATGTCGAGAATGGCCAGGCCGCGGTGCCAGAACAGGATCCGCTCGTCGTCGCGTTCCCGGCCCGGCCGCGCGCCGGTGACGATCTGGCCCAGCTCGCCGTGCAGCGAGGCGGCCGAGAGCCGGCCAGTGTCCACATGGGGGCGCAGCGCACCGAACCGTCCCGACTGGGCTTCCCGCCAGTCGTCCACCACCACCTTGTCCATCACGTCCAGCAGATCGAGTTCCACGGCGCTGATCGTTCCGTAGGGCACGACGAACGCACCGGGCTTGACCCAGGCCGTGCGCAGCAGCGGCTCGGGCGCGGTGAGCCGCGACGCCTCGACCAGAATGTCGGCGTCGTCGAAGACCTCCTCGGCCGAGGCGGCCACCCGGACGGGGGTGCCGGTGACCTCAGCGAGCTGCCGCGCGAAGGCTTCACGGGACTCAGGCCTGCGGCTGGTGACCCGGATCTCCTCGAGGTCAAACAACTCGTCCAGCAGCACCACGTTCCAGAACGCGGTCCCGCGGGCCCCGACGTGCCCGAGCACCCGGGTGTCCCGCCGGGCCAGGTAGCGGGCGCCCACCGCGGTCATGGCGCCCGTGCGGCAGGCCGTGATCAGGGTGGCGTCCATGACCACCAGCGGGACCCCCGTTCCGGGGTCGTACAGGGTGAGCAGCCCGAGCTCGCTGGGCAGCCCGGCGGCATAGTTCGCCACGAAATCGCCGACCACCTTGACACCGCTGACGCCGGGCGCTCCCAGGTGACCGCGGAGCACGTTGAAGTGACCGGCCCCGTCGTTATCCGGAACGAGGTGCACCCGTGGCTCAATCACGGTGCGCCCGTCGCCGTGCGCGCGCACAGCTTCTTCCACCGCGGTGAGGATCTCGGCGTTGGTCAGGCCGAGCGAATCGATGTCCGGGCCGGACAGATAACGAAGCCACAGGTCCGCGCTCATCCCAGCAACCTACGCGGGCGGACTTGGCGCCGCCAGTCGCCAGCTCATGGCTGTGCGGGCGGTCACACCGCGCGGATGACCAGCGCCGGCCTCGCGCCCGATTCGCCGGCCAGCGCCTTGATGTCCTTCGGGTCGGATGTCCAGACGACCGCGCCCGTCACCGCGGCCATTACCACCACGGTCGCGTCGACCACGTCGGAGGTCCCGGCCCGCCCGCAGAGGATTCCCGCGGCCTTGGCGGTCTCGAGCCCGACCGGATCGACGTGGCAGCCGGCCAGAAACTTGCCCAAGCGCACCTGACGGCGTGAGTCGCGCCACGCCTGCCCGACGACAACCGCGGGCACCCGGATATCGCGGCCGTCATCCACGGCGACCTGATAGCGCGCCCACATGCGCCGGTCGTTCTTGTCGATGGCGATCAGCGCACCCGCATCGTAGAGGTGAGGCTGAGTCATGCCGCGCCAGCCGCCCGCCTCCCCTGGACGTACTCCAGGTCCG
>Ga0335075_10006652_pt1 | contig 17833 bp, 15 predicted proteins | sample Lox_Sample_24_FD_206723 | JGI IMG/M metagenome (GOLD analysis project Ga0335075, IMG submission 206723) | Soil microbial communities from Loxahatchee National Wildlife Refuge, Florida, United States - Lox_Sample_2.4 | ecosystem: Environmental > Terrestrial > Soil > Wetlands | place: USA...
GAGCCGGTCTCGCCGACGAGCGCGGTGCGCGTGCCCGCGGGGACCTCCGCGGCGATCTCTTGCAGCGTCCACGGCGCGTCGGGCTCGTAGCGAAACCACACGTCCTCGAGCGTCACGTCGCCCTCGACGCCCGCCAGCGCCCGCGCGTTCGGGCGCTCGACGATGTCGATCGGCAGGTCCAGGTACTCGAAGATGCGCCCGAACAGCGCCAGCGAGGTCTGCACTTCCAGGCCCACCGACAGCAGCTGCTGCATCGGGAACAGCAGCCGCGTCTGCAGCGTGGTGAACGCGACCACCGTCCCGATCGAGATCACGTCGTGGCCGTGGACGATCGTGTAGCCCGCGAACCAGTACACGGCGGCGGGCATGATCGCGAAGCTCATCTGCACCGACGCCATCCGCCAGCGCCCCGCCATCCGCGCGCGCACCTCCAGGTCGGCCAGCTCGCTGGACTCCGAGGAGAAGCGCTCGACCAGCTCCTGCGAGCGCCCCATCGTCTTGCCGAGCAGGATCCCGGACACCGACAGCGACTCCTCGACCAGCGTGGACATATCCGCCAGCCGGCTCTGGCGCACCGACTGGATGCGGCGTCGCTCGTTGCCCACGCGGCGCGTCAGCCACACGAAGAACGGCAGCAGGATCAGCGAGAACAGCGTCAGCTGCCAGCTGAGCGCGAACATCGCCACGACCGTCGCGGTGACCGTCGCGACGGTCGACACGGTGGAGGTGGCGGTGCTGGTGACCACGTCGTCGATGCCGCCGATGTCGTACGCGATGCGCGCCTGCACCTCGCCCGAGCGCGTGCGCGTGAAGAACGCCAGCGACATCCGCTGCAGGTGCGCGTACACGGCCGCGCGCAGGTCGTGCATCACGCGCTGGCCCACCTGGTTGGAGATCCACGTCTGCGCGACGCTGATCACGCCGTTGATCACCGCCAGCGCGATCATGCCGGCGACCAGCCACGTCAGCAGCGTGAGGTTGTGCTTGAGGATGCCCTCGTCGACGGCTTCGCGCAGCAGGAACGGCGAGGCCACGCTCAGCACCGAGCCGAGCACGATCAGCGCGAGCAGGCTGCTCAGCCGCAGCCGGTAGGGCCGGAACAGGCGCGCGATGCGCCGCAAGGAGACCGGATGCACGCCCGCCCCGTCGGGGACGTCCTCGGGGCGAAGCTGCCCGCGCTGGCGGCCGCGGCCCCCGTCGCCGCCGTGACCCTGGGCGAAGGGCTGCGCGCTCACGAGCTTGACTGTACCGCTGCCGCGAGCGGCGGCGGCGTGGACGCCGGCGCTAGCCGTCCTCGCGGTAGCGCTCCGCCCACGGGTCGAGGTCGGGCAGCACCTGCCGCTCGAACGACGCGTTGGCGGCCACGCTGCGGCTGGCGAAGCCGCCCACGAACGGCCCTCCGTCCACGATCGGCCCCTGCTCGATCTGTGGCTCGGCCGCCTCCGCCAGGCCCGCGCCCATGCCGCCGATGAACGCCTTCAGCAGCGCCGTTTCGACCGCCAGCACGTCCTGCTCGCCCAGCTCCGCCACCAGGCGCCGGCGCAGCTCCTGCTCGATCGGCGCCACCGCTTCGGTCGCCAGCTCGGCGATGTCGTTGGTCTGCTCGCTGTCGCCCATGCCCGCCGCGCATTCTGATGTATGCAGCGGCGGTAGGGGCGCTCCTTCGCTTTGAAACCTTTCCGCCGGCCCCGTAGGGTTTAGGGCCGATGGACCTTTCGGCGTCGGAGACACGCGTGCTCGGCTGCCTGCTGGAGAAGCAGCGCACGACGCCCGACGCGTACCCGCTGTCGCTGAACGCGCTGCGCCTGGCGTGCAACCAGTCGACCAATCGCGAGCCGGTGGTGGACTACGACGACGCGGTCATCCGCGACGCGCTGCACCGCCTCGAGCGCCGCGGCTACGCGCGGCTGGCCAGCGGCGCGGGCAGCCGCGCGCCGAAGTACCGCCACCTGCTCGCCGACGCGCTGCCGATGAGCGCGGACGAGCAGGCGGTGATGTGCGTGCTGATGCTGCGCGGCGCGCAGACCCCCGGCGAGCTGAAGCAGCGCACCGAGCGGATGCACGCGTTCGGCGGCCTCCAGGCGGTGCACCAGACGCTCGAGCGCCTGATCGAGCGCCAGCTCGTGGCGCGCCTGGAGCGCCGCCCGGGGCACAAGGAGGAGCGCTACGCGCAGCTGCTCGGCGACGGCGAGGACCGAGCAAGCGCCCAGCCTGAGGCGCTCGCCGCAGCGGCAGCCGAGCGCGACGACCTGGGCGCCCTGCACGAGCGGGTGGCGCGCCTGGAGCAGGACGTGGCCCGGCTGCGCGAGGCGCTCGCCGATCGCGTCACGGAGAGTTCGCTGTGAGCGCCGTCGCGTCGCTGCTAGCCACCGCGTCGGACACCGCCACCGGCGTGGGCATACCGGTCGCGCTCGCCGCCGGCCTCGTGTCGTTCCTCTCGCCGTGCGTGCTGCCGCTGGTGCCCGGCTACCTCTCGACCGTCATCGGCGTCACGCCCGCGGAGCTGCGCGGCGGCGTGGGCGTGCGGCGCGTGCTCGTGCCGAGCCTGCTGTTCATCGCGAGCTTCTCGCTGATCTTCATCCTGCTGGGGCTCAGCGCGACGGCCATCGGCTCGACGCTCGACGCCCACAAACAGGCGCTCGAGCGCGCCGGCGGCGTGCTGATCGTGGCGATGGGGATCGCGTTCCTGGCGAGCCCGTTCGTGCGCGTGCTGAACCGCGAGTGGCATCCCCAGACGCTGCTGCGCCTCGCCGGCCGCGGCGGCCCGCTGCTCGCGGGCGCGGCGTTCGCGATCGCGTGGACGCCGTGCACGAGCATCACGCTCGGCGCGATCCTCACGCAGGCCGCGATCTCCAGCTCGGCGGCGCACGGCGCGCTGCTGCTCGCGTTCTACTCCGCGGGGCTGGCGATCCCGTTCCTGCTGATCGCGCTCGCGTTCGAGCGCGCGATGGGCGCTCTGGCGATCGTCAAGCGGCATTTCCCCGTGGTCATCGCCGTGGGCGGGGTCGTGATGATCGCCCTGGGGCTGCTGATCCTCACCGGCGAGTTCACGGTGCTCAACAGCAGGGCGCAGGAACTGACGAGCAACCTCGGGCTGCCGACCGGCTCGATCTGAGGCTGCTCCCGGCGCGTACTCCTCGCTCAGCCGCTGTGCGCGCCGGCGAGCGCGCGCCGCTCGAGAAACCGCCGTTCCCACGCTTCCTGGTTGCGCTTGGCGTCGAGCACGAACGGCGAGTAGCCGATCGCCTTGACGATCAGGCGGTTGATCGTGGACTCGGGCTCGGGCAGCGGCCGCAGCACGTCCACGAACAGCACCACGCGCGTCTCGTCGGTGTCGTTCCACACCTCGTGGTTGAAGGTGTCGTCGAAGACCATGCTCTTGCCCTCTTCCCAGTGGCGGAAGTCATCGCCCACGCGGATGCGGCAGGACTCGGCGTCCTCGGGCACGATCAGCCCGAGGTGGTAGCGCAGCACCCCCTTGTACGGGCCGCGATGGTCGAGGATGTGCTTGCGCGGCGAGAGGATCGAGATCATCGCGGTGGTCATGCCGGGGATCTCGCGCATCAGCGCCGCCGTGCGCGGGCACATCTCGACGCCGAGCTTGGCCTCGAAGCCGTAGCCGTACAGGAAGAACGTCTTCCAGCGGTCGTCGTCGGTGATCTCGATCTGGTCCTTGGAGATGTCCTGGAAGTTCGCCAGCGCGTCGCGGTCGTCGAGCAGCGCGGCGGCCTCGTCCCGGATCACCTGCCAGCTCTCCTCGATGTGGGCCACCCACGGGAAGCGCTCGAGCGGGAAAAACGTCGCGTCGCCGACCAGCGAGCGCCGCCCGATGAAGCGCTCGATCGGCGCGAGGATCCGTTCGCCGAGCGCGATCGTCAGCTCGACCGTGCGCTCCCAAGGCGTCTTCTGCGCCACGCTGCTCATCTACGCGCACGACCTGCCTGGCTGCGGGCGCGCCGCCACCGCTGCTCCCATGCGCGGCACCCTAGCGCAAGCGCCAGCAGCACCCACTCAGGCCAGGACGGCCGCTTGCGTGAGGCACGTCCGCGCGGCCGCGTGAGCCACGAGCGAGCAGCACGTCATAGCCAAGATAGCCAGGCATCTCAGACAACAGTCAGAAACAAGACTTGCAGATAGCGCATACAAAGTGAATGCATAGAAGCTGGGACCGAGAACGCGAACGCCGACAATGCCGAGTACAGCACAGTGAACGAGGGCACATCATGCGAGCACGTCTAATTATGAAAATCACTAAGCGGCGTTCTGTCGTGGCCGCAGTCCTGGCGCTCGGCGTTGCTGGGGTGAGCCAGATAGCTCAGGGTGCAACGCAGCCGGTCTCTGAGACAACCGTGGGACAGGAAGAGCTGGGAACGGTGAGCGTGTATACCGTGACTCTCTCAAAGTCAGGCACGGCAGCCACGGTGGCTTCGCTGAGACCATCGTCCACCAGCCTGCACTACGGCCGCATTTTCGGTCACGTCGTCGGTCGCGGGGTGGTCCACCTCCATGTCGTGCTGTCAGCAGTCGGACATGGTGTGCCGCTCGAAGGCCACGTGGTCGATCGAACCACCGTGAGCAAGAGCAGGACGTTCACTATCAAGGACATAACGCCTGGCCTGTACGGCATCGGGGTCAGGCGGGGCGGTTGCAAGGGCAAGGAGATACACGTCAAAGCCGAGCGAACGACGAAGGTCACGCTCGTTTGTGAGTAATGCAACGAAGGGCCCTGTGAGGCGGCCGCCACCGCCAGCCGTTTAGCACGGGAGAGACGGGGTATGCGAAGCGCTGGAGAGGCGTGTGCATGGAGTCGTGCCATCACGCACGGGCGGCGCGGCCGAGGGATGCAAACAACGGAAAGGAAGCTGATGCTTCGATCTGTGAAGCTCTTTCTCCTCGCCACCGCTGCGCTGCTGGCAGCCGCGGCGCTGGCACAGGCGGCGTCCGCGTTCGCGCCCGCCGGCGCGGGCGCGCTGCGCACCGAAGGCTCCTCCGAGGTGGGATCCGCCACGCAGCCGCAATCGGTGATCCTCGCGCTCGCCCCCAGAGACCCGGCGGCCCTGCGCGCGTTCGACTCCCAGGCGAGGCACCCGTCGCTGGCGGCTGGGCAGTTCGCCGCCGAGTTCGGGCCGAGCGCCGCCACCGTTGCCGCGGTGGAGGACTGGGCAACCGCGCACGGGCTGACGGTCGCGGGCGTCTCGCCCGACCGGCTGCTGGTGCGGGTGTCGGGATCGGCGAGCGCGCTCGGCTCCGCGCTCGGCGTCGCGTTCGAGCGCTTCCGCGCCGCCGGCGGCTCGACCTACGTGTCGAGCACCGGCACGGCCTCGCTGCCGGCGTCGCTCGAAGGCGCCGTGAGCGCGATCGTGGGGCTGTCCAGCCTCGCCCGCGCCGAAGGCTACGTCGTGCACCGCTCGGCCACCGAAACGCCGGCGTTGTCATATCCCACGAGCTACGGGCCGAAGGAACTGTGGTCGCTGTACAAGGCGCCGTCCTCGCAGACGGGCTCCGGGCAGCAGGTGGCGGTGATCGCGGCGGGCGACGTCAGCCAGCCGAAGGCGGACCTCGCGACGTTTGAGAAGAAGTTCGGCCTGCCGAGCGTGACGTGGAACCAGATCGACGTCGGCAAGCCCTCCAAGGAAACGGAAGGCGACGACGAGTGGGACCTTGACACGCAGTACTCGACCGGCTTCGCGCCGGGCGTCTCGCAGGTCGACGTGTACGACGGCTCGTCGCTTGAAGACCCGGCGATCCTCGAAACGATCGACCGCTGGGTCACCGACGACAGCACCTCGCAGGCGAGCTTCTCGGCGGGCGAGTGCGAGCTGCTGGCCGACGCCGCCGGCTTCCAGGAAGCGCTGGACACGGTGCTCGCAGAGGCCGCGGCGCAGGGTCAGACGCTGTTCACCGCCAGCGGCGACACGGGCTCGCAGTGCCCGGCGCTGGTCGCCGAGAACGGCCTGCCGCTGGGCGTGCCGGGCGTCAACTACCCCGCCTCGAGCCCCTACGCGATCGGCGGCGGCGGCACCACGGTCCTCGCTGCGGGCACCGAAATCGGCTGGTACGCCGGCGGCGGCGGCTCCAGCGCGATCGAGTCGACGCCCGCGTGGCAGCAGAACGCCGGCGGCAGCTTCCTCGGCGTCAAGCGCGGCGTCCCCGACGTCAGCCTCGACGCCGACCCGGAGAGCGGCTATGACGTGATCATCGACGGCAACGAAGAAGTCATCGGCGGCACCAGCGCGGTCGCGCCCTCGTGGCAGGGCATCTGGGCGCGGGCGCAGGCGGCGCACGGCGGCGCGCTCGGCTTCGCCGGGCCGGTGATCTACGAAGCCGAGCCGGCGAGCGCGTTCAACGACATCGCCGTGGGCGACAACACGCTGTACCCGTGCACGCCCGGCTGGGACTACGTGACCGGCCGCGGCACGCCCGACATCGCTGCGTTCGTCGCGGGCGCCTGAGCGACCGAGGCGGGCGCCGGACACGGAAGCCAGACAACGAAGAGAGCGGGCCGCCGGTGGGGTGGCGGCCCGCTCTTTTTCGCGAACTCGTGGGGAGGCTAGGCGGCCTCGCGCAGCGCCGCCAGCTCGGGCGACTCGGCGAGCTTCTTCAGCGCCCGCTGCTCCAGCTGTGAGGCGCGCTCCGCGGAGAAGCCGAGGCGCTTGCCGATCGCGGTGAGCGTCTGTGGCTCCTCGCGGCCGGTGCCGAAGCGCAGGGTCAGCACCTTGCGCTCGGTTTCCGGCAGCTGCGAGATCGCGCGGTGCACGATCCGCTCGCGCTCGTTTTCCCAGGCGGTCTCCTCTGGCACCTCCGCGTCGGAGGGCAGCAGGTCGCCAAGGGCGGTGTCGCCGTCCTCGCCGATCTGCTGGTCGAGGCTGACCAGCGCCGCGCGCTGGTGGCGAACCTCTTCCACTTGGTCGATCGGCAGCCCGGTCTCCGTGGCCAGCTCCTCGAGCGTGGGCTCGCGTCCCAGGCGGACGGACAGCTCACGCTCTACGCGCCCGACCTTGCGGGAGCGCTGCGCGACGTGGACGGGCAGGCGGATCGTGCGCCCGGAGTTCTCCAGGCCGCGCTGGATCGCCTGGCGGATCCACAGCGTCGCGTACGTCGAGAAGCGGAAGCCCTTGCGCCAGTCGAACTTCTCGCTGGCGCGGATCAGGCCGAGCATGCCCTCCTGGACGAGGTCGCCCAGGGGCAGGCCCTGGTTCTGGTAGCGCCGCGCATTGGACGCGACCAGGCGCAGGTTGGAGTTCACGAGCAGTTCCTTGGCGTGCAGGTCGCCGCGCTCGATCCGCTTGGCCAGTTCGATCTCCTGGGCGGGGGTGAGCAGGGGGTAGCGGCGCGAGTGCGCGAGCAGCTGGTCCACCGACTCGGGGATGAACGTGTCGGAGGAGCTGACGTCGACGCGCTCGATCGGGCTGTCGAGCCGCGCTGCGGCGGCGCTCACCGGCTCCCCCTCCGGGGAGGACGGAGCGTCCACGACCAGCTCGTCGCTGTCGGGCTCAAGGGTGAGGGTGGGGGTGTTTGTGGGCGAATCTGACATGAGCGTCCTTCTAATCCGATGCTTGGAGTCGGAATTATACGCCGAGGTAGTTGTGTTGTCAACCATTCTGAGGGAAAGTCGTCCTATACTGTTCTGCCGCTCTTGAAAAGGTCTGTTGCTCGTTCGACGCCGTGGGCGCGGTCACCTTCACGCGCTTAAGGTCTAGCGTGCCCATTTCAGCGCGGGATAAAACCCGCGTGCGGCCCAAAAAGAGCGTTGTTTCGTCGTTGTTATCGGCGGGGCGGCCCGGTATCTGAGGCGCGGCGGGTAAGCTCGGCGCATGGGCAACGTCGATCTCAGCGATCGCGTGGTCGCCGTCACCGGCGCTTCCTCGGGTATCGGCGAGGCGACCGCGCTCGCGTGCGCCGGCGCTGGGGCGGCGGTCGCCCTGGCCGCGCGCCGCTCCGACCGGATCGAAGCTCTCGCCGAGCGCATCGTCGGGGAGGGTGGGCGCGCGATCGCCGTGCAGACGGATGTCGGCGAGGAGTCCCAAGCGCAAGTGTTCGTGCAGCGCACGCACGCCGAGCTCGGGCGCTTGGACGTGCTCGTCAACAACGCAGGCGTGATGCTGCTCGGCCCGATCGAGGGCGCGCCCACCGAGGAATGGCGGCAGATGATCCACGCGAACGTGTTCGGCGTGCTCTACTGCACGCACGCCGCGCTGCCGCTGATGCGCGAGCAGGGCTCCGGGCACATCGTCAACGTCAGCTCCGTCGCCGGGCGCGTCGCCCGCCAGGGCTCGGGCGTCTACAACTTGACGAAGTTCGGCGTGGGCGCCTTCTCGGAGTCGCTGCGTCAGGAGGCCGTGCCGATCGGCGTGCGCGTGACGCTGATCGAGCCCGGCGCCGTCGCCACCGAGCTTGCGGGCCACAACCGGCCCGAGGTGCGCGAGCAGATCGCCAAGCGCTTCGGGGGGTTTGAGATCCTTTCGGCAGAGGACATCGCGGGCGCGGTGCTGTACGCGATCGGGCAGCCCGAGCACGTCGCCGTCAACGAGATCCTCGTCCGCCCGCGCGGACAGGTCGGCTGATCCCGTCAGCGAGCCCGCGGCGCGATCTCCAGCAGCTCGTCGCCGGTGTGGTCGACCTGCAGCGTGGTGTGGTCGATCGCGAAGCGCTCGTGAAGCATCGCCTCGATGCGCCGGCGGGCGGCGTGGCAGTCGCTGTCGGCGCCCACGAGCACGTGCGCGGACAGCGCGGGAAAGCCGCTCGTGACCTCCCATACGTGCAGGTCGTGGACCTCGACCACGCCCGGCTGGGCGACGAGCGCGCGGCCCACCTGCTGCGGGTCCAGGCCCCGCGGCGCGGCCTCCAGGAACACGCGCCCGGAGTCGCCGACGAGCGACGCGCCCGAGCGCGCCATCAGCGCCGCGATCAGCAGCGACGCGATCGGGTCGGCGCGCTGGAAGGCGGTCGCGAGGATCACGACGGCGGCGATCGCGGTGCCGATGAACGCGTACAGGTCGGTGAGGACGTGCTGGAAGCTGCCCTCGATCGCCGGGCTGCGCCGGTTCGCGCTCGCCAGCAGCCACACGGCGGCGAGGTTGACGAGCACGCCGGCGAGGGCGACCGCCAGCATCAGCCCGCCGTGCACGTGCGAGGGCGTGACCAGGCGAACGACCGCCTCGTAAGCGATCAGCGCCGCCAGGATCAAGAGCGTGACGCCGTTCGCCAGCGCCGAGACGATCTCCACGCGCCCCAGGCCGAACGTGAGCGCGCCGCCCGGCGGCCGCGCGGCCAGCCGCAGCGCGAGCAGCGACAGCGCCAGCGCGGCGGCGTCGGTGAGCATGTGCGCGGCGTCTGAGAGCAGCGCCAGCGAGTGCGCGATCACGCCCGCGGCGACCTCCACGGCCATGAAGCCGACGATCAGCGCCAGCGCGGCCGCGAGCCGGCGCGGGTCTGCGTCCGCGGCGGCGCCGTGAGCGTGGGCGTGAGCGCTGTGGTGGTGGGCCATCGGCTCACCATACGACCACGCTATGACGCCGCCCGGGGCTAGGCGGCGTGCGCAACGGCCGGCTGCGCGCCGCGCGCGCGCAGGTGCCTGCGCAGGAAGTGCAGCTGGTCGGCGATCGCGCGCTCGAACGGCTCGCCGGCGTAGACCTCGAAGTGCCCGATCGGGTACGTGCGCACCTCGGCGCGGCCGGTCGCGCGAAAGGCGGCGTCCTGGGCGGCCTGCGGCGGCGCGACCGCGTCGCGGTCGGCGATCTGCACGAGCATCGGGCACGGCAGGCGCTCGGCCTGCAGGCCGGGGCGGTAGGCGGCGGCGCCGAGCGCGATGCGCGCGGCGACCTCGTTGCGCCACGTCGGCCCCGCGATCGCGCGCATGCCCGGCTCGGCGTCGGGGCTGGTCATCGCCGCCACGGCGCCCGGCGGGCCGACGACCGCGGCCGTCACCGGCGCCCGCCCCAGCAGCGCGCCGAGCGCGTCGCGCAGCCCGAGCAGCGTCAGGCGCGCGAGCGCGCCGGGGCCGGCGTAGCGCAGCAGGTTGAGCGTGGTGGCGAGGCCGTCCATCGCGGGCACCTGCGAGACGACCGCCGCCACGCGCCCGTCCGCGACCGCGGCCGCGACGACGTGGCCGCCGGAGTACGAGCTGCCCCACAGCACGATGCGCTCGGGATCGACGCCGTCGAGCGTACGCGCACATGCGACCGCCGCCGCGTAGTCGGCGAGCTGGCGCTTGATCGACAGCAGCTGGCGCGGCTCGCCGTCGCTGTCGCCGAAGTGACGGTAGTCGAACGCGAGCGCGTCCAGGCCGGCCTCGGCGAAGCGCTCGGCGAACGGCATCAGCCCCGAGTCGACCGTGGCGCCGAAGCCGTGGGCGAGCACCACGCACGGCCGGCGCCCAGCGCGGGCGAACGACTCGCCCGTGCCGGCGACGTGCACGCCCCGGCAGGTGACGCCGCCGCTGTCGAACTCGACCGGCCTCACGCGGGCACGCTCTCGGCGCCGGGGACCCCGGCGCGCTGTGCGCCGTCGGCGTCGTCGGCCGCGAGCGCCGCGAGCGCGCGCTGGCCGCGCCCCGCCAGCGCCAGCCCGGTGGCCGCGCCTGCGCGCGCCCGCGCCCGGCCGGCGGGGATCGAGCGCGTCTTCAGCTCGCGCTCGAACGCGTACCAGTCCAGCTGCATCGTGTGTCGCGGCTTGTCGACGAAGTGGGCGGTGTGGAAGGCCTCGTCGCGGCGAATCTCCGCTTCCATCTCGCCCTTCGGCGGCGGCGCCCAGCCTCCGCTCAGCCAGCGCGCGGCGACCTTGGACTGCAGCTCGGAGAACGGGAAGATCGTCGGTATCGGCTGGCCGAGGCCGATGAACGCGAGGTCGTCCAGGCCCGGCTTGAGCATGCGCTTGTACAGCGGCAGACGGTTCTCGGGCGCCGACACCAGCTCGGGGTCCAGGAACGGGAACTCGATGTTGTAGCCGGTGGCGTAGACGATCGCGTCGACCGCCTCGACGCTCCCGTCGGCGAAGCGCACGCGGTCGCCGAGCAGCTCTGCGACGTCGCCCTTGGCGACGGCGTCGCCGGAGCCCAGGCGCCCGAGCAGCTCGCTGGAGACCGTCGGGTGCGCGTCCATGAACCTGTGGTTGGGCGTCGGCAGCCCGAAGTCCTCCATGCGCCCGTTGAGCACGCGCTGCAAAACGCGCCCGAGCGCGCGCTGCGCGCCGCCGGGCAGCAGCGGGTTGGGCTTGACGACCTGGTCGGTGGGCTTGCCAAACAGGTACTTGGGCACGACGTACGCGCCCGAGCGCGTGGACAGGAACACCGTGTCGGCGACCGTCTTGCGCGCCAGCTCCGAGACGATGTCCACGGCGCTGTTGCCGATGCCGACGACGAGCACGCGCTTGCCGTGCAGGTCGAGCGGGTCGCGCGGGTCGATGTAGTCGTGGGAGTGGATCTGCGGCCCGTCGAAGCTGCCGGGGAAGTCGGGGCGGCGCGGGCTCCAGTGGTGGCCGTTGCACACGAGCAGCGCGTCGAAGCACTCGCGCGAGCCGTCCGCGAGCGTGACCAGCCAGCCGCCCTCCGGGCCGCGCTCGGCGCGCGCCACGCGCGTGTTGAAGCGGATCTGCTCGCGCAGCGAGAACGCGTCGGCGTAGTCGCGCAGCCACTCGAAGATGTGCGTGTGGTGGGGGTAGTCGGGATAGCGCTCGGACATGGGGAAGTCGCGGAAGGAGATCGACGGCTTGGAGATGTCGATGTGCAGCGAGCGGTAGGCGGAGGAGACGCCGTTGGGGTTCTGGAAGTACCAGTTGCCGCCGACCTCGTCGGAGGCCTCGAAGCACGTGTGCGGGACGCCGAAATCGGCCAGCGCCTTGCACGCGGTCAGCCCGCTGACGCCCGCACCGATGATGCACACTGACGGGCGTTCGCTCATGGAGTCAGATCTTAGACCCGCCCTGCTCACGCAGCGAGCCACGACGCTGGCGTCGCTCGCGTCCGCGGGCGTGCTGGTGGCGATCAAGCTCGGCGCGGGCCTGGTGACCGGCAGCCTGGGGCTCGTGTCCAGCGGCATCGAGTCAGGCGGGGACGTGGTGTCCGCCGTGCTGACGTTGTTCGCGGTGCGCCTCGGTGCCCGGCCGGCGGACTTCGAGCACCCCTACGGGCACCGCCGCGCGGAGAACCTGGGCGCGCTGGGCGAGGCGGCGATCCTGCTGGGCGGCGCGGTGCTGGTGAGCGTGGAGGCGGTTGCGCGCCTGTCGGGGGGCGCGTCGGTGCCGGCGTTCCATGCCTATGAGCTGGCGGTGATCGCGGCGGCGCTGGTCATCGAAGCGGTGCGCACGGGGATCGCGCTGCTGTCCGCGCGGCGCTTTCCCAGCGCCGCCCTGCGCTCCAACGCATGGCACTTCGCGGGCGACTTGGCGGCGTCGCTGGTCGTGCTCGCGGGCCTGCTGGCGGTGCACGCGGGCTGGCACCAGGGCGACTCCGTGGCGGCGCTGCTGGTGGCGGCGATCATGCTCGCGGCGGCGGTCGCGCTGATCGCGGAGAACGCGAACGTGCTGATGGACCGCGCGCCCGCGCAGGCGCGCGCGGCCGCCGAGCGGGCGCTGGCGGCGCTGGGCGCGGACATCGAGCTGGACCGCCTGCGGCTGCGCGAGTCCGCCGGGCGCTACTTCGCGGACGTGGTCGTCAACGTGCCGCCGGGGCAGGCGGTGGTCGAGGGCCACCAGGCGGCCGACCTGGTGGAGGGCGCGCTGGAGCGCGCGCTGCCGGGCAGCGACGTGGTCGTGCACGTCGAGCCGCGCCGCCAGGGCCTGGACCTGCGCGACCGCGTGCTCGCGATCGCGCTGGCCGAGCCGCTGGTCAAGGAGGCGCACGACATCACGATCTTCGAGCAGCAGGGCCGCTACAGCGTGTCGCTGCACCTGAAGTTCCCCACCGACCTGGACCTGCGCAGCGCCCACGAGACCGCTGAGCGCGTCGAGCGCGCGATCGCCGAGCGCCCGAACGTGACCGACGTGCAGACGCACCTGGAGCCGCTGGAGCGTCCGCTGGCGGCGCGCACGCCGCTGGCCGGCGCCGAGCAGCAGGCCAGGCGCGCGATCGAAGAGGTCGTGCGCGAGCGCACCGGCAGCGACCCCCGCAGCGTGAGGCTGCTGTCCACCGACAGCGGGCGCGTGCTGTTCCTGACGCTGTCGGTGGACCACGCCGCGTCGCTGACCGACGCGCACCGCCTGGCGGGCGAGCTGGAGGACGAGCTGCGCCAGCGGATCGAGGGCATCGCCGACGTGGTCGTGCACACCGAGCCCTGATCGCCGCGCCGCACTCCGCAGGCGGGAAGTAATCCGAGCGTCGGGCGTCTACCTGTCAGTCCCGCCAACCGACAGGAGATGCTCCCAGTGCAGATCACCACGCCCCGCGCCCTTGCCACCCTGGCCGTCACCGCGCTCGCGCCGGTCGCGCTCGTCGCGTGCGGCGGCTCCTCCTCGGGGACGAGCGCGACCGCCGCCTCGACGGCGGCCGCCAAGACGACGGCGAGCACGCCGTTCATCGCGCCGCTGAGCACGGTCGCCAAGCTCGGCACGACGGTGCCCGCGAACGGCGACGTCAACCCGTACGGCCTGGTGGTGGTGCCGAGCAGCGTGGGCAGGCTGCACGCGGGCGACCTGCTCGTCAGCAACTTCAACGCCAAGGAAAGCGCCAAGCAGAGCGGTCAGGGCACCGGCACGACCATCGTGCAGATCTCGACCGCCGGCAAGGCGTCGCTGTTCGCGAGGATCGACGCCGACAAGCTCCCCGGCCGCTGTCCGGGCGGCGTCGGCCTGACGACCGCGCTGAACGTCCTGCCGGGCGGCTACGTCGTCGTCGGCAGCCTGCCCACGACCAACGGCAAGTCCGCGACGGCGCAGTACGGCTGCCTGATCGTGCTCGACAGCGAGGGCAGGCCCGTGGAGACGATCGCGAGCAACGACATCCAGGGTCCGTGGGACTCGACGGCCAAGAGCGAAGGCTCCAAGACGCTGCTGTTCGTGAGCAACGCGCTGAACGGCGGTCCCGCGAAGGCCCTCAAACCGATCGACAACTCGACGGTGGTGCGCATCGAGCTGGAATCGGGCGAACACCAGCGGCCGAAGGTGCTGCGCGAAACGGTGATCGCCGACGGCATCCCGTGGGTCGACTCGGCCGAAGCGCTGGTGCTCGGCCCGACAGGGCTGGCGCTGGCGTCCAACGGGACGCTGTACGTCGCCTCCACCCAGGACAACAGGATCCTGGCCATCCCCGAAGCGAGCACGCGCACGACGCCAGCCGCCAAGGGAGGCACCGTCCTCACCGAAGGCGGCCACCTGAAGGAACCGCTCGGCATGGCGCTCGCGCCCAACGGCGACATCCTCACCACCAACGGCGGCGACGGCAACATCGTCGAGACGACCCCCGCCGGCAAGCAGCTGGCGGTGCAGACGGCCGACACGAAGACCGGTGCCGGCGCTCTGTTCGGGCTCGCGATCAGCCCCGCGGGCAACGACATCTACTTCGTGGACGACGGCGAAAACACGCTGGAGGAGCTGCGCGCCGACCCGCCGGCGTCCGCGAGCGTGGACTCCGCGTCGAACGCGACGCTGGGCGAGCACGTGCTGGTGGACGGACAGGGCAGGACGCTGTACGCGCTGCTCCCGGAGACCGCGCACCGCCTGCTGTGCAAGAGCGCCGAATGCCTGAAGCTGTGGCCTCCGCTGACGGTGGCGTCGAGCAAGGCCAGGGTCCGTCTGGGCACGGGCGTGCACGGCCGCGTGGGGATACTGCGTCGCGCCGGCGGCATCCTGCAGGTGACGCTCGACGGGCACCCGCTGTACCGCTTCTCCGAGGACCGCTCGCCCGGGCAGGCCAACGGCCAGAACCTGCAGTCCTTCGGCGGAACCTGGCACGTGCTGGGCGAATCCGGCTCCCCGAGCGCGAAGGCGCCGGCGGCGGCGGGCGCGCCCGGCGGGGAAGCGCCCGCCTCCTCCGGCTCGGGGTCGGAATCGGGCTCCTCCGGCTACGAATACTGACGCTGCGCCCGCGCTCGGGCGCGCGGGCTCACGCGTCGGAGATGCGCCCTAGCAGCGCGAGCGCGCGTGCGAGCACCTGCTGCTCCTGCTGTGAGAGGTCTTCGGCGATCGCGCGCGCGAGCCAGCCCTCGCGCTGGCGGCGGTCGGCTTCGAGCGTGCGCCGGCCCTCGTCGGTCAGCTCCACGAGGATGCGCCGCCCGTCGGCGGGGTCGGCGTGGCGGGCGATCAGCCCGTCGCTCTCGAGATCGGCGACGGTCTGGGTCATCGACTGCGGACGCACGCGCTCGGCGACGGCGAGATCGCCGATCGACCTGGTGCCCTCGCGGTCTAGGCGCCCGAGCACGGCGGCCTGGGAGAGGGAGAAGCGGTGCTCGGCGCGCAGGCGGCGCACGAGGTGCCCGATGACCACGCGCAGCTCGCTCGCCAGTTTGGTGGTGTCGACGCCGCCGGACACGGCGCGCAGATTATATGCCCGGATGAGCAGGGAAACTGCTCAGTTTTCCTGTATTAATGAATAGATGGACAACGTCGTGGGAAACGGGGCGCGTACGCACGCGACCGCCGCCATCGCCAACCCCGACGGACACGACCGCTACAAGTGGATCGCCCTGTCGAACGTGACGCTGGGCGTGCTGCTGGCGACGCTCGACGGCTCGATCACGCTGATCGCGATGCCGGACATCTTCCGCGGCATCCACCTCGATCCGCTGGTGCCCGCCAACAGCTTCTACCTGCTGTGGATGATCCTCGGCTTCCTGGTGGTGACGAGCGTGCTGATCGTCAGCCTCGGGCGCCTCGGCGACATGTACGGGCGCGTGAAGATGTACAACCTCGGCTTCGTCATCTACACGCTGTCCTCGCTGGTGCTGACGGTCGACTGGCTGGACGGCCGCGCGGGCGCCACCTACCTGATCGTGTTTCGCATCGTGCAGGGCGTGGGCGCGGCGTTCCTGCTGGCCAACTCGGCGGCGATCATCACCGACGCGTTCCCTGCCACCCAGAGGGGCATGGCGCTGGGCATCAACAACATCGTGGGCGTCAGCGGCATGTTCGTTGGGCTCGTGCTCGGCGGCCTCTTGGCGCCGATCGACTGGCGGCTGGTGTTCCTGATCTCGGTGCCGGTGGGGCTGTTCGGCACGGTGTGGGCGTACCTGAAGCTGGAGGAGCGCAGCACGCCCAAACGCGCGCGCGTGGACTGGTGGGGCAACGTGACGTTCGCGCTGGGGCTGGTGCTGATCATGGTGTCCGTGACCTACGGCATCCGCCCGTACGCCAGCCACGCCACCGGCTGGGGCAGCCCGCGCGTGCTCGCGCTGCTGGGCGCGGGGCTGGCGTGCCTGGCGGCGTTCGCGGCGGTCGAGCGGCGGGTGGCGGAGCCGATGTTCCGCCTGCCGCTGTTTCGCATCCGCGCGTTCACGTTCGGCACGCTGTCGACCTTCCTGTCTGCGGTCGCGCGCGGCGGGCTGATGTTCATGCTGATCATCTGGCTGCAAGGCATCTGGCTGCCGCTGCACGGCGTGAACTTCACCGACACGCCGCTGCGCGCGGGCATCTACATGCTGCCGCTGACGGTCGGCATGATGATCGCGGGCCCCGCCTCGGGCTACCTGTCGGACCGCTTCGGCGCACGCTGGTTCGCCACCGGCGGGATGCTCGGCTCGGCGCTGAGCTTCTTCCTGCTGACGCTGCTGCCCGTCGACTTCTCCTTCTGGCTGTTCGCGCTGGTGCTGGCGATGATCGGCCTGTCGATGGGCATGTTCGCCTCGCCCAACCGCGCGGCGGTGATGAACAGCCTGCCGCCCGAGCACCGCGGCGCGGGCGGCGGCATGAACCAGACCTTCCAGAACTCCGCGCAGGTGCTGTCGATCGGCGTGTTCTTCACGCTGATGGTCCTCGGCCTGGCCTCCAACCTGCCGCACACGCTGTCCTCGGGCCTTCAGGCGCACGGCGTCTCCGCGACGGCGGCCAACAGCGCGGCGCACACGCCGCCGGTGTCGGTGCTGTTCGCGGCGTTCCTCGGCTACAACCCGGTGGAACACCTGCTGGGCTCGCACGCCCTCGCAGGGCTCTCGGCGGCGAGCCGCGCGACGCTCACCGGGCGCTCGTTCTTCCCGCAGCTGATCTCCGCGCCGTTTCGCACGGGCCTGCACGAGGCGTTCGCGTTCGCGATCCTCGCGTGCCTGGTCGCGGCCGGCGCGTCGCTGCTGCGCGGCGGGCGCTATCACCACGGGGAAGAGCTGCCCCCGGGCCTGTCGGCGGACACCACACGCGGCGAAGGCGACGCGGCACGAGCAGACGGCGCACCGGCGCGCACGGGCGGCGGGCACGATTTCGAGCATGGCGCGGGCGCGCTCGCGCGAACTACGACAACGGAGGAGCAGCATGCGCGTTGAGTGGTACGGGCAGTCGGCGTTTCACCTGAGCGGCGGCGGCAGCTCGGTGGCGATCGACCCCTTCCAGGATATGTCGGAGATGGCGGCCAGCCGCGGCATGCAGTTCGACTACCCGCCGATCTCGGGCGTGGAGGCGCAGCTGCTGCTGGTGACGCACGAGCACTTCGATCACAACGGCGCGGAGGCGATCGGCGGCGACCCCGCGATCCTGCGCTCGACCGCCGGCAGGCTGGACTCGCCGCTGGGAGAGGTGGTGGCGGTGGCCTCCGAGCACGACGAGAGCGCGGGCACCGAGCGCGGGCCGAACACGATCTTCGCGTTCGACATGGACGGGCTGCGCGTGTGCCACTTCGGCGACTTCGGCCAGCGCGGCCTGCGCGAGGAGCAGGCGGCGGCGCTGGAGGGCATCGACCTGCTGTTCCTGCCGGTCGGCG
>Ga0335075_10006653_pt1 | contig 17833 bp, 11 predicted proteins | sample Lox_Sample_24_FD_206723 | JGI IMG/M metagenome (GOLD analysis project Ga0335075, IMG submission 206723) | Soil microbial communities from Loxahatchee National Wildlife Refuge, Florida, United States - Lox_Sample_2.4 | ecosystem: Environmental > Terrestrial > Soil > Wetlands | place: USA...
CAACCAAGTCCCTTTTGCACACGTGGATTCGCGGCCGGAATTCCCGACTGCAGTAGCGCCGAAATGATCATTCCGGTGGCTAATCCGTCGCTTCGCTCGTCTTCCGGGGTACCGTCCCTGCGGCGATTGAATATTCCCATCAGCCGGGCCCGATTCCATCCGCGAACAACGACCAATGACGAAGTGTTCCAGCCGCCATCCGAGTGCTGTTCGGCGAAAGCGCGTTGGATGATTTCCGATTGCCGATTCCTATCGATCAGCCCAGTAAAACGGCCGGCAGCCCAGAGCAGCTCAATTTGATCGAGCAGGCATTGTTCCCGGTAATGGCTGTTCAGGTAGCCGCGCAATAGCGCGACGCGGGACTGGACGGCGGCAGATGTTTGATAATCTTTCGGGGTCATCCCGACAGCCGCAGCAGCCAAGGTCGCGCCGTAATAGACGGAGTTTCGCGATTCCCAGGGTTCCAACCCAAACTGCTGCCAGAGCCAAGCGCCCTTGTCATCGCCGGCCTCGATCTGTTCGTTCCACATGTGCTCGAGAGCCAACTTCGCGTCGTCGCTGAGACGCCCGGTCGCGGCGTCATGGTTTACCAGGATGAATGCGTTGAGCACCGACTCAGTACCTCGCGCGTTCTGCGACTGATGCGGGTTCTGCTTCGAGTCGGCGTAGTACGGCTTGTCGGCGCTCCAGGCGCGGACTCTCGTGACCACATCATTGATCAGAATTTGCTCGTCGGAAGATGTGGCATTTTCTCCGAGAATTCTGTCGAGTTGCGGCCGAGCCAGAACGTAGGGAATCGTTGTGTGGCAAGAGACGCAATAGGTCGATTGACCGCGCGCAGCCCCTTTCCACTGCATCCACCAGTCTTCTCTGTAATCGAGGTAAGCTGCCGCAGTTTTCGGATTCCAAGAAGTGGCAACAACCGGAGCTGAAGGGTGCAGAGACACCATGCGAACGTTCGACTTCCCGGACGCGGAACAACCAGCGAGTACCGCAAGCGCGGAGCAAAGAGAAAGCACGCGCATTACTCGCTTCGGTATTGGGCCGGCTGGGATATCAGTTCTCCGATTGTTATTGATTCGCGGGGTCGCGAACCAAAACGGTGTTGCTCAGGCCCTGCCAGAAGTAAAACAACGGCCGATCAGGCGGGATCCGAGCGACTGAGACAACTCAACTCCGCGTTGACTGTTTCAACGGCGCAAGCAGCCGAGTCCTGAACCGACGCATTTGCTCGACCTCCGACCAGCGAATTTCCTGACTTTGTAGGCCAGAGAGACCCACATACAAGAAACACGACCCCTTGCAACAGCAACGCCAAGGGCTCCGTGATCGCCGTACGTCCCGAGGCGGAAGCTGGCGATCGCGCTTTCACCGTGGCCGTAGAAACGTTCGATGCAGAAACTTCAGAAGAAGCTACGCTGCGAGGAACCGCAAAAGCGTGCAGCGTTGCCGGTGAGCTGGCAATCCAGATAGCCGCCGTCGCCAAAACAAGCACCAGGATAGTTGCAGCTCTTTTCAAAAGTCCTCCGTAGGACGTGGCTTGTGCATCCACAGGGCCAATTCGCTCCCGTCGCAACTCCAACGATATCAGCCGAATAGCGTGAGGTTGGGTCACCACATTGCGCTGCTTTTCACAAATCAGGCAATTCCTTTCCGTTTTTCTTCGCTGTGTTGACGTCGTAAGGGTTGGCTGGTGAGCTAACGAGGTATGTACTCGTCGAGCATCGGTTGGACATGCGCCAAGAAGGCAAGCGCCGTATGCTGGGCCTGGTCCAAGTCGTTTCGTCCGCTGAACGCCACGACGACGCGTACCAAGGCGCCGTCCGTTCGATTGGTGCGGATCGCGTCCTCGACCAGTCGAAGCTTCGCCGTATACTCGCTTGCGGTGACGTGGCCGCGCCCCTGGTACCAGTACAGCACAAGAGCGCGACTGAGTCCCCTCGCGACAATGTACCGGTTCACCGTCATGGTCGACCCGTCAGTATTACGAACCCGCATCTCTCCCGATTCGAGTGGACTCCAACCAGAGCCGGGCAAGCAATTCTTCGGTGAGTGAATGGTATCCCCGGTGCCCTGCGACGGGAAATACGCGATGTACAAGCTGACTGCGTCGCCTGCGGGGTTTTCGTAGTCGCGCATCATGAACTCGCCGGGACCAAGCACACTGAGCTCGTCTGCGGTGATTGGAAGGGACGTTCCGTGCCAATTGGCGATTTGGAACGGAAACTCAGATAGCGGCCGCCGCGACGGCACAACCTCCGGCTTATTGTGATCGCGGAGGACCACCGCGGTGCCGGCGAGAAGCAGCAGCACTGCCGCAAACCGAAGCCACTGTTTTGAAATGTCGATCATGAAGGCTGAACCGAAGAGCGCCGTCCGAAACGTTTCAGTGCGGCGTGAAACGCGAACAGCAACAGCAAAGTGCAGACAAAAATCACGGCTCCTGAGAAGAGGTGAAAAAAGCCCTCGGCCTTGTCGGGCTCCCAATATTGTCCGAGCAATCCAGTAGTGACGATGCGGATTGCGTTCGCGGCGACAGCGATAGGAATGGCCGCCAATGCCAGCAGGACACGATTGGATGCTTTGCGTTCGAAGATGCACCCGTAAATAACACCAATGCTGAACAGAGCCATCAACGAGCGCAGGCCGCTGCAAGCCTCGGCGACATCCAGCGTCAATGCTGGAAGCATGATGATGTTGCCCTGTCGCAGCACAGGCACGCCCAACAACGCCAATAGCGAGGCGGCCATTCGTGAGGCGCCGAACTGGAGCGGAAAGGTGATTTGGTTGAAGATGATTGCCGGTAAAGGAATGGCCAGAAAAAGAAGTCCCCAGGGAAGCAGAGCGGTGCGAAAGATTTTCCATCCCGCGAAATAAATCGTCATTCCTGCAATCAGAAACAGGAGCGACGTACGCGACAGGTAAATTTCCGCCCCGAACACACCGAGGATCAGAATCGCAAGCGCACCGACAATTACAACGAGCCCCCAGGAAGAGGGCTTCCGCGGAAGGGAACGCAAGTCCGCTCGCCGCGTCTGTAGGATCCATGCGCAGAAGAGGAGAATGAAAAAGCCGTGAGAATAATTGGGGTCGTCGATCCACTGCGCTACCAGTGCGCGAAGGATTCCGTGGTAAAGCAGGGCGAGCAAACAACCGATTACAATCGCCTGAACGAGCACTCGTGCGCGCGGCGTGAATCCGAATGGGCGCGGACTCGCGGTCGGATTCGGCGCGACGCTTTCAGGCTGAACGGCTATTTGGGATACCGGCATTTAGAACGAGTGACCGGTGCAATTTCGTTTCCAATTGCGAGCCCGATTGCATGCCCGCTTTTGTTGGAGTTCCGGCCTCACGGGGTCGGATTTCTGGCTCCAAATGTACGAGTTTCCACATAAGTAGCAGATCAGGTCTCTCGTTCACTGTTCCGAGCTTGGGGCAGCTGAGTTCGAGATGTTGAATTAAAAAGACTTAGCGTTATCGCATCGGGGAACTCCTGTCGGCGGCGTAGTTGCTACGCTTGTAGCAGAACTTACTGTCCCCGAATGAGGATTCATGACAAAGAAGATTCTGAGGGTGCTTGGTGTCGCGACTTTGGTTTTTGCGTTTTCGGCGGTTGCTCATGGAGACGGTCTGACTCTGCAGAATCCTGGCAACGATGTGATGGGCGGAGTCTACGTCGGGCCGTATAACTTTACGGGAACGATCAACGGCCAGTCAGGGTCATTTCAATTGGTCTGCGACGATTTTGCTGACGAGGTTTATACCGGTGAGTCGTGGAGTGTCACCGAGTCGACCTTTCCGAACCTGTCGAATGTTCAGTTCAGCGGTTCCACGCAGTATGACGAAGCCGCGCTGCTCGGTCAGGCATTGTTCCAGAATCTTGGAAATTCGCAGACTGTGGGCGACATCCAGTGGGCTATCTGGGACATTTTCGATCCGGGTGTTTCTTCGAACGATCCTTACGGCACACTGAGCGCCACGGACCAGCAGAACGTCGCGAATTGGCTGAACTGGGCTGAAAGCCAATCTGGCAACGGCAACTATTCCAACGTGACATTTTACACTCCGGTCGTTGGTACGCAGCCCTCAGGTGATGGAAGGCCGCAGGAATATATCGGACTCACGCCAGCGCCCGAACCTGGTGCGATCGTGCTGGTCGGTCTGGGACTGCCGTTGGCTCTGATTTTCGGGCGACGATTGGCCCTATAAGTCCAATGGCTCGTATTTAACCTCTGCCGGAGCGAGTGTTCGCTGTATCTTCAACCGCGTGGTGCAGGCGAGGTGCTCTGCACTCGCGGCCTACCTTGTTTTCTGCCTCGATCAGCTCGCACGAGATGTGGATGCTGCGCGCCCGTATCGTGTTGCGGACTGATGCAGGATGCTGGATAATTCGGCGCGGTTCCAAACGCCCCCACATCCGCACTCGCATGGTCATTTGCGCACATTGCAGGACTGCCAATCCGGACTTCGCCGAGAACTGCTCGAAATGCAGCGCGGTGCTGACCGTGCCGGACTCTGAAACGATGGAGATGGTCGATGCCACTGTTATTCGTCCCGGCAGTGATTTGGGGACGCGTTATCACATCGAGGCGCTGCTGGGGCAAGGCGGCATGGGTCGCGTGTACAAAGCGCAGGACCGCGAGCTAAACCGTACGGTCGCGATCAAAGTGGTGCGCGAAGGGGTAATGAGCGACGCGAACGCGCTGAAGCGTTTCAAACAAGAACTGCTCCTCGCAAGCAAGATCTCGCATAAGCACATCCTTCGCATTCACGATCTGGCCGAAGTGAACGGGGTGAAGTTCATCACGATGGCCTACGTTGAAGGCGAGGATTTGCACCAGATCATTCGGGATAATCCGAAGCTTCCTCTCGACAGGGTGATCAAATTTGCCACGCAACTGGCGGAGGCGTTAGCTGCGGCGCATGCGGAAGATGTGGTGCATCGCGATCTGAAGCCACAAAACATTCTGGTGGACAGCAACGATCAAATCTACGTATCCGACTTCGGTCTTGCAAAATCGTTCGCCGATGGCGCGGTCGGCATGACGCAAACGGGCGCTTTTCTTGGCACGCCGCGGTACATGTCTCCTGAGCAAGTCGAAGGTAAACCGACAGACGGCCGCTCGGACTTGTATGCCTACGGCCTGATTCTCTACGAAATGGCGACAGGCGATGTTCCCTTCACCGGCGACTCGACGCTCGGCGTGATGTATCAGCGCATCAAGGAAAAACCAAAAAGTCCCAAGCTAGTGAACCCTTCGCTGCCGAACTGGCTGGTTCAGGTCATTATGCGGTGTCTCGAAAGAGACCCGAAGGATCGATATCAAAATGCATACGAAATCCTGGCAGACTTGAAAGCGGCGCAATCGCCGAGTGGCGCTTCCCGGATAGTCTCTCGCAGTGGATCCAGCATACAAATCGTACTTCCGGAGTTCACGAGCCGGCGCTGGGTGTGGGTTGGGAGCGGCATTATCGCAGTCCTGCTCATCGGCGTTGCTCTCCCGCCTGTCCGTCACGTGCTCTTCAACCACTCACTATCGGGAGTCATCTCAACCGTTGCTGGAGTGCCTCCGCTGTCAACCGGCCGATTCGTGGCGGTGTTGCCGTTGCAAATACTCGGCGGCTCCTCACAGTTGGATTATGTGGCGAAGGGTATTCAGGAAGCTCTTTCGGCGAAGCTGTTCCAAATTAAGAATCTTCGAATTGCGGCGGACGAAGCAGCGGATCAGGTGAATCAAAACCAGCCGCTGCTAAAAATCGGACGCGCACTGGGATCCAATCTGCTGGTTCAAGGCACGCTGCAGAGCGCCGGCGACAAGATGCGAATCATCATGAGCGTCCAGGACGTGGCGGATAACAAACAACTCTGGACAAGCGAATTCGATGGTGTTGTGGGCGACCTGTTTACGCTTGAGGACCAGATTTATACCCAGCTCATCACGGGCTTGGATCTGAGTCCGACGAATGACGAACTGGCCTCGGCAGAAGCACGACCGACAAACAACGTTGCCGCGTATGATTTGTATTTGCGCGGGCGCAATTCGTTGCGTGGTCACGACAGCAAGAGCATCCAAGCGGCGCTCGATTACTTCGATCAGGCGCTTAAGACGGATCCCGCGTTTGCGCTCGCCTTTACGGGACTTGCAGACGCCAGCCTGCGAATGTACAAGATACAAAACGACGCGCTCTGGACGCAGAAGGCGCTGGCGGCCGCACAGCGGGCGCAGCAACTGAACGACAAGCTGCCCGAAGTCCATGCCACTCTGGGAAGTGTTTATACGGCTACCGGCAAATACTCGGAGGCCGTAGCCGAGGTGAACCGCGCGCTGTCACTTGCTCCTAACTCGGACGAATTCTATCGGAGAATGGGCGAGGTGTACCTTGCGAGTGGCAATAACGCCGAGGCGGTTGAGGCGTTCCAAAAGGCAATAAAACTTAATCCGTACTACTGGGTCAACCAGAACAAGCTGGGAGCAGCCTATGCCCGATTGGCGGACTACTCCAAAGCCCTGGAGGCCTTTCAGCAGGTCGCCACACTTGAGCCGGATATCGTTGCGGGCTTCGAGAACGTGGGCAACATGTATCTACAGCAGGGGAAGTACGAGGAATCGATTCCGTACTTCCAGAAAGCCCTTCAGGTAGAGCCCTATTTTACGGCGTACTCGAACCTGGGGACTTCGTACTTCTTCCTGAAGCAGTACGCAAATGCGGTCCCTATGTTTGAGAAAGCAGTCGCGCTCAATCCGAAGAATGCCGACGTGATCTTAAATCTAGCGGATGCCTACGCTGGAGCAGGGCAGCAGGATAAAGCACGCGCGACCTATCAGCAGGCTATCGCGGCCGGTTTCAAGGAACTGCAAACGAACCCGGAGGACGCCGGCGTGATGGTGGACATCGGTTTGTCGTACGCGAAGACGGGCAACGCATCGCAGGCATTGAAGTTCATCCGGCAGGCTCGATCGATCGACAAGACGAACGTCGATTACATTTATGCGGAGGCGCAGGTCTACGCGATCCTAAAGCAGATCCCAGAGGCGCTGAAATCACTGCGCGAGGCTCTGGAAAGACACTATCCCGCCGAATTCGCAGCCGGGGATGATGATCTGAAGAATCTGAACGGTAACAGCGAATTCGCTCAACTGATCAAGGAACATTCAGGAAAGCGACGGTAGGGCTGCAGTCGTTTGAAGGGAACGCGCGTGCGGTCACGATACACGGCCGCGTAAACAAAAAAAGACCGGCAGTACGCGACTGCCGGCCTGACGTGCCCCTAAATACTAAGCTTGGTTGGCAAACCCGAAGCGCCGTTTCGTGTAAGCGAATAACAGTCCGAAACCGACGAAGTACAAAATCGCCGTGCTCGGTTCAGGAGTCAGCTCAATAATGCCGTTCGTACAAACGGCGCAGCTGAAATCCGACGGCAAATCCAAGAGCAGCGGCCCGCCCTGGGATGCAATCGTGTAGCTATCTCCGACGGTCAAGGTTCCATTCCAGAAGTACACTCCATCAAAATCGATGGGAGTGCCCGAGGTAACAATCGTGTTGCAATTGGCAAAGGTGTCCGACCCGCACGTATAACTGAGGCCGTTCGGGAACGGATAAGGTGTCGTGAACTCCAGAGGGTTACTTGCGCTGAAAGTTTCCGTGCTACCTGCCTCGGGGCTGTCCGTGCCGATGAACGTAATGTTCACGCAATATGCGCCGTCAGGGCATGCCGGATCGTCGACGATCACCTTAGGATCCGGCGTCGTGCTGGTCCCACTGCTGGAGTCGGCATGAGCCACTGCCGCCACCACCCCCCAAATCATCAAGAAACAAGCAAGCTGGGCGACCCGCTTCATCATTAGACCTCCGTCACAATTCGTCACTTCGCAATGTTCTTTCGACAGCGGGGCCGAAATACTCGGCGAAGCACCAGCTTCGCCTGAATCAAGGGCAGTACGCCGTGCTCAGGCAATCCGCACCAACCCCGCGCTGTGTTTAGCACGCGCGCTTCCAGTCCGACAGCACCCCTAAGTGTCAATGTTTCAATGAGTTCTTTCGCGAGTGACTGCAGGCCCCCGATCAATACAAGAAAGTATGTATTTGTTACATGCAAGATCTTGCCCATCACACGCCGGACGGAGGCGTTCGAACGATAACTCTAACCTTCCGAGTCCTGAATCGTGTTCGATGATTTCTACACTCGAGGCCACTGCCTTGGCTGACACGGCAGGCCCTGCGCATAAAATCAGTCTCGCGACTGCAATTCGTGAGATAAATGGCGGCTGCAATGGCTCCGCGAGGCACTTCCTATGGATAAAGAGAGACTGCTCGGCGCTTGGAAACTAGTTTCTGCTTCCAGCACGACTTCGTCGGGGAACAAAGACGCGACGCCCTACGGCTCAAGCCCATCAGGCCTGCTGATCTATAGTTCAGAGGGCCGAGTCAGCGCGCTGATCAGTTACGCTGGTCGAAAGCCGCTCTCGCCGACGGCCTCCCCGCAGGAAAAGGCCGCCGCATTCGATACGTTCATTGCCTACGGCGGGCGATATACGTTGGAGGGCGAGCGAGTGGTGCATCACGTCGAGATCTCTTCGATCCAAAACTATGCAAACCGGGATCTCGTCCGCACGGTGAGGTTCGAGGAGGATCGGATCGTCCTGACGACACCGCCGACGCCCATAAACGGCAAGGTGCAGACGGTGGAATTGATTTGGCAGCGGGTTGTGGCCGGGCCCAAATAAACGGCTCGAATCAAAGCGCAATCCGAAGAGCGTTCAAACCCCTGAGTCCAAAGGTGGGCGCCCATTCGGGCCGCGATCCGATCAGCCGCATCTTGGGAAAGCGTTGAACGAGATTCAGCAGCGCGACCTGCCCCTCCATTCTTGCGAGTTGATTTCCGATGCAGAAGTGCGGGCCGGCGCTGAAAGCGAGGTGTTCGTTCTTTAGCCGCTTGAGATTCAGTCGATCGGGTTCGTCAAACTGCTTCGGATCGCGATTTGCGGCTCCAAGCATACAGAGAATCGACCAATTCTTCGGGATGCGTTGTCCGCAAACTACCATGTCCTCTTTCAGAACGCGCGAGGTGAACTGGATGGGGCTTTCATAACGGAGAAGCTCCTCGACGGCCGAGCGGATGATCTCAGGATGGCCTCGAAGTTCAGTCATGTGATCCGGATTGCGCAACAACGTGTACATGCCGTTTCCGATCAGATTCCGGGTTGTCTCATGCCCGGCGAAGAGGAGGGCAGTGCATTGCGCGAAAACCTCGTCTTCGGTGAGCACCTCCCCTTGTTCTTCGATATCGATCAGCAGGCTGATCAGATCCTTGCCCTTGTTGCTTCGCCTTTCCGCGACCGTCTTCCGGAAGAAGTCGTTCAATTGAATGAGCGCCGCCTGGGCGACCTGCGCCTGTTCGACGTTGGGAGCGGGAGTGCCGCGAAAGCCGGCGACGGCTCGCGACAGGTCGACGAGCATGTCGTTCATTTCCTGCGGGATTCCAAGCAGCTCCAAAATGATGCGCACGGGCAGCGGGTTGGCGAATTCGCTGATGAGCTCGATCTCCGAGCCGGGCCGCAGCGGACCGAGCATTCGATCCACGATGGCCTCGACCTGCGGGCGCAACGCCTCGATGGCGCCCGGCGCGAATCCCTTGTTCAGCAGTTTGCGCAGGCGCGTGTGTTCGGGCGCATCCATGAAAATCATCCACAAGCTGAAAAGGTGTGCGAGTTCCTTGAATTCAGACTGGCGCTCGAAGGGCAGAGGCAGGATCAGCTTATGCGCACGTTTCGCCGATAGCCTTGGATCTTTAGCAATCACGGCGCACTCCGAGTGGGAAAAAATGGACCAAGCCGCCGCCCCATTACCGCCGACATCCAGATAATGCAATGGCCCTTCCGCGTGCAACCTCGCGTACGTCGGGTAAGGATCCTGCAAAATTTCCGGCGTAAACAGCTGCTTCCTTTCCTGCAGGATAACGTTTGGCAAACTCGAACTCCTAAAAGATGACGATCCGTCGAGCAGAGGCTACGAAAATCAGGGGGCGAGTTTATCACACGGGTTCCGCGCCACGGACTCGGCGTCGGCCCGTCTGCTGACCAGAAACAATTTGGCGGTGGTACGGCAACTCGCGTTTGCCGCGGGCGGCACCGGGAGCGAGCCGAAAACGCAGGCGTGCTTCTTGTTAAGGCGGGGTCTGTTGGTGAACTCCGGCCGGCGCCCGTCAAGACATCGCTGGAACCTAGACTCTCGCAGCGAGTAACGGAGGTCCGTTCGTGAAAACCATATGTGCAAGTCGCCGGAGGTGAGCCGGCTGGTCAGCGGCCAGCCTACCGCTCTCGGACGCTGTCCTCACACGCCAAATTCACGACCTGGCTTGCCCGATCGAAAGAAGACGATCAGGGAATCGCCATCGAGCACTGCGGTGAATATGCGCTTTCGTTTCCGCTCGCGTCCACTGCAGTTATGACGTAGTAGTAGGTCGTGCCGTCTTGTACCGTTCCGTCGACGTAGCTAAGAGAAGTGACTACAGTCGAATTGATCCTGACATAATCGCTGCCGCTAACCGTCGTGCGGTAGACGTTGTATCCGGCGACTCCGGACGAGGGACTGGTCACCCAAGTCAGAGATACGGAGTACGCAGTTCCTTGAGTCACCGTTAAAGTGAAGCTCGCGGTAGCTGTGTTCGCCGGAGAACTCGAGTCCGTCACCTTTGCGGTGAATGTAAATGCTCCGGCTGCTGTCGGCGTTCCCGTGATGTCTCCGCCGGTCGTCATGCTCAGTCCAGTCGGCAATGAACCAGAAGAAACCGTCCACGTGTATGGAGTTGTGCCACCACCCGCGTAGAGGAAGGCAGAATATGCGGTGTTGGTGCTGCCGTTGGGAAGCGATGTTGTAGTGATGGTGAGCGGCACATCAGCGACGGCGATGCTGAGCGATTTCGTTGCGGTGTTGTTGGCAGCGTCGGTCACTTTGACGGTGAAGGTTGAAGTGCCTGACGTCGTCGGCGTGCCAGTAATCGCACCAGACGATGTATTCAGGCTGAGTCCCGCCGGGAGCGAACCGCTGCTCACGCTCCACGAGTAAGGTGTGGTGCCACCGGTCGCTTGCAGCGTTGTCGAGTAAGCTGTGCCGACCGTGCCGCCGGCGAGAGTCGAGGTCGAAACGGTAAGAGTGGGAGTTGCAGCGGCGACCGCGATGCTGAGCGACTTCGTTGCGGTGTTGTTGCTTGCGTCGGTCACTTTGACGGTGAAGGTTGAGGTGCCTGACGTCGTCGGCGTGCCAGTAATCGCACCAGACGAGGTATTCAGACTGAGCCCCGCCGGGAGTGAACCGCTGCTGGTGCTCCACGAGTAAGGTGTGGTGCCGCCGGTCGCTTGCAGAGTTGTCGAGTAAGCTGTGCCGACCGTGCCGCCAGCGAGAGTCGAGGTCGAAACGGTAAGAGTGGGAGTTGCTGCGGCAATCGCGATGTCGAGCGCCTGGCTCGCCGCGTTGTTGCCGGAATCCGTGACTTTGACTGTAAACAAGGACGTTGCGGATGCAGTCGGCGTTCCTGAGATTACTCCAGACGACGCATTCAGGCTGAGTCCCGCAGGAAGCGAACCGCTACTCATGCTCCACGAGTAAGGTGATTGACCGCCACTGACCTGCAAAGTTGCTGAGTATGCCGCCCCCACCGTCCCACTAGGCAATGCTGAGGTTGTGATGGACAGACGAGATCCTACTGACCATCCCCATCCGCGGTGCGCCTTGTGACTGGCTGCATCCGTGACTTCGACCGTGACCGAACTGGTCCCGGTCGCCGTAGGCGTACCAGAGATCGTCCCCGAAGACGGGTCTAGAGTGACTCCGGCCGGAAGCGAACCGCTCATTACGTCCCACGAATACGGGGCAGTACCTCCACTGGCTTGCAACGTTTCCGAATAGGGCGCACCAACGACGCCGTCCGGCAAGGCGGCGGTTGAAATAGCTAACGAACCGCCCGTATTGGGAGCGCCCGCGAGACCCGCACAACCGTTGAGACCTACAGTCAACGCAAGCAAAATGATGAAGAATGAATATGTGAGTCCGTCTGTGGAGAAGAACGTGCGCAGTCGAACCGGCATGCCCATGACCCCCCTTGGCTGCGAAACGCGCCGATCGATACGTTGCCCGCAAAGAGTCTAAGAACCGCAGCAGGCTCGCGACTACTGGACAGAGGGTCTGATGAGGAACAGTACGGAATTGAGAAAACGGGACAGCGAAGAGAAGGAGATGGGCGGAATTAAGCTGGCTTGAAGGACACTTGGGTACAGGAGACCTGTAAAACTTCGAAGCACGAAAGCTTCAGAACAATAACAATCTATTTTTGCGAATGGAAATCCCTAAATTGCGAGCGACCCCGCACGACTGATCGGGCTGCCAGCACGCACGGCGCCACAATTCTTAGGACGGCTAAGCTCTTCGAATTAGCCGGCGACGGTTGCACTTGTACAACTCGCCCGCAGACGAGTCAGTCTTCGACGAATGTGGCCGAGTGGATCGGCGTCGATGTGCCGCCCTGCTCCTCTGCTTGCACGTCGAGCCGATAGCTACCGGGCGGCATATGGTCGAGTGGTATCTTCAGAGCAATGGGGATAATGGGGCTGCCCTTCTGGGCCAGATGCGACGCGTCAATCGCCCCAGTCGACAGCACCGTTTTGCCGGTCTTCACATCAACAATTCGGTACGCGATCTTTACATCAGGTGGGCGGCGCTCGAGCTCGGCGGCGTCTGCCTCGAGATGCGGGTCGTAGATCTGGGCGTACATCGCCAGACTGTCGGTCTTCTTGAAATGATCGGTGCCGGAAGGAACGATTTCCACATCCTCAAACACCAATGGGGTCCGTCCGGAGAGCAGGTCAGCGTCGAGAGCCGAGCCAACGTCAGCAAGCTTCTCGATATCATTGCTCAACGCTACGGCGCTAATAGCGAGTGCCTTGCCGTCATACGGATCGATTGCGAGGGGCGTTTCGTATTTCCCGAAATTCTGTCCTCCGCCGGAAAGTACCACTGTCAGGCTGTACTTGCCCGGCACAACGGTGAACTGATTTTCGTAGTGCATGGGAGTCTTCTTGAATTTCTCCCACTCATCCTTTTCGAGGTCGAGCGTTACTTCATCGCTGAAGCGCGCCCCGACTGAACCATCGGGCTTAGACGCAATTCCGAGTACGTTCAGGTCTGCGTGATATTTGCCCTTCACTTTGTCGAAAGTGATCGATGACGGCGGAATATCCATTACCAGATTCACGCGCGCCTCGTTCGGCGCCGTATAAAAGAATGGCGCTTCGATCGTGCCCCCGGTGCTGGCCGCGGGCGCGGCGCTGGTCGCTTGCGCTTCGAGTTCCTTCTCGATAGGCTTGCCTGCAAGAACATCCTTCGGCTGTACATTGCAGTAACCGCTGCGTGCACGCACCTCGGTTCCGTGCCGATCTACTTTCACCTTAAGGGTGTGGCAACTGCCGTCGGTTGATTCAAGCGGCGCAAAGCCGAGCAGATAATATTCGTTCTGTTCCTGGCCAATCTTCTGCAGTCCGGACAGCAAATCGTTGGTGTTCAGGATTGGAAAGCCGCCCGTGCCGGCTGCGAGCTCGTACATGATCTGCTGGTTTGTCGTAGCGGACGGCGGAAATGTGGGGACGATCACACGCGGCTGCGTATAATTCGGATTTCCGTACGGGTTCGCGGGAGTGCCGCGCGGGGGCGCAGCGCCGCCACCTCCGCCTTTGCCACCGCCGGCGGAGCCGCCTGTGCCTCGACCACCGCCACCGCTCCCACCCGTTCCACCCTTGCCTCCGCCTCCACTGCCCGGTGGCGTTCCGCCGCCACCTCCCGGACGTCCGCCTGTTCCGCCACCGCTTCCTCCGCCACCGCCGGGTCGCTGAAGAACGGCAGTCAGGACCAGGTGAGGCGGCATATCGCTTCGCTCTCGTTCTGAGTTTGCGGGATGAAACGAGGCGAGCACAGAATCAGTAGCTGGTCGTGGACGCTGATAGAAAGAGTTTGGCGCAACCAGGCCACGCACATCCAGCGGGTACACGGCGACATTCGCTTTATTGCACGCGTCGATCGTCGCGGTAAGTTCAGACTCGCGCTCCGGCGTGATTGGGAAGCCGGCAGTGAACAGCACGAGAGTTTTTCTTCCCGGAATGCGGGCAAGGCTCTGTGCCAGGCTTCGCAAGCTAAGAAGAAGCGTGTACGCGCCGAACTCCGCCTCCGGATTTACCAGAGTCGGTCCGCCGGGCCCTGATATTGCGGGACCGAAATTAGGAGCAGGTGCGTTGGGCGCGACGGCCGAAAACTTCACGCCGGCAACGGCTCTCCTCAGCAGGTCCGGGTCGGAAGTGAAGTTCTGCACGACTTGAAGCGTGCCCCCAAATTCAACGACGGCGATGACGCGGTCAGGCCCGGAGTTTGCCGCGACGAATTTTGCAGCTGCGTCTCGGGCACGCGGCTGATCGGCGAAATCCATCGTGGAATCGTCAAAGAACAGCACCATGTAGTGTTTGTCCGCGTGAGGAGAGGCGCCGTTAGCGCCGCCGAAACTGAAGTTCGAGATCTTTTGCTCCCTGTTGTCCTCGTAGAGCTTGAAGTCGTTCGACGTCAGATCCTGAACGTATTTGCCCTTCTTGTCCGTCACGATCACGTCAACGCGGACTACGTTTGCCTCCGACCTCAGCGGCGGTGCAGTCGTTTGGGGCGGAGTCGCCGGCGTCGACTGTGCTGCGGCGCTAGCCTGCTGATTCTGTTCCTGTGCTCGAACCTGCAGCGGGGAAACCGCCTGCCGCACAAACCACGCGCCTAAAACGAGAAGAGATGCAACTGATAACAGGCTAATGATCGAGCGAAGCTTCATGATGCACCTGCCTGATCTGACTGTTCGTTAAGAGTTCTATTCAATTGCGAAAATCCAGATTGCGTCCGCTACTAGTAAGGGATTTCCACTGCATCATTCTCGGTGGACAACTGCGCGGCATTCGAATCGCGCACAACGAGCCGAACGAGGTAATCGCCCGGCTTCACGTCAAAGCTGGTCTGGACGGTGACGCCTGTACGGCTTAGCCGCTCGAACGTTACATCGCGCAACCGCATTTCCACCGTTTTCTCGACACCGTTGATAATGTTCCCGTCCCGATCGAACAGCGCCGTGACAATCGTTACGTTGTCGTCGTTACGTCCTGCCGTTTTCTCGAAACGTAGATGAGCGAGATCAATATGTGCCATGACGGCGAGCTTTGCATCCGTCGCATCAACTTTGTAGAACTGCGTATGCACTCCGATCGGGAGCGCGCTCTCTACGTCCTGAGAGAACACGGCTTCCTCGATTTCCTCTTTGGTGGCTTCGTCGACGGATAGACTGTGTTTAGGGGCATAGAATCCGCGGCGAGCTTCAATGGTCAGGTGCTGCATGGCCGGGATTCTCACCTTCAAGGAATGGAACTTACCGTCGTACTTGAAGTTCCGCGGCGTGAAAGCAATCAAATATGAAACCGTGGGAGCGCCGGCAATCATTTGCAGCCCACCGGTCAGGTCGTTGTTATTGTGAAAGTCCATCCCGCCGGTGCCGTCAGCCAAAACTGCGAGGACGTCCGAATCGGCGCTCTGGGCGCTGATCCGGAACAAAGAACGGGGACCGCTCGCGGCTGGGCTGCCAGATTCGATTTCGCTGGCATCGTAGAGATCGGGTGTGTACAAACCTCGCGCATCCAGTGTGTTAATGAAGACGTTCACCCGATTAGCCTGGTCAATGAGCTGCGACAGTTGGTACTCACGCTCCGGATAGATGAATCCCGGGGAGAGTAATACGAGTATCCGTTGCCCCGGCAAACCAGAAAGTCGGCGAACGACTTCTTCAAGCCGGCGAAGGGATGCCTGTGTTTCGAGTTCACCTTCCTCGTAAGCTTGTGTCGCAGTGGACTGGGCGAGCATTTGAGCTTGGGCAGTGAACTGTGGATTATTCTGAAACGCACAGGCCAGCGCATCCTGCGTGGCAACAGTCAGCGCAGTCGGATCCGTATTGTTCTGAATCAGATTAGCTTCGTAGTAGTCCATTGGAGGGCATTGGTTCGAAGAGTTTCCGCCAGTCGCACCTACCGGTCGCACCATCAGGCCGTTCAACGCCTTCTCCAACTTGTCCCGGTCGGCCGTGAAATCCATTTGGGATTGCCCGGATATGGTGTAGACAGCCACGCGATCGGTGGGCTGGAGCGCCGTATTGACGAACCGCGTGGCGGCTTGCCGGGTGCGTATCAGATCTGCTGTTGCGACATGAACGTCGTCAAAAAGCAGCGCAACAAAGCGAGATGGCGGAACGAAATCCGGCGCGGCCATTGCCGTTCCGGAAGTTGCTACTGCGCCATCGCGCACAATCGTTTTCGTCGCCGACGCCGGAGTCTCGATTGAGAAATGCGAGATGTCCTGCAGCTTGCCGTCCTCAAAGACTTGGAAGTCTTCTTTGCGCAGATTTTCGACGGTGTGGCCCTTCGCATCGCGCACGACAACGCGCAGAGGAACCACATTCACACGCGACTGCAGGGGGATCGTTGTGTCGTGCGTATCCATTTCGGCGGCATTCGACGCGTCGGCTGGAGCGTTAGGCGAAGGAGCGGACGATTGCTGCGGCGGTTGCGGAGATTGGCCAGCAGCTGAAGCAGGCGAAGATTGACGCGCGTCGGTTGGCAGAGCGGCGAATGACGTGAAGCACAAGGCTAGTGCCAACAGGCATGAGGCTTGACAGCCGCTACGATAGGCTCCCATGCGAGCGCTCATTGGCACTCCGAAGGGGAACTTCAGGCCGGGACTCGGGTTACCCGGGGGGTACTCCTGCACGCGAGCCGAGTCTACGCCAGGATCACGCCTCGGTCAATTTATTCGACTTTTCTCGTATCGGTCAGCTTCAATTTTGACGCGTCACCATCACGAGAATTTAAACGGATCCACTTGCGGCTTTCTTCGACCCAAGTCAGGTCCGATTGTCGCGTCTCGATTGCCGGAACTGCGTTATTCTGATTGGTTCGTAGGCGTTACTTCCCGCCAGGCCCAACGGTGCTCGACTTCGTCTGGCAATAACAACCTCTCGCGGACAAAGTAAGTTCAAGGAGGAAATGCTCGTGCTCATTCGACACTGCGGTGATCACCGGAACGATCGCAATTCTGTCTTCCGCCACGCGAAGCTCGCTTTCCTGGCGGCATTGTGTGCAACGCTCGCTCCACTTGCGTACTCGCAGCAATATCGCGGTCCACAGCCTGTACCCATGCCCCCGCCGATCAAAGCTCCGGTCGACGGGCCTTATCCCGGCGGAACACTCGGACTTTCAGTTTCGACCACCGATGTTGCCCACCGAGTGATCAACGTCGATGAAACTGTGCCCGTGCAAGCTGGCGAGCTGACGCTCCTCTACCCGGCTTGGATTCCCGGCAACCATTCGCCGACCGGACCGATCTCCGAACTTGCCGGGCTGGAAATCAGCGCGAACGGCACTCGGGTTCCGTGGACGCGCGACCGGGTGAACGTTTATGCCTTTCACATCGACGTTCCCGCCGGCGTGAGCAGCCTCGACGTGAAATTCAATTACCTCACCCCGCTCAAGCCGGACCAAGGCCGTATTACGTTCTCATCGAATTTGATCGATCTCTCTTGGAATACGGTTGTTCTGTATCCGGCAGGGTATTTCTCCCGCGATATCACCTTTGCACCGAACATCATCCTGCCGGACAGCTGGCACTTCGCTTCAGCGCTTGAAGTGGAGTCGCAAAAAGGGAATCAAGTCCGGTTCAAGGATACGACCCTCAACACTCTGGTGGACTCTCCGCTTTACGCAGGGCTGAATTACCT
>Ga0335075_10006654_pt1 | contig 17832 bp, 19 predicted proteins | sample Lox_Sample_24_FD_206723 | JGI IMG/M metagenome (GOLD analysis project Ga0335075, IMG submission 206723) | Soil microbial communities from Loxahatchee National Wildlife Refuge, Florida, United States - Lox_Sample_2.4 | ecosystem: Environmental > Terrestrial > Soil > Wetlands | place: USA...
GTAGAGGAAGCCCTTGCATACGCGCATCTTTTTTGCTATACAAAATGCCCTACAAAAGTGGTTATTTCTACGAGGGTTCCCCCCTTCTGGGGAAAAATTGGTTGTCGCCGATGTTGACTAATAAGCTAACGCCAGTCTTGACTATGCTGCTTAGGGAAAGTTGACTAATCTACCTAGTCAAGGATTTGCATTAATTCCTGAGTCCAAGATGTGCTGCTCAAACCATGGCATGTACACCTCTACGCCATACCTCGCAATCATCTGTATCGCCTTCATGATGCTGTAAATGCCCACAAAATCTGTCGTCGATCCTAAAATATCCGGTCCTTGTAACATCTATACAGCAGTAACATGATTGTCAGCCTTGTGCTTTGCATCGCTAGGAGCCTGTGGTCTACTTGAAGACAAGGAAACTAGAACTTACCCGCTCACCCTTATCCGTTGTGTAACTATAATAAACGCTCCAATGATGGCCCACAATCGAAACCACCGGCATTGCCATTAACTTGCTCTCCGTCTCTCCTTGTTCTTGCAACTTCCCCAATCTTTCTGCCAGCGCCGCCGACCAGATACCCAACTGCACTAGAGGATCTGTGCCCGGCGTCTGCCGCTCCAGCTCGAAGGACGCGATCAATGGACGATTTTTGATGAAATCTGCGCTAGTCTGGTTGATGCTGCGGTCTTTGTCCGGCAGAGCAATGAGCTTCTGCTTAATTTTGGCGCTAAAAGAAGGGTCCGGTTTGAGGAAAAGGGCGCAGTCGACCTTTTTGAGCTTGAATGGGGCACCAGTGGCGTCCTTTGGGAGGAGGTCACTTGGCGAGATGCTCACGGCTTCTCTGCAACGAGGCTAGTAATAAACCTAAAATAATTCCGCGAACACAGTAAGGAGGGGGAACCTGATATAGAAGGACACTTACACAAGCTCAAGCTTGATTCTGTTCTGCCAGGGTGTGTACTTGAGCGCATTTTTGATGAGTGGTCGAATCACCTCGTGGCTCCATGATGCTTCAGGTTTGTTCTCTTCGCCACAGTCTTTTGCGTCGATGCGGATCTCCTGTATCGCCATCCAGACACTATCCTCTTCCTCCTTGGAGCAAGAAAATTCACCGAAGTATGCATTGTCCTGATCCCACTTATCGAGATGCGGGAACAATGTATCGCGAAGAGAGACCGGTAGAACGCCACGATGTCGACCAGCTGCCATGAGCTCCTCACGCAATGACTGTACATCCTTCCTTATGTCTGCAGCCATGCCTGCATCAAACTCACAACAGATAATCGTGGGGACAGCGTTTTCGAGGTCTTTCCTAGTTCTAGTTGGGCTACTTGCACGGGATGCTGAAGTATTCAATGTGCCTTCCGCTGCTAGTATAGTTGAACCAAATCCTTCTTGATAACTCGATGCAGCAGTTGACGGTGCGCCAACCCCCAACGGAGGTCGTAGCTGAGATATTTTGCCTGGGCGTCCCCTCTGTTTTGCAACTAGCTGATGCTTTTTAGCGGGAGACTCCGATATCTTCTGGCGGGTTGAAGGCATAGGTGGCTCGAAGCGATCCGGCGATGTAAAAGCTCTTTTACTCCGTCGAGGCTGCTGTGCATCCCCTGCCTCCATTATGCCTCGTGACTCGCAGCTCCGCTGTCGCTGCACGCGTCGAGGATGAGCAGTAGTTAGAGAGAACGATTGTATCGTTAACATTTGAGGAAGGTCGCTGATCCACCCGTCGATGATCGCGCGCTTGGTGGCTAGTGCTTGTTGCTCTTGACATTGTTGTGAAGAGAGTTTATGACTATTGTTGTGTATGCTTTCATTCATGATCTAGGGAAATAGAGATTTTCTACGCGTGCGAGAAGAATTTATCGAGCAACTGATTTGCCTCAGAAGCTCAGAGCTAGGCGAGCTGGCTAGCTGAGAAGCGGACAATGAACATGCCGGCAGCTAGCCCTGGGGTTTACGTGCACGGACCGAGTCTAAACCTACTCCATACCTGCCCCGCCACCCCGCCACCCCTTGCATGCCAAGAGCGCAAGCTTACATTAGTGGTGGAAATTTGCCGCTGTCAGGCCGGGCACGTGGAGAAGAATTTATCGAGCAACTGATTTGCCTCAGAAGCTCAGAGCTAGGCGAGCTGGCTAGCTGAGAAGCGGACAATGAACATGCCGGCAGCTAGCCCTGGGGTTTACGTGCACGGACCAAGTCTAAACCTACTCCATAGTGTAGGCGTAGCACTCGCTTACCTACCTGCCCCGCCACCCCGCCACCCCTTGCATGCCAAGAGCGCAAGCTTACATTAGTGGTGGAAATTTGCCGCTGTCAGGCCGGGCACGTGGATAGGAATTTTTAATACAGGATATCCTGTGTCTTGACTTCATTAAAGTGGCTGTCTGAATCCCACGCTTAAAGTAATTCTTCAAATCCCACCAATCTAAATTCTCGATCTTTCTTCACACGACAATACTCAAAGTGAGATCACAATGGTTCTTCCCCAGGTCCACCTCTGGGTTTTCTCTGGGTTCTTGGCGTGAATCGCTTATCCTACTTGGATGCAGTCGTCTGTACTGCGCTAATGATCTCAAGTATGCTTGGCGTAGAATCATCATCTATGGGCGGATCAAATGCTGTCGGCGAGGGGGATGACATTGCTTTGACGGCCGAGTAGCGAAGATAAGGTTCGCTGTTAGGGGAATGTCTCTTGGGCAGCCATCCATAAATTCTAGGTCTAAACCTGCAGACATGTTCCTGCAAAAGTCCTTATAAATATAGATGGCCCAACGACCTGGGTCAGAGCTTGAGCCTGTGCCTGTTATGTAATAGATGTCGATGGCCGCAGCAAGGTAGCTAAAGAGGATTAAGGCTACATTTCGGTCCCAAAGATCTTGTGCCTTGCTACCAGAGTCGAGTTTCGCTTTGAGATGAGTCCAGAGCTTTTTAGCGCATTGTTTTGAACGATTTCAAATTTGCGATATGAGGCCGGAGAAGATCTACGACTGCGGTCTCGCCACCATGTTGCGGATATCTTCGACAGCACATGTTCACTGGATAAAGAACTTGATCTTTGATAGTGCTTTCACAATGTTTTGGGCAGCTTTAACCGGGTCTGGCCTTGCTCGATAATCCTCTCCATGCCACGTTAGCCATTCGTCGTTGTGTAATATGGCCGGGGTCCGGGACGCCAACGTTCGAAACGGCGGTGGTATAGCCGAAGCTGTAGCAATAAGAGTAGCTTTACTGCTGGAGCTCACAGCCGCAACTGTGGCGATAGGGAGAGTGATAGATGCCTCGATCTCATCTAAATATCTCCTCACCTCGAGTATGCGAAGTTCTTTCTCAGGTCCGCTGATTGCCGCATTCCGTATATAAAGGTCAAGCTGCTGTTGCAAGGAAGCCATTATGTTATAAAACTGATTTGAAGCCTAGTAAATTTACCACTAGCAGGGACGACCACCCAAATTAGGCATTCTAATTAGCTTCTACAACTGCACGCGATATCACTTTCCCACGCTATTAATTACTCAACTGCAATATTACTGCCACAATGACATATAAGTTTACAGTCAATTCAGCCATTCAGGCTCGGCTCCTCCAGCCGCCTTGACACGTCCAACCATCTCCTTAGCGCGCTCTTTCATTTAGGACCATCTACGAGCCTAGGCGCCCCAGATATGGTCAGCTCAGGTTTCCGCTGTTTCTCAGCTCTAGATCCTACTTGGAATCTACTCCTACCCTTCCCCCTCCAAAAGAATCTAGATCTACTAAGGGCTTGCAATCTCCTAGAAGTAAGGATAAGAACTGGTTACCACCTAGGGCCTGGATTATTACAACCTTAGTTGGGACTGTTTGTAGGTGCAGGTTCCATTTATAAGTCACTTGAAATATACTGACTACTATAGGGTGTCGTATACGCCGCCTAGGAATCCTAGAGAGATTGGCACAAAGAAAATTAAAGGCGTAAACACGAATCTACACGCGAATCTACGATCTATAATAAGCTAAAAGTAGGACTTAAGTTTCAAGAAAAAGCTTAAAATATCATCTTGCGCAAAGAACTTGCTGACTAAGTTAGGAGACTTATCACACTAACAATAGAAAAGCGTCTCTACCCCCTTATTATTAGAGAGCATGGAAGTGGAAAGACAAGTCTGATTTAGCTTGCTGTAGATAGTTTGAAAGAGCTTAAGGGCGTAATATACATCGATGTCCCCGTTGAGGATGAGTTACTAGTTGACCTTGCCCAAGTAATACAACAGGCTTTGGGTTGGAATCCGGATCTAGTTATCGACTCTGACGAATGTAACTAAAGCAATTACCTTTAAGTTAGTATTGCTTATAGCTAATACTTTTACAGTACCATCTTTCAAAAAGGTTTGGGAAGTGTTCCTCTATGCCGCCAACAAGTACTAGGAGGAGTATAAGAAAATCCTAGTCTTAATTATCAATAATGTAAATCAACTCGCTAAGAAACAGCTAAGGCTTCTTGAATATGTTTAGGACTATACGAAGCGTGCTGCCGACAAAGGAAGAGCTACTGTCATATTTGTATTAAGCGAAGGCCGCGTACCGCGTTGTATGATAGGTATTTTATATCTTGTTTACAGTCTTATTCGTTTATAAATAGTTATGTGCTAACTTAATCTTATAGAGAGAAGCTTGTGGTTAAGACATAGGAAGATCGTTGAAATTGGTGATGTAAGCAAAGAGGAAGCTCTTTAAAGTCCATCCCTGTGTGCCGAAAAACCCTGCGTGCCGAAAAAAATAATAGGTACTTTAGCTTAAAGTATCTTAAAATCTGTGCACACTTTAATATCTCTTATATTTTTTTATAAGTTGTGTTCTGTAGCCACTCCCGGACACCCTAAACCCCTCCTACTAGAAAATCACGTTCACATTGTCGCCTTCACGCCTGATTTGCAAAGGGTCTCCTTTTATAGCATAATAGAGTTCCTCCACCACAGCTCCACCACCGAGCTTATACCATCCCTAATACTAGTAAAGGAGTCTTATCCGAGCTCTAGGGCGTCACCACTATACGAGAAATCGTTATTAGCCTTGTGGCTTCTGTGGCCACGCGGATTAGTACCTCAAGTCGAAGCGACTAACGATTTTTGGTTAGAGCAAAACCGCTCCGCACCTCCCCTAATACTCTAGTAATTAACTTACGCCTTAATTCAGATTATGTATCATTACCAAGCTTATGGCACTTCAGGGCTGCAGCTGACACGAGGCTCAGCCAGCTGCACCATGCGTGGCCTTGACTTGTCAGCCAGCGCACACCCGGTCAGCCCCAACGTCTACTATCTTAGCAATAGCGCTTTTGAGTCTGTGGGACTGGGAGATTTGGGGTAGGCTTTGATGCGCGAGAAGTGCCACTTATGCAAGAATGCATCGTGGTTTGCTGGCAGGATATGGCGCAGCTGACGACCTTGGGATCTTCTATTTCCGATGTTTAACTACGTCACTAATAATTCTCATTACCTCTCTTGCCAGGGCTTCAGCCGCTTCTTCTGGTCCCATATTCGTTACGTCAGAAGTGATACCCTCGACACCGTCGAAACGAAAGAGTTGGCACCTGGATCGCATTTCTGCAAGAACCTCAGGGTTTAAGAGCTTTGTAGTCCCACTGCTTCTCCGTTGTAGACTCGTTATTCTGCGTGTATTTTCTTCGATGTCGCACTTGAGGTAAATAGGCAAGAAAGGACGTCTAGCTCGTGACGCTGCTGCCTCGTATTCCCTTGCCACATCACGGCCAAGGTCATTATTGGATTGAAAATCTATGATCAAACGCGAAGCTGAATCAGAGATGGGTAAAGATAGGTTAAAGGCGACTGATTCCGCTCACCAGTGAAGATAACGATGCGGGTCCAAAAGGCTGGATCTTCTACAAAACTCTTGAACGCAGCCTCTCTCCCCCGGCGCCTTTCCTGCTGGTAGTTTGGATGATCTCGCGAGAATTTTGCCTCCACCGGGTCGATTAAACTGTGGTTGTCGATCAACAGAGGGTCACCTTCGTCCAGAAGCGTCGCGAAGAGCTTTGCAATCGTATGTTTGCCTATACCAGGGAAACCGTTGATCCATACAAGGGGCCACGCGAGTCTCGAATCCGAGGCGCTCATATTGCCGCAGTATGAGAAATGTGCAAGTATAACGCTCCAGATTAAGACAGAAGCAGATAAAGGCGGCGAATGACGAAGGGGTATATATCGAAGGACGTCTGAAGGACAACCACGCTAGGTCTAGGAATGCGGCCAATCTGTTGGGCTATCAAGGTGAGTCATATCAGTCTATTTTTGGCCCGATCGAGATAGCCGGAAGAAGAAAGAAGTTTGGGTGGATATTTGCTACTGGACCGGTCACGCTCGGTGGTTGCACGACATTATTATTATTATTCTTACACCGATTGAGCCTAAGGCTATGCGGGACATCTGTGTAAATACAGGAGAAAACCCTCTGGGGAAGAAAAACCTCTATCTAGGTCATATTTGCTACCGTTATTCCGTGCTATGTTAACTCGCAGCCTATAATTCCTAAACATGATACTGTACGAAAGCCCTGACTTGCGTCTCATTCTCCCTGCCCTATGCTTTCATATATATAATTCTACTACGCTTCCAAGCTCCCGGCTCCACAAACTGCCTTGGCCCCGTAAGGCAGGGTCCCGTCCATCAGCGGCCCCATGAGGCTCGCGTCCGTACCAGCCTCCAACTTCAATGCCACAGCCGCCAGCCGTCTACAGCAAGTATAATGCCTCTTGTTCCGAGCCCTTTCGTCCGTAAGCTCAATCCAGCCTTACAATAGTGGCTGGAATAGCGGATTTAGCGCGCGCAGTAGATGGGATTAAGGGCAAGGCTCCAATTGTCCTACGAACACTGCTAACTATAAGCAGTCTTCATATTAGTATGGACAACCCCCTGCAAAGCCCCTTCAACAACCCGTGCCACAAAGACAATCTCTTGCGCCTGCAATCGTCTCCAATCCCTCGAGTCAGGGCAATCGAGGCCCTCGATTCCAGCAGTACAAAGCTCGAACACGAATCCAATTCCTTGCAGCTTCCATCCTTCACAACAGGCATACATAGGCGCTCCAGAGAGTGAAGAAGGAGAACGGAACACATTGGAGGGACATAATACCAATAATAAAGGATACTAGCCATACCCCTATGAAGGAGGCTATGACGGCTACTAAGCCTATCCCAGGAAGAGTCTATGGAAGGCTTTTCTGCGCCTCCAGCTCCCTACGAACTGGACAAACAAGTATGCAAGCCCCTAGCGCTATAAGGACCCTTCCGCGTTCTTCGTCCGCAGCGACGAGCCACGTCATGAGTGCACTCGCTGTCGAAACTCCTTCACATCCCGCAACAGGCTCTTCAAGCACGTGAAGATCTGCAAGGCCCCGGAGCCAGAACCCGCTAACGCGTTGACATCGACACCGCCGGCAGACCTCCTAGAACGAGTTTCCACAGCTCCTCCTTTCGACATTGGCACCGGCATGGGTTACCGCGGCTATACCTACGCCATAGCTCAGATCAGGCTGTCAAAAGACGCGTCGACAGGCCCCTCATGCTTTGATTCAAGGTGTTCTGCCTCCCTTATTGACTGGATCTTTTTCAAGTCCTAGGAACTGACTGCTGAGATTCGCGCAATGGCCCATACCTTACGAGTTAAGGGCATTTCGGGCAATGAGCACTCGTCTTCCAAATACGTGATTGCGATAATTCGAATCCCAGGTAGGGAATATAAGACTAGCCGTGCTGTAGAAGCTCTGCTAACTCGCGAGCTTTACGTCGTCGATGGTCTCGATGCCAACATGCTCGGCATAATAGTCCCTGAGGATATGGACCTGTCAATTGACAGTAAGACACTACGAATTGGTTCTTGCAAGGTGAACGCCGACATTCAGGTCCATGTACGAGGCTCACATCATCGTCATGAGCATCCGGTCCACGCTCAGTCGACGACCTGGATCCCTCCACGGTCTGTTGCGACAATCCCAATCCACTCGCTGGGCGTCGTCGCAGACGGCGACTTCTTGTTCGAACCGGTAGAGCTAGAACAGCTCTCCTTATTCGCACACGTAGTGAATGCGAAGACGGCTAGCATCCTAGTTAAGAATGACACAGACCGCTCCATCATCTTGCCATAGAACCGGCGTCTTGGCCACCTTCACGAAGTGGGAACAGAACAAGGCCTTATCGCAACAGCGTTCGCTGCAACCGAGGATCTCGATATCGCCTCCATGGCAAAGAGGCCACCACAACGAAGCAGTCGCTCTAGCTGGTTTATCAAAGCTATTACTGCACTTGCTGCAGCATATAGCGCGGTCTCCTCTCCGCTGCCGACATCGTAGGCCCCACTATCCCCTTCTGTGCCCGCAGCGGCACCTGCGATACTGGTTCCTACTACACTGGCTCCACCACCAATGCCACCGCCCGCTAATCAACAGGTCCCCCTCCCAACCATGCCTCCAATTCTTGAAACGGTCCTCCCAAACAGCGTCACGATTTAAGGAGCCTCAGAGAGCGAAACCGTCCGCGAGCTCTCCGGCGTTGTGGAAGCCTTCCCCAATCTATGGAAGGACTTAGGCAAGTTAGTAGATCTTCCCCAGGACGAATGGATGAAGATTCCATTACGGTCAGACTAGGAATCACGGCTACGAGCAAAAGGCCCGCGGGTCTAGGCTTGGAAGCGCGAAAGGTCATCGATGACACCTTAATGAGCATCATCGACAAGGCAGGATGTCCAAGACAGGTTTGACGGCTCCTTGATCGGGCAAGGCGCTGCACGGACCACCACCTCGCTCCCTCCTCACAACACCAACCTCCTCCCCTCTATCGTTCTCTTTCCAGCTTTTTCCAACTGTGCCAACTCCACCTCGCCCGTTCCAATCTTCCCTCGCTCGACCTGGCTCATGCACAGCGCACTTCCCCCTGCCAGTCCCCACCCCGGAACATATCCGCAGCTGACCTAACGCTGGAAAACTAGTAGGAGTCGAGAAAATCGATCTACTACAGCAGCTGTGATCCTGATAACCCCCGATCCTCGAGGGGCTTATGATTTATGCTGTACGATCCTTGTCGTTGTTTAATAATTGGGCAAGGTGATGAGCTTCGCTGTAACGCTGGTTGGAGCCCAAGAGTAATCGACCGGAGCGATGCCACAGCTCCCCTAGCTTGTACATCACTGGAGCTCGCTAATAATACTGCAGTATCTCCGTCGCCGTTTAGTGGTCGAGCAAGAATTCGAGCGAAGCTGGGCTTATGAACTCAACTTCGATCTTGACTTGATTATCTACTTTGGATTGAAGATACAGACTCGAAAACGCTACTCTGATCTACCCTTACAATCTGCATCGGCACCTCGTCCTACACTGCTTCTCTCTGCCTGCGCCCTTTGTAATCTAGCACACGATCTTGATACTATTTCCTTACAAGGCAGCTCAGAGATAGCAATAGCCAAGGTTGACAAAGGCTGTGCATCTCCCTGCAACAAGACTAAGATGACAGGTTCTACCTCGTTGCGCCATAGTCGATGTGCTGCAGATGTTTTATAGGTTGTAGCGTACTGGTGAAATGTGCCTGCAAGGTTGGCCTTGCGTAGGTCCGCAGCGTCGTTGTCAGCTTTATGTAACGCTAGAGAGACGACATCTATCATACGTGACTGCGAAGGGTTGGCGGAGTGCAATGTCCCCTGTTAGTCCTCCGTCCTGTGTACCAAATGCGAAATCCTTGGCAAAGAGATTTCTTACAAGCACGTCAACGCAGAGGTGATTGCTAGCAAAGTTGTGACATGCCCAGCAGCAGCACGGCAATGCAGTAAGCTGATTTGCTTTAGTTCAAGGGCTACGCAACAGCGCCTGCCAAAAGGAGAGTGCCTTTTGCACTGCAGATGTCGCCGATCACAGCTCTATCTCTCGATTGCCAGCAAAGGCGAGGACAACTAGGCAGGAAAATGCTGGCGATTGCAGGGAGAGCAAGTCGCATAGCCTAGATGTGGCACTATCTAAGTCCAAGCAGATGTATTAAGGCAGGGTATGGATGCGGCTCCTGCATGTTGCGAGGATGAGCTTGGAAGCCTTGTAACTACATTGGAATCCCTTACAGGCCGCATTGTCGCCAAGGCGTTCTCCGCAGAAAGAGCAGCAGGAGATACAGCCGACTAGATACAAGGTTCCTCCTAGAGGGCTAAACGACCAAGTTAACGCTCCGGTTGTGGCTGCCGGTAGAGATTTGACTTTCGAAATAACAATTTTTTATTTTTGGTTAGTAGGGGAGGGCTGGAATCACTGAGGGAGGGGATGGAGGATGGATAGTTGTTCCTGAAAATTACTGCCTCGTTGACGGACTTGCTAGCCCTAGCAAATGTGCGTCTCACTGGAGCTTGGAGAGGGATAGAGATCTTAGGATTCATGCACTAAGCTTAAATAAGAGTCTAAGGTCATTTCTTAGAAACCCCATTCCAACACAGCTTTGAAATCTGTCGCTATATGAAACTAAATGAACTCCATCCACTTTGTCATCTTAGAGTCATTACTAAAAAATTAGCCTATTATAGAAGTTACTGCAGTTGAATAGACATAAGATCAAATTTCTTATCTCTCATTGAGTAGGGGATTCAGCTAGATATATATACACAGAGACAGGTCACGTTTCAACAACTGCATTTGAAAATTCGTTGCAGAAGTACCTCCACATACGAATTTTAGTGTGGCGGAACTTGTCTTGCTTGGTGGTCGGGCACATCTCTGTATATAGATATAGCTTTCTATATCTCACTAATACTCCCTCATCTTATCCAATCAGTTGTCCGTATTAGGCGTACCAATCCAAGCATTCAATTGCGAAGGCTACTTAGCCATCCAGATCGACTCTGCATCATCTGCACTAGCAGAATCGAAGTTATGTTCATCCACCCACTGCTCAGCTGTCTTCTTGATCGCATATTGTGAGTAAAATTCGTCTAAGGCAGCATTAAGATCTGTGTACGGACCAGTGAGTTGACGTCACTACCAGATCAGGTAAAACGAACCACTTATCTGCATAGGAAGCGCAGGCTGCAGGGAAAACTGGGATATATATAGACGTGTCAGAATGAGGGAGCTAGGTATGGGCGTGCCTAATAATTAGTATGCAGGACCCGAAAGCTAAGATATGTGTAGGGTCACACCTTTTGGCACACAGTACACAAGAGGAGCTTCAAGATGTTTGCCATTCTCTAGATCATCCATATATTGATCAACACAACGTCGGACTATCTCTTGCATCGTAAACGTGTTTGGCATGAAGATCGCTCCGTTAGAAGCTGCTGCCGATGTCAGTAAACTGTGCTCGGCTTATGCGTTGGTAGACGAACATGGCAAGGCATTTGACGCCATAGGGTAGACCAGACCATCCTTTGAAACCTTGACACCGTCATCCATGTCGTATTCTTCTCGGTACTGGGCATAGTCATAAAGAGCGGATTGGCGCGTCGGACTGTACCGCAAAAGAGATGCCGGGAAGGTAGAGTGAATGGACAAGACAGAGAACTGTCGATAAGCCCGATGTGAAATGCTTGATTTACATCCGACGATGCGAGAGTTACCGATTAGAGTGACTGAAGGAACGACGCGGCGGAACATATTGCAGCTTTGATGCGAGCGAGACTTGGGCAAGTCATGTACCTGATTCGGGGACAGGAAATTGGATAGAGCACTGAAATATACTATCGCTACGCAGACCTACGAATCCTCTTCTAGAAGAGTTCCCCAGCCAACTGATACCCCACCAAATGTTAGGCAACTAAAGTACTTTTCCCTTACGCCTTGGACTTCAATATGCTGTAAGCAGATACAATGGATATAAGTGTCTTGAATTAAAATTAAAATTATAATTATAATGAATCTTTAAATCAAAAATGTGGCGTTAAATTTCAAGGATTTCTAAGGTAGGCAATGGTAAATAATAAATAAATAATTATCAAACATAGTTAAAAATTGGTTATAATGGCCTGCGACAACTCTCACCTCCCTGTGGTGCAGGCTGGGAAACTGAGAATAGGAATATTCTCAGAGCTAAGAAGAGTCAACACTGAGGGTTGTTCGTGGGTGGACGCGACCGCGACGCGACGCGACAGCGATACTCACAATGTCGATTAATCGTTTTCTCGCCTCCCTAGCGTCGCAATAGCCGAACCACCCAAAACACCCCCAAATTAAATCTTCTATTGTATCAACCTTTCTACACTAAGTATATACAATTAAAATAGCCCTGTATCTGCGTCATCGTCAGCATCAAGGTAATTCCACTCTATATCACTAGCATTAAGTGGTATATAATTAGCCTGCAACGCTAGAGGGTCCTCTATGGCCTCCATAGCCTCTGTAGCACAAAACGAATCATCCAAACTAGGATCTGTTGCAGCTATTGTTGAAACAAGGGCCTCTTGTAGTTGTATCTCAATATCAGCTTCTGTAGTTGTCTTTTCAGGGTCGGGAATAGCCTCAAGCATCTTGATTGGTATGAATTCCTTGGCCTTTTCCAATGCTTCTACTGCCTTCTTTCTCTCTCTCTCTTGCCTTCAAGCAACAACTCCACGAGCTTTAAGATCGTTCTTAATCCTATTCCTTGTGATTTGTACAAGCGTTGCTTTCTTCTTGTTAAGAATGGCCTTTCGTTTTGCTTCATTTGCCTCCTTCTTTGCCCCAGCTTCTTCTGTAGTTAGAACACCATGCTTTTGTAGTACGTTGCAATTCCAGTATTTTGCCTTTTGCTGATTTTGAGCCTTCATTGCAAGAGCATTATGTTGTAATACAGCAAGTTCTCCACTAGCTAGAACCTTCTTTGTACTACAAGCCTATAATTCAAATGGTTTACAGGAAGGACTGCTAAGTTTGTTGGCAATCTTGTTCTTCCAGTGAAGTAAGCCATACTCAGCATGTTGGAAACGTGTTGGCGTTTAAGGAATAGTTGGCAAATCAGGCTCTGGATTCTCTGGAGAGGCGTATATCTTTATTTTCTTAATTGCTGTCTTACAGCTAATTAGCCATATTCCAGCCTTCCTAAATGCACTATAAATTGTTCCTTTCTTAAAGGTCTTAGCCCTAATCTCATGCATATCGCGCATAAAAGATGCTACATTATAGTTGAGATTGAGATTGCGTATTGCATGTTGAACAGCCTTCTTATGCTAATGTTTGTAAGGCTGGAATACACTAACGTTAAGAGGTTGAAGAATGTGAGTGAGGTGTCTAGGAAAGGGATATAGATGAATGTTATGTGCTGTAGCTCTAATTGTAAAGTTAGGATCCATATGGCTTCTATGTCGATCTATAAGAAGTCCTTTTAGAGGCTTGTCTAAACCAGCATTCGTGTGCAAAATAATATAGTCCAACAAGATTAATAATATCTCTTTATTTGTGTATCCAGAATCTGACAATATAACTCATACGCCTTTCTCTAGCTTTAACGAATACCAGTTTTCTATATGCTGTTTGCCTTGAATGATGATAATTAGAGGGATCGTTGTTCCATTTGCAATAATAGTCTCAACCATCATAATTGACTTTTAATCTTCAGCTGTTGCAGTATATAACTAATACGATTAATATAACTTTTAATGACATTTAAAGAATATACTAACTTCTATTACATATGCTGGAACCACTATTTCTTCCCCTAGTACAACACTAACCCGAAAGCCAGCTTCATTGAAGTTTAAGACATCCCCAAGCTGGATATCACGCTCCTTACACCGTACACGAAAGCTATTGAACCAGTCTTTTACTTCTTCTACATCTGCAGCAGTAACACGTACTTGTGCAATTGCCTTAGTCTTCAAAGTTCGAAAGAGCTTAGGGTGTTCCTTCATAAATATCTGGAACTAGCGCTAGGAAGGAGGCTTCTTTGTAGGGAGCTGGTTTGCCTTCAAGCATCCAATAGCAGCATAAACCATCGCTTTTGTTGCACTATACCTACTTAAATATAAGTCCTCTACATACTAGTATATAGCTTCAACCTGCATGTCTGAAAGCATCTTATTATGGCCTCCACGCTTAACTTCGGTAGTAGGACGTAGGTGCTCTCTTCGTAGACGCGTCTTAATAATCTCAGGATTGACATGATAGATTCGTGATTCTCGTCCGCATGCTCATGCTTAAAGGCTATAGCCTCTGCGCATGCAGCTTTATACTCATCAGTAGTCTTCATTTCGAGGGGATAGCTAGGAATGTGTCGCGATGTGTTGTTGGTAAGATAGTTTGATTGCGTTTTTGGTGATCGCCGTCACAGTTCACTTGCTTTCGCCGACCGCCAGGGAGGCGAGAAAACCGACGATTAATGGAGATCATAACCTAGGCAAGCGCTAAAAACTGAATGCTGCCACAGGGATAGAAAAAAATAGTACCCGAAATTCTGTAAGATGATTATCTATATAGTCCTACGGTCTGATATGTCCATTTACTTCACAGATCAATGGAGTAATTGGAAAATGGGCAGGTCATTGAAGCCTTAGGATATCAATAGTATATTGTTACGTTCTAGCCCTGGTTAGTGGCAGCTCGTGCAACTAACTTACTAGTATGGGTTGGCTATGTCTTGTAATGAGTCTCCGCTGTGGTCACGTAGCTAGATTTCTAAGGATGGGATCACGTGCGTTAGGTAACAAGGTTAGATAACAGTAAGTCGTCGGACGAGAACAGTAAAAGGCGAATTGGGTGTCGCGAGTTTTTTAGTTAATTATTTTAAGCGGGCTCCACTTCCAGACACTTGTGGCTGTGCATACCTGCCCCGATGTACTCCAAGGTACCACTGCTAATTGTCATCGCAGAGCGGAGCCAATTCTTGCCTATTTTGCGGTCCCCAACTCTCAATGATTGTTTATTTTGGACCTACATTTAATACGGCATTTCTATTGACAGGAGGTAGTACAGCTACAGTAAAAGGCGAATTGAGTGTCGCTGATTTTTTAGTTAACTTTTTTAAAGGCTGCGAGTAGACTAGTGGCTTGTGTGGCTTTGTACAGTTACTTGCAAAATCAGTTACGCCCAATACGTCTCTTTGCATTATTTTGTGAATCAGGGTTGCTTCAATGCTAGTCTAATTGGAAGATACATTCGCCAAATGCTCTAGCAAGTTTTATATTAAGGCATTTGTAGTCTATAGTAGTACAATTAAATTAAGCAATAATACACGTCTGCTCAAAATTTTGCGTTATAACGGCCCATGCAAATTTAAAGTAACGAAGCAAGTCCACCCTTAGTTGTAACAACGGCCAGGGAATGATTACCCGGACTAGTACCTAGATATAAAACCTCCCTGATTCCATAACCCGAAAGCCTTAATAGGCCTGGACCATCGGGCTTGATTATTGCGACTTCTTCGATCCAGTCTGACCACGGTGTATTATTGTCTCTCACTAGCTGAACTTCCACCGCAATCCTTTGGTAATATTGTATTGCACCATTTCCATAACCGATCGGAATAACCCCAAGCCCCCCAGCATACCCTTGTATGTTCCCAAGATGTTGCAAGTCCGAATGAAAAAGCGATAATATGTCAGAGCCAGTATCGTTCATAGCAATTATTCCGTGGACGGTTCCATCGCCTCCAAGATGTGGCATTAGCCTAAGTAACATACGAAGCTAAAATGAAATGAAATTAAGATAATGAACATTAAAAGAGCTAGATTCTTACTTCGTGAAAGTTAGGTCCAAATGGCCTATGACTATAAGCATGCTTTTGAGCATACTGAAAACGCATTCCCTGTAATTTGAGTCTATTTGTTAGATAAGTCCTTGTAGAAGCAAGGAACTTGGGGGGGGGGAAATAAACATACTTCTTGCCAAGCCCAACCAGTACGATTCCTTGCTTCTTCTTTAGTGACAACTTTGCCTTCTATTACCCAGACCTCCTGGAGACCATCGATTTTCTTGTCCTCATAAAGCTTAATAACGGCTTTGATATTAACATGTTGTTGTTCAGGTTGGTATAGAGGATGTTTTGGATCAAGACAATTGTAGAGTTGTTGGATATGCCCTTGGACATCAAAAACCCGAGGGATGGGTATAGCAGGCGAGAATTCGATTTGCTTGGTGGCCATGACGACAACGCAGATGATTTCTGATTGATGAAAAGGGTTAAAGGTTGAGGGTGAGCGGAGTTGAATGATTGAGTGAAAGAGGGGCAAGGAAGCTGGCGTCAAAAATATGAGGGGTTGGATTATGTCGGGGAGGACCCACTTGGGTGGCTTTTGCCTAGTGCCTCGTTTTTACCCAGCACGGAATTTGATTGTTGTTTGCATTGTTTGCTTAAAATCCGAAGAGCAATTGCTAACTCTCTATTGTACAAAGATCATTTAAGGATTACAAATTGCTTTTCAGCATTTAATTTGTTAAGAGAGCGCCTTTGCTATAAGCCCCTATGCTTTGAATTCTCAGCTAGCTTATAACTAGTTGCAAAGCGATTACTAACTGCTCTATATATTACTATTTATAAAGGCCGGTCCTTTCTAAATTTTTGCTTTATATCTTTTGTAGTTAAGTTGTATTCTTGCACTTACTCTTATTCTCGCATAAAAGAATAGGTAACTATTTCGAAGCAGGCCCTTAGTTGCAAGCACTTCTCAAGTAAAAAAAAAAAAAAAATAAGTTATATACTAATATTTGCTATTAACTTACACTTTTCTATTAAACTAGAAATAATTATTTTCCTACAGCTAAACAAGAAAAGGTTAAGAGTTTATTAAGACCTTCTTTGCTTTCTTTTATAAAGATCTGTCTTAAAGGTTATTAACGCTATATATTAGCATAGCAACAATCTTTGCTAAAGATTAGTAGAGTGTCCTTAAACTACAAGGCATTATTGCTAAATTTCTAGTGTACCTTTACTAAGCGCGGTTAATGACTATAGTGCTTCGTAGTAATCAACTAGTTTAAAATCAGTTTGCAACTAGTTACTACTTTATTTCAGCCACCTTTCGTTTTTGATCCTCACTATCTTGTAGTTTACTTCTATATTACTGCATTAGCTTATATATGTCTACAATGATATATTTTCTTTGCATATGCGTTTATAATAATCATAAATATTTATTTGGCATGTTAATTTCGTCCAGGGTAAAAACTGCTTATTTGAAAAAACGTGCTGGGTAATTGTAAGGGTATGTCACGTGACTGACCGGCGATCAACCTCCCTACCCAGTCACAGGGGATGACGCAATATGCCTTGCAACTGCCAGCTTATTTCCGGCGACTATGACGTGTATTTATACTCTAGCGTATTCCATTATTTTGGAGGCTAGAGAGTAGTCTCTTGTTACTTCCTAGCTAAGCTCCAGTAAACCTATAAGCCTCATACTCGTTCTCTCATAGTAACAGTGGACCCTAGCTGGTAATACTTTGGACACTAGCTCTACAATTCTACTCTCTGCTTCTTCGCTAGCTAACATATCACTATAGTTCAACGACGGACCTGAGGGGCTTTGGGAAGCCTCCAGGGAGAGTCTAGCAGTAGTACTGTATAGCATCCTAATGCGGGACCAGCTACGACACCTACTGCTATTACGCCTACTGTCAGCTAGGGTGACATTGGTCCTAAACTAGTGCACCTGTTAGAACAGAGGAATGAGGATATGCGACGCCGCTTTGAGGCCTTAAAGGAGCAAGAAAAGCTCTTTAACGACATGCTAGAGATGCACTAGCGCCTTTATGGCGATAACCTTGATAAGTATCCTTTAAACATTTGCTAATACGCTAAGAATTAGGGTATAAGGCGCTCTCGTTCGAAACGCCCTTAAGGCCTTAAAGAGCATGAAGACTATGATAATAAGCCTCTATCCCATCCGCACTCAAGATCTAGCTACTTGCTG
>Ga0335075_10006655_pt1 | contig 17828 bp, 13 predicted proteins | sample Lox_Sample_24_FD_206723 | JGI IMG/M metagenome (GOLD analysis project Ga0335075, IMG submission 206723) | Soil microbial communities from Loxahatchee National Wildlife Refuge, Florida, United States - Lox_Sample_2.4 | ecosystem: Environmental > Terrestrial > Soil > Wetlands | place: USA...
GCGTTCGCGATTGCCGAACGGCTCTTCCTCGCCGAGGCGACAGTGAAGACACACCTCGGGCGGGTGCTCGCCAAGCTCGGGCTGCGCGACCGTGTCCAGGCGGTGGTCTACGCGTACGAGGCCGGGCTAGTCGACCGGCGGTCCTGACCCGGGGCACACGGAGGGTATCTCCATTACCAGGCCAGGGACGCTTCGCCTGCCCTTCTGCTGGCCAGGCCGCGGTCTGACTCGACCGGGTCAAGCCCGGATGCAAGGACGGTGCTGGCAGCAATCTGCCTGTCTTCATGGATCAGGTGCATGACGGCGTTGATGAGGGCCAGGTGGGAGAACGCCTGGGGGAAGTTGCCCAGGTGCCGCCCGGTGTGGGGGTCGATCTCCTCGGCGTACAGCAGCAGTGGACTGGCCAGGGACAGCAACTTCTCGCACAGGGCGCGGGCGCGGGTGACCTCGCCGATTTCTGTCAGCGCGGAGACCAGCCAGAACGAGCAAATGGTGAACGTGCCCTCCTCGCCCTCGAAGCCGTCGTCGGTTTCCTCGACGCGGTAGCGCAGCACGAGTTCGTCTTCGGTGAGCTCGTCGGCGATGGCCAGCACGGTGGCTCGTACTCGCTCGTCGCCGGGCGGCAGGAAGCCCACCAGCGGGATCAGCAGGACGGAGGCGTCCAGGGCGGTGGTGTCGTAGTGCTGGCAGAACACGCCGCGCTTGTCGACGCCGTGCGCACAAACGTCGGCGTGGATCTCGTCGGCGGCGCGCTGCCAGCTGGCGGCCAGGTCCTGGTCACCGCGGAGCTGTGCCAGTCTCGCGCCGCGATCGGCCGCGACCCAGCACATGATCTTGGAAGCTGTGAAGTGGCGCGCCGGGCCGCGGACTTCCCACAGGCCCTGGTCAGGCTCGCGCCAGTGCCGGAGCGCCGATTCGACCTGGTGCCTGATCATCGGCCAGCGCCGCTCGTCGAGCCGGTCACGGGAGCGGGTATGCAGGCAGAGGGAGTCGAGCAGCACGCCCCAGACGTCGTGCTGGCGCTGGTTCCATGCCGCGTTGCCGATGCGCACCGGCCGGGCTCCCTCATAGCCGGACAGGTGATCAAGCTCGGATTCATCAAGCTGGCGCTCACCCGCGATGCCGTACATGATCTGCAAGTTGGTGTCCTGCCCGGCAACGTCGGCGAGGAAGTAGAAGAAGTCGTCGGCTTCGCGGTCCAGGCCGAGGGTGTACAGGCCCCAGAGCATGAATGTCGAGTCGCGCAGCCAGGTGTACCGGTAGTCGTAGTTGCGCTGCCCGCCGGGCGTCTCGGGCAGCGAGGAAGTGGCAGCGGCGAGCAGCGCGCCCGTCGGAGCGTAGATGAGCCCCTTGAGTGTCAGCGCGGAGCGCTGCAGATGCTTGCGCCAGGGATGGTCGGGGAAGCGGCCGCGGCCGAGCCAGTCGTGCCAGAAGTCAGCCGTCACGCCGAGCCGGCGGTGCGCCTCGCCAAAGTCTGCCGGCGGGTTCGCGTCGCCCCAGGACAGGGCGCAGAATGCCTGCTCGCCAGCCCGGAGCCGACCGCGCGCGATCGCCCGGCCGCCTTCGAAGCCCAGCTTGAGGTCAGTCGTGAGCCGCAGTTGAGCCTTGTCACCTGCCCGGGCTTCTGCCTGGCCGTAACCCGTCCCGGTGTGCTGCCACGTGCCGCGCTGGCGGCCGTAGTCGAACGCGGGCTCGCACTCCAGCAGCATGTCGACCGAGCCGTTCAGGCAACGGATCGTCCGAAGCAGGACGCGCTCGGCCCGGTAGTCGCCGGGCACCCGCTGATGGGTAGGCGACCTTGGCGAGTCGGCCGGCCAGGGGCCCATCAGAAGGGCGTCGCGGACTACCACCCAGCCGCCCGGCAGGCCCCAGGTTGTCTCCAGCACCATCGTCCCTGGCAGGTACCGCCGGCCAGAGGGAACCGTGACGTCAGCCGGGCCGAGGCGGAACGATCCGGCGTCCCGATCGAGCATCGCCCCGAACACGCTTGGCCCGTCCATCCGGGGCAGGCACATCCACTCCACGTTCCCGCTCGGCGCGACAAGAGCGCATACCTCGCAGTCAGATACGAAGCCATAGTCAGAGATCGCCGGGAACGGGCTCCCGCCTGTCGTCGGATGCGAATCCTGACCGGGAACTAGGGCCACTGTTGCCGCTTCCTCCGTCTAAGGGCTCGTTTTCAGCCTCGCATGCACCGTTGCAGGCACACCTCGCCCGGATCCGGGATATCGAGCTGTCGGGCGCCCGTGCTGCCGGTTCCCGGATAGCTGCCCGCATTGCCACCTACCCGCGCAGCGGCCGGCAATATCCCGGCACGGGGACTGGCTGCTGGTGATTCAGCGGTCCGGGCAGGGAACATCTCCAGATAGCGGCGGCCGTGCGATCCGCACGACAGGACTGGTGGCAGCGCAGGGCCCGAGTTATCTGGCTATCGGGGGACAACGGGGATGAAAGCATTCGTGATGAGGGAGATCGGCCAGGTCGGATTCATGGACAAGCCGATGCCCAAGCCGGGCCCGGGCGACGCGATCGTGCAGACGACGAAGGCCCTGATCTGCACGTCTGACTCGCACACGGTCGGCGGTGGGATTGGCCAGCGGCACAACCTCACCCTCGGTCACGAAGCCGTCGGCGTAGTGCATGAGGTCGGCAGCGAGGTCGAGGTATTCCACCCCGGGGACCGGGTCGTAGTAGGAGCGATCACTCCGGACTGGGGTCAGCCGGCGGCGCAGGACGGGCACGCGTCGCAGTCCGGCGCGCCGCTCGGCGGATGGAAGTTCTCTAATACCAAGGATGGCGTGTTCGCCGAGTATTTCCACGTCAATGACGCCGACGCGAACCTGGCGAAAATCCCCGACAGTGTCCCGGACGAGATGGCCGTGTACTGCTGCGACATGCTCTCCACCGGCTTCATGGGGGCCGAGAACGGCAACATCCCGATCGGCGGCACGGTCGCCGTACTAGCCGAGGGCCCGGTCGGCCTGATGGCGACCGCCGGGGCCAGGCTCCGCGGCGCCGGCCTGGTCATCGGAGTCGAAGCCGTGCCGCGCCGGCAGGAGCTGGCCCGCTCTTACGGCGCCGACAAGATCGTTGACTTCACGACCGAGGACGTGGTCGAGCGGATCACGAACCTGACCGGCGGCGAGGGCGTCGACACGGCGATCGAGGCGCTCGGCGCGGACGTGACCTTCCAGACCGCTGTCAAGGTAACCAAGCCTGGCGGGACGATCTCCAATACCGGCTACTTCGGCGAGGGTGAGTTCGTGCGCATCCCGCGGGTCGAGTGGGGCGTCGGCATGGCGGACAAGACCATCGCCACCGGGCTGTGCCCGGGCGGCCGGCTGCGGATGCAGCGGTTGCTGCAGATCCTGGAAACGGGGCGCGTCGACCCGACGCTCATGACTACCCACCGGTTCCCGTTCGACCAGATGGGCGAGGCATTCGAGATCTCCGATAAGAAACTCGACGACGTGATCAAGCCGCTCGTCACCTTCTCATAGCCAGCCTGACGCGAAGGCAGCCAGCACGGTGATCAACCGCCTTGCCATCTTCGGGGCCACCGGCGACCTGACCGCACGGTACCTGCTCCCCGCGATCGCGGCGCTGCATGCCAGCGGCGAGGCCGGCGACGCATTGCAGCTCATCGCAGCCGGGCGCGACGACTGGTCCAGCGCTCAGTTTCGCGACTGGGCGGCTACTCAGCTCGCGCGGCACGCCGAGGACCTGCCCGCCACCATCCGGGCCGCGGTCGCATCGGCAGCCACCTACCAGCAGGCGGATGCCACCGACCCGGCCGACGTCGCCAGCGTCGTCGCCGGCGAGCCGGTTGCCTGCTACCTCGCCCTACCGCCCGCAGTGTTCCCGCGCGCGGTGTCGGCTCTGCACGACGCGGGTCTGCCCGAGTGCAGCCGGGTCGTGCTGGAGAAGCCGTTCGGTGAGGATCTTGGCAGCGCGATCGAGCTGAACCGGCTGCTCGCGGAGACTCTTCCCGAGCGGGCAGTGTTCCGGGTCGACCATTTCCTGGCCATGACGACCGTGCAGAACCTGCTCGGTACCCGGCTGGCGAATCGCGTGTTCGAGCCCATCTGGAACAGTTCCCACATCGCAGAGATCGACATCGTCTGGGACGAGTCGCTCGCGCTGGAAGGCCGGGCCGGCTACTACGACGGCGTCGGCGCACTGAAGGACATGCTGCAAAACCACCTGCTGCAGCTGCTGTGCCTGGTGGCCATGGAACCCCCGATCAGCCTCAGTGAGCGGGACCTGCGCGACCGGAAGGTCGATGTCTTGCGCTCAGTAAGGCCGCTTGCCGGCGATGACATTGCGCGGGGGACATGCCGGGGCCAGTACATCGCCGGCCGGATCGGTGACAGCGAGGTCCCCGGCTACGTTGACGAGGACGGCGTCGACCCCGCGCACCGTACCGAGACTTTCGCCGAGGTTGAGCTGAGGCTGGATAACTGGCGCTGGCCGGACACCGTCTTCCGGCTCCGCAGCGGCAAAGCTCTGCGACGGGACCGCAAGGAAGTCGCTGTCCGCTTCCGTCACGTACCCCACCTGCCGTTCGCGCACCGCGGGGCCGAAGCGCCCAACCTGCTGAGGTTCGGACTCGACCCGGAGAACGTCAGCCTCGAACTAACCGGCATTGGGCCGCGCCCTCAGGCCCTCTCGCCCATGTCCCTGGCAGCCCAGCTCGAGTCGCCCGTGCTTCCCGCATACGGCCAGCTGCTGCAGTCGGTGCTCAGCGGCGACTGCGCACTGGCGATCCGCGGCGACGAAGCCGAAGAGTCCTGGCGAGTCGTCACCCCGGTGCTTGAGGCATGGGCGAAAGACGCCGTGCCGCTTCAGGATTACCCGGCTGGCTCGGACGGGCCAGCGCGATGACACAGTCCCGTGCCCAGCTGCGCAGTCAGCGGCTGCGCCTCATCAATCACCAGGGCGACGCGCTCCGCTTGGGCATGAACTGGACCGAGGAGGATCTCGGCAAGCCCCAGGTGCTCGTGGATAGCGCGTACGGCCAGGGCCACCCGGGCACGTTTCACTTCAGGGAACTGATCGAGGAGGTCAGCAACGGCGTCTTCGAGGCGGGCGGCAAGCCCGGTGTCTTTGCCGTCAGCGACATCTGCGACGGAGTAGTGCAAGCGACCAGCGGGATGAGTTACTCGCTGATCTCTCGCGACATCATGGCCGCGATGGTCGAGATTCATGCGCTCGGCCATCCGCATGACGGCATGGTGCTGATCTCCGGCAACGACAAGTCGGTGCCCGCGCACCTGCTCGCGATCGCCCGCTGCGACATACCCGCTATCCACCTGCCCGGCGGAACGCAACTGAACGCGCCCGACTACGTCACCTCGAACAAGCTGTGGTGGATGGGCGCCGAGGTGGAGCGGGGTGACATGCCAAAGCAGGACCTCGAGGTCGCGCAACGAGGAGCCTGCCCGACGTGCGGGGCTTGCCAGTTCATGGGTAGCGCCAGCACCGGCCAGGTGCTCGCGGAGGCGCTCGGCCTGGCGCTGCCGGGTTCCGCGCTGGTCCCCGCCCCGCTGACCAAGCTGCTCCGCTACGCGCGGGCCGCGGGCAAGCAGTTGCTGCCGCTGATCGACACCGGCCTCACCCCGCGCAAGATCCTCACTCGCGACGCGTTCGAGAACGCGATCATCCTGCACGCTGCCACGGGCGGCTCCACCAACGCGCTGCTGCACCTGCCGGTCATCGCCCGCGAGGCCGGCGTGAACATCGGCATCGACGACTTTGACCGCATCCACCGGCGGGTGCCGGTGCTAGCCAACGTGAAGACGACTGGGCGGTACCCAGTCGAGTACTTCTGGTACGCCGGAGGCGTGCCCGCGGTCATGCTGGAACTGCGCGAGATGCTGCACCTTGATGTGCTTACGGTCACCGGCCAGACGCTCGGCGCGAACCTGGAGGAGATCGAGGCCAGTCCGTTCTTCATGGCCGAGCGCCTCGGCTACCTCAAAAACGTCAAGGTCACGAAGGACGAGATCATCCGGCCGCGTGCCGACCCGTTCGGCACCGACGGCGGCGTAGCGGTGCTGTACGGCAACCTGGCCCCGGACGGCGCCATGATCAAGACGTTCTCCGTGCCGAAGGAAATGCACGTGCACACGGGCCGGGCCAGAGTGTTCGACTTCGAGGAGGAGACGGTGCACGCCCTGGTTCAGCGCCAGGTCACGGCTGGAGACGTGCTCGTCATCCGGTACGAGGGACCGCGCGCGAACGGCATGCCCGAGATGTACTACGCGGCGGCAATCCTGTCCGCCGACCCGGTGCTGAACACGACCACGGCCATCGTGACCGACGGGCGCTACTCCGGAGCCATGCGCGGGCCGTGCATCGGCCACGTGGCACCGGAAGCCCTCGATGGCGGCCCTATCGCCCTGGTGGAGGACGGCGACCTGATCTCGATCGACGTCCCCCGGCGGCGCCTGGACATCGTCGGCATAGCGGGCGAGACGCGAAAACCTGAGGAGATCGAGGAAATGCTCGCCGAGCGCCGCCGGATCTGGCGGCAACCACGGCCGCGGCACGAGACCGGCATTCTCTCGCTGTACTCACGGGTGGCACGCGACGCTGCAGAAGGCGCGTCTATCACTTAACCGGCAAGCGTCCCGGGAAGGCGGCATGACGTGGCGGACACCACAGCCAGCCAGACGGTCGTGATAGCGGACTACGACTACGGCGATGTCGATATCGAGCGCGCGATCATCGAAGCGGCAGGCCTGCGCCTCGAGGCCGCGCAGTGCAAGACCGAGGACGACGTCGCCAGCGCCGCACATGATGCGGACGCGATCATCGCCCAGTACGCGACCGTCGGCGCCAGGGCAATTGGTGAACTGAACCGATGCCAGGTAATCGCGCGCTACGGCACCGGCGTCGACATCGTCGATGTCGACGCCGCCACCCGGCGCGGCATCCTCGTCACGAACGTGCCCAACGACTGGTGCAGGAACGAGGTCGCCGACCACGCGATGGCGCTCCTGCTTGCCGTAGCGCGCAAGATCTGCGTCTACAACCACGCGACCCGCGCCGGGGCCTGGCAATGGCAGTCCGGCCAGCCCATCCACCGCCTTTGCGGGCGGCACCTCGGGCTGCTGTCATTCGGCTCAATAGCCCGGGCCATCGCGGCCCGGGCCAGTGCCTTCGGCATGCGGATCATCGTTCACGACCCCTACATACCGGCAGCCGACATCGAGTCCCACGGCGCTTCCGCCGTCTCGTTCGGCCAGCTGCTTGAGGCTTCCGACTACCTGGTCCTCCAGGCACCGCTCACCGAGCAGACGCATCACCTCATCGGAGAGGCGGAGCTGCGCCGGATGAAGCCGACAGCCGTCCTGGTCAACACCGCCCGCGGGCCCATCGTCAATGACGGCGCCCTGTATCAGGGCCTAAGCGAGGGCTGGATCGCCGGAGCGGGCCTGGACGACATCGAGGAAGAACCCGCCAAGCTGCGCGACTGGAAGCCGGCTAACCCGCTGTTCGGGTTGCCCAACGTCGTCATCACGCCCCACGCTGCTTACTACTCAGAAGAATCGATCACAGCGGTCCGCGACTTCGCCGCGCACGAAGTAGTCCGCGTACTGACCGGCAAACCGCCGCTGTCGCCGGTGAACGCCGACCAGTTGACGGCCCAGCGCTAGAGCGCAGCAGTCGTCGGCCGTAGCCAGGCCGCCCCGATGGTGTCCCAGCTGCCTGCCGCTCGCGGGCCAAGGCTTCCCGCAGGGCGGGCGCGACCTCCTCGCCGAAGGCCTGGATGGCCCCGGGGTCGTCGCTGCTCAGGATGGATGCCGAAACGCCCTCGCTGAGGGCCAATGGCAGCAGGTCCGTGACCGTCGCCTTGTCCGCCGAGATGTTCAGCAGGCGCCGGACTTCGCGCGGATCCCGGCCAGCCGCGACGGCGGCGTTGTCGATGATCGCGTTGCTCGCCGCGACGTAGGACAGCAGAGTCCAGGAAAGCGGCCTGGTACGGGTGGTCCTGGAAGGTCACCGGCGCGCGACAACTTGCCCGCCGGACAAGTGCTGAGCCAACCACCCGGGTGCGGCCCGCGTCGCCAGGCCAGTGCTGAAAGAGCCGTGGCACTGCTCGCGAATGGTCTGTAACATATGGCACAAAGCTGAGAAGATCGAGCAGCGCAGTTACGAACGGCAGCAACGGCCAGTGGCGTGCGAGTTGCGGACCGCAGGACAGAAGGACGATCGCAGTGAAGATTTTTGAGGCAGCGTCGCCTGAAGCGGGACCGAGCCTGGCTCTGCACGGCGGGGCCGGGGGACGGCTGGAGGAGCTGACTCTCGCTGGCCGCGCGCCCTACGAGCAGGGACTGCTTGCCGCCTATCGCGCCGGATGGCAGGTGCTCGCAGCAGGCGGCGATGCCCTCGACGCTGTGTGCGCGAGCGTGGAAGTACTCGAGAACGATCCGCTGTTCAACGCGGGCCGCGGCGCAGCGCTGACCGCGACGGGCCACGCTGAGCTCGACGCGTCGGTGATGACTGGATCCGGCCTTGCGGGTGCGGTCGCCGCCGCCAAGTACGCCAGGAACCCGGTCCGGCTAGCCCGTGCCGTGATGGAGCACACCGAGCACGTGCTCATCGTCGACCCGGACGTCGAGTTCCTTGAGCGTTACGGACTCGAAGTTGTCGAGCCCAGCTACTTCATCACGCAGGTGCGCCAGCAGCAGCTGGATCGCGTGATAGACGGCCGTGCCGTCGCCGCCCGGCACGGAACGGTCGGCGCGGCGGCCCGGGATGCTGCCGGTCGCGTTGCGGCAGCCACCTCCACGGGCGGGATGGCCGGCCAGGCAGACGGGCGGGTCGGAGACACTCCTATTGTTGGCGCTGGCGTCTACGCGCGCGACAACGTCGCCGCGATCTCGTGTACCGGTCACGGTGAGGCCTTCATCCGCGGCGTCGTGGCCTACGACGTCGCCGCGCGGATCCGCTACACCGGCGCGGATCTCGCCGAAGCGATCCGGGCAACCTTTGAGCAGGAACTCACGGAGCGCGGTTTCACCGGGGGGCTCGTCGCCGTCGGCGGCGACGGCCGCGTCGTCGTGGCACACAACTCTCCGGCGATGTTCTCCGCACGCGGCAGCGGTCCCGAGCCGGTGCTCACGACATGACGGCGCCATCGACATGACAGTACTGATGACATGACGGACTGATGACATGACGGAGCCCCAGGCCGAAGAACTGCCGCTCCGGGACGAGATCTTCCAGCGGATGGACGGGCTTACACCTGCCGAGCGGAAGGTGGCGCGCACCCTGCTCGCCCGCTATCCGGCCGCGGGACTTCAGAGCACAGCCGCGCTCGCGGCCGCGGCGGGGACAAGCAAGCCCACCGTCCTGCGCTTGCTGACCAGGCTCGAGTTTGGCAGCTATCCCGAGTTCCAGGAACGCCTGCGCGCTGAGATCACCCGGTCCATGAGCGCGAGCCCGCTGAGCCGTGCCCAGGCCCGCCGGACGGCAACGTCGGATGACAGCGTCTTCGTCCGCGCGGTCGAACAGCGTGCCCGGCTCGTCACGCGGCTGCACGACACCGTGCCGCCAGGAGAAGTCGATCGAGCCATTTCGTTGCTTGCCGGACGCCCGAAGCACGTCGTCGTCTCTGGCGGATACTTCTCGCGGCTGATCGCCCGCATGCTGGCGATGCAGCTGGACCAGCTGATCCCCAATGTGGACTACGCCGATGAGCCTCTCGGCGCCGATGTCGGTAAGTACTTGCGCGCCGGGCGCGACTCGGTCGCGATCGTCTATGACCTGCGCCGACACGAACTGGCCTCCACTGAGGTCGTCTCGATGGCGAAGACGTCCGGCGCCAGCGTCATCCTGATCACCGACGAGTCGCTCTCTCCGTCGGCTGACGAAGCGGACATCGTGCTGCCGATCGCTGTCGACGGCGTCCCGTTCGACTCATTCGCCGCTCTGCTCGTGCTCACCGAAAGCCTTGTGGACGCGGTCTTCCACCGTGGCGGCGAGGCAGCCCTGGAGCGCATGGCTGACTGGGAGCGATCAGTGCACATCCACCGCGCCTTCCGTGCCAGCGCACCCGAACCGGAGGACAGGACATGACCGACACCGACACCGCGGCCGCAGCTGAACTCGCGCGGCTCGGCGAGGCGTATTTCGCCACTCAGCACAGCTACGACCCGTACAACGCCACTCTGCTCGGCGTCGCTGAATTCGACGGGCTGTCCTTCGACCCGAGCAGGGAGGCGAGCCTGCGCACCGCCCAAGACCTGGCAGCTATCGGCCGCCAGGTTCGCGAGCTCGACACTGCTGGTCTCACCGACTCGGAGCGCGTCGACCACGGGGTACTCACCGCCCTGGTCGAGGGAGCCCGATCCGATGCCGAGCACTCGCTCTGGGCCGCCAACGCGTCGGCGAAGAGCTACGTCAGCCGGCAGGGCCTGATCTTCCAAGCGGTACCCGCGATGACTGTCACCAGCCCTGAGGCCGGAGCGCGCTACCTGAGCAGGATGTCGAAGATCGGCGCAACCCTGGACGCGCTCGGTCAGCGGTACCTCGCCGAGGCCGCGGACGGGCGGACACCCACCGCGGTTGGCGTCGACCACGCCATCCGGCAGCTGGAGGGCTATCTCGCCCTGCCGGTATCAGACGATGCCCTGCTGGGGCCGGCGGGCGAGGCCGAACCTACTGTCCGCGAGGCCGCAACCGCTCATGTCACGCAGACCATCAGGCCGGCCATGCAGCGGCTCGCCGAGCTGCTGCGCCGCGAACTGGCGTCGCTCGCCCGGCCAGACGAGCGGGTCGGCATCCGCGAGATCCCCGGCGGGGAAGCCGGCTACCGGGCGGCCGTCGCGAGGCACACCACCACCACGCTCTCGCCTGAGGAGATCCACGCTATCGGCCGGGCTGAACTCGACGAGCTAGCCGGACTGTGGTCGCAGGTCGGGCAGGAAGTTCTCGGTGAGAGCGACTTTGCCGCCATCGCCGCGCGGATGCGCGACGACCCGGCGCTGCGCTTCCGCACTCGCGAGGAAATCATCGCGGTCGTCCAGGACGCCCTCGACCGCGCCGAGGCGGCACGTGACACCTGGTTCGAGCACTACGACATTCCCGCCTGCGTCATCGAGGAGATCAACCCGGTCGATGCGGACAACACCGCGATGGCGTACTACCGGCCGCCTGCCGTCGACGGCAGCCGTCCCGGCGCGCACTGCCTGCTGACAACCAATCCGGCCGAGCGCTACCGCTACGAGTACCAGGCGCTGGCGTTCCACGAATCGGTGCCCGGGCACCACCTGCAGCTGGCAACCGCCCAGACGCTCGACATCCCGCGGTACCGGCGCCACATCGACGCTGAGCTGTGCGCTTTTAACGAAGGCTGGGGCCTGTACGCCGAGCGCCTCGCCGACGAGATCGGCCTGTACAGCAGCGGAGTCGAGCGGCTCGGGATGCTGTCTTTCGCGGCACTGCGAGCCTGCAGGCTGGTGGTGGATACCGGCATGCATCACCTGGGTTGGTCGCGTCAGCAGGCGATCGACTTCATGTACGAGAACACCGCCAGCACGCGCGTCAACGTGCGCAACGAGATCGACCGCTACATCGCCTGGCCCGGCCAGGCGCTCGCCTACGTGACCGGCAAGCGAGAGATCGTACGCGCGCGCGAACGGGCACAGCAAGAGCTCGGGCCGCGATTTGATCTGCGCCGGTTCCACCACGCGGTGCTGCGCAACGGAGCCATCCCGCTCACTGTGCTCGATGACGAGATCACGCGCTGGACCGCTGTGCAGGCGTCAACTCCGGAGGCATCAGCATGAGAGTGACCATCAACGGTTGTGAGCTGAACATCGAGCTGATGGGACCGCAGGATGGTCCGGTGCTGATAGCGCACCACGGCGGCGGAGGGATCGGTTCCCTGGCTGAGCCGAAGGCCACCTTCGGCCCGCTGGCCGACCGGTTCCGGGTCGTCGTCTTCGACGCGCGCGGCTGCGGACACAGTGCGGGCATCCCGCCTTACTCCCACGCCCAGTGGGCTGCCGACGTCGACGGCTTGCGCGAGTGGATCGGCGCGGACCAGATCGTCATCGCCGGCGGCTCCTACGGCGGATTCATCGCCCTGGAGTATGCCGTTGCGTACCCGCAGCACGTCCAGGCGATCGTGCTGCGGGACACCTCCGCAGACGCGAGCAACCTGAAACTCGCCTTCGAGAATGCACGTAACCAGGACCGGGTCGAGATCAACTGGGACAACTTCAACCGCTACTGGTCCGGGCAGATCCGTGACGACGAGGACCTCAAGGCGCGCTGGGCCGAGATCATCCCGCTCTACGACTACGAATACGACCCCGTCCGCTCGGCAGCACGGGTCGAGTCCGGTGTCTACCGGCACGAAGCTCACAACTGGTGCTTCCAGCACAACCAGCCGAACTATGACCTGAAGCCACAGCTTTCCTCGATCACGGTGCCCACGCTCGTCACCGTAGGCCGGCTCGACTGGGTTACCCCGGTCAGCGCCGCGGAGACCATCGCCTCCCTGATACCGGATGCGAAGCTGGTGGTGTTCGAGAAGTCTGGCCACTCGCCGCAGATCGAGGAGCGCGAGCTGTTCTTGTCCACCGTGCGCGGCTTTCTCGACAGCGCAGTCCCCGTAGCGTAACGAGACAGGATGACTCGCCCCATGGACATCACCATTATCGGCTCTGGCGCCATCGGCGGCACTCTCGGCGCTCACATGATCCGGGCCGGCCACGACATCACGCTGTGCGACGCCGACGAGGCACACGTCGCCGCCATCCGCGAACGCGGGCTGAGCATCGAAGGCCCGGTCAACGAGTTCACTGTCGCCGCCCGCGCGATTACCCCCGGCGAACTGCCCGACCGCATCCCGTACGCCCTCGTGGCAGTGAAGAGCCTGCATACCCGCGCCGCCGCGCAGTTGCTTCAGGGCCGACTCGCCCCCGGCGGCTACGTGCTGACCGTGCAGAACGGTCTCACCGCCGACACCCTCATTGAAGCGGTCGGCCGCGACCGGGTCATCTCGGCGTTCGTCAACTTCGGCGCCGACGTCATGGCCCCAGGGCGCATCATGCAAGGCAACGTCGGCACTTTCCGCGTCGGCGAGCTCGACGGCGGCCGCATCACCCAGCGCGTGCTGGATCTCGTCGAGGCGCTGCCCTACGCGAAGCCGACTGAAAACGTGCTTGGCTTCCTGTGGGGAAAGGAGGCCTACGGTGCCATGCTGTGGGCCGGCGCCGTCTCCGATCTGACCATCGCCGAGCACCTCGAAGACCCCCGCTACCGGCCGGTCATGATCGCCATCGCGCGTGAAGTTCTCGCACAGGCGCCGGTCAAGGTGGAGAGCTTCGACGGCTTCGACCCAGACGACCTTGACGGGTCTCTCGACCGGCTGGCCGAGTTCAACCGCAAGAGCGCCAAGCAGTACAGCGGCATCTACCGTGACCTTGTAGTGCGTAAGCGCAAGACCGAGATCGACGAAATGCTGCGTGACATCAACGGCCCCATCTTCAGCAAGGTCGCCGGGATCATCCACGACATTGAAGACGGCAGGCGGGTCAACGAGCGGGCGAACCTCGACGAGCTAGCGGAGTTCGTCGCTGCGCTTCCGGCGAGCTGAGCACTGGGTCTATGAGCACTGCGTCTAGTGGTCGCGGGGCGCGCCTTCGGCAATCGCCGCGGCGCGCTGGTAGTCGCCGCAGCTGACGGCATCGTTCAGGTCGTCGCGGTTCCGGCGGGTGTAGCACGTCAGTTGCGGCATGGCGGCGGTGTGAGCGCGGATGACGTGCGCAGCAGAGTCCCGGTTCATCAAGAACGTGACGTGCATGATCTCCGCCAGCGCTCCCCGCGTGCCTGGCAGCGGACCGTCGATGAGCAGCTCCTGCCGCAGGGCCTGGGGATTCTCGAAGCGCAGACTGGCCGTTCCGCCGTAAGGGTCACGCCCGGCGAAATATATGCCTGCCACTCTCGACTGGATCGCCGCGCCATGACACATCCCGCACGGTTCCAGAGTTGTCAGCAGGTAGAAATCCTGCCAGCGGCGCGCCGAGGGCAGCTGGGCTAGTGCGTTCACCTCCGCGTGCGCGATGCTGGTCCCGGCCAGCTGCCCTGCTGGACCGCTCGGCTCGTACCGGCGGCCACGTCCGGCGGCAACGACCTCGCCGGCCTCAGTTACGACAACCGCGCCGACCGGAGTCGTCTGCGCTGTGAGCCCCTCCCAGGCCAGCTGCAACGCCGTATCCCACGCCTCGGCCAGCACGTCATCGGTTAACGCCAGACGGCCAGTACCCGGAGAAGGTGCAGTTGTCATAACCGGAACTTTACGGTCCCGAGTGCGGCCGCGCTTCGGCAAGGCGTTGCAGCCTTTTTGGCTGGCGGGGAGGCTCACCCTGCCCGGCCAGGCAATCGCCAGCGGTGAGACCAGCTGCGTCAAGTACACCCCGATAAACACCGGTGGTCAGCAACTCGCTGGGTATCCACTCCCATGACGTCGGTCCGACGAGACGACTCAGCATGACGATCCGGAGCACGAGCGCGTCGCATTCGACCGACCAGTACCCGCCCCCTGCCCGGCGGATTTCCGATGCCAAGTCGGACCACAGGGCTACGAGCTCCTCGGCGGCGGCTGCGAGCAGGTCAGCGGGCGGGGCCTCGGCCGCCGCGCTAACCGCCCGCAGCCACGGCTGCGGGCGGTCAGTACGCCCAGCGCTAGGAGACAACCGTCTCTTCCAGTACGGCTTCGCGGATCCCGTCGCCCTCGACTTCCTCGAAGACGACCCCAGCTACGAACACCGGCACAGGCACTGCGGCGTGCGTGCCGTGGCTATGTACTGAGATAGGACCCCACGTTGGATGCCTGAGCACCATCCACAGCGGGATGCCAGCCCAGCATCCGAAGAAGATGACACCTAATGCCAGATTTGGCCAGAGCCAGCTCATCTCTCGTCCCCCCTCTGATCCTTCCTGCGCACGAACCAGCTGCCGCGGTGCAGGGCGCAGCCGCAGCACAACAACATGTGCGGCGAGGGGGGGAGCGCATCATCTACTGCACGATGAGTGCGACATCGACATAATGCCTCAGAGAAAGGTGAATGTCTATATGCGTCGCGCGGGGCGTTGCTCATGATTGGCCGCCAGCACGGCATCGCGTGCCATAATGCGGCCTATGACAGAGATGGCATCTCTTGTATTGTTCGCTACTAATGCCCAGAAGACTGGAGACTTCTACCGCGCAATTGGCCTCGACCTGGCAGTTGAGTTGCACGAAGAGGGACCCGAACACCTAGCAGTCGAGCTGGGTCCTGTGCACTTTGCGATCTACGAGGCAGCCACTCCGGGCCGCGCGCCCGAACGGCACTCGAGCGGCGATACGTTTGCTGGCTTCTATGTCGAATCCCTCGACGCGACGACTAAAGCGTTGCGCGAACTCGGCGCTCCGCTTATCCGGGAGCACGAGCTGATGCCGTGGGGTTGCCGCATCGTCAGTCAAGACCCGGACGGCCGAGCTGTGGAAGTGAACCAGAGAGAACACTGCCTCATAAGCTGACATCGAGGTATCGGCGTGAGGCCGCTAGACGGAGGAACGGAATCGGGCCAGCCGCGTCCCGGAATGGATAGGGCCCGTGCTCGTACGGTCTAACCGGGTGGCAGCGGCGCCCCGCCGGGGTTGTGGAGGGGTAGGTCGATGCCCAACGTGGTGCCTGCGCCGGGCGGGCTGCTGACCTGGAGGTGGCCGCCGAGTGCTTCAGCGCGGTCTTTGAGCCCGATCAGACCAGAGCCGTGGCTGAACTCCGCGCCGCCGTGGCCGTTGTCGTGGACGCGCAGGTGCAGGACGCGGTCAGCGGAGGTGACCTGGATGTCGGCGGAGGTCGCCTGGGCGTGCTTGGCGGTGTTGGTCAGTGCTTCGGCGACGGTGTAGTAGGCGGCGGTCTCGACCGGCTCGGGCAGCCGCCCCTGCACCTGGATGTCGAGGTCGACGGGGACGGCAGATCGGCGGGCCAGGGTTTTCAGGGCCGGGCCCAGGCCGCCATCGGCCAGGATGGCGGGGTGCAGGCCGCTGGCGATCTCGCGCAGGTCGTCCAGCACGCCGTCCAGCCCGGCGGCTACGTCGTCCAGCTGCTGTGCTACTCCGCCGGTCCCGGCCGCCAGGGCGGCTTCGGCGGCCCGCAGGTCCAGGGTCAGGGAGACCAGGCGCTGCTGGGCGCCGTCGTGCAGGTCGCGTTCGATGCGGCGGCGGGTGGCATCAGCGGTGGCCACGATCCGTGCCCTGGATGTGGTGAGGGCGGCCTGGGCCTCGGCGTTGGCGATCGCTGTGGCGGCCAGTTCGGTGAACCCGGCCAGCCTGGCCTCGGTGTCAGCCGGCAGCGGCCCGACCCGGGATCCCACCATCATGACCCCCCACAACCTGCCCTCGACCCTGACCGGCACGCCGACCGCCGCACGGAGGCCAAACTCGCGGATGGCCTCGGCGATCAGGCCCGAGGCGCTGGCGTAGTCGTCGATCCGGGCCGCCTGGCCGGTCTGTGATACCAGCGTTGGCAGGTTCCGCCCGCCGAGCCTTGCCTGGACAACGGTGGGGAAGACAGCGCCGGAGCTGCTCCATGCGGCGACCAGGGTCTCGCATTCCCGGTCATATCGGGCCATCGCCGCGTGGTGTGCGCCTAGCAGCCGCCCGGCTTCCTCGGCGACCGATGCGAACACCTCCTCCGGCGGCGCCGCGCGGGCGACCAGTGTCGCCACCCTGCGCAGTGCGGCCTGGTCATCGGCGTACCCGCGCAGCTCCAGGCGCGCCTGGGCGTTGGCGATCGCGGTGGCGGCGAGTTCGGTGAACCCGGCCAGCCGAGCCTCGGTGCCGGCCGGCAGCGGCCCCGCGCGAGATGCCGCCACGATGACGCCCCACAACCGGCCTTCGACGCTGACCGGCACGCCCACGGCCGCGCGGAACCCAAGCTCGCGGCCGGCGATCGCAGCCGGGCCATAGGCGGCGGCACTGTCGTCGATCCGCGCTGGCTGGTGCGTCTGGAACACCAGCGTTGGCACGTTCCGCCCCCCGAGCATTGCTCTCGTGCCGACGGAGAAGGCAGGGCCGGTGGTGCTCCACGCTGCGACCACCGTTCTCGCGCCGTCGGGGTCATACCGGGCCATCATTGTGTAGCTAGCGCCGATCAGCTGTCCGGCTTCCTCGGTGACGGCGGCGAAGACTTCCTCCGGCAGGGCCGCGCGGGCGACCAGCGTGGCAACCCGGCGTAGCGCGGCCTGCTCCTCGGCGAACCCGCGCAGTTCCTCGCGGGCCTGGGCGTTGGCGATCGCGGTGGCGGCGAGTTCGGTGAACCCGGTCAGCCGTGCCTCGGTGTCGGGCGGCAGCGGCTCTGCCCTCGTGTGCTCGACGATCATGACGCCCCACAGCCTGCCTTCGACGATGACCGGCACACTGACCGAGGCGCGGAAGCCGAAGTCGCGGGCGGCCTTGCCGGCCGGGCCCGACGTGTCGGCGTAGTGGCTGATCCGCGCCGGCCGGCGGGTCTGGAACACCAGCGTGTGCGCGTTGCGTCCGCCCAGGGGCAGGCAGCTGCCGACGGGGAAGGCGGCGCCGGCGGCGCTCCAGGAAGCGACCACGGTTGCCGTGCCATCCTGGTCATACCGGCTCATTGTCGCGTGCTGGGCGCCAAGCAGACGCCCGGCTTCTTCGGTGACCGCGGCGAACACCTCCTCGGGCGCCGCGGCACCGGCCACCAGGGTCGCCACCCGCTGCAGCGCCGTCCATCCCCCCGCGGTCCGGTCATTGCCGGGTGGCCTGGGCGTGCCAGCCATGCTACGGAGTGTAACCACGCCGA
>Ga0335075_10006656_pt1 | contig 17823 bp, 17 predicted proteins | sample Lox_Sample_24_FD_206723 | JGI IMG/M metagenome (GOLD analysis project Ga0335075, IMG submission 206723) | Soil microbial communities from Loxahatchee National Wildlife Refuge, Florida, United States - Lox_Sample_2.4 | ecosystem: Environmental > Terrestrial > Soil > Wetlands | place: USA...
CGATCTTCCAGGTGTCAGCCACGGTGCCGAAGGCCGTGACGAGTTCGCGGATCACCGGCAGCGGCTGATATGCCGCATCGAACTCATAGCGCGGAAAATACTCTTTGCCACCAAAGGTGACGCTGAAGATCCTCCCGCGCCGTTTCCAATCACTTGCAGGGAGCGATTTGTTCGATGGGGGATCCGGCTGCAGGCGGTTCAGCATCTCCGCTGTAAGCCATTCTTCCTCATTGAAGATCTCCCGGATGGTCTGAAGTCGATGGAGTCGCTCCTCTACCAGGCCGACTTCGGGCTTTATCAAACCGGTCAGGAGTCCGGCGAGTTCGTCGGCTTGCTGGATGACAGCCACCTCTCCGGAAGACACCATCAACCTCACAGCCTGCTCGATCCCGCGGCGAAGCGAGGGAAGAAGAGCTGGGTCGGTACCCTCAGGGACTGTTACATCCAGCACAAATGCCTGAGTCGACGTCTTTGCTGTTTGAGGTGCTCTTGACATGGAAAACCTCCTGCCAATATTGCTTATATTGTCGCATATGTAGGCAAAATCGGCAAACTCTTCCCGAGACCGCAGAAGACGCCACATATAAGGATGGCCCAATCAGGAATCGCACATGCGTCGCGATCTCTGCCTACACGGAAAAGCGGCCCCGAAGGCCGCCTCGATTCGAGATCCATCGAATTCGCTCCTAGCCACCAACGAGGAAGGCTCGCGCTGCGCCCATGATCTCCGGTGCCACTGTTTCCAGATCATTTTCTCTCATGAGCCGAAGTGGGACGCGGTCGCCGAGTTCTAGGTTCAGGCCGGTCAGCCAGGATTGGATCACCGAGGGATCTTCTTTTTTCGGCGAGCATCCGGACCAGTTGGAAGGCGAACCGCAAACGCTGTTCGGCATCCCCGGAGATCTCGCCTCCCTTCATCCACCGATCAGCCGCTCCGACTCCAAAACCATTCGTTAGGCTGATGCGGGATCAGCCTACCGATAAGGATGTCACATGCACGTTTATAGGGACTTAGCCTGCCAAACCCTGTGCAGTTCGCGGTCTTTCGTTTCCCGACCTCTAGAATATTGAGATGGGCAAATGCACAGCATAGGTGATCCGGAGTCGTCTCGCAAAGAGATCGAAGCGGATATGTTTGCCATCGCGCTGTGCCGGTATATCGAACAGGAAGAGAAGCAGCCAAATCTCTTCCATGTCTCCGGAGCGGCTCCAGTGGTGCTGCTGAAGTGCCTCGACTACGTCCGCCGCACGAGGAAGATCTTCGCTGGCAGAGATGCATCGGAAGAAGCGTCAAGCACGCATCCTGAAACGGAGGAACCGGTGTTGGCTTTCGATTCCTACGTCGATGGCATTCCTCCCGGACTGGCAGCGAATTTTCAGCAGACGAGGCACGACCTTTGCGCACTCATCGACGCGGTCTGGACAAGGCTGAGACCACTGTACGTGCAGATGTACGAGGATGGCCTGCGAGTAGAGGACAATCCCGTGGCTTGGCTTCCAGGATCGTCGAGCCAGTCATAGACGTGCCGACGCACATTCCATTCCCGCATTCAGGCGCGCCACCCGATCTTGCCGCTGTGCATGGTCAGCAAAGGACCAGGAGCAAGTGACGAATCGATAGGGACTATGGGACGACAATCCACTTGGTAAAACCCGAAGATGCTCCCCCAACCGGCACCGCAAATCGCGGCTGAATGTGAAGAGTTTAATCGAGTCGAGTCTTCTGTAGAGGATACCCTGCATGCGCTGATGGCGGCCTTCCCGTTCAACCGCGATCTTGTTCACACTCACATCAAGGTGATCACGATCAGCCAGCTCTACAGCGCGCGCGTCCTATCGATGCAGCACCGCTTGCCAGACGAATCTCGTCGATTCCTGATCTTGATGATCGCCTTGCTGCTGGAGACCTCAGCGTTGTTCTGTCGATGTATCACTGTGATACGACGAGCCAGAAGTACTATTCACTCCCCACTAAATTCTGCAGTTGGCACAACCCCGACGCCTATTCGTTGTGGGATAACAACGTCGATGAGGCCCTGTGGGCTTACAAGAAGCAGGATCGTTTCTCCAAGTTCAAGCGTCGGTGGCAAAGTGCTCTTCACCAAAAGCCGACGCGTGCGAAGTCGGGTAGCGGTTGCCCTGCGCATGGCCGCTCAATCACTGCATCACGCCAAAGACTACCTGGGCGAGTTCTCCCGCCGAATCACACGGAAGCTGGGCAGGCCTCAAGCGATCACAGCCACGGCTCACAAACTGGCCCGAATCGTTTACCACCTGTTGGGTACAAAGGAGGCCTACAACGAGAGCGTCTTTCACAACTGTGAAGCTGACAGCATCCGCCGTGCGAAGTCTCGGCTGCGCAGACAAGCTGCTCAACTTGGATTTCAGATCATCCCAGCAGAGAACGGGTGATGTTCCTTGGGATTCGGCTTGTACGCGGTTCCCGTCCAGTCCTCTGGCTCGATTTCTTGGAATGCTACTGAAGATGATTCCCGCTTCGGCGATCCGGTCCGCCATTGATGGGGCATCGGCGTCACGTTGCATACTTTCGCTGGTGTACCCCAAACAAGCGACTTTCTATCGCCAGCGGCTGCCAGATACGATCAGCCGTCCGCGGCACGGGACTCGTTCGCTCCATCGTTTCTCCGGGGCAGCCAATTTACGGCGAGAGAAGCCCATGGCCATCCACAGCAGGAAAGAAATTCTGTCGAGCCTCGACGACCAGCTTCACGGATCGACTTTTCTTGCGCATCCGGTGCCGCGCTACCGGTTTCCGGAAAAGGAGACCGATCCGGTCGCGGCCTACCAGCTTGTCCATGACGAGTTGCTGCTCGACGGCAACTCACGGCAGAATCTCGCCACCTTCTGCCAGACGTGGGTCGAGCCGGAAATCCAGAAACTCATGGACGAATGTGTGGGGAAGAACCTGATCGACAAGGACGAATACCCGCAGACCGCCGAGTTGGAATCGCGGTGCGTGCAGATGCTGAGCCATCTCTGGAATTCGGCCGACAGCGCCAACTCGCGCGGCTGCTCCACGACCGGCTCAAGCGAAGCCGCAATGCTGGGCGGCCTCGCCATGAAGACGCGATGGCGTAAAAAGCGCAAGGAAGCGGGAAAACCGGCGACAAAGGCGAACCTGATCTGCGGCCTGGTTCACTCCTGCTGGCCCATGTTCTCGCGCTATTTCGACGTGGAGCTCCGCCAGGTGCCGTGCGCCGGGCGCCGGCTGCTGCTTTCGCCGGAGGAGGTGATCCGGCGCTGCGACGAGAACACCATCGGAGTCGTCCCCACGCTCGGAACTACATATTCGCTGCAATATGAGCCGGTGCGGGAGATTGCCCTTGCCCTCGACGATCTCGAAGAGGAATCCGGACTCGATATCCCCATCCACGTCGACGCGGCCAGCGGTGGATTTATCGCGCCCTTCATTCATCCCTCCGTGGTGTGGGATTTTCGCGTCCCGCGAGTGCGATCGATCAACGCGTCGGGGCACAAATTCGGCCTGGCGCCGCTGGGTTGCGGCTGGATCGTCTGGCGAGAGGCGCGCGATCTGCCTGAGGAGCTGATCTTCCAGGTCAAGGTCCTGGGCGGGAACATGCGCATCTTCGCGCTGAACTTCTCGCGGCCCGCCGGCCAGATGGTGGCTCAGTACTACAATTTCATTCGCCTCGGCAGCGAAGGCTATGCGCGCGTGACCCAGGCGTGCGCCGATGTGGCCGCCTGGTTCGCCGATCAGATCCGCAAACTGGATCTCCTTGAGCTAATTCACGACGGGCGCGGCGGCATTCCGGGCTGTGTGTGGACGATGGCGGAAGGCGAAGATCCGGGATTCACGCTCTTTGATCTCTCTAACCAGCTGCGTGTGAAGGGTTGGCAGGTGCCTTCCTATCCCATGCCGCTGCACCGTGAAGACCTGGTCGTGCAGCGTGTGGTCACGCGGCTCGGCGTCAGCCGCGATTTGGCCGGCCTGCTTTTCGAGGACCTGCGCCGCGCGATTCGACAGCTCGAGAAGAATCCGCCCCCGCGATCGCTCGAGCAGACGGCAGCCGGGGGCTACAACCACGCCTGATGCCTGCAACCGGCATCGAGCGGAGTCTGCGCCGCTGTCGCACATTCAGGCGTAGCTCTTCCGGGCGAACCTGGACAGGCTCACCGTAAATGGCGACTCGACACCCACCGATCCCCGGGGTACCTTCGCTTGCGTCGTCATCAATCCACAGGAGGTTGAACCATGGCGGACACACACGAGGGTGAACTGGAACTGGAGCTTGAAGACGAGTTTCAGGAAGGGGAGCTCGAAGAAGAGGCGGGCTTGGAAGGCGAGGGCTGGCTCGGCGCCATCGGCAACATCGCGGGCAGCCTCCTCGGCGAAGAAGAGCTCGAGGAAGAGTCCTCACTCGGCGAAGAGGAGCTCGAAGAGGAGCTGGAAGAAGAGGCCGGCGAAGGCGAGGGCTGGCTCGGCGCCCTCGGCAACATCGCGGGCAGCCTCCTCGGCGAAGAAGAGCTCGAGGGCGAACTCGAATCCGAGTTCGAGGACGAAGGCGAACAGTTCTCCTTTGGAGGGTTTTTGAAGAAAGCGCTCCCCGTGCTGAAGAGCGTGGCCAAAGTGGCTGCGCCCCTCGTCGGCGGAGCCATCCTCGGTCCGGCCGGCGCGGCTCTGGGTAAGGCCGCAGGCGCCGCTTTGGGAGAGGAAGAACTCGAGGGCGAGATGGAAGAGGAATTCGAGGGCGAAGAGGAAATGGCAAACGAGATCGCGACGCACCCGCTCACGCACAACGAAGCTCTTGCCGAACTGATGGCCGACGCCGCCTGCAGGGCTGCGCACGAGGGCGAAGCCGAAGCCCTGGTGGGCGCAGCCGCCGTGACCGTCCTCTCTCCGCGCGACCGCCGCGCACTGCGCCACATTCTGCCGCACCTGGTGCGCGCGACCTCCGTACTGACCCGCATTCTGCGCCGGCGCCGCAGCCGCAGACTCGGCCTGAAGACTGTGCCGACGATCATGCGCAAGACGGTGAAGTCGCTCAAACGCCAGGCCGCGAAGGGCCATCCCATCACCCGCCGCCGCGTGGCACGCACCACGGCGAAGCACGTGCGCTCGGTGCTGGGCAAGCCGAAGGTGTGCGCGACGGCGATCGTGCGCAACAGCAAGGTCAGCCGGGCCTACAAGCGTCCGCACCGTGGCACCGGTATGCGCAGCCGGCGCAGACGGCGCATGGTCTGAGCCGGAAGGACAGGCGGGCTCTTACCGGGCCCGCCCCCCGGCCCGTCACCCGGTCCCGCAGTCTCATCCCGATTCGCAGGAGGAATGACCATGGCGTACGACCTGGAAGAAGAACTCGAGGCGCTGCCTGAACTCGAAGAGGAACTCGAGGGAGAAAACGAAATGGAGGAGGAAGCCGGTCTGGAAGGCGAGGGCTGGCTGGGCGCCATCGGCAACGTCGTGGGCAGTCTCCTCGGCGAAGAAGAGGGCGAGTTCGAGGACGAGTTAGAAGGCGAAGAGGAGCTAAACCCGGTGCGCAAGATCTACTCGGACGCGATGATGGAGCATCTCGGAGAGCTGGCCTCCGAGGCGGAGACGGAGGAGGAGGCTGCCGAGCACTTTCTTCCGCTGATCGGCATGGCGGCGAGCAAGCTGCTGCCGGTGGTGGCCAGAGCAGTGGCGCCCGCAGCGAAGAGACTGATCCCAAGAGTCGCGCGGGTGGTCTCCAAAGCGTCGCCTCACCTCACCAAACACATAGGCAAAGTGGCGCGGACGCTGCATCGGAATCCGCAGACGCGGCACCTGTTGAAGGTGGTGCCCAGCATCGCGCGGCATACGGTCCACAGCATCGCGCACCAGGCGGCGCGCGGGCGGCACGTGACGCCGCGGACTGCCGTGCGGACGCTGGCCCGCCAGGCACGGCGGGTGCTCACGCATCCGCACCACCGCAGGCACGCCCTGCGCCACCATCACCAGCTGGAACGGCGCTTCCACCGTCACTACGCGCATGGCATGGCGCGGCCGCACTGGGGCACCCGTTACGGCAGGCCGTCGTTTTATGGGCACGGAATGGTTCACCCCGGAGCGGCTCACCCCGGCGCAGTTCCTCATCATGCGGCGGGCGTTGCCGCACCGCACGTGCATCCGGCGCGCCGCGGCGTGATGGCGGGCGGCGTCTGCACCTGTCCTGCCTGCGGATCGACGGGAGCCGCCGCGCCCGCGTACTGCCGGTGCTGTGGGCAGCTCCTGCGCTAAGCCGTTCCGCACGACGGCTCCGCGGGAAGGGACGGACGGCTTTCCAGGAGCGGTGTGCGCCCGAAGCAGTGCCCAGGCTGAGGCTCCGCGCAGGAGCCCGGCCTGAGCACACCGGGTCCGCAACGATGCGAACCCGGCAAAACTCCAGCAACAACCGTTCCCGCGGGAACGCTCCGAGGTCAGGATCATGGCCACGTCAGTCGAAGGGCTGCCGAACACAACAATCCGAGCGGAGGAAGTTCCGCCCAAGCGGACGGAAAGCTCCACCGCGCCGGCCGGCGTCGTGGCCCCCTGGATTCGGGCGCAGTCCATCAATGTCACGCGCCATGCGGCGGCGCTGCGGCCCTTTCGCGCCGACGAGTTCGGCGCTGGAGCAGAGGCTCCCACCCCCGGGCACGTCCAGGCGGTGAATCATCTCATTACCGGCCTTCGCCGAAGCCTTCTTCGCATCTCCGCGAATGTGCGCAAGTCCTCGGCCGCCGCGGGCCAGCAGCCCGACACGCGCCATCTGCAGGATCTGGTGCGCAGAAAAGCCCGCGCCCATCGCTGGGTGCGCGGCATTGAGAAGATCTGGGACTTCTACTTCGAGCTCTTCGGCCAGCGGCAAACACACGTAGCCAGGTGGCTGCTGAGCTGCGACCGCATCGCGCTTGACTGTTACCGCGCCAGCTATCTGAATCTCGGCGTCGCCCGCGAAATTCCCGCCCCTCCTCCGCTGTGCTACATGGCGACCGGTTTTGCGCCGGCGACGTTTCGGCGGCACATTCGGCTCAAGAAGCTCGGGAAGCAGCTGAATCCCTTCCCCCTAATCCAGCTTCCGTATCATCGTCTCGTCAATCCCTGGACGCTGGGCGCGGTGCTCCACGAGGTCAGCCACAACCTGCAGAGCGACCTTGGACTGTCCCGCGACGTTCCCCGCAAGGTGGGCGCTCGCCTGTTGCACGCCGGCGCGGACAAGAGCGTGGCCCGCGCGTGGGTTCGCTGGAACCGGGAGATGTTTGCCGACATGAGCGCCCTGATGCTCGGCGGCCCGTGTATCGCCGGCTCTCTGATGGATATTCTGGCTCGCGACCCCGAGACCGTGTCGCACTACAATCCAAGGGGTCCGCATCCGATTCCTTTTTTTCGGATGCTCATCAACACCGAACTGCTGCGGCGCATGGGGTTCGAGTCCGAAGCGCGGCAATATCGGCGCCTGTGGCTGCGTATCTACCCAAAGCCCGTCGCCGACAGCATTCCTGCGCCGCTTCTGCGTTCTTTTCGGGAAGCCTGTCCGGTGGCGGTCGATGCGATGTGTTTTCAGCCCTACCCGTCGATGGGCAATCGCAGTCTCGCGCAGGTGCTCAACTTCGGACACAAGGAGCAGCAGATGATCGAGGAAGCCTCGCGGCGGCTTGCGGCCGGCGTCGATCCGGGCATTATCCCCGAGCGATTCCTCATCGGTGCTGTTCGCCTCGGCCTCGACCGCCGCCATGCTCGGCCTGAGGTCCTGACCAAAAACTTCTACCGGGCTCTGGCAAGCGGGTGACGCAATGGCACTGGAGGCAACATTTCGAACGCTCTCGGTCCAGATTCGCAAACTCTGCGACATTCTGAACGCGGTGCAACTCACGGCCGGCGACCGGCCGGTGCGCCGCGGAGCCGCGCTGGCCGACGACACGGAGAACATGGTCCTCGATCTCCAGGGGCGGATGGAGGAAGCGGGCGTGGCGGCACGGACGGCGAAGGCGGCGGTGATCTCGCCAGATCTGGAGCGGGCGCGGCGGGCTCTGGCGAAGTGCCAGGAGATCTTTCACGGGGTAGAGCAGCAGTTCTGCAACGAGCTGGGATCGTTCGAGCGGTTGAGCGAGCTGGCAGCACTGGGCGCGGAGCGCGGCGGCGAGTGGAAGGCATGGTCGGGAAGCATGAGCGCCGCGATCGGCGAGGTGCGTCCACCACTGGCGGAGGTCAGCCGGACGCTGGCCGCCTGCTGGGAGGAACTGGTGGAGCACAGCGGGAAGACATCGATCTCGATCCGCACGAAGAATCTGGGCCAGAAGATTGTAGCGAAGGACAGCCGGGAGGCGGTCGGCGGCACGCCAACATGAATAGCAGTTGGGCTGGGACTACGAACTGCGGAGGAAACCAAGATGGCAGCTCAGAAAAAAGCGCAAGGTGAAACGGCCGGTGTTATGGATACACAGTCGATCAACGTGGCATTCTTTGACAACGCGACACAGCGGCCGATCGAGGCGCCCGCATCAGCGTTGGTAAATCTGACCTGGGTTGGCCAGGGCAAGTCGGCGTCGCCAGCCGTAACCATAGTTGCGCTTACGGATAATGCCCAGCAGCTTCAGTGGCACGGAAGTGTGGCGCGCGGCGAGCTGATCACTCTGCAGGCTTCGTTCTCGGTGCAATGGATTCAGTACACTAGCGCCGCGGTGTCGACGGCGATTCCGGCTCCGGATGATACGAGTGTAGTCCCGGTGCCGTGCTTTCCGGCAGAGCAGACTTGCGCGGTCACGATCACGACCACGACCACGACCCAGGAAGGCAACAACCCTCTAAATGACGTCGACGTCGTAGCGATTCCGGTGAATACTCCGGTCGGAGGGTACGCAGGGGCGTCTAGCGCGCGGGGGGCCTACCGGGGACGAACGAGCGACGGGAGCGTGACCATCGACGTGGCGTGTGGGGCGCTGTATCGGTTCGATTTCCGTTGCCAGGGTTATGCCGCGGTCTCGCAGTACTTGTTCGTCGGATGCGAGACAAGCGCCGCATTGTCTGCGCAGTTGCAGGCATGCGCCACGAATCCACAGCGCATCCTGGTGCTGACCGACCAGTGCAACAGCCCGGCGAGCCTTTCGAATGTGCGGATAGGGGGGCAATCGGCGCAACCCACAAAAAACGATACTGGGCTATACCAGATTCCAGCTTCTTTGACGGGCCGCGTACCGGTGAACGTGCCAGGGATGAACGTAGATCCGGCTTACCTCGAGCTTCACGAGGACACCCCGTATGTGCTGACGGCGAAGGTAAGTGATCCTTCGGTTCAGGGTGCGCCGGCAGCAGGCATGAGCTATCACCGCCTTGTGGACGAAGAGGGTACCGGTTATAGCCAGCGCACAGTCTATCTGGAATCCCTGACCGGGGAGACCAGCACGGCGGTGACGAACCCGGAGGGTGGCTTCTATGCGCAGGACGGGACCCTGATGCATGCAAAAGACGATGAGCAGGGTTTAGCAACAGACGTTGTCGTGCTGCAAAGTACCGGGTACTGAGGAGGAGCAATGACAAATGTTATTTCACCCCGCAAGAAGAAGCCGCCGGTTGATTCGGCTCCCGTAAAGGATATGTTCTCCTATCCTGTCCTGACGGAAGAGGTCGGCTATCCGCCATCGCCGTTATCCCGGCCCGGCGGAGCGACCCCGGCAACCGGGGGCGGTGCATCGGGGGGGCTTACCCAGATGGCCGCGCGGGCGATTGGCGATGTGCTGGGCTGGAAGGCGAATGCAGGCGATGCCAAAGGTTTTGTCGGTGCGCTCACCCAGTCGTTCTCGCTGACCGAGGTGGAGGGACGCGTGGAGTCAAAATGGACGCCGCGCACGTACACGGTGCAGACCGATCTGGCTGGCGGCATCACCGGCGCTCAGGCCAGTCTGTACACACGCGCCCAGGTGGCGCAGGAGAAATCCCTGCCGCTGCTGGACGGGCTGTACGCGCTCGACCCCAGGGCGGATCCGGAATACGTGGCGGCGCTGCGCGGGATGGCCAAGAGCCAGATCGCGGAGATCGTGAAGCAATTTGCCGTGGTGCCGCCGTCGATCCTGCGGGTGAACACCTATTTTCATATCCTGCTGGGCGTAGACCGCAAACAGCTGCGGCCTGAGGAGCGGCCCAACGTACAGACGGATCCGGATGTGATTGGGGGAACGCTGGGACACATCCGCGACATTTACGGAATCTGGTTCCAGCGCCATGGCAAAGACAACCCGCTGTCGAATTCCGTCGACGACGAGCAGAACATCACGAATTTTCGGGTGATATCCGACTACATGACGTCGCTGCTGCTGACCTGGCTGGGCAACTACGACTACTTCAAACTGACTATGGGCAAAGCACCGGCATTCCTGGGGACACAACTGATCCTGATTTCGCGGCAGTTTAACGTGGTGGCCGAGACGGTCAACGAAGTGCGCTTCGCCCTCGACTCGGTGTTCATCGGGCCCAATGAGCGGCAGCAGCTGCTGCTCGAGTTCGGGCCTCCGCATCATATGCCGGGCATGTATCTCGAGGACATTCTCACTGAGATCGAAGGCACGGTGACGGACGAAGGACCGCGGCTGATCAAGGAAGGGGGGCGCATCGCCCTGTACAACAACGTAATTCCGGTGATGGACACCCTGCGGGATATGGTCGAAGGGGCGAAGAGTCCGTCCAACATCGGTTCCCTCCCGGACGGGTATCGCACGGTGCGCGTACAGCGTGCGCTGGACGACCTGCACGACCAGATCCGGTATCTGGTCACGCTTGCACGGCAGGTGGGCATGCCGGTGCCGCGGGCCTCGCAGCAGTAAGGTGCGCCGCCCGCTCTTTCCGAAGAGCCGGCGGACACGGGACAGGAATCGAAGCAGGAGCGCTCATACGACAGAGAGCGCAGCATAGCAAGGAGGCGTTTCTATGGCGCTGCACAAGGACCATCAAAGCTTGTACGACCGCATTGCCGCCCTGCGCGAGCAGGTGGCCGACCGGCTTGGCGGAGACCTGATCTCCAATCCGCAGCTTGCCGACGCGCTGACCAAGCAGATCGACGACATGCTGAAGTCCGTCGTTGAGTCCGACGCCAAGACTCCACCTCCGCCGGACAAAGGCCTCGGAGCCCTCATCGGCATCGGCCCCGAGGCGGCTCCGGATTTCGGCTCGACGCGCGTCCCTCCCGGCGTCGAGGCCTATGACGAGACCATCACCTCCGAGCGGATCATGGCGGTGGGCGATATGTACTACTTGTGGCAGCACGAGAAGATCGGGGTCTTCCGTGTTGTGCAGAAGCTACAGGAACTGTTCCGTGCCGGTACTGTCCGCCTTTCCGGCGGCCAGGGCGCCTTTGCCCTCTATCAGTTCGATCGCCGCGAGGTGCTGCGCTATACGAAGAACGACCGCCTGTCCGCCTACAAGCGGATCTTCGGCTACGGCAGCGCCGCTGCGCCGCCCGGAGCGCGTTCGAACGCGGATTTTCAGAAGCTGTTCTCCCACTTCGTCCACCAGGTGACTCTGTTCTGGCGTGACAAGCGCATTTCCGATGTGATCCGCGAACGCGCCTACGATCCCAGCTTTGGCTCCATCGCGATTGTGCGCCGCGCCGGGCTAGACCTGCGCAACAACCTCAAGTGGCTCTCCTTCGGCCATCTCAATGTGCTGCGCGTGGAGGTGATGCAGCTCCTCGAAGAAGCCTTCAAGATCCTCAATGCCGACGACGTCAAGCGCCTTTTCGGCGCCGACAACGCCTGGGACGTAATCGAGGAAGTTCTGGTTCGCTACTTCAACGAGCGCCTCGTCACTTCGCCTCGGCAGCGCATGGGCGTCACCGGCCGCGAAGTCCTGCGCTGGCTGGCGCAGCCGCACATCCTGCAGGGGACCCGCGCGCAGTTTGAGACTCTGCTTCTCGAGATCGCCGAGCAATCGGAAGAGTGGCTCACCAGCGCCCAGGCCATGGGCGTCGCCAAACGCTCCCAGTCCACTCGCGTGCTGCCCTGGGACCAGTCGCAGCCAACGCCGGCGCATAAAAATGGCCATCACCGGCCGGGCGGCCCGCAGCATGAGGAGCGTGAGTTTCAATTCGAAGTCTGATCCCGCATGCCGCCGCCTGCGGCCGGTTCGCTCATTTCGGATGCGCTATGAGACCCCACGCAGCGCTCGTCTACTCTCGCCGGCATCGGCCGCGGTTTGTCGCGGAGCTGAAGGAGTTCATCCGCATCCCCAGCGTCAGCAATCAGCCGCTCCATGCGCGCGATGTGCGACGCTGCGCCGCGTGGCTGGCATCTCACCTCCGCCACATCGGTCTCGAGCATGTGCGCGTTGTGCCGGCGAGGCGCCACCCCATTGTGTATGCCACGTGGCACCACGCGGAGCGCCATCCCACGCTCCTGATTTACGGGCATTATGATGTGCAGCCGATCGAGCCGGAGGAGGCATGGCGGACCCCGCCGTTCCAGCCTGTGGTACGGGACGGCGCCCTCTGCGGGCGCGGCGCCTGCGACGACAAGGGGCAGCTCTTTACGCATGTGAAGGCGATGGAATCATGGCTCAGGACTACTCACGCCTTGCCGGTCAATGTGCACTGCATCTTCGAGGGTTCCGAGGAGGTAGGGGGCAGCCCGGGCCTTGAGGATTTTGTCCGGCGCAACCGGGCGGCGCTGCACGCCGATGCCGCGGTGATGTCTGACACGCGCATGCTCGGCCCGGGACGGCCGGCGCTGGGGTACTCACAGCGCGGCACGGTGCGCTTCGAACTGGAGGTGCGCGGGCCGCGGCACGATCTGCACTCGGGGGATTTCGGCGGCGCCGTGCAGAATCCGCTGCAGGCTCTGTGCGAGATGCTCTCCACGCTGCACGATGACGAAGGCCGCATCTCCATCCCCGGGATCTACGATCAGGTGCGTGCCATCAGCGACGCCGAGCGCGCGTTCATGGCGGAGACGGGTCCGAAGGACGCCGAGATCCTGCACAACGCCGGTGTGGCCCGCGCCTGGGGCGAAGAGGGCTTCAGCCTGTACGAGCGCACGACCATCCGGCCCTCCCTGTCGATTCATGGCATCGTCGGAGGCTACCAGGGCACAGGCATTAAGACCGTGATTCCGGCGCAGGTGGTGGCCAAGTTCAGCGTGCGCACGGTGCCCGGCCAGGAGGCGCGCGAGGTGGAGCGGCTGCTGCGCGAGCACGTTGCGCGGGTGACGCCACCCGCGCTCTCGGTCAAGCTGCGCACTACCGGCGTCTCCGAGCCGATCCTGATCGACCGCAAACACCCCGCCCTGCGCGCGGCCGCGCTCGCCTACCGGAAAGGATTCGGCGCGTGGCCCGTGTTCGTACGCTCGGGCGGTTCGGTTCCGGCGGCCGCCATCTTTCGCCGTCAGCTTGGGATTCCCACGGTGCTGATGGGCTTTGGGCTGCCCGGCGACAACATGCACGCTCCCAACGAGAAGTTCGAGCTGGACAATCTCTATCGCGGCATCGAGACGTCGATCTGGAATCTGGCGGCGGCGGCCAGGCTGGGGCCGGCGCTGCGCAAAGCCCGGCCGCAGAAAGTGGAGATGCGATGATCCTTGACTGCCATTGCCACGCCGGCAAGGGCGATCGCATGACCGCCCCCTGGAATACGGATGCCCCCATCGAGCCATATCTGCGCCGCGCGCGCCGCGCCGGCATCGATAAGACGGTTGTCTTCGCGCCGTTCCACAGCGATTACAGCCAGGCCAACCGCGAGGTGGCGCGCATCGTTGCCCGCTATCCCAACCGCCTGATCGGCTTCGCCTTCGTGCACGCCTCGCGCGATGCGGGTCGCATCTTCCGCATGGTCGAGCAGGCCCGCCGATGGGGCTTCCTCGGCATCAAGTCGCATGGATTTGAGGCCATGCCTACGCGCGAGCTCTGTGAGGCGGCACTGGCCTTCGGCATGCCCCTGCTCACCGATGTAGTCGGCCGCGCGGAGATCGTGGACATGCTCGCTCCACAGTTTCCCAGCGTCGATTTCATCATCCCGCATCTGGGCAGCTTCGCTGACGACTGGCGCGCCCATCAGCGCGTGATCGATCAGCTCGTGCGCTATCCGAACGTTTACGCTGACACTTCGGCAGTGCGCCGCTTCGACTATCTGGTGGAGGCCGTGCGCCGGAGCGGCGCCCACAAGATCCTCTTCGGTTCCGACGGCCCCTGGCTCCATCCCGGCCTCGAGTTGCACAAGATTCGCCTTCTCCGCCTGCCTCCGGCCCAGGAGGCTCTTATCCTCGGCGGCAACATCCTGCGGCTGCTGCGCAAGGTCCCGTTGCGGCAAGATCCGGCCACACTCCGTAGCAGGCGCGATACGGCCCGGCGGCATTCAGCGTACGCCGTGCCCGCTGCCGCGGAGACTGCCGCGTCGCTGCCGCCTGGAACCCAAGTGGAACACGAGCTTTAGAGAGAACCCGTCCGCGCATGACGCGCTTCATCGGCTGGTCGACCGGACGCCGATGCGAGGCCCAGGTTATGCAGTTGCGCCACCATCGCGGCGCGCGAACCCACGCCCAGCTTCGCGAAGATGCGCCGCATGTGCGTGCATACCGTCCACGAACTGATATTCAGCACGTCTGCGATCACTTTGTTCGGATGCCCGCGGGCGACCATCCGGACGATTTCATGCTCGCGCGGGCTCAGCTGGATGCGCTCGCGGCCGGGTCGTGGCATGCGCACCAGCAGATAGCGCTCGCCGTCCACCTCGGCGTCCACCAGCACCTCCTCCGCGGCGTTCCGGTCGCTGGGATCGCGCGCCGCCTCGTACTCCGCTCTCCCGGTCAGATCCACAAGAGAGCGGATCACTCTATCAATCGAAGTGCGCCGCGATTCGGAAGGCGTGTCGAGTGCGGCGAATACTGGACTGGTGCGCATGGCTCTCTCCCCATCTGCACGGCTCCAGACTGCGGGGGCTCAACGCTGGTTTGGAGCTTCGGCCCTCCCCCGAGATAGCCGGTGAACTGCGTCAGGCGACGCCCGGACTGCTGGTATGAATAGTGCTTCTGCAGGTGTCTTTTTCAGGTCGGATTTCGCAGGTTAGGGTAAGGTACAACTCGAAAATGAGAGCAGAAAGTCGCCTTTTCAGGCGACACATGAATTGGCTACCCAGTGTGCTGATCGCCCCAGACAGCCTCGTGGGTCGGCTTCGCGAGGTTTCTTCACAATCCGCCACGATGGAGGGCTCCGCCAGCATGTAGAAGAGGCCCCGGGCCTCTGTGCGGGGTGGGGCATATCCTCCGGGCGCAGCCGTCTTTCGGCGATTTGTACAACGGCAGGTATGCTGGCTCTGCGAATCTCCCGATAACTCTCCGCGCCGGCCCTGTTATCCCGGAGATAGCCGGGAGCCCATCTCCATGGGAAGAATCTGATCACTCGTCGTAGTCCAACCACATCCAGTGCGCTCATAGTGCCTCCAGGGACGAGGTACTCAGCGAGAACCGGGAAATCGTGATCTCTGATCCGCTCGGTTGAGGTTCCCGAGCCCTCGAAGGAGCGTGTTCTGTGCATCCAGCGTGCCGAAATACTATCGGATGACCGCAGAGGCGTCAATTGGCAGTATCTGTTTTTTCCTGAACTCTTTATGAACCCGAAAGCGACTGATTCTAAATCCCTATGAGGCCTTCGGGTAAGTTCGCCCGAGCATCGGGCTCGAGGCGGTCCGAGCAGATTCGAGCCGTACCGTGCAAGACCTTCGCCGACCGACCAGTGGGGCGGATCAGTGGGGTCCGGGTAACGATCTTCCCTGGGAAACCTTCGGCGCCATACCGGAGATGCTCTCGACGGCATGGGGTTCCGTCTTCAAGGCGCTGGCCCTGAAAGAAGCGGAACACCTGCTTGTCCGCGGAGGGACCACTTCCGTGGGTTTCGCCGCGGCCGCCATTGCCAGGGAGTTCGGCGCTACCGTCTCTTCGACCACCCGGAATCCGCAGCGCGAGGTGTTGTTGCGGAAATGTGGTGCCAGCCAAGTCTTTATCGACGGCGGATCCATCGCCGGCGATGTGCGCCAAGCTTCACCCAATGGAGTCGACAAGGTCCTCGAACTTGTCGGATCGACTTCTCTCCATGATTCCCTCCGGCGCGCGGCAGGGAGGCATCGTCTGCACGACCGGTATGGTCGGCAATAAGTGGTCTTTCGATGCAGGATTTCATGCGGACACGCCGCGATCAGTTGATCCCGAAGATCGCGTCCGGGACCCTTTCGGTTCAGGGTGGCAGGGTCTTTCAAATGACATCGTCGAAGCACATCGATGCATGGAAGAGAACAAGGCAGGCGGCAAAACCGTCGTACTCGCCAAACGCGAGCGAGACATGAATTGCCGCGCAGAATCCCCATACGAACTCCTCCGGCAGTGCTTCCGCCGCGTGATTGCTCCCCACGCGCCGCACGCCCGCCTCCGAGCGCCCCGCCTGGAACGCCGCCAGGCTCTCGAACCCCAGCGTATGTTCGCGGAACTCTCGGTACTGCTCGGTCGAGAACAGCGACCAGTCGTCCTGCATGCCCCCGTTGATGCAGCAGTTCTCGTTGTTCCCGATGCGGATAAGCTGGCTCGGCTTCACCACCGGCAGCGACTTCAGCAGCACGGCTTGCACCAGCGTAAAGATCGCCGTGGTTGCGCCAATGCGCAGCGCGAGCGTCAGAATGGCCGTGATCGTGAATCCCGGCGTCTGGAAAAACTGCCGCAGCGCATACCGAATGTTTTCAGGAAGCATGGCGGGTCCCCACGCTCCAATCTTTCGTACTTCACGGCGCCCGAGGTCCAGGGCGCGACGAGAGAAAGGACGGGTTCGCCTCGAACGAGCTAATCCTTGCCGATGACTTTCCCCTGATCGGCTTTCAGCCCGACGAAATGCTGCGGTCACGGCCGCCGTTGGGATCGGACCACGCGCAGAAGGTGGGTTCGGCATCACTGCGGAACTTGGGATTCGTCTGCCGGATGTCGACCCAGCGCAGGCGCGGCAGGTGGTCGACCTTGCACACCAGATTTGCCCATATTCCAGCGCAACGCGAAACAATGTGGATGTTATCGTCAACGTGCTTTGAGCCAAACCGAAGGAGATTGCCGGCACGCGTAATCGTGGGTCGGCAATGCAATGCGAGGAGAACTCTATGAGCTCTGAGACTACGCGCGAACTGTTGCAGACCTCCCCCGGTCGAAGGTGTGCCCGGCTGGGAGACGCGCCTTTTCCTCATCACGTATCCGGCGGGTGCGGACGGCAGTGGGCATTCGCATCCTGTGCCGGGCCCTGGGTACGTGCTGGAAGGCACGATGGTGTCGGCGTTCGATGACGATGCCGAGGAAATTATCGTCGCTGGACAAAGCTTCCAAGATAATGCGAGTTTTCATCGCGTGGTGCGCAACGCTGGCGCGACCGAGCCGATGCAGTTTGTGATCGCCTATACGGTGAAGATCGGCGAGCCCAATACAACATGGCCTTCAAAGTAACGGAAAGGTATAGGTTGGTTGGTCCCGAGAAGTCGGCCAGTATTGAGGAATCCAGGCAGCGATAGGGCTGGCTCGCAAACCTAGCGACATGTCCGTTTCTCGTTATCCATCCGCTTTTAGCAATACAAGTTCTATGGATGGATCGACTTATAGCTAGCGTCAGGTGGAACGATGGTTTGGACTGATCACCCGGCAGGCTACCCAATGTTCCCGAAGTAATCTTTCAAAAGCTAAGTCGCAGCGGTATTGTTCGTCGTACGACGGTGAGCCCGTGACTGAACCTCAGATGATTTGTCCGAAGTCATTACGCGCTTGTCCTGGTCCGGGAACCTGCTCGGGCTGTCGGCTGCATGCGGCTCTCCAGAGCCGCGATGGCGAGGAAATCCGGAAGAAGCTCAT
>Ga0335075_10006657_pt1 | contig 17823 bp, 15 predicted proteins | sample Lox_Sample_24_FD_206723 | JGI IMG/M metagenome (GOLD analysis project Ga0335075, IMG submission 206723) | Soil microbial communities from Loxahatchee National Wildlife Refuge, Florida, United States - Lox_Sample_2.4 | ecosystem: Environmental > Terrestrial > Soil > Wetlands | place: USA...
CCAGGTGACCGCAGATCTGGAATTCGCCGTTGGCCAGCCTCCCGGGCCGGGGCTCGGCGTGCGCGATTCGGACAGTGCTCACACTTTTAAGTGTCCGCCGCGCGGCGCGGTGTTACCCGGGCCGCGTGCACTATGGTCAGGTTTCATGGGAAATCTGGCCAGATTAGGAAGCGCGTGCGCCACGGCGGTCAGCACACTGATCATCTCTGGTAGCTGCGTGGCAGCGGCCGCCGCCACGACGCCCGGGCAGCCGGTGGCGCCAGCGCGGTCTGCCAGGACGGTGGCCGCCGGGCCAGCCCGGCTCGCGGCGAAGACTCCGCCGCCGGACTTCTCCGCCGCCCGCGCTGCGCCGGGAGCATCGGCCGTCCAGCAGTGCGACATCGGGTACCTGCGCTACGGCGCGTGCTATGACTACGCCGGCGCCAGCCAGACCGCGACGAGCCAGGGGGCGACGGTGTCGTTCCCGGTGGAGAGCCCCAACCTGGCGTGGGATAACACTGACTACGGGCACACGCTGATGGAGCTGGCGGTGTTCAACCGGACGGCCACCGGCATCGACGAGGACACCGCCGAGGTCGGCTGGACCATCCAGGATGTGCCGCCGGGGACGCCGCCGGTGCCGCGGCTGTTCGTGTACCACTTCGTTAACACCCGCGGGACCTGCTACAACGCCTGCGGCTTCGTGAGGACCTCGAAGACGATCGTGCCGAACATGGCGCTCAAGCCGGGGGCCAGCGTCACCTGGTCGATCCGCAACACCGGCGGGAAGTGGACGTTCTACTTCAACGGCACCGAGTTCGGCTACATCCCTGACTCCGCCTATCACGGCACGTTCGGCCACGCGTCGATCGTCAACGTGTACGCCGAGATCGCCGGCGTGGGCACGAAGCCGGGCTGTACACAGATGGGGAACGGGCTGTTCGGCACGCAGCCCGACGCCGCGACGATCGGTGGATTCCGGCTCTACGGTGCGACCGCCCAGTCCCGCCTGCAGCCTTACTCGCCCACCGACCCGGCCGCCTGGAACAGCACGGCTACGACGAACACGTTCCGGGTCGGCGGGCCAGGCGACTGCAAGCGCATGGCCGGCACCGTGCCCGCCGGCCAGGGCGGCTACACCGTGGTCGGGCAGGACACGTCCCAGTACCCGTTCACCATGGGCGAGAACCCGTGGGCCCGGCCGAAAACGCAGCCCGCGCCACAGGACCCAGGCGCTGGGCAGATCGTGGGCGTGGCCACCGACCCGGCCACCGGCGGATACTGGATGACCGACGACCAGGGCGACGTCTACGCGGTGAACGCGCCGTCCTATGGGGGCCTCAATGGGGTGCAGACTCCGGCTCCCATCGTCGGGATCACTGCCTTCAAGTCCGGCTACCTGCTCGTTACCGCCAAGGGCAACGTTTACAGCTTCCACGCCCCGTCCTACGGCGGCGTCACGTTCTCCTCGCCGGTTGTCGGCATAGCTGGCACCGCGACCGGCTACCTGATCGCCGCAGCGGACGGGGCCGTGCGCTGCGTGCACGCTCCGGGGTATGGCCCGGAAGCTGGCCAGAAGCTGCCGTCCCCGATCACCGGCATCGCCGCCGACGGCCATGGCTATCTGCTGGTCAGTTCCCGCGGGGACGTGTACAGCTTCCGCACGCCCTACCGGGGATCCCTGCGCGGGACCGAGATTCCCGAGCCGATCATCGGGATCACCCCCGTTGGCCGCGGCTACCTGCTCACCGATGCCTTCGGCGAGGTCTACCCCTTTGGCACCCGGTTCAACGGCTCGGTGACCAACGAGGGATTCTAGGAGGCCGTCACCCCGCGGACAGAGTTATCGGCGCCCACAGGGTCTGCGGCGGCGTCGTAGCGGTTGATGTCGCCGTAGGGAGAGTCGGCTGGCCAGCTGGCCTGTTCGATGTGGGCGTTGAGGAGGTTACCCCGGCCGTCGGTCATCTGCGGGCGGGGGTGGTGCAGGTGCAGCAGGGGGTCGTCGTAGCGGCAGAAGGTGCCCACCGCCGCGAGGCGCGCGTCTACGTCGTCGTCTTCGCCGCCCCAGCCTTCGAAGCGCTCGTCGAAGCCAGCTACCTGGCGGAACGCATCGTCGGTGACCCACAGGCATCCTCCCGGCGAGCCGCGCTTGAGGAAACCCCGGAGAGCTTCGACGGGAACGTTCGCGCTGCCGTCGATGACGCGGTGTTTGATCGCCCAGGAGCTGGCCTGCTCGCTCAGGTTGAAGGCCCACTGAAACGGCAGGTGCGCCACATGATCCCCGTGGGCAAGCCGGTCGGTGTTGCGCCGCACGAAGTCCCGGTCCACCAGGATGTCGCTGTCCAGGACGCACTGGAACCGGTGCCGGTGCGGGCTGTTAGCCACGCCGACGTTGACGGCCCACGACTTGTTGAATGCGCCAGGCTTGCGCGCGAAGAGGTACACGTCGGTAACGGGCTCGATGAGCGGCTGCCACAGCGGAGCCGCGGACGCTTCGACGACAGCGACCGTGTAGTCGCGGCGAGGCGCCGACTGATCCCTGAGCGCGTGCAGGCAGGCCAGCAGGTTACGTACTCGCCCGCCGGACGCGTCGTCCCCAAAGGGAATCACGATCTGCGCTGAGGCGGCTTCCTGTACCGGACCGGACCTTGGTGCCGGAAGCTTCGACAGTTCCTGGTAGGAGACCTCGACTGCCGAGTCCTCACGATAGGCAGAGCCGAGCCGGTGGTCGATGAGAATCCGCTGGTCGGCGGCATGAACGGCCTGGGAGAGCCGTTCATCCACGGTGATCGCCTCGACGAACGCCCAGTACGCCGATATGGAGGCCGGCTCTTGGGCGAGCACTTCGAGACGCTCCCGTACAGCAGGGGAGGCTCCCTTGAGGATCTCCTCCACAACCGACTGGTAGTACGGCGTGCTGGTCTCCCAGAAATCCACGGCCTGGCTCTTGACCGCCGGATCATGTGCCAGCACCACATAGTCGGCCAGCCGCCGTGCCGTCCGCGCGAAATCACTCATTCCGACCGACCGCCTCTCGGCTCCGAGCAGGGCTCAGGCGCCAGACAAAGTAGCAGATGTTCACTACGGCGCTGGCGAGCACCGGGGCGAGGCTTGCAATCCCTCACCCGCGACCCGGCCCGCACGCCGCGTCAGGCCGCTCCGGCCGATGGGAGCAGGTTTCCGGCGGAGTAAGTTCAGGATGTGGCGAAACGGCGGGTCCTGTTCATCGGCGGTACCGGCGTCATCAGCTCGGCGTGCAGCGCGCTCGCCGTGGAGTCCGGTATCGATCTGCACATCCTCAACCGCGGGCGTACCACGGCCCGGCCGCTGCCGCCCGGCGTGACCGTGGTCCGGGGCGACATCGATTCCGGCGAGATCCCCGCGCTGGGCGACTTCGACTCGGTGACCAACTGGGTGGCGTTCACCCCGGATCAGGTGCGGCGCGACATCGAGCTGTTCGGTGGCCGGACCGGCCAGTACGTCTTCATCAGCTCGGCGTCGGCTTACCAGACCCCGCCGTCCCGGGTGCCGGTCACCGAGTCCACGCCGCTGCGCAATCCGTACTGGCGTTACTCCCGCGACAAGATCGCCTGCGAGGACGCGCTGACCGCTGCGTACCGCAACGATGGTTTCCCGGCCACGATCGTGCGGCCGTCGCATACCTATGACCGCACCCTGGTCCCGTTCGACGGCGGCTGGACCGTGCTCGGCCGCATGCTGGCGGGCAAACCAGTGATCGTGCATGGCGACGGCACGTCGCTGTGGACGCTGACCCACCATGAGGACTTCGCCCGGGCCTTCGTGCCGCTGCTCGGGCACCCGCGCACGGTGGGGGACACCTTCCAGATCACTTCCGGCGACGTGCTGACCTGGGACCAGATCGCGCACACGCTGGCCGCCGCGCTGGGGACGACGGCCCGCATCGTGCACGTGCCGTCGGATGCGATCGCCGAAGCCGACCCAGACTGGGGCGCCGGGCTGCTCGGCGACAAGGCGCACTCGATGATCTTCGACAACTCGAAGATCCGCGATGTGGTGCCCGGGTGGCAGGCGGTGATCCCGTTCGAGCGCGGTGCGCGAGAGATCGCAGAGTGGTACCAGGCTGATCCCGCGCGGCAGGTCACCGACGAACGGCTGGATGCGGTGATGGACAAGCTCGCAGAGCGTTTCAGCCTGTCCGGCCGCGGCTAGCCGATGCGCGCGCAGATCTAAGCCGGCAACGCACCGGCGCAGCTCGTCATTAGGCTTCCGGGTCCAGGCCGAAGTCGCGGTCGCGGTTGTCGCGCCAAGAGGAAAGGTATTCCAGCTTTACTCCGTGAACCTTCTCATAAATTGCTGCCCAGGATGTCAGCTCGTCAAGCGCAAACCGGCCTACCCAGGGCGTTGAACTCGAGCGAAGCGCCATATTCCACCAGAGTGCGTGCCGGATGATGAGCTCATGAAAGAGTGGCTCGTTTACTGTCCTTGCTTTTACGGCAGCATTGGCCCGCTCAAAGAACCGCAAGATGGTGTTCGCGTCATGAAACGGAGTATATTCAGATTTGCCGTCGTACGAGGAGAGACGCGGGTCCTTCACCAGATCGGCCCGGGTCACAGCGAGTATGCCACGTCCACCGCCTCGTTTGCGGAGGTGGTCTATCAACCGGATTCTGCAACCCTCAATCTCTCCTGTTACCAGTTCCTGGTGAAGCGCCAGGACTCTGTCCACTTTCTTGTCATGCCTGTCAGCGTCGAGTGTGATCATGGCAAGAACGAGAGCAATGAGAACTCCCGTCGCCTGGAGCCCGCTCGCGTAAGCAGAATAGTGACTGGAATTAAGGAACGTCGCTGGCGCGATTAGCGTAATGAGTATGACGGCCAGGAGAAGATAGACATAGGTCCTCCTGTCAAGGCGCCGGTTCATGGCGGCCTCCTTCTAACGCTGGGTGGAACGGATGTCGCGGTCTGGAAGACCTGCTGCAGGTCGTCCCCGTGGAATCAGCGGAACCGGGCGGTTCACGGGTGCGTCTCATCGACATGAAAATAACCACCACCGTCGTGACCGTGGCAATCGTCGCTTCCGCGCTGGCAGCCGGATGCGGGTCGGCCCGTGCACCAGGGCGGCCGGTCAGTGTCGGCCGTCGTCCGGCTCTGGTCACGGCGGCCGGGTCGCCCACCGCGGCCGGGAACCGGAGGCTTGCCGTCGAACAAGCGCGCTGGCTCTTGTCACTGGCGCCCGTGCCAGCGGAGGCGACAGCGTTGCGCAGGCCTCCGGCCTCGCTGAGTGGCCCGGCGATGGGCACTCCGGGAGTCGGCTCACTGATTGACACGTCGCGTTCTTGGCGGCTGGCCATGACGTTCAGCCAGGCACTGGCCTGGCTGCGGGCGCACCGGCCGCGCGGGCTGCCGCAGGAAGGCACCTCGCAGAGCTGGGATCGGGGACAGCTAACCAGCGCCGGGTACGGCTACCGCGGCCACTCGAGTCCGGCGTGGCAGTCAGCGGACCTTGAAGTCGCGGTCGCCGACGCAGGCGGCGGCACCAGCGTGCTGCGCGCCGACGCCGTTGTCGTCTGGCTCGACCCGGTCCCGGTTCCGGACAACGGCCTGGGCCGGCGAGTTCACCTGAGCGTGACCTCAGATTGTCCGGCGACCGATAACTCGATCGCCGGGGTCACCAATCAGGGTGCCGGCCTGCGCCGGAGGCTGTTGCCAACCCCCGCACCGACCGCCGGGCTTGAGTGCCGCTACTACGGCCTGAACGGCCGCCCCTTCCGCTTGCGCGGCCAGACCAGGCTGACCGTTGCAGCTGCCGGCAAGGTGGCCAGGGCAATGCAGCGGCTGTCGCTGAGCCATACCGTCGGCGGTAGCGTCAGCTGCCCGATGGATGACGAATCTGCCGAGATCATCGTGCTGTCCTACGCTGACCGGCCAGCCGTCGATCTGTGGGTCAAGCTCAACGGCTGCCAGTACGTCGCCAACGGCTTCATCGAGACCGCCCAGTACTGATCACTCCACTGCGGCTATCGCCGTCACGGAAGGGCTGGGCACACAGCAACAGCCGAGCCCTGACCCACTGTTAGATTAGCTTTCGTCCAGGCGCTGGTCTTCAGCATCGATAGCCGGCAACGCAAAGGACAGCTACGCCGTTTCGCGACTCCGGAGCGACCCCCTCGGCCGCAGCCGGATTCGGTGACGTTGCAGTCAGCCGTCGCGTTCCCACAAGAACGTTCCGACCGCAGGAGCCTCACCAGCTGGGGATGTCCTTTGAACCGAGCGCCGGCACGTACGGGATAAGCCCGCGCTGGAAGGCCTCTACCTGAATCTCAAGCGGAACCTGCCGGGTGTCAACGACCAGGCCATTCACCTCGATCATCCAGACCAGCGGATTCCATGCTGCCACGTCGGCACGCTGGAACTCCGGCGAGAAGTGACCGATCCGCAGCAGGTCGCGGACGTGCTTCGCCTTGCCGCTCATGGTGCTCTTAGCTACGCCGGCCGCCTGGCTGAGCTGCTCAGCGGTTGCGTGCGGCTCACTCGCCGGGTCGAACAGGAAGTTGACCTGACCGAGGGCGTACAACACACCCGCCGCCCACGTGGCACGACGGCCGCCAGACAGCGGCGAGGGGCGCTTACGCGCCAGCTTCGCCACTGCCCGCCGGGCAAGGTCGGCGTACTCTTCATCGAGGATCGCGGAGCACACGTCGTCGGTGATAGCGACGATTTCATCGGCCACTGGCCGCAGCCCCTTGGGGATCTTCAGCTCACCCAGGCCGATCACGGCAGCCCCGCACGTACTGCCCAGCGAGCTGCGCCGACGACGCCTTCCACGGCAAGCTCGGGGTTGCTCAAGATGGGCACCAGGCAAGCCTATTGGAGCGGCTAATCCTACGCTCCGCCGTTTGCGTTCGGTTTGCGCGCGGACCGGCCGCCCGGACTGGACTGTCGCCGTCACAGGGAGCAGGCATGGACTATCAGAACTGGGAAGAACGCGAAGAATGGCGGCGCAAAGGCGCGACGCTGAGCGACAAGACCGCTCGGGAGGAGTTTGGCCTGACCCAGGACGAGATCTACGCGGCCATCCATGCCGGAAAGCTGCAGTACCGCCAGGCGGCCATGCACGGGAACCCCTGGCTGAGACTGCTCCGCCGGGAGGTCGAGGTCTTCGCCCGGGAAGCTCACGGCGACCGTGACGTCAATCAGCAGCAAGCAAGGGCAGAGCTGAGGCGCGTCAACCGCGAGATCAGACGCCTCAGGGCCGAGCTGTCCACCCTCGAGGAGCGGCGAGCCAAGCTCAGTTCAGACGCCGGAGAATCTTGAACGATACGCAGGCTGCCGTCCCTGGCTGTGTCCCTGACTCGGCTGACGACGCGGCGGGCGACGCCTCCCAACCTTGTCTGGGCCGTTTCGCAGTGGCTCACACCGCGGTGATGATCAGCTCCGCCTGTCAGGCGGGAGCGATGAAGTCGAAGCCGCCGCGCCCCGCCGTGCGGTTCAGCTTTTTCATGATGCGCGCGGCGTCGTCATTGGGGCCCTGGATGAACTGCGGCTTGCCCTGGTACCCGAAACCGATCATGCTAGGTCCCTGCCATTCGCCGAGATGCCCGGCACACGCGCCCAGGCAGTAGACGTCCACCAGGTACGCGCACGCGGAAACCTTGGAGCCGCCCCGTTCGCGGGCGGTCACGATCGTCACCAGGCCCGCCGGGCCAGCGTAAGCGGCCGGCGGCAGGCCCGGCCAGGCTGGATGACCGTCAACCGTCAGGCCACTCGCCCAGTCAGGGTTCACCCAGCAGCCGGCCAGAGCCGTCACTGCAGCGGGCGCGCACGCGCTGGCCTCTGCGCAACGGCTCTGACCAGGGGCGCGACCGTGGCTGGCGGCAAGCCCAGGGTCCGTGCGATCTCCTTGGGGGAGCAGCCCTTCTGCCGCAGTGCCCGCACCCGTTCCATGACGTCGTCATCCGCCATGGACTCATCCTCGCCGCTCTCGCCTTTCATGTGCAGCCCGGCGCTCAAGTCTCAACGGCAGAGCTGCGCGGCCGGGAACCCGCGGCCCGCTCGCGTTCAGCTTGCCCCGCACGTGCAGCAAAGAGCGTGCCCGGGTCAGGCCAGCAGGTCGGATGGTAGGAAATTGCGGTGGCCAGCCCAGCGAGTGACATGCACGCCCGGTCCCTCGTGGGCCGGGTTACCTGTTCAAGATAGGCACGATGGATGGGGCGCAGTTGATGAGCCCTGCGGCGTAACAGTCGGTGGTGGTGGCACCAGCTGAGGCTGCCGTTATTGGGGGTCCGTGGCGCGGCCCGTAGACGTGCTCTTCCCAGCCCGGCACGTGTGGCGATGGAACCGAAAACCGGCCGACGCCGCCAAGGCCGTCCGGCGATCGGTGGTTCTGCCCTACCGTCGGGGGTATGCCCGCCGGGAAGCGCCCCACCGCCGAGGACACCGTCACCGTCCGCCGTGTCCTGCTCGACGGCCTCACCCATGACGCTGACATCTTCGAGCTAGCAACCGAGCTTGCGCCGCTGCATCCGCGGGACAACACCTTCCCCGGCGAGGTGTTCCTCGACGTCGCCGCGGACGCGCTGGACTGGTGCGGGGCCAGCCCGGCTGACCCGCTGCCCTTGGATGGACTACGCGAACGATTCCTGCCCGAGTGCACATTCCGCGGCCGGGAAAGCAAGAAGCTCCAGTACGCGGTGCTGGCCGCAGCAGCCCTCCATGGCGGGACCCAACCGGACCTGCTTGATGAGGTCGCCTGGTGGCAGACCGACGACTTCTGGCAATACGCCTTGTTCGCCGCGGCCGCCTACGTCCGCGCTGCCGCCAGCCGGTTGGGCGTGCCAGTGGGCCAGGCGTGCCAACAGCTGGCCCAGCGCCCCGGCCGCCAGGATCGATGAGCAGTGGGCGAGCGTCGTCAGCCGGGGACTGGGGCGGCAGATCAGTCGGGGAGTAAGGCGGTCGGTGCGACGTCCACGTCGAGGGTGACGGCTCAGTCCTGTCGTCCAAGAGCTGTTCCCGGCCGGAATGTCGGAACACGGGAGCATGCTCAACAGCATGAGCTCCAAGCCACCCCGTAAGCCCGGCGGCGCACCTGTGCCAAGCCAGCCGGGTGATACCATTGATGGTATTCCCTGGGGTCAGGTAGAGCTGGAACCAGAGGTGGCTGACTGGCTGGAGAGCCTGGATGACCAGCGCTGGGCACAGGCCTTATTTCATCTGGACCTGCTGGAGGAGCGAGGGGCCCTGCTTGGCGAGCCTTACACCCGTCAGCTTTCAGGCAAGCTGCGGGAACTGCGCTTCTACTGTGGCGGGGAACGCATCCGCATCACGTACTGGATCGCGCCGGGACGGAGGATCATCGCGCTAACTGTGTTCGCCAAGACCAGGATGCACGAGAGTGCTGAGATCAGCCGCGCGGTCAGGGCAATGGCGCGTTGTCAGCAGGACAGCCACACGCCGGATGAGGACGAGGAGGAGGGATCGATGTGAGCCGCTCAGCGCAGCAGCGGACGAGCCTGGCCGAGGCGCGCGCATCAAGGCTGGGACGTCCAGCGGCAGCAGAGGCGTACGAGCAGACCAGACTGCGGTTTGAGCTCGCGCAGGCGGTGCGAAGCCGGCGCGAGGAACTCGGCTTGTCGCAGCGGCAGCTCGCCGAACGAGCAGGGATGACCCAGCCCGGGATAGCGCGGTTCGAGGCCGGAGGCACAACCCCGACGATTCCCGTGCTGGAGCGTCTGGCTATTGCGCTCGGGCTCCGATTGACCATAGCTCTTGACCCAGAGGAGCGACGGTCGGCTTGACTGACGTGTCCGAGGCCGTTGGTGTTTACCAGGCCGCGGAGGCCGGTGACGGCGCCGTTCAGGTCCTGGGCGAGCACGCCGTGGCTGTAGCAGGTGGCGCCGACCTGGCTGGCGCCGGCCAGGATGCCGCCGGCGCCAGGGCGCAATCGCACCGGGAGCCCAGCAGAATTGTCCCGGTGCAGCCGGCGCACGGAGAACGATTCCCGTGGTCCCCAGGCGATGTCATACAGGAACGGAAGTGCCTGCTCACCGGAACCGACGATCTGCAGCCGAGGCAACGGCTGCTCGGCTACCGCAACCTCCACACGGTCCAGCATCTGCGAGTACTCGCGGGCCAGCCGCTGGCGGGCCAGACCTAGCCAGGTAATGCCGTCCGCCTCGGCGGCCCGCCGGAACTCCATCACCGCCCCGATAATCGCTGAGCGCGGCAGCGTGATCTGCCGGAGCTGGATTGCCGTCGGCCCCCGCCGGTAGGCCATCACCTGCGGCCAGTAGATCGCCGCGACCTGCTCGGCGATCTCCCGGGTGTACAGCACGCTGGGCGGATTCCCGTCGGCGTCGCCGCGGCGCGCGCAGAGGTCGAGCAACGCCATAACCAGCGCGAGCTTATAGGTGGCTGTCCGGCGGCCTGAATCGATGACCTCAAGCAGCCGTTCAGCAAAGCCCGCCGCAGCGGCCAGCCCAGATTCATCGCCGTGTGATCTCACCACCGCCTCATCGTGGCATCATCCAGGCCACGCGACCGGGCAGCCATGAGATCACCCGGCGAGCTTGCCTCTCACCTGGTTCGCGTCGGGGTGTCCGAGCTCGTCGAGGATCGTCGCGGCCTGCTGCCAGGCGGCTCGCGCCCGCACCGGGTCCTGGGCCGTTTCGTGGACGTCGCCGGCCCGGTCCAGTGCCATGGCCTGGTGATAGCGGTCCCCGACCAGCACGGTGAGCTCGATGGCTCGCTGACAGCAGGCGATGGCGGCCCGGTAGTCTCCGAGCTTGCCATGGCAGTAGGCCAGGCTGTCCCACGCGGCCGCCTCGCCGAGTCGGTCGCCGAGCTCGGCGCAGAGTTCGACGGCCTGCTGGCACGGGCTGAGCGCCTGGCGGACATCACCCAACTGGGCGTGGTGCCAGCCGACCGCGTTGAGCGCGCGTCCCTGCCCGGCCCGGTGACTGACCGTGGTGAACAGGCTCAGCGCCCGCTCGGCGTGAGCGAGAGCCGCTGGCACGTCACCGCCCAGCTCGGCGAGCATGCCGAGATCCACGCTCACCCGCGCCTGCCCCACCTGATCACCCGCCCGGGCGTACGCGGCGGACGCGGCCGTGAGGTGCTCGAGCGCGCCGGATAGGTGGTTCAGCGGGATGAGCGCCACGCCGAGCGCCCGGTGCGCTCGAGCCAGGCCGGGCACGTCGCCCAGGTCGCTGGCGACGGCGAGTGCCGTCCGCTGCGCCTTGGCCAGGTCGGCCCAGTGAGCGCGGCGTTCCAGGAAGCCAGAGAGCACCCAGGCCAGTTTCCAGACGCGTGCGCCTAACCCCGCTGCGCCGCACTGGAACACGGCCGCGAGCACGCCCTGGTGCTCGGCCTCGAACCAGGCGGCGGCGTGCGCGGGCCGGGCCAGCCGCTCCGGCGACACGCCCTCGGCCGCCGGGCCGAGCTCCGGCTTGTCGCGCGTCGGATAGAGCAGCCCCTCGGCGGCGTCAGCGGTGTGGAGGTAGTAATCGAGGAGCCGGCTGAGGGCAGCCTGCCGGGCAGCGGTGCCCTCTTCTGCCGCGGCCCGTTCGGCGGCGTACACGCGCAGCAGGTCATGAAATCCGAAGCGGGCGGGCGGGCTCCGCGTCAGTAGCTGTGCCCTGGCCAGCTCGGTCAGCAGCCGCCTGGCCTCATCGGCAGGCACGCCTGCCAGGCTCGCGGCTGCGCAGACGTTCACGTCCGGCCCGTGCTGCACGCCGAGCAGCCGGAACATCCGCGCTGCCTGCTCGCTGAGACGGCGGTAGGACCAGGAGAGCACCGCGCGGATGCTGCTGAGCTGGTCTCCCGCGTCGAGCGCGTCCAGCCGGCCACTCGTGTCGCGCAGCTCGGTGATCAGGCGCGCGAGTGAGGGTCCCGACGGCAGCGTCGCGCGCGCGGCAGCGATCGCGAGGGCCAGCGGGAGCCGGGCGCACAGTGAGCACAGCTCGTCTACGGCATCTGGCTGGGCGGCTACCAGGTCCGCACCAAGGCGACTGGCCAGCAGCTCGCGCGCTCCGGGCTCGCTCAGCACTTCCAGTGCCAGCGGCCGGGCGCCGTCGAGGGCTGACAGCCCGGCCAGGTCATCGCGGCTGGTCACGATGGCCAGGCAGCCCGGCGCTCCGGGAAGCAGCGGGCGGACCTGCGAGGCGTCGCGGGCATTGTCCAGTAGCACGAGCACGGGCTCGCGATCGGCCAGCAGGCTCCGGTAGAGGCCAACCTGCGCTTGCCCGCTGGCCGGGATCCGGTCGGCGGGCACGCCGAGTCCGTCGAGCAGCCACCTGATCGCCTCGGCCGGCTCAGCGGGCTGGCCCGACGGCGCGAAGCCTCGCAGGTCCAGGTAGAGCTGGCCGCCGGGAAACTGTCCGGACGCGCGTCGCGCCCAGTGGAGCGCGAGTGCCGTCTTGCCTACCCCGGCGGGGCCAGAGATCGCGACGATCAGCGGTAAACCGGGGTCGCCGCAGGCGCCCTGTAGCCAGCGCTCCAGCTGGCCGAGCTCGGCTTGCCTGCCCACGAACGGGCGGACCACCGAGGGAAGCTGCCGCGGCACGACCGGCGCGAGCAGACGGCCGGCCGCGACCACCTCCTCTGCTGGCGGCTGCTCGGGGGCGGCAGGGTTTGAGGCGGCAGGGTCCGACGCTTCCAGGCCGACGGTGAGAGCAGGGTCGGCGGCCAGGATCTGCTGGTGCAGCCGCTGCAGCCGCGCCCCTGGCTCGATGCCGAACTCGTCGACCAGCGTGGTACGCATGTCCCGGTAGGCCGCGAGCGCCTCCGCCTGCCGGCTGTCCCGGTAAAGCGCCACCATCAGCAGCTCGCGGAAGCGCTCGCGGAGCGGGTGCGCCGCGGTCAGCGACCGGAGCTCGCCGATGACGTCGGCGTGCTGGCCGCCGCGCAGCTCGGCTTCGAGCCGCAGTTCCATCGTCTGCAGCCGTAGCTCGGTCAGCCGTTGCGCCTCGGCGGCGAGCAGGTCGCAGGGGCGCACGTTGGACAGGGGTTCTCCCGTCCACAGGTTCAGGGCGGCCAGCAACCGACTCGTGGCGTCAGGCCAGGCACCTCGCCGGGCGGCGCTGCGGCCAGAGTCGCGCAGCTTCTCGAAACTGTTCACGTCGAGCTCGCCGTCGCGCACCTCGATGAGGTAGCCGGGCGCGCGGGTCACCAGCCGCCGGCCGGCCGTGGTCCCGAGGACGCGCCGCAGCCGCATGACGTGGTTCTGCAGGGACGCCCTGGCGGTGGCCGGCGGGGTGCCATCCCAGATCGCCTCGGTCAGCTCGCTGGCTGAGACGGGTTTGTTCGCGTTGAGCAGCAGCACGGCGAGCAGGACCCGGTGCACCGGTGATGACAGCGCTATCTGGGCGCCGGAATCCACGACGGCCAGCGGCCCGAGGAGCGCGAAGCGAATCGCCGTCGAGGACTGCGCCGCAGGAACGTGAGCGTCGGCCATAGCTGGATTATTAGGGATTTATTAGCGGCCCTGTTAGCACCCGTAGCGATCCTGAAACTGCGGGACGGATCATCCCATCGCCGGACCCGCCAGCAGCCGAGAGGAGGCACGCATGCTCAAGCGCACGAAGCTGATCATCGCAGCGAAGGTCAAGCTCACGACGCCGTCCTTGTCGCACTTCTGCCACTGGGCGTAGGTCACAGCCGGCGGGCCGACCGTGACCGGCGCGGCCCGCTGGCTCCCGCCCGGACGCAAGCTCTGCATTTTCGGCGAGCACCGGAGGTGATCGTTGTGCAGGTTCCCGACACCGGCCTGAGCAGGTCGCAGGTCGCCGTCGCCTTCGAGCGCGATCCCCTTGGCTTCCTGCTGGCCAACGCCAGGCAGCACGGGCCCGTCGTGCAGCTCTGCCCGGGAACGGTGATGGTGACCGGCCGCGCCGAGGCGATGTCCGTGCTGCGGGGCACCGGGCAGGACTTCTTCCTCGACCGCGACTTCCTCAATCATGAGCTCGCACCCGAACAGGACATTGAACGGGACGCGTCGTGGCTCGCCGCGCGCCACACGGCGGTCGCGGAGATGACACCGGACCGCGTCCGCGGGCATATGGAATGGTTCGTGCCCCGCGCCGAGGCGTTCGCGGACGGCTGGCTCAGCCGGGGAGTGGTGACCGGACTCCGGCACGACCTGGAATTCCTGACCGCCGACTCGATCGCCCGGTTCTGCCTGGGCGCGGACGCGAGCCAGCAGGTACCGGTGTCGGCGCAGGCCCTGCTCGACGCGCTGTTCCCGGTATTCGCCAGCCCGTACCGGCTGCCCCGGCCGCTCCGTCGGCTGCAACCGCGCGAGCGCAGGGTCAGGCGTGCGCTCGCCGATTTCCAGGCGCAGCTCGGCTCCGAGCTCACCAGGGCTTCCAGCGCCGCGGGCGACGGGCTGGCCGCCGCGATGCAGGCCGCCGGGCTGACCGGCGACGCGCTGATGGGGATGGTGCGGTCGCTGATGCTGGCCGCGCACGACGTGCCCGCCTCGTCCCTCACCTGGGCAGTCGCGGAACTCGCCGGGTCGTCGCGAGTGCAGGAGGAGCTTGCCTCAGTCGCCGCGTCCTGGGATGGCCTCGGCGTGCCGCCGCCGGAGATCAAGCGGTTCGTCGACGAGACGCTGCGGATGTGGCCACCCACCTGGGGGCTGAGCCGCATCGCCAGCCAGCCGGCCCCCTGTGGCCAGTGGCAGGTCCCGGCCGCGAGCACGGTCATCATTCCGCTGTGGGTGTTGCACCGGGTTTCCCCCAGCTACGCCGTCCACGACCCGGAGCGGTTCGACCCCGGCCGGTGGACGACGCTGACGCCACGAACGGGTGAGTTCCTGCCGTTCAGTGCCGGGCCGCGCTGGTGCCCGGGTGAACGCCTGGCGCGCGCCGAGATCGCCGCGCTGGTCGCGGTGCTGGCCCGGCGGACCAGGCTGCGTCTGTCCGGCACAGTGACGCCGGACGTGCGGCGCACGCTGACCGCCCGGGGGTTCGAGCTGGAGGTCAGTGCGCGATGACCGGTCCCGGGTCGCGAGCCCGGTCCCCCGCGAGGCCGCTGCCGGTCATGACCCTGCTGGTGACGCTGGCCGGAACGGCGGCATTCGGGGACGCCGCGGCCATGATCACCCTCATGCTGCGGCTTTACCGCACGGCTGATGCCTCCTGGGCGGTCACGGCACTGCTGTTCGCGATCCTCGGGCCCTCGGCGGTCCTCGCCCCGGTCACGGCGCGGATTCTCGCCTGGGCCGGAGTGTGGCGAGCCCTGGCCCTCACCTCGGCCGGCCAGGCGGCGGCGTCCGCCGCGCTGATCGCCGTGCACGGGACCGGCCCGACGCTGGTCCTGGTCGCGGTCATCGGCGCGGGGCTGGCCGTGACACAGCCGGCGCTGCTGGAGATCACGCCAGCGGTTGTTGGTCCCGGGCGGCTCGACCGGGCCAACTCGCTGACCCGTTCCGCGGGCTGGTCCGGGTGGATGGTCGGGCCGGTCGCGGGCGGGGCGCTGTGCGCGGCCGGCCTGCCCTGGGCAGCGCTGGGCATCGAAGCTGGTTCGTTCGTCATCGCCGGAGCGTGCTTCGGGGCACTGCGCGGCGTGCCGACCGCCAGCCGGGCACCCGCACGCGGCTCAGCACCGGGTGCCTGGCGCTACATCCTGCGGGACCGCGCGCTGGCCGGGCTCATCGCGGCCGTCGCGATCATCAACGTCTGCGTCTGCATGACCGGGGTCGCGGAGGTCTTCTTCGCGCGCGACGCGCTGCGGACCGGGAGTGTCGGCTTTGCGTTCCTCGACTCGGTGTGGTTCGCGGGCATCGTGGCTGGCACGCTCGCGGCACCCCGGGCCGCCGCCTGGCGGCCGTCGGTGACGGTGCCGGCCGGCATCGGCCTGGCGGGTGCGGGCATCCTCGCCGCCTCGGCAGCCGGCAGCCTGGCCGCCGCCCAGGCGGCCTACGCCGTGGCGGGCATCGGCTTCGGCCTGCAGGCCACGCTGGTCCGCGGGCTGATCCAGCGCCGCGCCGACGGGCCGATGCGCGGGGCTGTCTGCGGCGTCTGGGTCGCGGTTGACATGGCCACCCAGCTTGGCGGCTACCTGGCCGGCGGCGCGGCCATGCTGGCCGGTGCCCGCCCGACACTCGCCATCGCCGGTGCCGGACTGTGCTCGGCGGGCTGCGTGGCGTTTGTCCTGGCCGGCCGGTCCGGCCTCGTCCTCCGGGAGGTCCAGTATGAGCGGTCCTAAGGTCCTGCTCGGCGTGATGCCATGGAAGGCGCTTACGTCCCCGTCCCTGCCCCTTGGCCTGCTGCGCACCGTGTGCCGCGAGCGCGGCCGGCCGGTGCCGGGCACCTGGTATGGCAGCCTGCGCTGGGCCGAGTTCCTGCTCGACAAGACCGGCGGGGAGATCACGCCGGACGACTACGGCTACGTGTCCGACACCGGAATCTTCCACTCGCTGGGCGACTGGGTCTTCGGCGGCGTCCTGACCGGCGACGAGGAGTTCGGCTACCAGCCGTTCCTGGACTATCTCGGCCGGGCCGGATTCGACCCCGGGAAGATCGTGCCGATGCGGGCGCTCGCCGCGGACTTCGTCGCCGAGGCCGCGGCGGAGATCACCAGCGGCGACCCGGACATCGTCGGCTTCAGCACCACGTTCATGCAGAACGTGCCCACCCTCGCGCTCGCCCAGCGAATCAAACTGATCGCGCCGGACGTCACGATCGTGCTGGGCGGCGGCAACTGCGACGGGCCGATGGGGGCCGCGCTGCACCGGAACCATCCGTTCATCGACTTCGTGCTGCGCGGCGAGGGCGAGGAGGCGTTCCCGTTCTTGCTGGACACCATCGGCAGCGGTCAGGACTACCGCGCAATCCCAGGCCTGTGCTGGCGGGACAACGGGACCAGCGTCGCCAATCCCGAGCAGCGGGTGCCGCTGCCGCCGGGGCGCATCCCGATGCCGGACTACGCGGACTGGGCGGAGCGGTTCGCGGACTCACCGGTGCGCCAGTACGTCCAGCCCTCGCTCATCCTGGAGTCGTCGCGCGGCTGCTGGTGGGGCGAGGCTCATCAGTGCACCTTCTGCGGCCTGAACGGGACGCTGATGGAGTTCCGCGGCAAACCGGCGGACCGCGTGATCGCCGAGATCGAGACCGCCGTGCGGGATTACAAGATCCTCGACATCACGATGGTCGACAACATCGCCAGCAACGCCAGTTACACGGATCTCTTCCCCCGGCTGGCCAAGCTGGACTGGGACCTGCGCATCCAGTACGAGATCAAGTCCAACCTCCGCGCCGGACAGGCCCGGATGCTGCGCGAGGCGCACGTGCTCAGCGTGCAGCCCGGCATCGAGTCGCTGAGCTCCGGCGTGCTGCGCCTGATGGACAAGGGAGTGCGGGGCCCGCACAACGTCCGCGCGCTGCGCGACCTGGAGTCCGAGCACGTGACCGTGTCCTGGAACTGGCTGTACGGCTTTCCTGGCGAGCTGGCCAGCGAATACACCGACGCGTTCCGGCAGCTGCCGCGCATCGTCCACCTGCAGCCCCCGCAGAGCAGCAGCCGGATCCTGCTCGAGCGATTCAGTCCCAACTTCGACCAGCCCGGGCTCGGGTTCGCGGCCCGCCGGCCGGCCGAGGCTTACCAGTACGTCTATGACCTGCCCGCCGCGGAACTGGCCGACCTGGCGTACCTGTTCGACACCGACGAAGCGGGCATCGGGGCCGACCTCGAGACCCGGCTGCAGCAGGCGGTCGCGGACTGGACCCGGGACTACCGGGAGAGCTTCCTGTCGCGGACGGTCGGCCATGACCGTGGGCGCACCGGAGTGCAGATCTCCGACCGCCGGGCTGGCTGGCCGCGGCGGGACACCGAGATCACCGACCCCGTGCTGGTCCGCGCCTACCT
>Ga0335075_10006658_pt1 | contig 17821 bp, 13 predicted proteins | sample Lox_Sample_24_FD_206723 | JGI IMG/M metagenome (GOLD analysis project Ga0335075, IMG submission 206723) | Soil microbial communities from Loxahatchee National Wildlife Refuge, Florida, United States - Lox_Sample_2.4 | ecosystem: Environmental > Terrestrial > Soil > Wetlands | place: USA...
CTGGGCGGCGATCACGTCATGGATCGTCATCGTCACGTCTGGTTGATCCTGTCTCGCCCTGCTTGAACTCTATGCACTGATATTTACAGATTCATCCTGTCTCACACGAGTTTGACAGAGAGGGCTGGACCGGTGTTGAGCCGGGAACGCTGCCGGGAACCGGGGATGGGACCGTGTTTTCTGTCCGCGGACCAGTTGCCGGGGCTGGTGATTCATCCCGCAGTCGCTGGGCAGCTGATCCGCCTGCTCGACCCGGGGCCGCACCAGGAGCATGCATCCTACGTGCGTGACCGGACGACTGATGTGAGCCCCAACGAGCCACCCCGAAGGGAGCCAGTCATGTCCGAATCCTTGGCCAGGACACATATCCCGCGCTGGGCCGGGTCCTGGTTACTGCAGCGAACGTGTCGGCGACGGCCCGCAGAAACCGGACGGCGAGCGCGGCCGCGCAGACCGCGAAGCGGGAGCGGTCGTCAATGCCGGACAGCATCTTGGACTCCCGCCCGTCGGCGCGGCGGATCCCACCACTACGCCGTCTCGCCACAAGACCCGGCACACGGTTGTAACGGAGCGCGACCTCGCTGACCGGCAACCCGTCCGCTACCATGACTGCCCGGCACCGGTGCTCCACCTACCCCCCGAGCGGACGATTCTGCTGCTTCCTCCATGGGCAGAAGTAATCACGAGACGCGGCAGCGGCGTCAAGCATCTGCTGGGAACTGACCTGGGGAATCGGTTCGGGCGGCTAGAGGAACCTTCGGAGTTAGCCGGTCCCCCCAGATAAGAGGAGGGGTCTCCTGTTCCCTCGTACCGGTATGTCGTCGACAAGCCAAATCGCCAGTTGTTCAGGTACGACCTGCTCGTCCCTCGCAAGGCAGCCGACGGCGGGGGGCGCGCCTGTAGGCACTTGAGTGTGCCGACGCGTGTACTCCGCGGCGAGGGGATTGCCCCTGGAGGAGCGGACGGATGAGTCGGCTCCTGCGGGCGGGACCGAATCTAGGCCGATATTTCACGGATGTATTTTCCGCGCAGGGATGCTAGTGGGGGCTGTTACTGTGACCGACGTTCAGCAAACTGCCTCGTTGGCCAACGGACCAGCGGCCGAGCCGATGAATCCCGATGTTGACCTGCGCGCTAATCGCCGCGAGCGGTGGGCCGCGTCGGGCCCTGCTGTGACCGTCGCGGTGTCCGCAGGCGGCGTCATCGGGGCCGAAGCACGCTATGCCGCCAGCACCATATGGCCCACCGCGAAGGACGTGTTCCCGTTCACCACGCTCGCGGTGAACGTCATCGGCTGCGCGCTGATCGGGATAACCATAGTGTGCCTGTGCAGGATCCGGGTCGTCAGCAAGCTCGCCCGGCCGTTCCTCGCCACCGGGATCCTGGGCGGCTTCACTACCTTCTCGACTGCCGCCGTCGGCAGCCAGCAGTTCGCGGCCAACGGGCACCTTGTGCTCGGTGCGGCAAACATTCTCATCACCGTCGCCGCCGGCCTCATAGCGGTCTTTCTCACCACGCGCATTACACGCCGCGTGGCTGACACCCGGGAGAGCGGGCTCAGGCGGTGATCCCGCTTCTAGTGGCAGCCGGCGCCGCCGTCGGCGCGCCGCTCCGCTACCTGATCGACCGGGGCATCCAAGCACGGTTCGGGACGCTATTCCCGTGGGGAACCCTGGCGGCCAACGTGTGCGCCTGCCTTGTGCTCGGCCTGATAACTGGCACGGCGACTGCGGCCAGCCCGCCTCAGGTCTACGCACTTATCGGAACCGGCCTGTGCGGAGCGCTCTCCACACTCTCCACGTTCTCCTACCAGGCGTTGCGCTTTGCCGAGGAAGGATTCTGCTTGTTCGCCTTCGCCTATATTGCCTGCACCGTGGTCGCGGGACTGGCCGCGGCCGCAGCGGGCGTGGCGATCGCAGATGCGACCTGGGCCTTAGCCAGCCGCGGCTGGCGCAGTCGCCCTGTCGCTGTGACTGCGTGCATTACCATCCCGCGCTGGCTCACATCCCTCTCCGCGCGACATGCATGATTCCTCTCACAGCGGAACCTGGCGCCTCCGCTGCCCTGTCGGACTTGTCCTGTGGTGGACCGCCAGTATCAGCGGGATCACCGAGAGTTCGGCGATTATGCAGAATGCCACAAGCCCGCCAGTGGAAACGTCGACCAGCACGCCGATGACGACGCTGCCGGCCACCCAGGCGGTCCCGTAAGCGCTGGTGAACAGGCCGTACGCATATGCCCGCCGGTCGGGCGAGACCATAGGCGCGACTGCCGCCGGTATCAGCGATTCCTGCACGCCCATACCTAGCCCCCACAGTGCGGAACCGGCCAGGACGGCCCAGAACCCGCCGAGGAACACCAGCGGGGCATAGGCGGCGGACACAACCGTCAAGGGGATGAGCACACGGATGCCAACCTTGTCGAAGACACGTCCCAGGACCAGCGACCCGCCGCCGCTGACGGCCATGGCGACTGCGTAGAACACCGGGGTGAGGTCGGCGGACACGATTCCGGCGTGCTGGAAACGGTAGGCGATGAGGGGGAAGTCGGCGAACCCTGCCGCGGCCAGCGCCGTTGCCGCCAGGTAGATCCAGAAGACACGCGGGAGGCCGTCGGAGGCCGGCTGCGCGGTGCCAGCCGCCAGGTCCTGGGGTCGCGGATACAGCATGCGGGCAACCGCGAGCAGCGCCAGCATGATGACGGCCGGGATCGCCAGTACTGCGAACGCGGCCTGGTAGTCGTGCCGATCCAGTGCCAGAACCACGGCGACCAGCAGTGGGCCGAACAGGGCGCCAAACTGGTCGAGTGCCTCGTGTACGCCGAAGGCCCGCCCGTAGCCGATGTCCTTCGCGGCGTGGGAGAGCATCGCGTCTCTTGGCGGGTTCCTGATTCCCTTGCCGATCCGCTCGGCGATGATCAGCAGCGCCGCCATCTGCCAGTTACCGGCCAGGGCGAGCAGCGGGACCACGGACATCTGGAGGATGTAGCCGACGATCGTGATCGGCCAGTACCGGCCGCTGCGGTCGGCGCGGCGCCCGGAGAACAGCCGCACGTTGTAGCCGATGAACTCCCCGGCGCCGCTGATCACGCTGATCGTGAACGCACTGGCGCCGAGCAGCCCCAGGTACGGGCCAGTGATGCTCCGCGAGCCCTCGTAGGTGAAGTCGGCGAAGAAGCTCATGACGCCGACCATCACCACGAACTTGACGCCAGGAGAGGCATTCCTGGCTCGCTGCAGCAGGCTCATCGCCGACATCCGGGCGCAGGCGAAGCAGGTTCAGGGCGCGGCTGCACAGACTCCTCCTGCCTGCCCTCCACCAGGAGCGCCTGCCGGGCAACGGCACGCACGTTGAACGGAGCGGACAGCGACAGCTCCTCGAGCCAGTGCCGCAGAGGCCCTGACCCCTCGATCTCAATCACGCTGCGGAGCGCGGCCTCCCGCACATAGATGTCCCCGCGGTTCTCCGCCGCCGCCCGAAGAGCGGGGACGGCCTGGGATGCCCGCAACCGGCCAAGCGTCTGCGCGGCCAGCACCGCGCGGTCGCCGTCAGGATGATGGAGCGCCCAGATCAGGCCCTCCGTGTAGCTGAGGCGTGCGGGCGCCTCGACCGACTGCCCGCAGACATCGCAAGGCCCGGTCGGATGATCGTTGACCGCGTAGCAGTGGAAGCACCAGTACATGGGCGCCAGCCGTCCCTCGCTGCCGGGTAGGGACCGTTGGCGCTGGCGCGGTTGGTGGCGGGCCCCTCCACCGGTTTCTAAGTGTAGGCGAATGCAGCGGCGCTCATACTGGCTGAAAGCCCCGAACCAGGTTTCGGAGCGTTTGTCCGCTCCGATCTTGCACCCCATCTCGTGCCTCCCGGCCAGCCGCCATGCGTGGAGCCGTGAGCTGTCGTCGGCATGATCCCCGGCGGCGGCCTTGGGCTCTGATCAGCGGCTCGCAGGCGCCGCTGATCAGCTGCGCTCGACCGGATCAAAGTCAGAGTTCCAGACAACCGCCGTCGCGGCCTTCGGCTGTGCCTGGGAGTGGGAGCTGTTCGCCCCGGACCGATGTGGCTGCCTTTTCGTCGTCCCTCTTCGTCGTCCGCGCACGGACACGGGACGAGGCTTCGAGCGGCCATGGGGCCGGTCGGGTAGTACCATAGGGAACGGCGGTGGGACTCGCCATAACTGCATCCGTGCCAACGGTCCCTGTTGACGAGGGAAGGGCATGGGTGGTATGAGGCAGGTTCTAGAGCTGGGCCGCGTCCGCAAGCCTTACAGTGAGAAGACGGTTCTAGGCTTCGCCACGCTGGCATTTGCAGCGGGCGCGAAGGTTGGCGCGGTTATGGCCCGAACCAGATCAGCTACCGCAAGCTCACCAGCTGAACGGCGCAGGTAACGGCCGTGGCGAAGGTGAGCGAAGACGAAGTCCTCCTCCTATGGCGAGCGCTGGTCGCGTTCCGCTCCGGTCGCCGCCCCGGCTGCGCGGCCACGGGCAAGCCGCCGAAGAGTAAGTGCCCGCTCTACGGCCAGTGCCCCCGTTGGGACGGCCCAGACGATTACTACGCAGTCATGGATGAAACGCCCGATGAAACCGAGAGTCGGCGTGCTTCCTGGCCTTGCACCAGTGTCGCTGCCTTGCTGTCTCCTGAGCTACGGCGCATCGGTTAATCGCTGCCGCGCTTAATGTCATTTCGTCGCCTGCGACATCCTGGCCTTGGGCCGGTCGCGTATTTGTGGGGGCCCGAACACCACTCATCAACGGCGCGGCGGATGCGCTGTGATTAGAGCCATAGGTGGCGCCAGGGGCAAACGGGTAGACTTTGGAATAGGTGATGAAGCCCACCTGACACAACCGCCGCTACGGCTGATGGCTTCTACCGGGTCACGGATTCGGTGGAGGTACGGGTGAGCCTGTCATGCCGGTTATCAGCATTCTGTTCGGTCGGCCAGCGGCGGTGGGCGACCTGCCTGAGCCGTCGTTCTTCTCCGACTTGAACCTTGACCAGGTGTTCGCCGCTGTGGCGGCCGACCGGGAGCAATACCAGCTAGCCCCTTTCTTCCGGGTGCCGCTGCACGACTTTGCAGCGGTTGAGTACCGGCACGAGGTGCTGCGGGATTTGGAAGACCAGGGCACCGCCGCCATCGAGGCGTTTGCCAAGCGGATGCGCGCGGTGCGCGACGATCTCGCCCGGGTGCGCAAGCTTCGGTACCAGTACCAGAAGGAGGTCTGGTTCCTCCGCGCGGCCCGCGGCTACTGCACGGCGGTCAGCGAATTCGCCGCCGCCCTTGCGCGCGCGGACCTCATCTCCCGCGGTCTTACCGCGTTCCGCGACTTCGTCACCGGCTACGTCGTCTCAGCCGCGTTCACCGCCCTCGCCGCCGAGGCGGCCGAGGTGGACAAGGTCCTGGACGACCTGGCGTACTGCGTCAACGTCAGGGGCCCGCGCGTGACCGTCACCCGGTACGAGGGCGAGGCCGACTTCAGCGCGGACGTGCTGGCGACGTTCGCGAAGTTTGCCGACGGGTCGGTCGAGGACTACCGGGGCACGTTCCGGAACTGGCCGGAGATGGATCACGTCGAGGAGCAGATCGCCGACCGGGTCGCGCGACTGTTCCCAGCCGAGTTCGCCGCGCTCGACGCCTTCTGTGCGCGGCACGGCGGATTCGAGGACGAGACCGTCACCACCTTCGACCGTGAGGTTCAGTTCTACCTCGCCTACCTTGACTTCATGCGCCCGCTGAAGGCCGCAGGACTGGAGTTCTGCTATCCGCAGGTGTCGGCCGATGACAAGGGAACCGACGTGGCGGGGGCATTCGATCTAGCGCTCGCAGCCAAGCTGGCGCCTCGGTTCCAGGACGTGGTCAGCAATGACTTCCGGCTGTCGGGCCAGGAGCGGATCATCGTGGTCACCGGCCCGAACCACGGCGGCAAGACGACGTTCGCGCGGATGGTCGGCCAACTGCACTACTTGGCCAGCCTCGGTCTCCCGGTCCCGGCCCGCCGCGCCAGTCTGTTCCTTCCAGATCAGGTCTTCACTCACTTCGAGCGGGAAGAGGACCTGGCCACGCTGCGCGGCAAGCTAGCGGACGAGCTAGTCCGCATCCACGACGCGCTAGCGGCTGCGACCGGCCGGAGCCTGCTGGTCATGAACGAGTCCTTCGCCTCCACCACGCTGCGGGACGCGACGTTCATCGGCGAGCGGATCCTCGCTCAGATGACCGAGCGCGGCCTGCTAGGCGTGTACGTCACGTTCATCGACGAGCTCGCATCGGCCACCCCGGCGTGCGTGTCCATGGTGGGCACGGTCAACCCGGACGATCCGGCCGAGCGCACCTACAAGATCGTGCGAAAGCCGGCGGACGGGCTCGCCTACGCGACCGCCATCGCGCGCAAGTACTGGCTGACCTACCCGCAGCTGAAGGAGCGTCTGGCATCATGAAAGTCCTTCTTATGTACGCTGACCGCGACTTCAACCCGGACGTTGAGCTCTCGCCGAACGAGCCGGACCTGGCCGCCGACTTGGAACTCGGCGCACTGCTCGACGCCATGGCGGCCGGCGACAAGTTCTCGTACGAGATCGCCAGGCACGGCCTGCACGCGAGCCTCGCAAGCCCGGCCGAGATTGTCTACCGGCAGCACGTGCTCGCCGACTGCGTCGCCCAGCCCGGCGTCGTCCGAGATTTGTACGACCTCGCGGTCGAGGCGATCAACGCCGAGCGGCAGGTGTGGGGGTTTCTGTTTCGCGCCTCACCGGACACGATCCTGTACCGGTCCCGGCAGGTCATGGAACTGTATCTGGGCTCGCTGCAGCGCCTTGCCGACCTCGCGGCCAAGCACGCAGCCGACTTCCGCTCGGAGGGGTTCGCCCGGTTCTTCACGATGCTCGCCACCGAGCTCACCGACGACTACTTCGCCGAAATGCGCGAGCGGCTGACCGAGCTCGAATTCAAACGCGGCACCCTGATGAGCGCACGGCTCGGCACGGGCGGTAAGGGGACCGGCTACCTGCTCCGCCGCCACCTACCCGTTCGCAGCTGGCGAGACCGACTGCCCGGCGGGAACCAGCCCTCTTACAGCTTCACCATCCCGGAGAGGGACGAGGCCGGCGCGCGTGCGCTGTCGGAGCTGGTCAGCCACGCTGTCGACGACACCGCGAACTCGGTCGCCCAGTCCGCCGACCACATCAAAGGCTTCTTCCAGCTGCTCCGCGCCGAGCTGGCCTTCTACCTCGGGTGCCTGAACCTGCGCGAGCGGCTTGCCGCCAAAGGCCAGCCAGTGTGCTACCCCGTCCCGGCCCTGATGGGAGCCGACCGCTTCACCGCCCTTGGCCTGTACGACGCCAGCCTCGCTCTCGCACTGGACGGCGAAGTTGTCGGCAACGACGTCCGCGCAGACGGCAGGCGGCTGATCATGATCACTGGAGCGAACCAGGGCGGCAAGTCGACCTTCCTGCGCTCCGTCGGCCAGGCGCAGCTGATGCTGCAGGCCGGCATATTCGCGCCGGCGGAGGCACTGTCCGGCAGCGTCTGCTCCGGTCTCTTCACGCACTACAAGCGCGAGGAGGACGCCACGATGGAACGCGGCAAGCTCGACGAGGAGCTGGACCGGATGAGCGCCATCACCGACTGGATCGCTCCCGGCGGCCTGCTGCTGTGCAACGAGTCGTTCGCCTCCACCAACGAGCGGGAGGGCTCGCAGATCGCCCGTGAGATCATCCGCGCGATGACCGAGGACGGCATCCGGATCGTCTTCGTCACGCATATGTACGACCTCGCGGAAAGCGTCTACTCCCGCGACGATGCACGGGTCCTCTTCCTGCGCGCCGAGCGGGAACACGACGGCATCCGCACCCACCGCCTCTCCGAGGCCGCCCCGCTGCCCACCAGCTACGGCGAGGACCTGTACCGCGAGACATTTCTCGAACCCCGCGCGGAAACGGCCGCCGTCGGAACCTCTGGCTCCCCTGGGTAGTCGTCATGTAATGTTGACGGTACGCGATGAGGCTCGCGTAGCGCCGGGGCTGGTCCCGGCTGATGGCCTCTACCTGCAAGGCGTGCGCGGCGTCGGATGAGCAGGGGAGGTCCGTTCAGTGCCTGAGCTGATCCAGTTCCTGCAGAGTCTTGTGGTGATCGTTTTTGCGCCGCTCTACGTCGGGGCGATGGCCCGCGCCGAGGCGGTCGTCGGCTCCAAGCGCGGGCCGAGCGTGCTGCAGCCCTACCGTGACCTGGCCAAGCTCCTGCGCAAGGGCAGCGCGGTCAGCGATCAGGCGTCCTGGGTTTTCCGCGGGGCCCCCTTCGTGGCGTTCGCCTGCTACCTGACGGTGTCGGTGATCGTGCCGATTATCACGAGTGACCCGCTGCCGCTGGCGTTCCTGGCCGACTTGATCGGCGGCGCGTTCGTGCTCACGCTGGCCAGTTTCGTGATCTCGCTAGCGGGACTGGACACTGCCAGCCCCTACGGCGGGCTCGGTGCCAGCAGGGCGAGCTGGATCGGCAGCATGGCCGAGCCCGCTCTGATCCTGGTGTTCTTCACCGTCGGGGCCGTCTCCGCGTCCGACAACCCGTACCTGATGAACCACGCCGTCGCGTCCTCGCCCTACGTCGTGGTGCTGCCGACCCACCTGCTCGGACTGGTCGCGTTCTTCATGATCGTCCTGGTCGAGAACGGCCGGATCCCGATTGACACCCCAGGCGGGTCGACCGAGATCTCGATGATCGAGGAGAGCCGCGTCCTGGAGTACTCCGGCCGGTCCTACGCGCTGGTCAAGTGGGGCGGCTGGATGAAGCTGTTCCTGATGTCGTCCATCTTCATGAACGTGTTCGTGCTGCCGTGGGGTCTGGGCAGCGCGGCCAGCCTGCCCGGCGCGCTGCTCGCCATCCCGGTCTTGCTGGGGAAGCTGGCGCTGTGCGGGCTGGCGATCGTGATCATCGACACCTCCTTCGCCAAGCTGCGATTCTTCCGGATCGCCGAGTTCCTCGGGGCCGCCTTCATGCTCGCTCTGGTCGGCGTCGCCACCTCCTACGTGATTGGGGCGTGAGGCGCAGATGCAGTCCCTGTCCGCGTCCAGCACCGCCGGGGTCCTGCTCGACCTGTCCGGGGCGGCGATCCTGCTGCTTGCCTTCGCCTGCCTGGCGTCCAAGCTGTTCAACCGCTACGTGGCCTACTACGGCGCCCAGTCGGTGGTGCTGGCGTTCGCGGCGGGCACCTCCGCCGTCGCCTTTCACAGCGCCGAGCTGTGGATCCTCGCTGCGCTGACCCTGGTGATCAAGGGGCTTGCGATCCCGTTCGCGGCCCGCAGGGTGCTGGTCGGGCAGTTGGCGCTCAAGCGGGACGCGGCGATGTCGACCGGGCTGTCCACCTCGCTGCTGGCCGGCGGGGCGCTAACCGCGTTCGCCTACCTGGTCACCCGACCCGCGCTGCTGCCGCACGGCACCGCCGCGGCCGCCGTGGTGCCGCTGTCGACAGCGGTGATCTTGCTCGGCGCGCTTGCCATGGTCGTCCGCCGGCACACCGTGGCTCAACTGATCGGGTGGCTGATCGTGGAGAACGGGGTATTCCTCGGCGCGATCACCCTGGTGGCCACGTTCCCGTTCATCGTCGAGGCAGGGATCTTCCTGGACATCGTCGCCGGGGTGCTGATCATGGTCGTGTTCGTCTCGGGGCTCACCCGGCAGCTCGCCGAGGCCAGCGCCACGGAGCTAAGGGAGCTGCGCGGATGACCACCCTGGCGATCCTCACCGTGCTCGCCCCGCTTGTCGGCCCGGCCGTCGCGCTGGCCGGCGTCCGGGCCAGGGCGTCCGCGCTCGCCCAAGCCGGCGGTGCCGCAGTCGCGCTCGGCTGCGCGATCGCCCTGCTGACCACGCTGGCGGGCGGCCGTCCGCTGCAAGGCTGGGACGGCTTCCTGTACGCCGATTCGCTCAGCGGGTTCTTCCTGCTGACCGTCGCCGGCGTGACGCTGCTCGCCGCGCTCGGCTCCATCTCCTACATCGCCGCGCAGGAGGACAGCGGCGAGCTCGGCGCCTTCCAGGTGAAGCTCTACTTCACGTTCTTCGGCCTGTTCGCGGCGCTGATGCTGGCCTCGCTCGAGACGGGCAACCTGGGGCTGCTCTTCGTCCTGGTCGAGGGAAGCACGCTGGCGAGCGCCGCGCTCGTCGGCTTGGAGGGCCGCGCCAGAAGCCTGGAGGCGGCCTGGAAGTACGTGATCATCAGCTCGCTCGGCGTCACGATCGCGCTGGCGGGGACGCTGTTCGTCTTCTACTCCGCCAGCGCGCTGCACCCGTCTTCCAACCTAGCCCTGACCTGGCCGTACCTGCTCGCGCACGCCCCCGCGCTGGCACCCCAGAGCCTGCGTCTAGGCTTCCTGCTCGCGGTCGTCGGCTACGGCACCAAGGTCGGCCTCGCGCCGATGCACACCTGGCTGCCCGACGCGCACGCCGAGGCGCCGAGCCCGGCCAGCGCAATGCTGTCCGCCGCGCTGCTGAACGTTGGCATGTATGCGATCATCCGGTTCCTGGCCATTGCCCACGCCCGGCTCGGCGGCACCTACCCACGGGCGGTGCTGCTGTCCTTCGGGTTCGCCTCGATCGTGATCGGCGCGCTGTTCATGGTGCGAAAGGGCAACTTCAAACGGCTCTTCGCTTACTCCTCGGTCGAGCATATGGGGATCATCGCTGTCGCCCTTGGCTTCGGCGGCATCCTCGGGCTGTACGGCGCGCTGCTCCAGGTCCTCAGCCACGCCCTGGCGAAGTCGGTGCTGTTCCTCGCCAGCGGCGACGTGTCGCTGCGGTTCAAGACGCGGGAGGCCGCGGGTGTCAGCGGGCTGCTCGCCGCCGTCCCGGTGACCGGGGGAGCGCTGCTGCTGGCCACGTTCGCGGTGCTCGGCTCGCCGCCGTTCGGGGTGTTCCTGTCCGAGCTCACAATCGTTCGCGCCGGATTCGCACGCGGCAGCCCGATCTTCCCGCTGCTGCTGCTCGCCCTGCTCGGTGTGGCGTTCTTCGCCTTCGCCCGAACGATCACCGCGATGGTGACGGGCGGCCCGCCCGAGCCTGCCCCTGCCAGCCCTTACCGGGACCGGGCGGCGGTCGCGGTGACCGCCGCGCCGCTGATCCTCGGCCTGGCGGCGCTGCTGGTGCTCGGGCTGTGGATCCCGGCCGGGCTGGACGCCGTGCTGCGGCAATCGGTGGCGGTGATCGGATGACCGCGGTCGAGCCGAAGACCGTCCCTGGCGAGGTCACCATGTTCCAGGTGGCTTCCCCGCACCTGGAAGCGGTGGTCCGCGACCTCGCGCCCGCACTGCGCCTGGCGGACATGTTCGCCAGCGACGGCGACGCCACGACCCTGCGCCTGGTGTGGGCGAACGACACTGCGGGCCAGGCTGGGTACGTCATCACCGAGACGCCGCTCGAAAACGGCGTATACGCCTCGGTGTCCGACATAGCCCCCGCCGCGTTCGTCGAGGAATGCGAGATCTACGAGCAGTTCGGCATCCGTCCCGCAACCGGCAAGTCGCTGAACCGCGTGATGCTGCCACCGCACGCCGACCTGCCCACACTCGGTCACAAGCCGCAAGCCGAGCCGGAAGAGGCACACGCTCAGCACACCGTGGGCGGCCAGGCGTTCGAGTTCCCGTTCGGCCCGGTCCGCCAGGTCGGCGTCGAATCGCTCTACTACGGCCTCGTCACCAGCGGCGAGGAGGTCGTGGACCTTTACCTGTTCACCTGGCACAAGCACCGCGGCCTCGAGTGGCGGTTGCAGGGCAAGACCCCGGAACAGGCCCTGTTCCTCGCCGAGCGAACCGAAGGGCTGAGCGCGGTCGCTCTCGGCTGGGCTCTCGCTGCGGCTGCCGAGGCCGCCACCGGCACCTGGGTGCCCGAGGCAGCCGAGCGCACCCGGGCCGTCGCGCTCGAGCTCGAGCGACTGTACAACCACGCCGCCGCCATGGCCGCGCTGTGCCAGTCGACAGGGCTGACCGTGGGCCAGTCTGCCGCCGAGATCGCCCTGGAACGGCTGCTCCGGCTGAACGCGCGGGCGTTCGGCCACCGGTACCTGTTCGGCGTGGTCGCGGCGGGCGGCGTCAGCCGCGCGCCCGACGCGGACGGAATCCGCAAGATCCTCCCAGGCGCCTATGGCGAGTTCAAACGCGCCTCCGAAGCCCTCCTTGGCACGAACTCCTTCCTCGACCGGCTGGAGGCGACTGGCGTCCTGACCACCGGTCAGGCCAAGGACCTCGGTCTGGTCGGCCCCGTGGCCCGCGCATCCGGCCTGGCGACTGACGCGCGCCGGGTGCCCGGCGGCCCCTACGGAGACGAGACGGCTATCGCCGCCGCAACCGCCGGGGACGTGCTCGCCCGCTTCACCGTCATGCTCGCCGAGGCCGCCGAATCCGTTCGCCTCATCGGCGACTTCCTCGACTCGGAGACCGGGTCAGGCGCCGGGGCGGGCATCGCCGAGCTCCCGCGAACAAGCGGCACCGGCCTCGGCTGGGCCGAATCGCCGCGAGGCGAGGCGCTCGCCTGGGTCGAACTCGGACGCGACGGCCGTATCACCAGGGCCAGGCTCCGCCCGGCCTCGGCGCGGAACTGGCGCGGCTTCGATGACGCCTGCCGTTCGCAGAACGTGTTCACCGACATCCCGATCATCGAGGCCAGCTTCTGGCTGACCGTCGCGGGAATGGCCCGCTGAGGGGAGAGGAAGCGATGACGCTCTGGTTCATCCGAGGCCTCCTCCGAGGCGTGGTCACCACCCGCTACCCGGTTAGGCCTGACGCGTCGGCGGCAAGCCTGCCCACCCCGCCGGCCTTCCGCCCCCAGGCGCTGACCCGACCGACCGCCGATCGCCTGGTCGGGATCTGCCCGAGCGGCGCGCTGCGTCGCGACGGCAGCGTGCTGGTCTACGACGTCGGCCGGTGCACCGCGTGCGGGAGATGCGCCGCCGAGGCGCCGCACGCCGTCACCGGAAGCGGTGAGTTCGAACTTGCGACCACTGACCGTTCGACACTCATCAAGGAAATCCCGGTAAGAGAGGAGGCGCGGTGACCGCGGAAGAGCTACGGGACACGATCGCGCGCCAGTTCGGCCGCAGCCTGCACATCCGCACGCTGGACACCGGCTCGTGCGCGGTCTGCGAGCAGGAGATCCGACTGCTCTCCGCTCCGCACTACGACCTGAACCGGCTCGGGTTCTTCTTCACCCCCGCGCCCCGCCACGCCGACCTGCTGCTCGTCACCGGACCGATGATCCGCGCGTTCGCGGTCGCGGCCCGCAAGACCTACGACGCCATGCCCGGCCCCAAGATCGTCGTGGCGACCGGCGCCTGCGCGCTCGGCGGCGTCTACCCCGACGACCCGTTCACCCATGGGACCGTGGACGCGGTGCTGCCGGTCGACGTGTGGATCCCCGGCTGCCCGCCGAGCCCGCTCGCCCTGCTGCACGGCCTCGGGGTAGCTGTGGGCCGCCTCGCAGAGAAGGTGCGGGATCTCCCGTTCACTGAAGAGCATTATCCCGAACGGACGCGTGGTGGCTCATGACGCCACTCGACCTCCTCTACGCGGCGGCTGCGTGCTGGCTCGCCGCCGCCGCAACCGGCATGCTCGCCGCGCGGACGGCGGCCGGCCTGCGGGCGTGCTGCGCCCTGTCCGGGGCCGGTGGCGTCGCCGCGGCGGCCGGCGGAGGCTGGGCTCTGTTCTACGGGAACACGACCGTGGTGTCGGCCGGAGGGTCGACCGTAATTGGCGGAACGCTCCAACTCCAGTCCACCAGCCTGGCCGGGGTGTTCACCGCGCTCCTCGGCGTCGTCGCCGTGTCGATCGCCCTGTACGCGCCGCGCTATCACTCGCCGTCGGGAGGGACGGCCCTGTATCTGGCCGCGTACAACCTGGCGCTGCTTGCCTGCCTCGCGGTGCTTGCCGCGGGCGGCATGGTCACCTTCCTGATCGCCTGGGAGACGATGAGCCTGGCCTGCTATCTGCTGATTCTGCGGCACCCGCGCGATGTCAGCGCCGCGCGCGGCGCGTTCTGGTTCCTGGCCCTGTCCGAGGCCGGGTTCCTCTTGGTCGTCGCCGCGTTCGTGATCCTGTCGTCGAAGACCGGTTCCACCACGCTGACCGGCATCGCCGCGCACGCCTCGTCCGTGGCTGGTGGATGGCGGGCCGCCGCCTACCTACTCGCGCTGGTCGGCTTCGGGTTCAAGGCTGGCCTGGTCCCACTGCACGTGTGGCTGCCCGAGGCGCACCCGGTCGCCCCGGCCGACGGGTCGGCGTTCCTGTCCGGCGTGGTCGTCAAGCTGGGTGTATACGGGATCGCGCTGTTCGCGTTCAGGCTGGCGCCGCCTACCGGGACCTGGCCCGGCCTTGTGACCATGTTCGCCGGGGCACTCACGGCGGCGATCGGCATCCTCTACGCGATGGCGGAACGCGACATCAAACGGTTCCTCGCCTACTCCACGATCGAGAACGCGGGCATCATCGTGACGGCGTTCGGCGCCGCGATGATCTTCCACGCCGCCGGGCAGTGGGCGCTGTGGGCGTTCCTGCTGATCGCCGGGATCTACCACGTCGCCAACCACGGCTGCTACAAGACCCTGCTGTTCCTCGAGGCCGGTGTGACCGAGCACACAACGGGCACCAGGGACATGGACCGGCTCGGCGGGCTGATCCACCGCCTGCCTCAGTCGGCCGTGATCGCGTTCGTGGGGACGCTGGGGATCGCCGCGCTGCCGCCGCTGAACGGGTTCGTCAGCGAATGGCTGATCTTCCAGGGCCTGTTCCAGGGGTTCCGCACCGGCAGCCACCTGACCGCCATCCTCATCGTCCTCGCGGCCGGCATCCTGGGGCTCACCGGCGGGCTGGCGATCTTCGCCTTCGTCCGCGGGTTCGGCATCCCGTACCTGGGCATGCCGCGGACGCGCCCGGCCGCGGAGGCGTCTGAGCGGGGACAGCCGGTCCTGGGGCCCGCGCTGCTTGCTCTCGCCTGCGTCGCGCTGGCCGTGGGCGCGCCCGTCGTGCTCTACGCGCTGGACAAAATGGCCCGCGCCGTTACCGGCGTCACGCTCGGCCCGCTGCTGCTGCCGGGCGATCTCACCGTGATCCCCGCTCACGCGGACTTCTCCGCGTTCTCCCCGACCTACCTGGCGGTCTTCCTCGTCTGCGCGCTTGCCGTTCCCGTCCTGATCTATCTGGCCGGGCGGCCGCGCGCCGGTTCGGTGCGGGTGCCGGTGTGGGATGGCGGGATCGTGAGGTTCCGGCCGAGAATGCAGTACTCGGCCATGACGTTCTCCGCCCCGACCCGAGTCACCTTCGACGCCCTCTACCGGCCGTCGGTTTCGGTGACCCGCCCGTCGGACGACGACCCGGCCGGGCGTTCCGGCCCGGTCCACTACGAGGCGCAGGTCACCCCCGTGTTCGAGCGGTACCTGTACCGGCCCCTGGTCCGCTGCCTGGAGTGGCTGGCGGACCTGGTGCGGCCAATCCAGTCCGGCGACGTCAACCTCTACCTGCTCTACGTGTTCGCCGTCATCCTGCTCGCCTACCTGCTCGGCGCCGTATGAATCGCCGCCGGATCCGACCTGTGCCAAGGCATGAACTGGAGCTAGGGTTGGAAGCGGGCGGAGGGGCTCGCCTTCAAACGCTTTAACGCCAACGGTCCCTGCCTGGCGCATTCACACACGGGGGCCATTACCGATGATCTGGGAATACCTCGCCGGGGAGCTGTCGATCCGGCTAGAGCAACTGCAGGCAGCCACGGACGAACCCGACGACAGCCTGACGCACCTCCGGCACCTGGTCGAGGACGGCCCGGAGACGGAACTCGACAGCGAACTGGCATGCGCGCTGGCACTGGCGGATCGCATCTGCTGGGATTCGGTGTCCCGAGGCGACATCGACGCGTTCGCGCGGCAGGCGCCCATCTGCGAGAACCTGCGCCTGCTCGGCGTCTGCGCGGGGCTGATCGATGACGACTGAGATGACTCGCAGTCATCCAGCCGTCACCTGCGACGGCGAGCGCCTCGGGAGTGCTACGGGCCAGCTTGCGGGATGCCGACTGGTGGTTGCCGAGGCACCTGGCTGATGGTCGTGTTGCGCGAGGGGGTGCCCGGGCTGTGTCTGGGAGCCGGACCGGTGCAGATAATTACCCCCGTTTCAGGGCATGTCGTGGGAGCGCCGCCGACATTGAGGGCCAGCGCGACCGCCGCTATCAGCGCAGCCGTTGTCAGCAGCCACAGCAGCAGCGTGGCCCGCCGGAAACCCAGGCGTCGACGCACCCTGCGAAAGATCGAACGCCACCGGGCATAGCGGAGCCGCCGCAGAGCCCGTCGGGAGCCCGCGTTTATTTTTTCCCTGTCCGGCATCTCCCCATCCGATGCCAGCCGATTGAACGCGGATAGAAGCGCAGCCAGTTCAGGATCAGATTCAGCGAGCCCGTTTTTGATCGAGTCCAGGGCCTGCTGCTCCCAAGCGCTAAGGCTCATCGCTGGTCCCTCCGCCGCCTTGCCGCGCCTGGATGTGCCCGGCATTATGCCCCGGCCGGGCTGCGTGACTTCGAGAGATCCGCGCGGGAACGCAATGCAACATAAGAGCCTCCACCTACATACCCGGCGTCTATGACGCCGGTGGTAGAGGCCATCAACCCGTGATACGGATATCACAGGTGCTACGCGAGCCTCATCGCGTACTTAAAGAATACCAGGCCGGCCGGCAGAGGCAATCCCCAGGAGCCACCTCAAGCGTTTTCGTCCCGCATCGGGAAGTAATTCCCGTTGCGCACCGCTTGCCGTTCGGTGGCGCGGGAGCGGTACCCGTAGAATAGTTACTGGTGGTTCCATCACTCGGCGGTGGACGCTGCCGAGTCCGCGCGCAACACTTCAGCTGCGTGGAATTGCCGGATGGCCCCCATTGACCCTCTCATCCCCTGCCGGGGACGTCCGGGCCTGTGGGTCCCGCCCGCGACGGTGGCGGAGAGACTGGGCCGGGTCGTCTGACCGGCTTCGCCGCAGAGGTTGGCGCGGGCCGTGTCTACTCGGCGCCGAATTTCTTGATCTCCTCGAACTCGGCCTCGGTCAGCTCGCGGGGCACGTCGTCCCTGGCGACCTTGGCGCTCTGCACCTGGTGCCGTATGCCATCGACGACCTCGGGGTTGGCCAGCGTGCTGACGTCGCCGACGTCGGCGAAGTTGGAGACCGACGCGATCACTCGGCGCATGATCTTGCCCGACCGGGTCTTCGGCATGTCGGGCACGATCCAGATGCTCTTCGGCCGGGCGATCTTGCCGATCTCGGTCTCGATCGCCGCCGTGATCTTGTCCTCGATCTCCTTGCCGCCCTCGAAGCCGGGCTTGAGCGAGACGTAGATCTCCACCGCCCGGCCGCGTATCTCGTCCAGCACCGGCACGGCGGCGGCCTCAGCGATCTCGGGGACGGTCAGCGCGGCGGACTCGATCTCCTTGGTGCCCAGCCGGTGCCCGGCCACGTTGATCACGTCATCGACCCGGCCGAGGATCCTTATGTACCCATCGGCGGCCTGGACAGCGCCGTCGTTGCAGAAATACGGCCAGTCGTGCCAGTCCTTGCTGTCCGGGTTCGTGTTGTATTTCCGATAGTAGGTGTCGAGGTACCGCTCCGGGTCACCCCAGACCGTCTGGAAGATGCCGGGCCACGGATTGCGGATGCAGATGTTGCCGGCCGTCCCGCTCCCCGGCGGAACCTCGTTGCCGTCTTCGTCGTAGATGACCGGGTAGATGCCGAGCACACCGGGTCCGCAGCTGCCCGGCTTCATCGGCATCAGCGCGGGCAGCGTGCTGCCGAGGAAGCCGCCGTTCTCGGTCTGCCACCAGGTGTCGGTGA
>Ga0335075_10006659_pt1 | contig 17821 bp, 16 predicted proteins | sample Lox_Sample_24_FD_206723 | JGI IMG/M metagenome (GOLD analysis project Ga0335075, IMG submission 206723) | Soil microbial communities from Loxahatchee National Wildlife Refuge, Florida, United States - Lox_Sample_2.4 | ecosystem: Environmental > Terrestrial > Soil > Wetlands | place: USA...
CCGGCGGCGGCCTCAGCCCGCCCGGGCCGCCGCCGGGAGGGCGGGTCCCTCGGCGTCCCTTGCCCGGGACGCGTCGGCCGCGGGGCCGCCGCGTCCCGTGCCCGTCGGCCTACGCCCACCGGGCCGCCGCGTCCCTTTCCCGGCCCGCCGCCCGCCGCGATATCCGCGTCTCACCCTCAAGCTCCGCTCCTACCGGGCCGAGACACTCTCTAACCTCTCTTCCCCTCTTATGTGCGGCATCGTCGGATACGTGGGCAAGCGGCCCTGCGAGGAGCTCCTCCTGCAGGGTCTCGAAAAGCTCGAATACCGGGGCTATGACTCCGCGGGCATCAGCCTGCTCGAGGACGACGGCGAGGTCGAGTCGGTCCACGCGGTGGGCAACCTCGCCAACCTGCGCGCCGCGGTCGAGCGCGCCGCCGACGGCGACGGCACCCTGGCCGCCGCGCGGACCGGCATCGCCCACACCCGCTGGGCCACCCACGGCCGGGTCACCGAGGAGAACGCCCACCCGCACGACGACAGCTCCGGCAGGGTCCACATCGTCCTCAACGGGATCGTCGAGAACCACGCCGAGCTGCGCCGGCGGCTGATCGCCGAGGGCGAGAAGTTCACCTCGGAGACCGACGCCGAGGTGGTCGCCCATCTGATCGCCCACCACTACGACGGCGACCTCGCCGCCGCCACCCGCGCCGCCTACGCCGAGCTGCGCGGGCACTACGCCTTCGTCGCCATGCACGCCGACGAGCCGAACCGGCTGCTCGGCGCCCGCAAGGAGTGCCCGCTGGTCGCCGGCGTCGGCGAGGGGGAGACCTTCCTCGCCTCGGCGATCCCCGCCTTCCTCGCCGACACCCACGTCGCGGTGCCGATCGAGAACGGCGAGCTGGTCGAAATCGAGGCCGACGGAGTGCGGATCACCGACAGCGACGGCAACCCGATCGCGCGCGCCGCGGAAGAGGTCACCTGGGACGCCGAAGCCGCCGAGAAGGGCGGCTACGAGACCTTCATGCTGAAGGAGATCCACGAACAGGCCGACGCCGTGGCCGAGACGATCACCGATCGTCTGCCCGAGGACGATGGGGTCGACCTCTCCGACGTCGACCTCTCCGACGAGTTCCTCCGCGACGTCAACCGGATCGTGATCGTCGCCTGCGGCACCAGCTACCACGCCGGCCTGATCGGCCGCTACGCGATCGAGGAATGGGCGCGGGTGCCGGTCGAGATGGACATCGCCTCCGAGTACCGCTACCGCAACCCGGTGGTCGGCGACGGGGACCTGGTGATCGGCATCACCCAGTCCGGCGAGACCGCCGACACCCTGGCGGCGATGCGCCTCGCCCGCGAGGCCGGCGCCAAGGTCCTCGCCGTCACCAACATCATGGGCAGCCAGGCGACCCGCGACGCCGACGCCGTCCTCTACACCCGCGCCGGGCTCGAGATCGGCGTCGCCGCGACCAAGACCTTCCTCGCCCAGGTGGCGGTGATGTACCTGCTCGGGCTGCGGATCGCGCAGCTCCGCGGCACGCTGCCGCCGCCGCGGATCGAAGAGCTGGTCGCCGAGCTGAAGGCGCTGCCGACGAAGATCGACGAGACGCTGGAGAGCGCCGCCGGGCCCGTCCGCGCCGTCGCCGACGCCCACGCCAAGCGCGACTTCTTCCTCTACCTGGGCCGCCACATCGGCCTGCCGACGGCGCTCGAGGGAGCGCTGAAGCTGAAGGAGATCTCCTACATCCCCACCGACGCCTACGCGGCGGGGGAGATGAAGCACGGGCCGATCGCCCTGCTCGACGAGTCGACCCCGGTCGTCTGCGTCGCCACCGACAGCCCGGTGCTTGAGAAGGTCCTCTCCAACGTCGAGGAGGTGCGGGCGCGCGGGGCGGAGACGATCGCGATCGCGACTGCCGGCTCGGCGCGCCCGGCCGAGGTGGCCGACGCGACGATCGAGGTGGCGCGGACCGATTGGATCCTGCAGCCGATCCTCGCGGTGCTGCCGTTGCAGCTGCTCGCCTATGACATCGCCAAGGCGCGCGACCTCAATGTGGACCAGCCGCGTAATCTGGCGAAGACGGTGACGGTCGAGTGAGGCGCATCGGATTGATCCTGGCGGCATCGGTGGCCGCCGCTCTTGCCGTGGCCGGTTGCGGAGGAGGCTCCGGGGGCGGCAGCGGCGACGAACCCGCGAGCCTCGCGCCGCCCAAGGCTCCGGTCTTCCTCGAAGTGGACCTCGGCGCGGAAGGCAAGCAGAGCGAAGAATTCGACCAGCTGACGCAGACCGTCCTCGGCATCGACGACGTCGGCGAATTCATCGCCGAACAGCTCGAACAGCAGGCCCTCGGCTCGAAGGAAAAGTTCGACTTCGAAGCGGAAGTCGAACCGTGGCTGGGCGAAAAGGCGGGGATGTACTTCGACCACTACGACGGCCACGACTTCTCCGGCTACGGCGTGATCTTCGGCACCACCGACGCGGGCGAAGCGGAAGAATTCATCGAAGCGCGGGTCAAGGCCGGGAGCGAAGAACCGGCCGAAGAAGGCGAATTCGAAGGCGACAAGTACTACGTCGAGTCGGACGGCGAAACGACCCTCGGCGTGGTCGGCGACTACGTCGTCTTCGGCGAAACCAAGGCCGATTTCGAAGCGATGGTGAAGACCGAGGAAGCGGGCGAAAGCCTGGCGGGATCGGAACGGTTCAAGACCGCCACCGAATCGACCCCCGATGAAGGTCTCGGCAGCGTCTACGTCGACATCGGCGGGCTGATCGAAGAGGCGAAGGGCACGATCGACGCCGAAACCGAAACGGGCCTGGCGCTGCTCGGGATCGAACCGCGCGAAGCCACCGCGGTGGCGACGGTGATCCCGCGCTCCGACCAGGTCGAGATCGACCTCAGCACCGACGTCAGCCGCGCGGCGGAGTCCGGCGGCGACGCCTCGGCACTGCTCGAATCGCTTCCCGCGACCGCGGTCCTCGGCTTCGCCGAGCCGGAATTCGGCAAGTCCTTCGGCGAAGGGCTGCACGAACTGAGCGAACAGGGCATCCCCGGCCAGCTCGGGCCGGGTGAACTCGAAGGCGTCTTCGGGCAGCTCGGGGTCAACTTCAAATCGCTCTCCAAGTCGCTCGGCAGCGTCGCCGGCTTCGTCGAAGGATCGACCCGGTCGAACCTCGGCGGCGCCGCGGTGATCGAAACTTCCGACGCCGCGGAAGCCAAGGACCTGGTCGCCAAGATCGGCCTCGTGCTGCGGGCCTCCGGGACCGCCGGGGTGACCGCGGTCAGCGGCGAACTCTCCGGCTTCTCGGTCCGCGCGCCGCAGCTGCGCCGGCCGCTCGTCGTCGGCGCCGCGGGCGAAAGGATCGTCATCGCCTACGGGCCGAGGGCCGCCGCCCAGGCGCTGCGCAAGCAGACGAAGACGCTCGGCTCGACCGCCGACTTCGAAGCCGCCAAGGCCGGCCTCGGCTCGACCCCGATCGACGCCTTCCTCGCCGGCGGCCCGGCGCTGAAGCTCGTCGACACGATGATCCCGGTCGACAAGCGGGAAGCCTTCGAGCAGGCGAAGCCCTACCTGCGCAAGATCACCTACGCCGGCCTCGGCTCGGAAGCCAAGGACGGCGTCACCACGGCGAAGCTGATCGTCGGCGTCCACTAGGAGGGCGCGGCGAAACTCCCGCGCACGTCCGGCGGCGGACACCTCGCGGGTCGGCGTCCTCGGTCGGCCGGATTGCGCTGCCATTCGGCCTTCCTGCGTCCTTGTCCCGCTCGGTCCGGCGCCCGCCGGCCGCAGACGCGAGTTTCGCCGATCCCTCTGGTGCCCGCGCCGGCCTAGGGTGGAGTGATGGAGCCGTGGCTGCGAGGTCTCTACGACGCCGAGGGGATGCGGGCGACCGATTCCTGGGCGATCGAGGACCAGGGCATCGCCTCGCCGGAGCTGATGGAGGCCGCCGGGCGGGCCGTCGCCGAGGCGGTGGGCAGGCTGTCGCCGAAGGGCCCCGTGCGGGTCGTCTGCGGCAAGGGCAACAACGGCGGCGACGGGCTGGTCGCGGCGCGGGTCCTGCGCGAGATGGGCTTCGACGCCGAGGCGCTGCTGCTCTGGCCCGTGAGTGAGCTGAGCGCGGACGCCGCCGCGAACCTGGCCCGCCTCGACCCCACCCCCAAGCGCGTTCGCACTTCTGGCCGCTCTCCGGGCATTTCTGCGAACGCACCGGAGGTTGGGGACGGGGATATCGGGGAGCGGTTGCAGGGCTCGGGGGCGATCGTCGACGCGATCTTCGGCACCGGCTTCTCCGGCGCCCCGCGCGAGCCCGCCGCGGCGGCGATCGAGGCGATGGCGGCCGCCCAGCGGGAGGGCGTCCCGGTGGTCGCCTGCGACATCCCCTCCGGGGTCGACGCCTCCACCGGCGAGGTCGCCGGCGCGGTGGTCGAGGCCGACCTCACGGTCACCTTCCACGGCGCCAAGGTCGGCCACTTCGTCGCCCCCGGCAAGTGGGCGACCGGGGAGCTGTGGCTGGCCCCGATCGGGATCCCGTCGGGGGCGCCCGAGCCCGAGGCCGCCGGGGTGATCGAGCCGGCGGTGCTCGACCTGGCGCCGCGGCGCGGGGCGCGCTCCACCAAGTTCTCCTCCGGCCAGGTGACGATCGCGGGTGGCTCGCGCGGGCTGACCGGCGCGGTGCGGATGTCCTCGACCGCGGCGATCAGGACGGGCGCGGGATACGCGACCGTCGCCGTCCCCGCCGATCTCGAGCCGATCTTCGAAGCCGCCGAGGTCGAGGTGATGTCGCGCGGGATCGGCGCGACGCCGGGGCGGCTCGGGGTCGAGGCCGCCGACGAGCTCCTCACCGCCTTCGCGGGCGCCGCCGCCGGGGTGCTCGGCCCGGGGCTCGGCCGAGACGAGGGCTCGTTGGAGCTGGCCCGCGAGGTGGCCCCGCGGATCGAGGCCCCGCTGGTGATCGACGCCGACGGCCTGGGCGCCTTCGCCGGCCAGCTCGACCGGCTCGCCGCCCGCAAGGCCCCTACCGTGCTCACCCCGCACGCCGGCGAGCTGGGCCGGCTGCTCGAGTACGAGTCGGTCGAGATCGGCGCCCGCCGCCTCGCCACCGCCAGGGAGGCTGCTGCCTGGAGCGGCGCGGTGGTGGTCCTCAAGGGCGACGACACGATCGTCACCGACGGCCAGCGGGTCGCGGTCAACGCGGTCTCCGCGCCCGGGCTGGCGACCGCCGGCAGCGGCGACGTGCTCTCCGGGATGACCGCCGCGCTCCTCGCCCGCGGCCTCGAGCCCTTCACCGCCGCCTGCGCGGCGGTGTTCGCCCACGCCCGTGCCGGGCAGGAGGCGGCGCGCCGCCTCGGCGCCGCCGAGTCGGTGATCGCCACCGACGTGATCGCCGCGATCCCGGCGGGCCTGCGCTCCGCCGGGCCGGTCGAATAATCTCGCCCCCCGATGAAGACCGCCGCCGAGATCATGGACGCCGATGCCCCGAGCGTGACCCCGGAGGACGAGGCGCGGACCGCGATCGACCTGCTCTCGAAGACCGAGCTGGGCGCCGTCGCGGTGGTCGACGATGACCGCAAGGTGGTCGGGATCGTCAGCGAGTCCGACCTGATCCTCGCCGACGAGGAGTCCGACCTGCACCTGCCGCACTACCTCGAAATCATGGGCGGGATCGTCTTCATCGGCTCGATGAAGGGCTTCGAGAAGCGGCTCGAAAAGGCCTTCGCGACGAAAGTGTCAGAGCTGATGAGCGAGGATCCGATCGTCGCCCACACCTACGAGGCGGCCGACCGGGTGGCGAAGAAGATCGCCGATCACCACCACAACCATCTGCCGGTGGTCGACGAGGACGGGCGGTTTGCGGGCATGGTCACGCGGGCCGACGCCTTGGCTGCCGTCGTCGACGGGTAGCCCAGTGGAGCGGGCTTTCGCCCGGATCGACCGCGGCGCGCTGCGCGCCAACTGCGAACGATTGCGGGCCGAGCTGGGGGAGTCGCGACTCTGCGCCGTGGTGAAGGCCGACGGCTACGGGCACGGGGCCGTCGCCTGCGCCGAGGCGGCGCTGGCCGGGGGGGCGAGCGTGCTCGCGGTGGCCGCGGCCACCGAGGCCCAGGAGCTGGCACGGGCGGGGATCGTCGGCGACGCCCGGGTCGCGGCCGGCGGTGCGGCGACGGTCGGCCCGCCGCCCGGCGCGATCGACGGCACGCCCGAGCTGATCACCCTCGGCGCGCTCACCGACGCCGAGGTCGACGTCGTCCTCGGCGCCGGCTCCGCGGTGAGCGTCTGGCGGGAGGGCTTCCGCGAGCTCCTCGCCGCCCGCGCCCGGGCGCTCGGCCGACCGGCCCGCGTCCACGTCAAGCACGACAGCGGCATGGGCCGGCTGGGGACCTTCGACGGCGACGAGGTGCTGGAGCTGGCCCGGGCGACCGCCGCCGACCCCGACCTCGAGCTGGCGGGCGTCTGGACCCACTTCGCCACCGCCGACGAACCCGACGACGACGAGGGCTATTTCTTCGAGCAGCTCGATCGCTTCGAGCCCGTCGCCGCCGCGGTCCGGGCGGAGTTCCCCGGCGTCACCGTCCACGCCGCCAACAGCGCCGCCGTCTTCCGCTCCCCGCGCTCCCACTTCGACATGGCCCGCTGCGGCGTCGCGATCTACGGGCTCGACCCCTTCCAGGACGACCCGCGGGCGCGCGGCCTCGCCCCGGTCCTCTCCTGGCATTCCCACGTCGCCGCGGTGAAGCGCTTCCCGGCCGGGCAGAGCGCCGGCTACGGCCGCCGCTGGCGGGCCCCCGCGGACACCTGGGTCGGGGTCGTGCCGCTCGGCTACGGCGACGGCGTGCGCCGCGCCCTCACCAACGACTGCGACGTCCTCGTCGCCGGTCGCCGCCGCCCCCTGGTCGGCACGGTCTCGATGGACAACCTGACGATCGACCTCGGCCCCGAGACGGAGGTGGAGCCCGGCGCCGAGGCGGTCCTGATCGGGCGCCAGGGCGCCGAGGAGATCCGCGCCGAGGAGATCGCCGCCCGCCTGGAGACGATCAACTACGAGGTGACCTGCGCGATCTCACCGCGGGTCCCGCGGGTCACGGAGGGCGGATGAGCCTCGCCGACGAACTGCGCGCCGCCGAGCTGCCCCGGGCGGCGCTGCGGGCGCTGGGCGGGGGGGAGGGGATCTGGATCGCGGGCGGGGCGGTCCGCGACGCGGCGCTCGGCCAGGCGGTCACCGACCTCGACCTCGCCGTCGCCGGCGATCCCGGCCCGGTCGCCAAGGCGCTCGCGCGCGAGCTCGGCGAGCACGCCTTCGAGCTCTCCGCCGAGTTCGGCACCTGGCGCGTCGTCGCCCCCGCGCGGGGCTGGCAGGTCGACGTCACCGCGCTGCGCGGGGACTCGATCGAGGCCGACCTCGCGCGGCGCGACTTCACCGTCGGCGCCGTCGCCGTGCCGCTCGGGGCGGGCGAGGCGCTCGACCCGTTCGACGGGCTCGTCGACCTCCAGCGCGGCGTCCTCCGCGCCGTCGGCACGACCAGCTTCGCCGACGACCCGCTGCGCCTGCTGCGCGCCGCCCGCCTCGCCGCCAACCTCGACCTGCGGCTCGACCCCGGCACCGTCGCCCTCGCCCACGACGCCGCCGGGCGCGCCGCCGAGCCCGCCGGCGAGCGCCAGTTGGCCGAGCTGCGCCAGCTGCTCGGCGGCGGCGACCCGTTGCGTGGCCTCGCGCTGCTCGACGAGCTTCGCCTCACCGCCGTCGTCCTGCCCGAGCTGGAGGGGACCAAGGGCGTCGGCCAGGGCCCCAACCACCACCTCGACGTGCACGGGCACACGCTCGAGGTGCTCGCCCACACGCTCGAGATCGAGCGCGAGCTGCCTCGTTTCGTCGGCCCCGAGCGCGCCGCCGAGACCGCCGATTTCCTCGCCGAGCCGCTCGCCGACGAGATGGACCGCGCGGTCGCCCTGCGCTTCGGCGCCCTCCTCCACGACATCGCCAAGCCCGCCACGCGGGCCGAGCGCGACGGCTTCGTCGGCTTCAAAGGCCACGACGTCGAGGGGGCGACGACGATCGGCGCGATCATGGGTCGCCTGCGCGCCTCGCGCAAGCTCACCCGCCACCTGCAGGCGCTGGCGCTCCATCACCTGCGGCTCGGCTTCATGGTCCGCGAGGCGCCGCTGCCGCCGCGCCGGGTCCACGACTACCTGCGAGCGACCGAACCGGTGACCGTCGACGTCACCCTGCTCACCGTCGCCGACCGCCTCTCCGCCCGCGGCGCCGGGCCGATCGCCGCGCCGGAGATGGTCCAGGCCCACCTCGACCTGGCCCGGGAGATGGTCGCGGCGGGGCTCGACTGGCACCGTAACGGGCCGCCGGCGCCGCTCCTGCGGGGCGACGAGGTCGCCGCCGAGCTCGGCATCGAGGGCCCCGAGATCGGCCGCAAGCTGGCCGAGTTGGAGGCGGCGCAGTATGCAGGCGAGGTCACCGACCGCGATGGGGCGCTCGGCTTGCTGCGCGGTTGAGGTACGCTCCCCGACCGCATGGCCAAAGAGGAAAAGATCGAAATGGAGGGCGAGATCACCGAGGCCCTCCCCAACACGATGTTCCGGGTCAAACTGGACAACGGGCACGACGTGCTCGGTCACATCTCCGGCAAGATGCGCCGCCACTACATCCGCATCCTGCCGGGCGACCGGGTGAAGATCGAGTTGTCGCCTTACGACCTCGACCGCGGTCGCATCACCTACCGCTACAAATAGGCGCCTGACGGCGTCCTCGGTCGCTCGCCTCGGGTCACGCACTGGAGTGCGCTCCCCTCGGCTCGCTTCCCTGTGTACTTGTCAGGCACCTCTTTGAAGCGGTAGGTCGGGCTCGAGTGGTGGATCCGCCAACTCGGCGACGAGGGCGGACCAGGCGAAATCCTGGGCGCCGAGGCCGGTGCCGTCGCGCGGGTCGTAGTACTCGCGCAGGCCGGAGCGGGCGACCGCTCCGATTGCTCCCGCGGCGAGGCGCTCGGCCGCTGCCAGGTAGCCGAGGCGGCGCATGCCGATCCAGACCAGCCAGGCCGCGTTGATCCAGGTCGGGCCGCGCCAGTAGCGGCGGATCGGCCCGCGGCCGCCGCCCGGCTCGTAGCTGGGCTCGGCGATCGACACCGAGGGCGGGGCGACCGGGGTGAGGAACTCGCGCTCGTTCAGCAGGTGCTGCTCGACCAGTCGCCGCCCGATCGCCTCCGGCAGGTCGGGCAGCGCCAGCGGCGCCAGGCTCGCCCAGGTGACCGGGGCGGGGCGGAGGCCGCCCGGACGGGCCTCGTCGACGAAGAGGCCGCGCTCCTCGTCCCAGAGCCGCTCCACCAGCGCCGGCGTCGTCGAGGGCCGGCCGAGGCTCCGCAGGGAGAGCGACCAGAGGGTGTTGACCAGCGTCTCGCAGAGGACCGGCCCGCCGCGGTCGCGGATCCGCCGCGCGTCCCAGCCGAGCCGCCGATTGCGCTCGACCAGGAAGGGGAAGCCCGCCCGCCCCACCGAGCGCCGTCCCCAGACCGGATCGAACTTGGGCGAGGCGTCGAGGCCTGACTCGTCGGGCTGGACGATCCAGAGCAGCCCGTCGCCCTCGAGGTCGCGGTTGGCGAGCAGCCAGTCGGCCTGGGCGCCGATCCGCGGCTCCGCCGCCGGGTCGCCGACCGCGAGCCGCCAGGCCCAGGCGAGCAGCGGCGGCTGGATCGACTCGGTCTGGGGCGCGGTGCGGGTGGCGACGTTGTAGAAGGCCCGCCGCACGCCGGAGACCGGCCGGTGCCAGAAGATCGTGTGCCCGATGAACCCGTCCGGGCGCTGGGCGGCGAGCAGGCTCTCCAGCTCCGCCCGCGAGCGGTCCGGCTCGAAGCGCCGGTTGACGATCGCCGCGAAGCAGCTGTCCCAGTACCACTGCCAGGGGTAGCGATCGGGGCTCGGTTCGGTGTAGGCGTAGGCGACGCCGCGGGCCTCCCCTTCGCGCCAGTTCTGGCGCAGCACCCGCTCGGCTGCGGCGAGGGCGCGTTCGACGTCGTCCATGCGCCGCGCAGGCTACCGAGCCCCTCCGTCCCCACCCACCCCCCGGTGCGTTCGCACTTTTCCCCGGTATGCGGCGATAACTGCGAACGCATTTGGGGGGCTGGCCAAGATCGTGCAGACGGCGTTGCGAAAGTGCATCGACGCGCCGGGGTCGTAAAGATTGCCTCCGCAACTGGCCCGCCGACCCGGTGTTGCCAGGTATTCAATGCCCGTTTCGCCCACCCACAGCCGCCGCGCCGCCCTGGCCCTCGCCGTCGCCGGTTGCCTGGCCGCGCTCTTCGCCGTGCTCGATCCGGGCGCGGCCCGCTCGGCCCCGTTGACCGTGACCGTCCTCGGTCAGACCGCCGAAACGCCGCCCGCCTCCTGTCCGGGCAAGATCGTCAACAACGTCGAGGTGACGCCCTGCCGGGTGGAGGGCCACGTCACCGGCTTCCAGTCGATCGCCGACGGGATCGCGCGCCCCTACGAGGCGCCCTACGACGGCAAGATCGTCGCCTGGTCGATCACCCTCGCCAAGCCCTCGACCAAGGAAACCGCGACCACCACCAACGAGGTCGGCTTCTTCGACGAATTCCTCGGCGAACCGTCAGAGGCCCGGATCGGCATCCTCAAACCGATCGAAGGCACGAATCCGCCGAAGTACACGCTCGTGCGCCAGAGCCCCCTGCAGGTTCTGAACCCCTACTTCGGCACCACCCCGATCTTCGCCCTCAAGCACCCGCTCTCGGTCCTCCAGGGCCAGGTGGTCGCGCTCACCGTGCCGACCTGGGCGCCGATGTTCGCCTTCAACGTCTCCAGCGAAAACACCTGGCGCGGCAGCCGCCTGCCGGAACACTGCTCGTCCAAAGAAGACATCCAGAGCGAACACCCCCAGCAGGGCGTCGGCAAGACCAAGACCTACGGCTGCTACTACTCCAACGCCCGCCTGCTCTACACGGCGACCCTGGTCAAGAAGCCGACCGCGGAATAGTCGGCCCGGTCCAAGAACCCGTCTCGAGATCCCCGCGGCACGCCTGGCGGTGGCGGACACACCTCGCGGGGCGTCGTCCTCGATCGGTCCGGCCCTTACCAGTCGTTCGAGACAGGTTCTAAGCCCGCCTGACCAAGCAGTTCAAGGACGCAGGAAGCGAGAGGAGGGGAGCGCACCCCAGTGCGTGTCCCGCAGTCGAGCGCCCGAGGACGCCGAAATGCGAAGCGTCAGGCGGGCTTAGAGCGCGCCTTGGCGGAGGCCGCAGTACGGACAATCCGATACATCAAGACCAATGAGTTGGTCGCAGCGGCGGCAGGCCCGCAGGTTCTCGGGGCTGCGGGGCAGCGACGAGGAGGAGGGGGCCAGGGGGAGGACCATGGCGACCGGGAACATCTCCTCGCCGGTCTCGCGGTCGCGGTAGATCTGGCCCGGTTCGGCGGCGGCGATCGCCTCGCGGCCGGAGGCCGGGGCACGCATCCTGTAGAGCTGCTTCGAGTTCATCGCCGCACAGACTATTAGCTTGCGCGGAACGACATGCGCGTCCTCATCTTCCACGGCTACATGCTGCGCGGCACCGGCAGCAACATCTACAACGTCAACCTGGCCCCGGCGCTGGCCCGGCTCGGCCACGAGGTCCACCTGCTCTGCCAGGACCGCGAGGTGAAGATCCCCGGCGTCCAGATCCACAACCCGGACATCGGCGGCCTCCTGCCGGTCTACGTGAAGGACCCCTACGAGGGCTTCGAGGTCAAGGCCTTCCCCGAGCTGACCGAGGCGGAGCTGGCCCACTACCTCGACGCCAACGTCGCCGCGGTCCGCGACGTCGCCGACAGGGCCGGCGGCATCGACGCCGCGCTGGCCAACCACGAGGTGATGGGCCCGGCGATCCTCGCCCGCGCCGACGTCGCCCCCTTCGCGGTCAAGGCCCACGGCTCGGCGCTCGAGTACACGGTCAAACCGCACCCGCGCTTCCTGCCCTACGCCTACGAGGGGATGGACGCCGCCAACTGCGTCCTCGTCGGCTCCGCCCACACCGGGGAATCCCTCTGGGCCGCCCTGCCGCACCTCCCGGACCTGAAAGACAAGACCCGGCTCGGTCCTCCGGGCGTCGACGTCGAGGAGTTCGCCCCGCAGGAAGCCGGGCGGGACCCGCTCGTCGTCTTCGTCGGCAAGCTGATCGTCTCCAAGGGCGTCGACCTCCTCCTCGCCGCCTGGCCGCTGGTCCACGCCGCGCACCCCGGCGTCCGCCTCCGGGTCGCCGGCTTCGGCGCCTACGAGGACGGGCTCCGCCGCCTTCAGGCCGCCCTCGACCGCGGCGACCTCGATGACGCCCGCGCTGTCGCCGCCGCCGGCCGCGGACTCGAAGGGGGGGAGGAGAAGCCGCTGCCGATCCTCGCCGCCTTCCTCGCCGACCCGCCGCCCGGCTATGCCGAGGCGCCCCGCGCCGCCGCGGGCTCGGTCGAGTGGATCGGCCGCCTGGAGCACGACGAGGTCGCCGCGCTCCTCCCGCGCGCCGAGGCCCTGGTGATGCCGAGCACCTTCCCCGAGGCCTTCGGCATGGTCGCCGTCGAGGCGGCGTCCTGCGGGGCGCTGCCGCTCTCCGCCGGGCACTCGGGGATGCGCGAGGTCTCCCATCGCCTCGCCGCCGTCCTTCCCGACGAGGTGGCGCCGCTCACCTCCTTCCCGGTCGAGCCCGGCGCCGTCGAGGCGATCGCCGACCGCCTCGATCGCTGGTTCGAGCTGCCCGAGCGGACCCGCGCCGAGGCCCGCGCGACGCTGGTCGAGACGGTCGCCCGACTGTGGAGTTGGGAGGGCGTCGCCCGCGGGGTCCTGGACGCCGCGGTCGGAAACCTAGGCGGGCTGCCGGTCCCGACCCCCTAGTGCCGAGCGTCACCTGGACGGCAAAGCGTCCCGCCGCCGCGCGTCAATAGAATGCCGCGCGGTGTTCAGCAACCGCATCCCGATAGCGAAAATGGCGGCCGCTGTGGTGGTCCTTTCGGCCATCACCTGCGCGATCATGTTGTCGATCAACTGGAACGGCGCGGAGGACTCGACCGCGGCCCCGAAGATCGACGACCTGATGAACATCGCGATCGTCCTCTCGACGGTCATCTTCTGGATCGTGATGGTCGCGCTGGCCTACGCGCTGCACGCGTTCAAAGCCAAGCCGGGGGACGAATCGGACGGCGAGCCGATCCACGGCAACACCCGCCTGGAGATCGTCTGGACGCTGGTCCCGACGGTCATCGTCCTCTTCCTCGGCGGCTGGAGCTGGAAAGTCCTCGACGAAGTCGAAGAACCGACCGGCCACCAGCTGACCGTCGACGTCTTCTCCCAGCAGTACGCCTGGTCCTTCGGCTATCCGGGCAAGGAATATGCCTACTCGCAGGGCGTCCTGCACGTCCCGGTGAACCGGCAGATCGTCTTCAAAATGCACTCGCAGGACGTCATCCACTCGTTCTGGGTCCCCCAGTGGCGGATCAAGAAAGACAACGTCCCGGGGATCACGACCACCGCGATCGTCACCCCCGACAAGGTGGGCACCTACCAGCTGATCTGCACCGAGCTCTGCGGCTTCGGCCATGCCTCGATGCGCGCGAAAGTGGTCGTCGAGCCGGAAGCCAAGTGGGCAAAATGGGTCGCGGGCCTGAAGGAAAAAGTCCCGACCCCGCTGATGGTGTCGGTGAAACAGGACACGGAGACCAATCCGGAACCGCTCGAAAGGGTGGACGCGGAATAATGGAGGCGAAGTAGATGGTTGCAGCGTTCAAACGACCCGGCTGGTATCGCGCTCTCCTCGGCACCTTGGTTGCCGCGGGCCTGGGCGTCGGTCTGGTCGTCGTGCTGCGCTCGATCTCCGGTCTTTCCGCCTTCCAGAGCGAACAGACCGGCTATCCGCAGGTGATCGTGCCGCTGATCATGGCGCCGCTCGGCTTCCTGCTCGGGATCGGCTGCTTCGACTACTGGCTGCGCTGGGCGTTCGGCCTGCCGACGATCCCCGAGGACCACGCGATGCACGGCGCGAAAAGCTGGAAAGACTACTTCAAAGTCAACACCGACCACAAGGTCATCGGCGTCCAGTACCTCTGCGTCAACTTCTTCTTCTTCTTCGTCTCCGGCCTGATGGCGATGCTGATCCGGGCCGAGCTGGCCCAGCCGGGCACCCAGATCGTCAGCGCCAGCACCTTCAACGGGCTGTTCTCGGCGCACGCGGCGATCATGATCTTCGTCTTCGTCGTGCCGGTCTTCGCCGGCCTCGCCAACTACGTCCTGCCGCTGATGATCGGCGCCCCGGACATGGCCTTCCCGCGCCTCAACGCGCTCAGCTTCTGGATGCTGCCGATCGCCGGGATCCTCTTCGTCGCCAGCTTCCTCGCCCCGGGCGGCGCCTTCGACGCCGGCTGGACGGGCTACGCGCCGCTCTCGACCGGCGCCCCGTTAGGGCAGTCCTTCTTCAACCTCGGGGTGCAGTTCGCGGGCGCCTCGTCGATCGCCACCGCGCTCAACTTCCTGGTCACGATCATCACCATGCGGGCGCCGGGGATGACCTTCTGGCGGATGCCGCTGCTGGTCTGGGCGAACCTCTCGACCTCGCTGCTGGTCGTCGCCGCGACGCCGTTCATCGCGGGCGCCCAGTTCATGGTCTTCTTCGACCGCATCCTGCACACGAACTTCTTCCAGTTCGGCGCCGGCGGCGACGTCATCAGCTACCAGCACATCTTCTGGTTCTACTCGCACCCGGCCGTCTACATCATGATCTTGCCCGGCTTCGGGATCATCTCCGAGGTCATATCCACGCACGCCCGCAAACCGATCTTCGGTTATCGATTGATGGCGCTGGCGCTGATCGGGATCGTCGTGCTGAGCTACTCGGTCTGGGCGCACCACATGTTCGTCGCCGGGATGTTCAGCTGGCTGCGCGTGCCGATGATGCTGACCACGCTGCTGATCGCGGTGCCGACCGGGATCAAGATCTTCTCCTGGCTGGGGACGCTCTACTTCTCCAAGATCCACACCAGATCGACGGCGATGCTGTTCGCCCTCGCCTTCATCGTGACCTTCACGATCGGCGGGATATCCGGGGTCATGCTCGGCATGGTGCCGTTCGACATCCACGTGTCGGACACGTACTTCATCGTCGCCCACATCCACTTCGTGCTCTTCGGTGGCTCGGTCTTCACGATCTTCGCCGGCGTCTACCACTGGTTCCCCAAGATGACGGGCCGGATGTACGACGAGAAACTCGGTCGCGTCCACTTCTGGGGCACGCTGATCGGCACCTGGGGCACCTTCATCCCGATGCACTGGGTGGGGATGGACGGGATGCCGCGCCGGGTCGCCGACTACGCGAGCCAGTTCGGCAACTGGAACCTGCTGATCAGCTGCTTCGCCTTCATGCTCGGCGCCGTCCAGCTGGTCTTCCTCTACAACATGATCGTCAGCTGGCGGTTCGGTCCTAGGGCCGAGGCCAACCCGTGGCGGGCGAACTCGATCGAGTGGCTGGTGTCCTCGCCGCCGCCGATCTACAACTTCGACGAGATCCCGCGCGTCGTCGGCGGTCCCTATGAGTTCGGGATCCCCGGCGCCCGGCACGCGATCATGGCCGGCGAAGGCGCCGAGGTGCCGGCGGGCCAGCCCAGCGTGGTGGGGCATTGACCCCGGCCGCCGTCAACGACAGGCGCCCGCTGCTCGTCTTCCTCAACGAGGTGGCCGGCGGCCGCGGGCTGCTGAAAGCGGTGCGCGAGCGCACAGAGGCAGGCGAGATCTCGCAGGTCATCGTCGCCGCGCCGCAGAACCAGCCGACGATCGGCACCCTGATCGACCGCGACGAGCTCTACGCCTCGGCACGGGCCCGGGTCGAGGTGACGATGTCGGTCTTGGCCGAGTTCGGCATCGAGTCGGTCGGCGAGGTGCTCGACCCGGCGCCGCAGCTGGCGCTCGGCGACGCGATCCGCGCCCACGAGCCCGCCGAGGTCCTCTTCTCCGCCCTCTACGACACCCGCTTCGGGATCGCCCGCAAAGACCTGGTCGAGTGGGCCCGCGAACTGGCCGAGCCGGAGGTGAAGTTCACCCACATCCCGGTCCGGGTCGAAGAGGATGCGATCCGCCAGGACCTCGCCCACGTGCTGGTGATCTCGACCCAGACCGTGAACGCGCCGGACCTGGTCGCGCGGCTGAAGGAGCGCGCCGTGACCCGCCCGCACCGTTACACGATCGTCAGCCCCCGCAGCGAGGCCGTCTCCGAGGAGCAGGTCGTCCGCGACCTGGCGGCGACGCTGGCCGAGCTCTACCGGGCCGAGGTCGACGCGACCGGCCTGCCGATCTCCGCCGAGGACCCGTTCGAAGCGGTCCGCAACGCGATCGAGCACTACAAGATCGACGAGATCCTGATCTCGACCTTCGCCGGCCAGCAGTCGCGCTGGCTGGAATCCGACCTGGTCGGCCGGGTCCGCGGGATCACCGACAAGCCTGTGAGCCACGTCGAGGTAGGCCGCGCCCCGGAGGCGGTCGCCGCGGCGGTTGCCGAGGGAGGTGAGCACTGATGGAGAGCGCTTCCGTACCGCTGCCGCACGGTGGCGGGGGTCACGCCGCCGAGTCCCACCACCACGGGCCGCCGGAGGCCAACCAGAGCTCGCGGATCGACCGCCAGACGCTCGGCATCCTGCTTTTCATCATCTCCGAGGTGATGCTGTTCGGCGCCTTCTTCGCGTCGTACTTCTTCCTCCGCGTGGTGGTCAACCCGCAGGCCTGGCCGCCCCACCCGTTCGAACTCCCCGTCGCCGTCGCGGGGATGAACACCGCCATCCTGGTCTCCTCGAGCTTCACCATCCACTACGCCCTGGAGGCGATCCGCAAGGGCAACAAACAGGGGATGAAGCTCGGCCTGGTGCTGACCTGGCTGCTCGGCCTGACCTTCCTCTTCGTGCAGATCAACGAGTACGTGCACATCGGCTTCAGCGCCCGCACGGAGGCCTTCGGCTCGATCTTCTACTCGCTGACCGGCCTGCACGGCGCCCACGTCTTCGCCGGCCTCATGCTGCTGACCTTCGCCACGATCCGCGCCTTCCGCGGCCACTTCGACAAAGACGCCGAGAAGCACCTCGGCGTCGAGGTGCCTGGCATCTACTGGCACTTCGTCGACATCATGTGGATCATCGTGTTTGCGACGGTTTACATCCTCTAAGCGCGCCGGTTCGGGCGACGTCCGCCGGATCTGGCTTGCCATCGTCCCGCCTGGCGGCGTCCTCGACCCTCGACGTGGCGCTGCCACGCCTTCGGGGCTGCGTCCTTGCCAGGCGGGACGATGGCGGCGCCAGATTCCGGCGTCCGTCACCCTCACCGGCGCCAGGTTTTCGGAGCTTGGTCTTGCGGGCGCAGGAGGGGTGAGCCGGGAGCGATGAAATTCAACGAGGCGGCGGTCTTCAAATGGGTGATCATCGTTGGCATCGCCGGTGCCAGCGTGATCGGGTCGACGTTGCTGACGCGGCCGTTGGTCGGCGCGCTCTGGGGGTTGGTGCTCGTCATCGCGGGGAGCGCATACGGGATCCGCTGGAGTCGGGAGTGGTGGCGGAACGCAAGGGATCGGCCTGGAGGCCCTGGCCACCGCGGCTGACGGCACGCAACCGGCACATCTGCCGTTCCGGACAGGGAAAGCGTCGCCTTGACCTGACGCCATGGCGGATCCAGATGACGCCCCGAAACCAGCACCCGATCGGCACTCCCTGCACGCCACAGTTGCGCTTCTCCTCCTTAGCTCGGTGGCATGGAGGCGATGCCGACCATGGATACGGCACCGAACCGCTGAAGCGATGACCGCGGTGGCCGTGATCGAGTACGCCCTCGGAT
>Ga0335075_10006660_pt1 | contig 17819 bp, 12 predicted proteins | sample Lox_Sample_24_FD_206723 | JGI IMG/M metagenome (GOLD analysis project Ga0335075, IMG submission 206723) | Soil microbial communities from Loxahatchee National Wildlife Refuge, Florida, United States - Lox_Sample_2.4 | ecosystem: Environmental > Terrestrial > Soil > Wetlands | place: USA...
CAGGCTCACCCAGAAACCAAAAGTCTTCTCCTAGCTTCGGGGCGATGCCCGGTATCGCAGGCGTTCCCGTGCCTGCGCAACTTTTCCCTCGCGCCGGTTATCTGCTGCGATCTGGTTAGCACGATCAAGGTCTGCCCTGTCGATCAAACCGTGAGCGATGAGGAATTGCGCGAGCTCATACTGGTGGCCTTGCTCATCCCAGATCAGGCGCTGGAGTTCTTTCTTATACTCGGAGACGGCTGCCTCACCGGCCAGGTCCAGCGCGGCCGCCACGTCGCTCATCCGTACCGGCTGAGGAGCGAGATCCGCGAGAATGTAGCGCTGGTAGTAGTAGGCCAGGGCCAGACGGCCATATCTACTGCGGTCAAGGTAGGCACGTGCCCGGTCGACTGCCTCCGCGCCAGGTGAGCTGCGGTGCTGGAGGCCCGGAAAGTCCTGCGTAAGGGCGCCTCCGGTCACCGTGGAAAGCCCATTCTCCAGGTCAGGGACATCAAGATCAGCGCCCTTGTGGGCAGGCACGTTGACAAACAACTGCAACGGCCACTTGCCCACAGAAAGCAGCCACACCCCGGTCTCCAAGAGCACTGGATACCGCTCAAAACCATCCAGCGCTCTTGGCAGCACGTGCCGAGCCGACTTCTCGACAACCTCGGCCTGCAACCCCGTCCCGGCAACGTAGGGCGCCACAAACACCTCGTGGCTGGGATCCCGGCTGACCAAGCCCCATTCATGGTCCATATAACGGATACCGGGGCAACGCGAGGACCGGTGCAACGTCGGGTCGTCTCCAGCGCTGAGCACGCTCCGGTCGAGCCATGTGGTCTCATCGAGCGGGCAGTTCAGCAACTCGCGCCGCCGGGGAGACCAGATGATCAACTGCACCATCGTCGCTACGCCTTTCGGGTCCTAACGTGCGCCTCCGATGCCCGCGCTCGGAGCCGGAGCATGAACCGCTGCTGTCGGCTGGTCTCCCGGACGCGGGCGCGCCGCCTGAGGGCCATGGAGAGACACCAGCCAGTCTTGAAGCTGGCGGTGCCGAAATTGGTAGGCGATGCCAGACACGCGCAGCAGTCCGGCATGGCAGCACCAATCCAGAAAAGCACCGAATCTCATGGGGCGGGTGCCGCGGAGGGCCCCGACTACTACACCGAGGTAATAGCGAGCCGATGATGCACCGCCGAACGCGAGACCGAACGCGAGCCCGAGCGCGAGCCCTTCGGCGACCCCAAGAGGCAGGCCCCCTTGCTCAGGGAGCAGCCCAACTCCAAGCCTGGACGCGAGCCAACTCGCGAGCCCGCCCGCAAGACCACCCGCGAGCCCGCCACCCAGCCCGAAGGCGAGCCCAGCGGCGAGGCCGAAGTTCCGGTCCGCCTGGATGACGTCTTGAGGGCCGATAGCGTGTGGTGAATGGTTGTCGATCTCCAGCACGAGCCCGCCGGTGAGCCCAAGCGCCAGCAGGAGCGCGAGCCCGGCGGCAACACCGTCGGCGAACCTGCCGGTCAGGCCGAGCGCGATCCCGGCGGTGAACCCGGCGGTGAACCGCAGCGAATCCCGGAGGAAACCGAGGCGACCACTCAGTTGATCGGCCTCGAGCCGGTGTGATGCTGGGGAGCGTGCGGCGAGTGCGATGAGGGGCACTACGGTGGCACCAATCGCGGCTAGGCCGGGCTGGCTTCTTACGACCGCAAAGGCAGCCCAAGACAGGGCGATGATGGTGACGACCGCCATATGGGCAGCCTGCACTATCCGTGACCCAGCAGGACGCCACCATTGATCGAGGTGGATGTCTGTGGCCGATCGGTCGTGGCGCCTCTGCCAATCGAGTCCGGCCGCAAGAGCCGCGAGCCAGCGCTCGACATTCTGCGGAACGTAGCCGAGGTCCTGACCGTGCAGATATACCCTCGCTGGGATGTACCGGCCGAGGAGCAGCGCGTCGACCCGCTGAGCGTACTGCGCTGCGGCCGGGTCGGACTGAGCCGGTACTGGCCCCGGGAGGAGCTCGGCTGGGTCCCCTTCGGCGCGAAAAACAGCGAGGGCCAGCGTCAAGCGCCACGGCGTGGCCAACTGTGATGCCAGCAGGCCTTTTGGGTTGTCGCGAAGGTCAGCCAGTACCGGTTCCCATGAGTTTCGCTCGATCTCACTCAAGAATTCGTTGCTCAGGTATCCTGCTGCCTCGTAGGAAGTGAGCGGGAGCATTTCAACATGGGTTGCCCTATCCAGTTTCCTGGTGAGCGTCTGATATTCGGCACGGCGGCACGTAACCACAACTGCAGCACGTTCCCGGCCTTGCATATAAGAGTTCAGCATGGATACCAGTGCGTTTGCCCGGTGCGGCGCACCTGGCAGGTCCATCTCGTCCAGCCCGTCGACTATTGGCAAGATCCGCCCGTCACGCACGAGAGTCCCCATGACGTGCGTGGCCATGCTGAATCGTCGGGCCAGATGCTTAGTGAGCCATCTGTCCCATGGCCCGTTTGTATCGCAGGCGGCGGCACTCACCAACACCGGGACAGGAATCTCACGATCAGACCGACGTTGTTCCAAGAGCTGGATAACTAGTTCCAGCGCAAGGACAGTTTTCCCAGCGCCCGGATCGCCCAGTACTACTAGCCGTTTAGGGGACAATGACTGGTAGTACTGAGCAACCGCGGCCAAGTTGCCCTCACTTGGCCCGCCACATGAACGGAAATTGCTCGTGCGTTTCACGAATCGCACGTTCGCGGCCTCATCGCTGGCTTCCTCAATACCGATCAGCCGGGATCTTTGCACCTCGGCCTGACTCAGCACTACGGTTGCCAAGTCATTTTCTACATCTCCGGCGAGGCTCGCGGCCAAGGGCACGCGTCGCCTGCGGAGACCCAGTTGCTGGCGGGCGTGGCCGGGCTGGATGGCGGGGCCGGGGGCCTTACCGCCGGTGGTTATGGCCTGGGAGGAAGCGCTGTCCGCATTGCCGGGATAGCGGCCTACGGGGCCGGCGGGGGAGATGGCTGTGCTCGCGGGGCTAGGGTCAGCCGGCGGGCCGGCGCCGGCGGCAGGCGGGCTGAAGTGGTAGGGAGCCAGGCCGAGCGCGGCCCGCAGTGCTTCGGCGAAGTCCCGGCAGCTTGCGTACCGGTCCTGTGGTCTTTTGGCCAGTGCGGTGGCGAGCACCTGGTCCGCAGCGGTGGGCAGGCCCGGCTGGCATGAGCTCAGCCGCGGAGGAGGTTCGCGCAGCTGCGCCCACATCACCCCCATTCCATGGTCGCGCTGGAACGGCGGTGCGCCGGTGAGCAGTTCGAACGCAGCGCATGCCAGGGAGTACTGATCGGCTCTCCCGCTGGCAGACAGGCCCTGAATCTGCTCGGGCGCAGAGTAGTTCGGCGTGCCCACGAACTGGCCCCCGGTCAGCCCGGCCGAGGACAGAGCGTCACTGCTCAGCCCGAAATCTGACAAATACACGTGATCAGGCCGCCCCGGGCGCTGGTCCAGCAGCATGTTTGCGGGCTTGACATCCCGGTGGACCAGGCCCGCGCCGTGCGCGGCGTCTAGTGCCGAGGCCACCGGGGAGATGATCGCCGCGGTGTGGGTTGGCTGCAGCGGTCCCTGACGCTGCAGCAGCGTTCGCACGTCGCCGCCGGCCACCAGCCGCATCGCGAGAAAAAGCACTCCATCTGCCTCGCCGGCTTCATAGATGGGGATGATGTGCGGGTCGTCCACCGCCGCAGCCGCCCGCCACTCCCGGATGAACCGCCGCCGGAACCGGTCATCGGCAGCCAGCGCTGGCGCCATGATCTTCAGCGCGACCTGTCGACCCAGCAGTTCATCTCGCGCGCGAAACACCACCGCCATGCCGCCCGCGCCGACCTGCCCCTCGAGCCGGTACCTGGCCACCCGCGAGCCGACCGCCAACGTGGCAGCCGAGCTAACGTCCCCTATCGGCCGTTCTCCGCTCAGCACGTTACTGCCGCCGAGCCATTCGACGTGCCCATCATTCGCTCTCAACTGCCGTTGCTAGGTGACGAGTACCGCCAGATGATGTATGTGCCCTGGTCGGTGGCCTTGGTCCCGGTGCCATACGGAATAACGCTGAGGAGGTGGTAGCGGGGGTCGCGGCGGATCTCGGAGGCCAGTCCATGGTCCAATGCGGTGGTGTCAGCGAAATTCAAGGCGACATAAGAGAAGTAACCCTGGGCGATGTACTTGTGGAGGATGGCCGCGTCGCCGGGAGCAACGACGCCCTGGTCGGTAGGGGTGCCGATGCTGGCCCCCGACGGCAAGACGATGTTGCGGGTGGACGACCAGCGCGACCACTCAGTTCCCGACTGCAGGTAGTACCGGGCGACCTCCGGGTCCTCGACCAGCAGGCGGCCGCTTCCATGAGCAGCGAGCGGCCGGAGCACATCGATAAAGCTGGTCGCGTTGGGCCAGCTGGTCGCCAGGCGCCATGACTGAGCGGCCCCCAGGAAGAGGGGGAAGATCAGCGCGACGGCACAGGCAATGGCGGTGAGCGTCTCGTCACGGCCTGGACGTGTGAACGAGATGAACCGGGCCACGGCATAGCCCGCGGCAATGGCCGCGAACCAGGCGCCCATGCCCACACTCTGGTTCAGCACCGCCTGCGTCTGCAGCCACGCCTGCTCGGCTGGCCCGAGCAGTGCGGCGCAAGTGAAAACGGCCAACAGCCAGGTCTGGCTGCGCCCCTGCCGACCGCCCCAGCTGAGGGCGACGCCACCGAGGGCGAGGGCCAGGAGCAGCCCTCCCCAGTGCCAGGAGCTGGCCAGCACGGCCACCGGAGAACTGGTATGCGCAACGGGCGCCAGGATCGTCCGCCGGAATCCGGCGAAATAAGCCCTTCCTGCGATCAGTGCCGCTGAGGCCAGCAGCACAGCCAGCGTCCGGAGCAAGATCGTGAGCCGGTGCAACGCGGCTCGGACGCCCACAAGTGGGGCCGCCGCCAGCACCGCGATCACTGGTATAGCCGCGTCATACGGGACCAAGGAGTAGTCCGCGGCGGTAGCCAGTGCCAGCGCGGCGCCCCCCACAATCATCCGGCTGACCGCCCGACCGCGTGGTCGGGCCGTCAGCGCGCACCAAGCGGCGAGCGCGATCAGAAGTACGCCCAGCGCGTCGTTGGTAGCAAAGGCACCCAGCTGCAGCGTCAGGCCGAGCATGGCGAACAGGGCGGCGGCGAAAAAAGCCGCACGCCGCCCGAACAGGCGCCGGGTGGCACTCCAGCACAGCGTGGTGGATGCCAGCATGAAGACCAGCGACAGGACCCGGGCGGCGGCCAGTCCCCCGGCGCTGTCGGCGAGCGCGCCCAGCGGTGGGTAGATCACAGGCGCACCAGAGAAGTAGTAGGGGAACGGCGGCATGGAGGTGCCGTGCAGCCAGTGCGCCCATTGAATGTGCCCCGCCCACAGGTCCAAGGCCTCATCCTGGGACGCGGTGTCAGCGTGTACCAGCCGCAGCGATAGCAGCGCCTGCACCGCAAGCACCGGGAGCAGCGGCCAACTGCCCGGCAACGGCCTGCGGGATACCCCATGAGACCGGCGCGTCGCAGCGCGCTGGGTTACCTGACTGCCCTGGCCGCCGGCAGCCGTCAGGACCCGCCAGCCAGCCGTGCTCGGCCCGGCATGGTTGGCTATACCGTCGTTGTCGGTCGCCCTGGCGTTACGCTGAGCGCGCCCCCGAGCGTGAACGCCTCCGCGTACAGTGCCTTTGCCGCGGTCGCGCCGGCCGCGGCGGGCGTTCACTCCAGCACGATGACCCGCAGGTCGCCCAGGCTGGCTAAGCCCTGGCTCGCTGCCAGCAGGCGGCCGGCGGGTGTCCCAATCGTACGCAGGAGATCCGGGATGGGGCTGGGCAGCCGAGGACACGTCAGCACGCGTCACTGATCACTCCCGGTTTCCGACCCATGGCCCAGTCCGCTACACCTCTGGCAGCAAGGAGGCCGACAGCCAACGCGCGCCGCGCAGCCCCGGTGCCAACAGCGCGAAGCGAAACAGAACCGCCCACCATGCTCGGAACCCCCCCGGGCACCACTCGATTTTCCAGGAGACGGGCGAACTATCTGCGCGTTCCCCGGGCGCTATCACATTTTTTCACGACCAGGTCGCCTTGCGCAGTCATTCCGCAATGGTCATAGCTTCTGAGGACCGCTATCGCCCGCTCCGCGCCTGACCAAGCCCGAGCCTGCTCTGCTCGCGCCGGCCCGGCGTGGTGGCGTTTATCGCAATCCAGGCCGGGCAGTCCGATGCAACGGCCAGCCTGGATTGAAGGCGATCGAAATGTGGTGGTTGGACGACATCGTCGTCCCGGCAGTGCTAGTCGTCGGGGTCTACTGCTTCGTGTGGCTTGCCCGCAGCGGGGCGCGGAGGTCGACGCGCAGATCCAAACGCACCGCCGAAGACCTGTACTCCAACTACGCCGACTCGATCCGAAAGCAGCGGAAGTACGCCAGGAAGCACGGCGGCACGTGGCGAGACGACAGCAGCCCGGCACCCTGACCAACCGCAAGGCGGTGCCTGGGCCGGTGCCCGCCACCGGCGTGGCTCAGTGGGCTTAGCGGCAGACGAACACGCCCATGTGGCTGGTGGCCCGGAAACTGCCCTGGGCCTGGATGACCTGTTCGACCCGCACGGCGATGTCATCGAGCACCGCGTCGAAGTCCAGCGGCTCGCCGATCCAGGCCAGGCTGGGCTCGCGGATGCTGGCGACATAGGAGATGACCGGCTGCGCGCTGGGGAGCGAGAGCGGCAGTTCAAGGGTGCGCAGGGTAACGCTGGAGAATTCCCGGCCCAGCATGGCCGCACCCGTCTGCGTGGTGAAACTGAGGGCGGGCATCGCGTGGACCGGCCGGCTGATCTGGCTGGAGATCGCCGCGCTCAGCAGGCCATCAATCTCGGCCAGGTGGGCGGGGCTGTTCGTCGACGCCAGCACGGTTCCGCCCGGTTTGGTGATGCGGCGCAGTTCACGGATCGCGGCCGGGATATCGGGCACGTGATAAAGCATGTGCATGGCCAGGGCCACATCTACGGTCCGGTCGGGCAGGGGGAGGTGTTGCGCATCGGCCTGGACCAGTGACAGGCTGCCCGACTGATGCAGGTCTTCGAGCGAGCGCAGCATCCCGGCGGACAGGTCAAAGCCGATGGCGTGGCGGCACCGGCCTTGCGGCACGATCTGGCGCAGATCGAACCCGTTGCCGCATCCCACATCAGCCACGACCTGCGTCCCGTCCCACGGGATCACCGAGGTGCGCCAGCGCGGGTCGGCCGCTTTCTCGGCATACGAATAGATGGCCATGCGTGAACGGATGTTCCGGTCGTCGCCGTACGCGGAGCGGGTAAGAAACCGCCGTCCGGTCGCCGGGTCATCGTCAGACACGACGGCCAGCAACTGGGTCAGCCGTCACCTCGGCGGGGGTGAACGGGCGCAGCGTCAGCCACCCGGCCGTGATCGTCTGCCGGTCCATGACATCAGTCTGGACCATTGCGCCCGATGGCGTCAGACGGCGTGCCGCTCGGGCGTGCCCGGTACCGCCTATGCGTTGCTCTCAATCAGCGTGGGCTGATTCTCGTCGGGGGCGGCGGTTGAGTAGTCGCCCACAGCCGTGCAGGAAGCAGCCAGGCACGACACTCCCACCAGGTCGTTGGCCCCGGCCCGGATGCCGGTCGGAAGGGGACCGTCCGGGCTGGTCACGACCGACCATGTGGTGCCGTCCCAGGACTCGACCAGGGTGTTGGACGCTCTTTCATCGCTAAAGGACGCCCAAGTGCCGACGGCGGTGCAGGACGTGGCCGATATGCAGGACACGCTGTTCAGTTCGTTGATTCCCGGCCCCGACCCGCCGTTGGGGCTGGACACGGTTGACCAGGTGCTGCCGTTCCAGGACTCGACCACAGTGTGTTCTTCGCCGGTGTTGCCGACGGCGGTGCAGGAACTTGCCGACACGCAGGACACTCCGGACAGGATGCTAAGGCTATTCAGGGTGCCGGTAACGGCCGACCAGGTGCTCCCGTTCCACGACTCGACCAGGGTCCCTGGCTCCTGGCCTCCGGTACTGGCCACGAAGGAGCCGACGGCGATGCAGGAACTCGCCGAGACACACGACACCGAGGCCAGGCTGCTGGACATTCCCTCGACCGGGCTCGGCACTATAGACCACTTAGTACCGTCCCACGACTCAACCAGGGTCTTCGCCTGGTTGCTGGCCGTGTTGGGGAAATAGGATCCGACCGCCGTGCAGAAGCTGGCCGACACACACGACACGCCGGTCAGCTCGTTGCTGTAGGTGAATTGAATCCTGTCCGGGCTGGGCACCAGCGACCAGGTGCTGCCGTTCCACGACTCGACCAGGGTCTGCTGGGCGTGGTTATCCGCGCTGTCTGCTGTCCAGCTGCCGACCGCGGTGCACGAACTCGCCGACACGCACGACACCGCGCTCAGCTCGCTGTTGTTCTCGGTGCCGTTCTGGAAACGGTTGGGGCTGGGTGCCACAGACCAGGTGCTGCCGTTCCACGACTCGGCCAGCGTCTGTGTTGCGAATGGTCTGAAGGGCCCCGACGTGTGTGTGCCGACGGCGGTGCAGAAGCTGGACGACACGCAGGCCACGCCGCTCAGCGTGTCTTCGAGCACCGGATGCCCCGGCGCAGGCGCCGCTGCCCAGGCGGCGCCGTTCCACGCGTAGGACAGCGGGTGATCGATCAGGCTGCTGTCCCGCGACCACCCCGCGGCCAGGCACGAACCCGCCGACAGGCACGACACCCCCGACAGGCCCGCGGCGCTGGTGTACTGGCCCAGGCTGTACACGATGGACCAGGTGCTGCCGTTCCACACCTGGGACTGGCTGCCCCCCGCCACGCAGAAGGTGGCCGTCGGGCACGACACCGAGGTGAGGTAACTGGGACGCCCAGCGGGGTTGTTCGGGCTGGCCACGATCGACCAGGCGGTGCCGTTCCAGGACTCGATCAGCGTCTTCTTGACCGCCTTCGCGGTCGCCGTGCTGCTGCCCACCGCTGTGCAAGAACTGGCCGACAGGCACGACACCCCGTACAGGTCGCTGGTCCCGGGACGGCTAGGACTGGGCACGATCGACCAGGCCGTGCCGTTCCACGACTCGGCCAGCGTCTGCAGGTTCTCCGAGTTGCTGGTCCTCTGGCTGCCCACCGCGATGCACGAGGTGGCCGACAGGCACGACACCCCGGCCAGAACATTGTCACCGGCGCCGGTGTCCGGGCTTGTCACCCCCGTCCAATTGGTGCCGTTCCACGACTCGACCACCGTCTGCTTCACGGGCGAGCCAGCGGAGAGGATTTGCGTGTAGCCGACGGCGATGCAGGAGGTGGCCGAGACGCAGGACACCCCGCTCAGCCTGTCGCCCGCGCCAAAGGTAACCCCTGTCCAGCTGCTGCCGTTCCACGTCTCCACCAGGGACTGGTTAAGCCCTCCCCCCCGAACAAAGGCGCCGACGGCGGCGCAGAAGCTGGCCGACACGCACGACACCCCGTAGAGAACACTGCTGAGATTCGCATTTTCCGCATTGCCGCTGTCTACGACCGACCAGGTGCTGCCGTTCCACTTCTCGGCGAGGGTCCCGGAGAAGTTGCCACCGGCGAACTCGTAGTCGCCGACTCCCATGCAGAAGCTGGCCGACGCGCACGACACGCTGTTGAACTGGCCGTTCGTCTGCTGCTGCACGTTCGGGCTCGGCACGACCGACCACGCCGCCTGAGCCGACGCCGGAGCCCCGGTCACACCCAGCCCGATCATGGCGAAGACGGTGGCTATGGCGAGCCCCGCATACCACCCCCGCCGCCGGTGATCAACTCCGGCCGAGTCCGCCCGCGCCAGGCCCAGCACACCTGCCATAACCGCTCTCCTTGGGAGTCAGGTCTCGCAGCTGCGAGCCGGCCCCAGGGCCGGACGAGGCTGTTCATGGCTGGGCCGGGCCGCTACATTCCTCGGCGCCAACTGTAATGAACGGTGACTCTCTACCCGGACGGAACGAGTATTTTGCGTCAGCAAAATAGCGAATTTTCCGTTTCGGCGGCGATTGCTGTGCTCATGGTCGCGCGTCACTGCCGCTTTCGGCGTCGTTACTCGCGGTGTGCTCGGCATTCGCCGGGCATTAACGCGTCCGCCACTCTGCTTCGCGGGAAACGGGTCTCGTATACCGCCTAGTCGCCGCCGGGCCTGGTGTGAATGAGTTTCTTGTTCACGAACTCGTCAATGCCCAGCGGACCGAGTTCCCGGCCGACTCCCGAGCGCTTCGTCCCGCCGAAGGGCAGTTCCGGGCCGCCGCCCTCGGCCTGGTTGATCCAGACCATCCCGACATCCAGCCGGTCGGCCACGTCCAGGGCCAGCGCCTCGTCGCTGGAGAACACCGCGCCGCCAAGCCCGTAGGAGCTGCTGTTGGCCAGATCGACGGCCTCGTCGGCGTTGGACACCTTGTAGACCACCGCGGCCGGCCCGAACAACTCCTCGCGGTAGGCCCGCATCTCGGGGGTCACGCCGGACAGCACGGTGGGCTCGACGAACGCGCCGGGCCGGTCCAGCCGGTGCCCGCCCAGGTGCACGGTCGCGCCCTTGCTGACCGCGTCGTCGATCTGATCCATCAGGATCTCGGCCGCCCGCTCCGACGACAGCGGCCCGTAGGCCACGGACGGGTCGGTGGGGTCACCCGTGGTGTAGCCGGACATCGCGGCGGTGAACTCGGAGATGAATTCGTCGTACACGTCATCGGTCACGATCATCCGCTTGGAGGCGTTGCACGCCTGGCCGCCGTTCTCCATCCGCGCGGCGGCCGCCGCCTTGGCCACGCTGGGCAGGTCGGCCCCGTCCAGCACGATGAACGGGTCCGAGCCGCCCAGCTCCAGCACGACCTTCTTCAGGTTCTGGCCGGCGGTCGCGGCCACGGCCGAGCCGGCCCGCTCGCTGCCGGTCACCGACACCCCGGCGATCCGCGGGTCGGCGATCATCTCGGCTACCTGCTCGTTGGTGGCGAACACGTTGATATACGCGTCGGCGGGCAGCCCGGCGTCGTGGAAGATCTGTTCCATGGCCGTGGCCGACTCCGGGCACTGTGGCGCGTGCTTGAGCACGATCGTGTTGCCGATCATCAGGTTCGGCGCGGCAAACCGCGCGACCTGATAGTAGGGATAGTTCCAGGGCATGATGCCGAGCAGTGCCCCGACCGGGGACTTGCGGACCCAGGCCGTGCCTGGCGTGTTGGACTGCAGCGGCTCGTCCTTGAGCAGGTCGGCCCCGTTTTCGGCGTAGTAGCGGTAGATCGCCCGGGTGAACGCCAGCTCGCCCTGGGCCTCGGCCGTGGTCTTGCCCATCTCGCGGGTGATGATCGCGCCCAGCTCGGCGGACCTCTCCTTGTAGATCTGCGCAACCTTGCGGAGAATCTCCGCGCGCTCGGTCATGGCCGTGTGCCGCCACGCCTGGTACCCGCGCCCGGCCCGGGCCAGAACCTCGCCGATCTCCGCGTCGGTGGCCGTCGGGTACTCCTTCTCCACCTGGCCGGTGGCCGGGTTCACAACCTCGTACTTCATCGCCTCTGCCTCTCCCTCGCGCACGGCTCAGGTGGTCATGATCAACGAGCCTACCGAGGGGAGACCGGCCCGGCCAGAGGCAGTTCGGGCTTATCTGACTGGTAACTGCGAGCCGAGACAGCCCGGTCGCTGCGCAGCATTAGTCCGGCAGAAGGTCTAGACCGCTGGGCTTCCTATAGGTCGAATCGACTTATAGGATACCGCCGTGAACTCCACGCGACTGCGCCGGCTCGTGATGATCGCGGTCTTCGATATCGCCGGGCCGCTCGTCGCCTACAACCTGCTCCGCTCGGCTGGCTTGAGCACGGTGAGTGCGCTCGTGCTGAGCGGCCTGTTCCCGGCCGCTGGGGTGATCATCGGTATCATCCAGCACCGCCGGGTGGATGCGGTCGGCGTCCTGGTCCTGGCGGGCATAGCGGTCGGTGCGATCCTGGGGCTGGTCAGCCACAACGCAAAGCTCGTGCTGGACGAGGGATCGGTGCCCACCGCGGTGTTCGGGCTGATCTGCCTGGGCTCGCTGGCCACGCCGAAGCCGCTAATATACCGGCTGGCCATGGAGTTCGTCGGCCCGGACAGCCGGCAAGGCCGCGAGTTCACCGACCTGTGGCAGTACAAGGAATTCCGGCACGTGTTCCGGGTCATGACCACGGTGTGGGGCGCCGCTTACCTGGTCGAAGCCGCGGCCCGGGTCGTCATCGTGCAGAACACCTCGGCCGGGACGGCGCTGGCCATCTCGAAGGTGATGCCGTACGCGGTGGCCGGCGTGCTGTTCCTCTGGACTATCGGCTATGGCCGGTACCAGAAGCGCCGGGGCGAGCGCCTGGCCGCTGGAGCCGCCCCAGCCGCCCCAGCCGCCCCAGCCGCCCCGACCGCAGCAACCTCCGCCGCCAGCGCCGACGCTCACGACGTGTCCAGCGGGAACCAGCCGGCCACCGGGAGCTCGCCGGCCGAAGGCCCGCATCCGGAACGTCCGTAAGCCAGCCCGGGGCGCGGAATCGTGCGCCTGCCCGGCTGACCGCGCATAGGCTGTCGAGCCGTGACACTTGACGCACAGCGGATCGCAGTGCTGGCTGACCGTCCGGTTGAGGCACTGACCCGCCGGGATGTGGCTCGCGGCATGCTCGCCGGGCCCGCGGCGGATGCACTGGCCGCGCTGCCGGTCCTGCGCCGGCAGTTGCTGGCGGTCGGCAATCCGCTGTCGGCAGGGTTCTGGGATGGCGCCGCCGCGACGATGCAGAAGGTTGCGGACGGCTCGGCCACCGTGGGCGACGTGCAGGAATGGCTCGAAGCGACCGGCACCGAGCCGTCGCCGATCATCGGGCTGCACGTCTGGGATGACGAGGATGAACGCAGCCCGCTGCAGGCGGAGATGTACGGGCTGCTGGTTGCGCATCTTGAGGGGTTGCTCGCGAACGGGAAGATCGATCCGGAGCGGCTCTCCGCCGGAGACGCCGCGGTGCTGCGGGAACATCGCCGCCTGCAGGAAGAGTGGATGACGTCGGAGCTGCCGGACGGACGGGTGCCGATGTGGGCCGTCAGCGACGAGGAGGACGATAAGTTCCTCGCCGAGTGGGACGCCGCCGAGGCCGAGGCGCTGGACGAGCTGCGGGGCGTTCTCGCTGAGCAGCCTGACCGGCCCCTTCCCGAGGCGGATCTGCGTCGCGCATGCGGCCGCATTCGTGCTGTGATATCGGAATCCGAGTGGCCGGCCAAGCTGCTCGTCGCCTGCGGCGGAGTGGATGCGCAGCACCTGCCGCGCGGCGACGCGGAGCTGTGGCTCACGCTCGCGGCTGGCATCGTGACGCCCAAGGATGAACTCACCAACGGTGATGACGACGACGAAGACGAGCCGGGCGGCGAGCTGAGCGAGGACGAGGAGGCGCTGGTCGCCCTCTGCGCCCTCGACCATAACGACTGGCTGGCCGCCATGACAGCGCTGGCCCGCGGAGGTCCGGGCACGCCGGCATCCGAAGATGACCTGGGCCGGTACGTGAGCGAGCACGACCCGGACGACTTTGACGATCAGGCTGACGCGGCGGCCGGGATGTTCCTGCACGCTGTCGCGCTGTGGCGGGTCCTCGGCGCGGTCGACGACGCCGACCGGCTCACGCCGCTGGGCTGGTGGGGCCTCCCCGAGGCGCTGCAGCGTGCCCTGGCGCCCCGGCAGTGACGCGGCGCCCGGGGAACGGTCAGAGCTGACCCGCTCCGCTCGGTCGGGGCCCGCCGCTACCGATGCATCCCGGCAGCCGGCCTGACCTGGCCCAGCTCTCCGCTCCCTGGCCGGACGGTCTTCTCGGCTGAGAGATCGGTGATTACACCAAAAAAGCCAATATCTGGCCAGTTACGGTGCACAATTACCGGTGACCTGATAGTGCAATCCTTTGCAAGCCGTGGCCCGGGCGGGGCCGAGCCACGGCGCGCATCACACCTGCAGCGAGGATGCGATGGCCGATCACGCCCCCGGAGGCAGCGGTCGTGACGGATGCGGCGCGCTGATGGCCCGGCCGCTCGTTGCGGCGGGCAACACCTCGCGGGGTGCGCATCCGCGCACGCTCCATGAAGAACCCAGGTGGTTTCTGTCCGGATGCCAGGCCCAGTAAAAGGGGCGGGGGGCCGCAGTGAGTCACGTAAACATCGTCGCGTTCACCATTCTTGTCGTCTCATTTCTGACCGTGACCTTGGTCGGCTTCGGAGCAGCCCGATGGCGCCCGGCCGAGGAGCCGATGCACCTGAACGAGTGGGGGCTCGGCGGCCGCGGGTTCGGAACGTTCGTCAGCTGGTTCCTGCTCGGCGGCGACATCTACACCGCCTACACGCTCATCGCCGTTCCCGCGCTGGTGTACGCCACCGGCGCCGCGGGCTTCTACGCACTGTCCTATTCGATCATGGTTTTCCCGATCGTGTTCATCTTTGCTCCGCGGCTCTGGTCGGTCGCCCGGGCGCACGGCTACGTCACCCCGGCCGAATTCGCCCGGGGCCGGTTCGGCTCGCAGGGCCTCGGGCTCGCGGTGACGCTGACCGGGATTCTGGCCTCCATGCCCTACATCGCACTGCAGCTGGTCGGAATCGAGTCGGTGCTGACCGTCATGGGTGTCGGCGGCGACTCGACCAGCGCGTTCGTCAGGGACCTGCCGCTGATCATCGCGTTCATCGTTCTCGCTGCTTACACGTATCTGGCCGGGCTGCGTGCCCCGGCCCTGATCGCGTTCGTCAAGGACACCCTGGTCTACGTGACCGTGATCGTGGCGGCCCTGTACATCCCGAGCAAGCTGGGCGGCTGGGGGCACATCTTCGGCGCCGCGTCGGCGCACCTGAAGACGGTGAACCCGAGTACCGGCAAACCCTACGGCAGCCTCATCGTGCTCCCGGCCGGCGAATGGGCCTACGCCACCCTGGCCCTCGGCTCCGCCTGGCACTGTTCATGTACCCGCATGTCGTCACCGGGGTGCTCGCCGCTAAGCGGCGTGATGTGATCCGCCGCAACCTGGCCGCCCTGCCCGCCTACACGCTGGTGCTCGGCTTTATCGCGCTGTTCGGCTACATGGCCCGGGCGGTGCCGGCCGTGAACGCGGGTGTCAAGGCCGGTGGCGGTAACAGCCAGCTGTCCGTGCCACTGCTGTTCGAGCACGTGTTCCCCAGCTGGTTCGCGGGGGTTGGCTACTCGACGATCGTCATCGGGGCGCTGGTGCCCGCGGCCATTATGTCGATCGCCGCGGCCAACCTGTTTACCCGCAACATCTACAAGGAGTTTTTGAGGCCCAATGCCACTCCGGCCCAGGAGACGCGAGTGGCGCGGCTGGCCTCGCTGCTGATGAAGCTGGGCGCACTGGGCTTCGCGCTCGAGCTGAACCGGACGTTCTCGATCAACCTGCAGCTGCTCGGCGGGGTGTGGATCGTGCAGACCTTCCCGGCCATCGTGATCGGCCTGTACACCCGCTGGTTCCACCGCTTCGCGCTGGTCATCGGCTGGGCGGCGGGGATGGCATACGGCACGATCGAGGCGTGGCGGACGCCGGGGAACGGCCAGGCCCACTTCGGCGCCTCCACGGCCCCGATCCTGGGCCACGTGACCTACATCGCGATCGCCGCGCTCGTCATCAACCTGGTGGTCACGGTCGTGCTCACCCTGGTCTTCCGTCTGCTCCGGCTGCCAGACGGGTACGACGAGACCCGGCGCGCTGACTACACCGTCGACCCGGTAGATACCCCGGCCGTCCGCAAGAACCCGGTGCGCGCGGGCCGCCATCGCTCTGCCGCGATGGGTGAGCACTGAAGCGCATGGGGCCCGGCCGGCCCCCGGGCTAGGCTGGGCGGGTGGCCGACCCGCTCCCCGTGCGCCGAGCCGCCCGGGTTCTCCTGCTGGATCCCCATGACCGCGTGCTGCTGATGCGCTACGACAACGGGCCGCCCAACGGCCACCACTGGAGCACGCCCGGCGGGGGCCTCAACGACGGCGAGGACTACCGCGCGGCTGCTCTCCGCGAGCTCGAGGAAGAAACCGGGTGGGGCGACGTGGCTCTCCTCGATGAGGTGGACAGGCGCAGCTTCGAGATGGACTACGGCGGCCGGCTGGTCCGCCAGCAGGAGCGCCTCTACCTGGCGCGCACCGATCAGGCCGGCCGCGAGATCAGCGGCGTCGAGGCAATGCACGCGGCCGACGGCATCGCCGCCTGGCGCTGGTGGACGCTGGCCGAACTCGACTCGACGGCCGAAGCCGTCTGGCCTGCCCACCTCGCCAACCTGATCAGGAACGCCCTGGGCCGGGGCTGAGCCGCCGAGGCGGGCCTACCGCCTGGCCGTTATGGCGTTTTTCCTTGAACGGGTCGTTCGGGGCTGGCCGGTACCGTCAGGCGCGGCCAAGTCCGGTGCGCACCGCCAGGCCTCGGCCTCGCCTACGCCAGGTCACGCTGAGGCGGCGGGCCGAGACTCCGTTCAGCGGCTGGAGCGGTGCCAGGTGCCCGCGGGGGCAGCCGCCACGCGAGGACTCGGCCGACCTTGAACGTGGGCGGGCCGAACAGACTGACCAGATAGTGGCCGAGCCGGGAACCCGGCCTGGTGACCGCGACCACGGCGGCGGGCCGCCAGTACGCGAGATCGGACCGGATCAGCCCGTGGGACAGCCGACCGGCGTGCGCCGGCCCGTTCCAGAGGGTGTCCAGGTACTGGGCGGCGGTTGTGGCCGGGCCGCGAACGAAGAGCACCTGCTGCCCGTGCTGGTTGGGCCCGACGAAGTAGCCGCCGATCATCGAGGCGGGCTCGCCGGTGGTCGCCTGCCAGCGCAGCACGTCCGGCTGCCGGTCCAACGCCACCGGGACGACCAGCACGCGGGCGTTGGGCGAGAGCCGGAGCCTGGTGAAGGCCGTGTCCCAGCCAGCGGGCACGGGCGTGGTCGGTGCGACCTGGTACGGCACCGGGATCAGCGGCAGGACCGCGATGACCGCGACCGCGGCCGGGATGGCGCCCCGTTGCCAGTTCCAGGCTCGGCGGGGCGACGAGCGCGCCAGGTCCAGCGAGAACGCGAGAACGGCGGCCGCCGCACCGTCCGCGAGGATGGACAGCCGGTCCGGCAGCACCTGGCTGAGAACCGGTGAGTCCTGCAGCCAGTGGAACGGCAGCACCCATCCCGGGACGTAGAACCAGGTACCGCTGGTCATGGTGCGGCCCCCGAACGAAAGCACCTCGAGTACCGCCCAGGTCACCGCGGCGACGCGGACCTTCGGGTCCCTGAAGTAGCGGATCGAGGCGGCCGCGAGCACGACCAGAAGCGGCCAGCCCAGGTAGGCGAGGTACTCCGAGAGCCCTTTGCTGTAGGCCGCCGCCGAGGCCGCGCTGACCTTGGTGTGGAACAGCAGGGCAGCGGACGGGTTCACGAAGAAGGCGGCCCGGTTGGTGATGGGGTCGGCTCCCGCCGGGTGGTGCTGGGTCAGCGGGCCATGGAACTGAACCCAGAGGGCGTGCCCGCAGATCAGCAGCACCGCGGCGAGCCCGGTGGCCAGCCCGAACGCGGCGTCACGGGCCTTGGCGCGAACCGCCCGCGGGTGCCCGGCCGCGATCACCACGATGAGCACCAGGCTGGTCATGGCCGTGTCGGCCAGCAGTTCTTCCCCGGTGAAGATCTGGGCGGCCATCAGCACGCCGAGCCAGATCCCGGTGCGCACCGCGTGGCCGCGGCCGGTGACGATCCGCAGCAGCGCATCGATGATCAGCGGCGGCAGCACGGCGAACTGCAGGTGGTAATGGCCGATGCCGGAGTTCACGATGGCCGGAGAGAACCCGTATACCGCGCCG
>Ga0335075_10006661_pt1 | contig 17817 bp, 18 predicted proteins | sample Lox_Sample_24_FD_206723 | JGI IMG/M metagenome (GOLD analysis project Ga0335075, IMG submission 206723) | Soil microbial communities from Loxahatchee National Wildlife Refuge, Florida, United States - Lox_Sample_2.4 | ecosystem: Environmental > Terrestrial > Soil > Wetlands | place: USA...
TCGTCAACCTCACCCGGCAGCTGGCCGTCGACTACAGCCCCGACGGTCTTCGCGTCAACGCCATCTGCCCCGGGTACATCGACACCGACATGGGCGGCCGCCGGGCATCCCTCCCGCCGGCCGAGCGCGCCGCCGCCCAGGCGCGGCGGGAAGCGAACGCCGCCTTGCAGCCCATCGGCCGCCAGGCGCAGGCGCAGGAAGTGGCCCGCGTCGCGACGTTCCTGGCGTCGGACGACGCGTCGTTCATGACCGGTTCGATCGTGACCGTCGACGGCGGGTGCACGGCCACCTTCCGTCACGGAACCTGAGCAGCTAGCCGGACGTCAGACGGCGGCCGGCGCTGACGCCGACGGCGTTGGCGGTCACGATGGCGGCGATCGCGAGCCAGTCGGGCCAGGCCAGCGACTGGCCCAGGACCACCAGGCCGGTCAGCGCCGCGAAGACCGGGTTGACGCTCATGAACACGCCGTAGAACCGGGCCGGGACCCGCCGCAGCGCCAGCAGGTCGGCGACCATCGGAATCGCCGAGCACAACAGACCGGCCGTGGCCGCCCGGCCCACCGCGGTCGCCGTCACCGGATGGCCGGCCAGCACCCAGATGCCGACCGGGACGTACAGCAGGGCCGACAGGCCGGCGGCGGCCGCGGGGCCTTGCGAGCCGGGCAGCCGGGCGCCCACGACCCGGTTGACCAGGATGTACCCGGCCCAGCAGGCCGCGGCCAGCACGGCCAGGCCGATGCCGGCGTAGTCGGTGCTCGGCTGCGGCCGGGCCAGCACGACGGCCGCGGTGCCCGCGACCAGCGCGCACCCGAGGTCGATCACGCGGCGCGAGGCCAGCAGCGCCACCGACAGCGGGCCGAGGAACTCGAGGGTCACCGCCAGGCCCAGCCCGATCCGGTCGATGGCCAGGTAGAGCGACAGGTTCATGGTCGCGAAGATCAGTGCCAGGGCCAGGACCAGGCGCCACTGCCGCCGCGTGAACGAGCGGAACCTCGGCCGCACGGTGGTGAGCAGGACAGCGGCGGCCACCCACTGCCGGATCGCGACCACCCCGGCCGGCCCCAGGACCGGGAAGGCCAGCGCGGCCGTGGCCGCGCCGAGCTGAACGGACGCGGCGCTGCCGGTCATCAAGGCGATGCCGGTGAGCCGGTCAGCCTGCCCGGCGGCCGGGCCGCCCGTCACGGCGGGCTGGCTCCGGATGCCGGTCGAGGTGGCCATGGCAGGAGCATGGCGCGGATCGATGCATACGTAAAATGCATACATCGAGTAAACTATACGTTTAAGTTATGGATCTTGAGCTGCGGCACCTGCGCTGCCTGGTCGCGATCGTGGACGCCGGGACCTTCACCGACGCTGCCATCGAGCTCGGCATCTCGCAGGCCGCCGTGTCGCGGAACCTGATGGCCCTGGAGCAGGTTCTCGGCATCCGGCTGCTGCACCGCACCAGCCGGGCCATTACCCCGACCACGGCCGGCGTGCACGTCCTGGCCCAGGCCAGGCTGGTCCTGGCCGCCGCGGACAACCTGGTCGCCGAGGCGACGTCGGGCCACACCAGCCTCCGCATCGGTCATCCGTGGTCGGCCATGGGCCGGCAAACCCGCGAGTTCCAGCGCCGCTGGGCGGCCCGGTATCCCGAGGTCGAGTTGCAGCTGATCCGCACCAACTCGGTAACCGGGGGGCTGGCCGAGGGCCTGTGCGACATCGCCGTGCTGCGTACCGCCATCGACAGCAAGCGTTTCGCCAGCGCCATCGTCGGCCACGAGCGGCGCTACGTGGCCCTGGCCGCCGACGATCCCTGGGCCCGCCGGCGTTCCATCCGGCTCGGCGAGATACCGCAGCGCATTGTGCTGATCGACCGGCGCACCGGCACCACCACCCCGGATCTGTGGCCGGAGGCCGCGCGGCCGGAGTTTCTGCCGACCCGCGACATTGATGACTGGCTCGCGATCATCGCGGCCGGCGGCGGCGTCGGGATCACCCCCGAGGGCACCACCGCTCAGTACCGGCGGGACGGCGTGGTCTTCCGGCCGCTGCGAGACGCTCCGCCGATCACCGTGCAGATGATCTGGCGGCGGCACGACCCGCATCCCTCCACGCACGCCGCGGTTGCCCTGCTGACCGAGTTGTACCGCCGCTCATCCTGAACGGCCTGCAGGCACAGGCCCGGGCGGTCTGGTGCCCTAGCGAGGATCGGGCCGGTCCACGTTGAAGTGCCTGGTCGCTTGCGGGTGAACCAGGCCGGTTCCGACGTTCCGGATCGAGAGCGCCAGGTACACCACGTCGTCGGTGACCTCGAAGGCGCGCGAGCGACGCGACCGTCGACCAGTCGATCACCCCCGCAGCTTAGATCAGCGATTGCGCCTCGCCCGTGCATGTTGTCTTCTCTACGGGGCGGAGACCGTCGACAATGACCGCCACGATCGTGTGCGCCCGCGCGTCCCATTCCGGTTCGGGTATGCGCGACAACGCGCCCAAGAGGAGAATGACGTCGGCGGCGTCAACCTCTTCGCGCACTTGGCCGGCGGCTTTCCCCCGGTTGAGCAGTGCCCCGAGCGCTTCATCGAGCCGGTGGTGCTGGCCGGAGTACAGGTCGCGCCACGCCGATGCCTCGATTGCCGCCATGACGCCGCGCTTGACCCGCGCGTACCCGATCAGCCGCTGCATCCAGCAGGCCAGCGCGCGAAGCGGAGGTTGCTCGGCCAGCAGCGGCGCTACGGCATCGACAAGCTGGGTCAGCTCGTGCCGGTACACCTCCGCCAGCAGGTGCTCACGGGTCGGGAAGTGCCGGTAGATGGTGCCCTGGGCCACCCCCGCCGACTTGGCGACCCGGTGCAGCCTCAGGTCAGCGGACCCGCCGTTGGACTTGCTCAGCTCGGCCCGCGCGGCCTCGAGAATGCGGTCACGGTTAGCGACCGCGTCTGACCGGAGTTCACGACTCGCCACCTATCCCCTCCCGAACAGCAAAGCTGACAACTGTCCGGTACTGTGGGGCCGGTAACCGGACAGTTGTCATGTTAGAGCAGGAGACGCCTCGATGGGCGGGCTGGACAGCAAGGTCGTCGCCATCACCGGAGCCAGCAGCGGGATCGGCGCGGCAACCGCCCTGGAGCTGGCGGCGCGTGGTGCGGCCGTCGTCCTGGGCGCCCGGCGCACCGGCCGGCTCGACTCGGTCGCAGGGCGGATCCGGGCCGAGGGCGGCCGCGCGGAGATGCTGGAAGTCGACGTCACCAGGCGCGCCGACCTTGAGCAACTGGTGGCCCTGGCCGTAAACCGGTTCGGACGCCTAAATGTCCTGGTCAGCAACGCCGGAGTCGCCCGGACCGCCCCCGTGGCAGACCTCGACACCAGCGACTGGGACCTGATGATCGACGTCAACCTGCGCGGTGTCCTGCACGGCATCGCCGCCGCGCTGCCGGTGTTCCGCAGCCAGGGCCACGGGCACTTTGTCACCACCGTGTCCACGTCGGGCCTGAAGATCGTCCCGACGCAGGCCGTCTATGCGGGCACCAAGAACGCCGTGCGCACGCTGCTGGAAGCCCTGCGCCAGGAGTCCACCGACGGCGTCCTGCGCACGACCTCGATCTCGCCGGGATTCGTGCGCACCGAACTCGCCGACTACATCGAAGACCCCGGCCAGCGCGAGCAGGCCCGGCAAGCCTTTGCGGCCCTCGGCATCAGCCCCGACGCCGTGGCACGCGCCATCGCGTTCGCCATCGAGCAGCCCGACGACGTCGAAATCGGCGACATGACCATCCGGCCCGCCAGGCAAGGCTGAGCGGGACCGTTTCCCGCGGACGTCACGTGACCTGGATCTGGTGGCTGGGGTGGCCAGATTTGAACCGGCCGCTGCCCTGACCCGTGTACGGGATTGCCGGTCTTTGATCCGGCTGCCGCAGACATGAGAACGGGGGGATGGTCGGTGAAAGCACGCCTATTAGCCCTGGGCACTGCCGCTTGCCTGGTCGCCGCCGTCTGGGCGGGACCGGTGGCCGCGGCGACGGCCAGCACCTGGCAGGTGCTGCCCACGGTGAACCAGGAAGCCAGCCAGGTGACGGACAGCCAGTTCCTCAGCCTCTCGCTGGCCAGCCCGGCCGACGGCTGGGCGGTCGGGGCCTTCGACGACGAGAACGCGAGCACTGGAACGGCACGAACTGGACCGTGGCCGCCGCCGTCAGCCTGCCTGCCGGGGCCTCGGGGGTGCTGAACGCGATCGGCGGGTCCGGGCCGGACGACCTGTGGGCGGTCGGCTACACGCTGAGCGCGGACCAGAGCCAGGAGAGCCTGCTGATTGAGCACTTCAACGGCACGCAGTGGAAGATCGTGCCGTTCCCCGCCCAGGAATCCGCGTGTGACTCCGGGCTGTCCGACTGCTTCCTGGACGCCACCGCGGTCGCGGCCTCGGCCCCGGACGACGCGTGGCTGGCCGGGAACGTCGCGCAACCCAACGACACCCAGCATGTGCTGGCCCACTGGAACGGCACCAGCTGGAAACTGGCCACGGCGCCGTGCCTGGAGGGCACGGCCGTGGCCGCGTGTAACCCGGAGGGAACCGACCTCAACGAGCTCACTGGGCTGACCGTGCTCAGCCCGGCCGACGCCTGGGCCTCGGGCAGCGAAGGCAACGTCAACGACCAAAACTTCCACATCCCGTACGTGCTGCATTGGAACGGCTCCACCTGGTCCCTGACCAAGACGCCCAACCTTGGCGGGGAAGGCAGCCTGCTGAACGCCATCAGCGCGGTCAGCGCCAGCGACATCTGGGCCGTCGGCCAGACCCAGCAGCTCAACGGGGCGATCCAGACCCTCACCGAACAGTTCAACGGAACCGCCTGGGCGGTTGTCGCGAGCCCCAGCCCGGGCAGCAGCCCGACCGACGACTCCCTGGACGGGGTGGCCAGCGCGGGCAGCGGCCAGGTGTTCGCGGCCGGAGCCCGCGAGGTGGCCGGCCAGTGCTGCCTGCGAACCCTGGCCCTGCGCAACCCATCGGGCTGACCAACGGCCGGGCCGGGTCAAGGGCGCGCGGGCTGCGGTGATGCGGCCGGCCGCCGGGTGACCAGGCGGGTAGCCAGCAGGTAGTACAGCGGCACGGTTATGACCAGGCCCACGATCCACGACAGGTCGGTCCCGTTCATGGCCTTGGCCGCCGGGCCGGTCCACAGGGTGGTCGACATGAACGGGACCTCGACCAGGATGCCGATGAGGTAGGCGCTGACCCCGATCCAGCCGATCCGCCCGTACGGCCCGCCGCTCGGATCGAAGAACGCTTCGACGTCGTACTGGCCGTGGCGGATCAGGTAGTAGTCGACCAGGTTGATCGCGGTCCATGGGATCAGGACGTAGAGCAGCAGCAGGATGAAGTTCGTGTAGTTGGTGAGGAAGTTCGACTGCAGGCCGATCGCCAGCACCAGGGACAGCGCGACGATGGCGACCGACAGGATCGCGCGCACCCGCGCGCCGGGTATCCAGCGGCGGGCGAAGGTCTGCCCGGTCGTGATCGAGCAGAGCACCCCGCCGTACAGGTTGATCGAGTTCGTGTCCATGATCCCGAGCGCGAAGATGATCATGACGAGCCAGCCGACGCCCCCGCTGAGGATGCGGAGCTCGGCGATCTGGTTGGGGTTGGTGGACGCCACGCCCACCACCACGCCGAGCAGCATGGGCAGGACGCTGCCCAGGACGGTTCCCCAGTACGACATCCAGAAGGTGGACCCGGCCTCGTTGTTGGGGGCCATGTAACGCGAGTAGTCCGAGACGTAGGGCGCGTAAGCGATCTGCCACAGCACGCCGAGCGACACCGACGACAGGAAACCGCCGCCGGTGAAGTGGCCGGTCGAGAGGAAGCTGGCCGGCAGGCCGTGCACCCCGGCCATGAAGATCAGGCTGAGGATCATGACGCCGCCGAACAGGACGACGGCCCACCGGTTCACGGTGTGGATCATGTCGTAGCCGAAAATCGTGATCACCAGGCTGACCAGGGCGCAGATGACGATGCCCCAGTCGACGCTGACGCCGCTGGCCAGCTGGTTGATGGACTGGCCCCCGAGCACCAGGTTGGAAGCGAAGAAACCGACATACATGACCACCGCGACCAGGACGACCACCAGCGCCCCGAGGTAGCCGAACTGCGCGCGGCTCTGGATCATCTGGGGGACGCCCAGCCGTGGTCCCTGGGCCGAGTGCAGCGCCATGAACAGCGCGCCGACGACGTTGCCCCCCACGATCGCGACCAGGCTCCACCAGAAGCTCAGGCCGAAGACCGCTGGGGCCAGAGCGCCGGTGACAAAGGTCAGCGGCATGATGTTCGAGCTGAACCAGATCGTGAACAGGTCGCGCGGTTTCCCGTGGCGTTCATCCAGCGGGATGATGTCGATGGTGCGGCGCTCCAGCGCCGCGGGCTCGGTCTGGCTCATGAGTCTTCCTCCGTCATTCGGGGCGGCGGCGGTGAGCAGAGCACCGGCGTTCGGGCCGCGGCCGGCCAGAGCATTCCGGCCGAGGCGGCCGAGGCGGCCAGTTCGTCGTCGACCGCGAGGTCGACGACCAGCAATTCGGGCGCCGTGACCAGCTCGCGGTGCCGCGGCGCGGCGGCGACGGTCCGGCCGTCGGGAGCGATGACGCGGCTGCCGCCGAGCATGCGGTCGGCCGGCGCGCCGCCGTGCTGATTGGCCGAGATCCACCACTGGCCGTTGCACAGCGCCTGGGCCGGGTAGATGGTGTCCCACCAGCGGTCCGCGGCGGCCTCGTAGGCCGAGGGGTGCAGCACCAGATCGGCGCCTGCCGCGCGCAGCGCCCGCGCGGTCTCGGGGAAGTCGCCGTCAAAGCAGACGCACAGGCCAACGCGGCCGATCCCGGCGACGTCGCCGGCGGTGACCGTGTTCCCGGGCTGGAAGACCCCGGGCTCGGTCCCGTACAGATGCACCTTGCGGTGGCGGAGCAGCAGGCTGCCCGCTGGCCCGTAGACGACGGCGGTGTTGAAGAGCTGCCCGCCGTCCAGCTCGGGTACGGTGCCGGCGCACAGGACCACGCCGGTGGCCGCGGCCAGTTCGGCCAGGCGCCGCTGGACCGGTCCGTCGATCGGCTCGGCGGCGGCCCGGGCGTCAGCGGCGAGCGAGGCGGTGCGGTAGCCGCACAGCCACAGTTCGGGGAGCAGCGCGAGCCGGCAGCCGCGCCGGGCCAGTTCCCGGACCGCCGCCTGGGCCGTGCGCAGGTTGGCAGCCGGATCGCGACCGGGCGTCCACTGGGCGATGCCAACCCGCACGTTCTCGCTCATCGGGCCAGGAACCCCCCGTCGACCGGCAGGGCCACGCCGGTGATGAACGACGCCTCGTCGCTGCACAGGAAGGCCACGGCGCTGGCCACCTCCCCGGGGCAGCCGAGCCGGCCGAGCGGGATCTCCGCGGCCAGCTTCGCCTTCGCCGCGGCCGGGTCTTCCTCGCGCGCGACCAGGGCGTCGATCATCGGCGTGTCGCAGTCGGACGGGCAGACGCAGTTGATGCGCACGCCATGGACCGCGTGATCCAGCGACATCTGCCGGGTGAGGTTCACGATGGCCGCCTTGCTCGCGGCGTATGCGCACTCGCCGGGCAGGCCCCGGAACCCGAACACCGATGACAGGTTGACCACCGCCCCGCCCCCTGCGGCGACCATGTGCGGCAGGACGTGCCGGGCGGTGAGAAACGTGCCGCGCAGGTTCACGGCCATCACCGCGTCCCACTGCTCCGGTGGGCAGTCGGTCACGCCGCCCTCGGCCGGCGCTATCCCGGCCGAGTTGACCAGCAGGTCCGGACCGCCGAGCTCGCACGCGCAGTGCCCGGCCATCCGGGCGACATCACACTCACTGGTAACGTCGCAGCGCAGCGCGACCGCGCTCCCGCCGCCCGCGGTGATCGCGCCGGCCACCGCCTCGGCGGCATCCAAGCACCGGTCGGCCACGGCCACGACCGCGCCCTCGGCGGCCAGCCGGGCGGCGCAGGCGGCACCGATGCCGGATCCGCCTCCGGTGATGACCGCGGTCCTGGCCGCGAGGCCGCGCATAAACCGGCCCTCCCGGACGGGCGCAGCGCGCGCCTGACGTAGGGCGCGGCCTGCGGCTGCCAGATCGGCCAGAGCCCGGCCAGCTGCCCGACCGGATCGTCGTGCCAGTCCACACGCAGGTCGGTGACCGGCCAGGGCTGCGCCTGCGCGATCACCATCCCGGCCGAGCGCACGGGGGAGACCTCGCCGCCCGCGGCCAGGCCGGCCGCAAGAGCGGCGACCAGGCGGGTGCCGAGGTCTTCGCCGGCCCGGTCGTGGAAGGCGGCCAGCATGGCCGCGGGCACGCCGCGGTCGGCCAGCAGGTTGCCCGCGGCGGCGGCTCCCGCGGCGTGGATGTCCGCCGCCTCGCCCAGCGCCAGCTCGCCGGAGTAGCTGGCCGCGCCGCCGGCCGCGTCGACGACCGCCAGCTGCCGGTACGCGATGTCGGTTGTGCGGCCGGTGAGAGCGGCGAGCGCGTCGCCGGCCGGCGCGCCGCCGGCCATCGCGTCCAGCAGCACGCCGCGCAGCCGCGGGTCGGTCGTGCTCTGGCTGCACACCGCCCCGGCGCCGGCCCGGACCGCCGGGCACCGGGCCGCAACCGCCATGCTCGCCGAGGCGATCACGGCGCCCACCGCGCCCGTGCGCTCGCACCAGCCCACCAGTGAGAACGTCATGGCCGGACCGCCACGACGGTGACCTCGACCAGCCACTCCGGCCGGGCCAGCGCGGACACGACCAGACCGGTGAACACCGGATAGACGCCCGCCAGGCGCCGGCCGAGCACGCGGTACACCGGTTCGCGGTGCCGGATGTCGGTCAGGTAGACGGTGCAGCTCACCACGTGCTCGACGGAAGCGCCGGCCTCCGCCAGCAGCGTCTCGACGTTCGTCATCACCTGCTCGGCCTGCCCGGCCGGGCTCCCGATGTGCACGTTCTCACCGGTGTCCAGATCCTGCGCCACCTGGCCGCGCAGATAGATGGTGTTGCCGGCGACCACCGCCTGGCACAGGTCGTTGTCGAGCCGCTGCTCCGGATAGCTGTCGGCGGTGTTGAACGGCCGGATCCGCCGGTGACCACCGACGGTTATATACCCCCCCGTCACTTCCCTGCCCCCTTCACTTTCGTACCGCGTTCGCCACGTCGGAGTACCGGGCCACCACGTCGAGTGGGCCGGTGAAGTCGTAGTTGTTGTAGACGGCCAGCAGGTGCGAGAACGGCGGTGACTGCGCGAAGAGCTGGAAAGTCAGCCGGTGCCCGGCGTAGTCGGAGTTGAGCAGGTCGCGAGCCAGCGCGAAGAGCTTGCGCCGTTCTTCGGCCGGGATCTCCCCGATTGTGAAGTACTTGCGCAGCCACTCGCCGGCCTCGGGGCTGTCGAACATGGCCTTGCTGGGCATCAGGCTGACCTGGCAGCCGCACAGGTCCCGGACCAGGTGCATGACCGACGGCAGCTGGGTGGACGCGAACACCCGGGCGGCGTACATCATCGGCTGGTTGGGCATGAGCAGCCCGCCCGGGCTGGGCTGGGCGAGCTCGATCGCCGCGGTCAGGTGCGCGTTGATGCCCTCGCGGTAGCACGCGATCTGGGCGATCTTCTCCCGCACGCCCTGATGCATCGTGACCCCGGTCGACTTCACGCTGGCGTAGGCCACGCCGAGCAGGAAGTCGGCGAACCGGCCGTAGCGCTGGACGTACGGGAAGATGCTGTACCGGTGCAGGGTGGCGCGGATGAACGCGGCCGCCTTGGTGTGCCGGTAGAAGAAGACGTTCTCCCACGGGATCTCGACGTCGTCGAAGACGATCATCGTGTCGATCTCGTCGTACTGGCTGGTCAGCGGGTAGTCCTCGGGGCTGCGGCCGGCGGCGAAGGCCGACCGGCAGATGTGCTTGATGCCCGGAGCGCCCATGTCGGCCAGGAAGCCGACCGCGTAATCGCTGAGCACCTCGTTGTTCCAGTCGCCGATGGTCGGCTTGACGAACGCCTGGTTGGCGTAGGCCGCCGCGGTCTCGAACTTGGCCCCGCGCACCACGATGCCGTTGCCGGTCTCACCGGCCACGTGCAGCAGCACGTCCGGGTCCTGGTCTTGCGGCCGGACCGAACGGTCGCCCTTCGGGTCGGTGTTGGCCGAGACGTGGAACGGGTCGAGCAGCTGCGCGCGGCGGACGTGATTGGCGATGTTGGCGGAGAACGCCGGGTTGATCTCGTTCAGGACGTCCTGCCCGTCGAATAGCGACCACATCTCGCCGACCGTCTCGTCACCCACCCGGGTGACCACGCCGCCGGCGTCGTCGAGGATGGCGTCGACCGAGGCCCGCTTGGCGCGCCAGTCGTCGCGGGTGCGCGGCGGGCGCGAGGTGGTGGCGCAGCGCTCGGCCGACTGTTTGTCGGCGTAGGTCAGCAGGCCGGCGGTGGCGTCCTCGTGGCCCAGGTCATAGATCCGCGCGCGCCGGTTGACCATGGGCTTGAAGGCCGGGTGGGTCGGCACGTCGGTGACCCGCTCACCGTCAATCCACACCTCCCGCCCGTCGCGCAGCGACTCGATGTACTCCTTGCCGGTTCGCAGCACTTTCGTTCCTCAGCTTCCGGTGTAACCGATCAGTTCCCCGCGGCCTGAGGGGTCCAGGACCTCGTGGAGGACGGCGCGCAGTTGCCTGGCGCCGGTGACGATGGAGTCGGCGCGGATGCGCTCGGTCGGGGCGTGCATGTTCTCGCCCCGGCAGCAGCCGAGGGCGACCGCTGGTATGCCGGCCGCGAGCGCAGCGTTCGCGTCGGTCGAGCCGTCCGCGGTGGTGGCGGGCAGGCCGACGCTGCGGCGGGCGCGCTGGATCGCGGCGACCAGGGGGTGGGTGGCCGGCACCGAGCCGGCTGGCCGGCTGTCGAGGCGCTCGACCGACAGCCGCAGGCCCGCGGCGACCTCGAGGCCGGCCAGCCGGGCCACCTGACGGTCGAGTTCGGCCTGGTCGGTCGAGCGCCACTCGACGGCCGCGCTGGCCCGGGCGGCGATCGCGTTGACGCCGGTTCCGCCGTCGACCAGGCCGACGTTGACCGGCCGGCGGGCCGGAGCTGACGCGATCATCTCGTGCAGCAGCCGGACCAGTTCGTGCGAGGCGCTGGGCCGGCCGCGGTCCCACCACGAGTGCCCGCCCGGACCGGTCACCGTGACCTGCACGCGCAGCGACCCAACCGCGTCGGTGAAGATGCGGTCGGCGCCGTGACCCTCCAGGGCCAGCACCGCCTCGGGGGCCAGCTCCCGGCAGGCGTGGCGCGCGCCGCGCAGCCCGCCGAGCCCCTCCTCACCGACGGTGAAGACGATGGCCACCGGCAGGGGTCCCGCCAGCGCGGCCCGGGCCGGACTCTGCCCGGCCAGGCCGTGCTCGGCGACGGCCACGGCGGTGGCGACCGCGATGGCGTTGTCACCGATCCCCGGGCCGGTCAGCCAGCCGTCCCGCTCGGCCACGCCCCGCACCGTGGCCTCGCCGAACACATCATCGACGTGAACGAGCACGGCCAGGCGGTATGGCGGCGGGCCGAAGGTCCAGACCAGGTTGCCGGCGGCATCGACGTGCCGGCTGCCGGGTGCCTCGTGCAGCCGCCGCAGCAGCCAGTCGATGCGTACCCGCTCGCGGCCGGTGCCGCCATCCAGTTCGGCCAGCACCACGGCGTCCGCGGCGATCGCCGCCGGATCGAAAACCGTATCCATCATGCCACCCTAGCCAGCCGGAACTTCAGTCGTACCACGCAGACCCGCGCGATACGACGTACTACTTTGTTAGACCATTGATATAGTTCGTTGGCATGGAGAGTCAAGGGCCGGAACAGGCTTTCGCCGACGTGGGGGAGGTCATCGCGGCCAACCTGCGCCGGCTCCGGACGGCCCGCCGGATGTCGCTGGCCACCCTCGCGACCCGCGCGGACGTGGCCAAAGCCACGCTGGCCAACCTGGAGCAGGGCCGGGGAAACCCGACGATCGAGACCCTGTGGTCGCTGGCCCTGGGACTCGGCGTAGCGTTCAGTGATCTTCTCGAAGACCGGAGCGAAACCACCACCGTGGTGGTGCGGGCCCAGCAGGGCGCGCGGGTGCTCGGGTCGGCCCAGGGCGGGAAACTAGACCTGCGGCTGCTGGACCGGGTCGAGCGCGGCGGCCTGGTCGAGGTATTCGCCATGTTCCTGCCGGCCGGGGCCGAGCACCTGGGCAGCCCGCACGGCAGCGGCGTCGTCGAACGGGTGTTCGTGCACGAAGGGACGATCACGGTCGGCCCGGCCAGCGATCAGCTCACGCTTGGCCCCGGCGACTACGCCCGGTACAGCGGCGACGGCCCGCACGTCTACCGCACGACGGACGCGGACTGCCACGGCATGCTGCTGGTCGGATACCCGCCGGCCTAGGGAGTGCCGTTGACCGAGTTCGATTACCTCGTGGTCGGCGGCGGCACGGCCGGCTGCATCGTCGCCGCGCGGCTGGCCGAGGACCCCTCGGTCTCGGTCGGCCTGGTGGAGTGGGGTCCCAGCGACGAGCATGAGCCGCGGGCCCGCTCGCTGCGCCGGTGGGCGGAGATGCTGGAAGGCGAGTACGACCTCGACTACCGCTCGGTACCCCAGGAGCGCGGCAACTCCGGCATCCGGCAGGCGCGGCTGCGGATCCTCGGCGGCTGCTCCACCGGGAACACGATGATCTCCTGGCGGCCCAGGCGGGCCGACCTTCAGGAGTGGGTCGACCTCGGGGCGCGCGGGTGGGACGCGGCGACGGTGCACCCCTATTACGGGCGGCTGCGGACTCCGATCACGCCGGTGCCGCCGCAGGACCAGAACCCGTTCGTCGCCGGCGTGATCAGCTCAGCGAGCTCAGCGCTGGGCCTGCCGGTGCGGTCGGCCTGGAACGACGAGGACGTCATCGACGGCACCGGGTTCTTCGAGGTCGGCTACCGCCCGGAGACCAACACGCGGTCGTCGTCGTCCATCTGCTACCTGCACCCGGCCCAGCGCGGCCGGGCCAACCTGAGCGTGCTGCTGCGGACCCGGGCCCTGCGGCTGATCCTGGACCGCGGCAACCGGGCGGCCGGCGCCCTGGTCCGGGCCGGCGACGGCACGACCTCGGAGGTCCTGGCCCGCCGGGAGGTGGTGGTCTGCGCCGGTGCCATCGACTCGCCCCGGCTGCTGCAGCTGTCGGGCATCGGGCCGGCCGCGGTCCTCCGGGCCGCGGGCGTCGACGTCCGCGTTGACCTGCCCGGGGTCGGCGAGAACCTGATGGATCACGCCGAGGGCATCGTCGTCTGGGAGGTCGCCGGGCCGCCGTCGCGGGTGTGCGCCAGCGGCTGGGATGCCGGGGCACTGCTCCGCCTCACGCCCGAGGCGGCGCGGCCGGACATCACCATGCACTTCCCGGTCGAAGCCTGGGTTGACCAGGTCGTCGCTCACGGCGTCCAGATGCCGCCGTATTACGTGGCGATCGCGCCGAACGTGGCCAAGCCGCGCAGCCGCGGCCGTGTCTGGATCACCAGCGCCGATCCGGACGCGCGGCCGGCCATCGACTACCGCTACTTCACCGACCCCGGCGACGCCGACGAAGCGGTCCTGGTCGCCGCCGTGCGCGCGGCCCGGCGGATCGGCGACTCGGAGCCGCTGGCGGCCAGGCTGCGCCGCGAGGTATTCCCTGGCCCGCAGGCGGTCTCGGACGCCGACATCTCGGCCCTGGCCCGCGCGACCCATCAGACCGTCTACCACGTCAGCGGAACCTGCCGGATGGGCGCCCCGGACGACGGGCTCGCTGTGCTTGATCCCGAACTGCGGGTGCGCGGCGTGCCCGGGCTGCGGGTGGCCGACGCGTCGGTCTTCCCCACCATCCCGTCGGTCAACCCGGTCGTCACGGTCATGATCACAGCAGAACGCGCCGCTTCGCTGATCCGCCAGGCAAGCTAGCGGCCGATCTACCGCATTTGTGGTGTCGGCCCGGCCAGTGAGCAGTCCTGGCAGCGCTACGGGGTATCGCTGATCGTCTTCTCCGAGGGCAGGAACCGCACACCGCAGCCAGGCTCGGTGATGAAGTAGCGCGGATGGGCGGGGTCAGGCTCGAGTTTGCGGCGGATCGTCACCAAGAAGACGCGTATGTAGTTGTTCGTGATGTCCTGTATGCCCCAGATCTCCGAGAGCATCTGGCTGTGGCTAATCAGGCGGCCGGGGTTGCGGGCCAGCAACTGGACAATCCGCCACTCGGTGCGGGTCAGCGGGACCGGGACGCCGTCGCGCAGCACCCGCTGGGCCGGCAGGTCAATGGTGAAGTGCTCGGTCTCGACCAGCGGCTCGTCACTGCCGAGGCGCGCGTCGCGCAGGGCCGCGCGCAACCTGGCCATCAGCTCTTCCATGCCGAACGGCTTGGTCATGTAGTCATTGGCGCCCGCATCGAGCGCGGCCACCTTCTGGATCTCCGCGGTGCGCGCGGTTAGCACGATGATCGGCACGCTGGTCCAGCAGCGGACCCCAGCGAGCACCTCCATGCCGTCGATGTCGGGCAGGCCCAGGTCGAGGATGATGGCATCGGCCCGGCAGCGTGCGGCCTGGGCCAGTGCCGCCCGGCCGGTCGTCGCGAACGCGACGCCGTAGCCGCGCCGGCGCAGGTTCGCACCCAGGATGCGCAACAGGGAGGTTTCGTCATCGACGACCAGGATCCGGCTGCCAGGCGGGCCGACGTTCCCGTCGTCGACCTGCGGACTCGGCGCTCCACGCGTCGGCCGCCGGACCTCCCCGGCGATACTCATCACGCCCCCGACTCCTGCTGGATAGCTTCCTTTCCGAGTCAACCCCGTTGCGGCGTGGCCCGTTACCGGCGACAACGGATCGCTAACGCGCGCATACGGATTTCACACGGCTCGCACACCTGCTGCCAGGCCAGGGCGGCCTGGAAGGCCATGCGCCCGGCGCGCGTGACCGCCGGGCAGCGCTGTTAGAAGCGTGCTAAGGAATCAAGATGCTGCTCGCCCCGGAGTTAGATTCCCATTGTGTCCCTGATGATCCGGTAAACGTGGCGGTGCGTTCTTCGATGCAGGCAATCCCAGAAGGGGCGACGCGACGTCTGCTCAGGTGGTAACCAGCATGGCCGCGGATTTCTGGCCGTGTACCGCACTCCGTGAGCCCGACGGCGAGATTTCGGTCGGAGGGCTGCGGCTAACCGAGCTGGCTGCGTCCTACGGCACGCCGGCCTACATCGTCGACGAGGCCGACGTCCGGTACCGGTGCCGAACCTACATCGCGGCGTTTCCCGGCGGGGAAGTCGCATACGCGGGCAAAGCCTTCCTGTGCCGGGCGATGGCCCAGTGGATCGCGCAGGAAGGCCTGTCGCTGGATGTCTGCTCGGCAGGCGAGGCCGCGGTGGCCCGTTCGGTGAACTTCCCGGCCGAGCGGGTCATCCTGCACGGCAACGCGAAGAGCCCGGAGGACCTTGAGGCCGCCTTCCGCTACGGCGTGGGACGCATCGTGGTCGACAGCGTCTCGGAGATCACCCGCCTCGCGGCCATGGCCCCGCGGCGCCAGCGGGTCTTGATCCGGGACACGCCCGATGTGCACGCCTGCGTGCACCCGGCCGTGGCGACGGGCGTGGAGGACCAGAAGTTTGGTTTCTCGCTGAGTTCTGGCGCCGCGGCCGACGCGGTCCAGCGGGTTCTCGCTCATCCCGAACTCGAACTCGTCGGCCTGCACTGCCACCTCGGCTCCCAGCTCACCGAGCTGACGCCCTACGAGACCGCCGCGCGCAAGCTGATCGGGCTCATGGCGGCGGTCCGAGATCGCTATGGGGTGGTGCTGACCGAGCTCAACCTGGGCGGCGGGCATGCCGTTCCCTGCGTCGAGGGCGACGAGGGCTTCGACCTGGCCGGCTTCGCGGCCCGCATCCGGCGCGTCATCGCCAGCGAGTGCGCGGGCCTGCGGCTGCCGGTGCCCCGCCTGGTTGTCGAGCCGGGCCGGGCGATCGTGAACCGGGCGATGGTCACGCTGCACCGCATCCTGGCCATCAAGCACGTCATCGGGGTCCGGACGTTCGTCGCCGTGGACGGCGGCATGTGTGACAATCCCAGGCCGGCGCTGTACGGCGCCCGGTACTCGGTGCACGCGGTGCGACCGTCCCGCGCCCCGATGGAAACCGTGACCGTGGTCGGGCGGCACTGCGAGGCCGGGGATGTGCTGGCGGTGAATGTGCCGCTGCCGGCCGATGTCCGGCCCGGCGATCTCGTGGCCGTGCCCGGCACCGGTGCCTACAACCACTCAATGGCCTCGAACTACAACATGGTCGGGCGGCCGCCGGTGATCGCCGTCCGGCACGGCGCCGCGCGCCTGCTGGTCAGGCGAGAGACGACCAGCGACCTGCTGGTCCGGGATATCGGACTGTTAGGAGCGTCATCGTGAAGCACACACTCATCGTCCCGGTGCGAAAAAGTAAGGCTGGGTCGCTTGCGCTGCAGACCGGGCGGCTGAGCTCGGGCGAGCGGGTCGGCCTGGCCTTTACCTCGGAAGCCTCCCTGCTGCTGACCCTGGGGCCGTCGCAGGCGTGGATCCGCCTTGGCGGCCAGGCGCTCAGGGACATGCTGGCCCCGCTCGGAGTCGAGCACGTGAGGGTCGACCCCCAGCCGATCGGCCAGCTCGCCGTGGGCAGTGCTCCTCAGGAGCCGGCGCCGTTCGGCCCGGCCCGGCCAAGCAGCCAGCCGTGCCAGGCAGGGTCCGCCTGCCCTGGTTCTCGGGCCTTCCGGGCCGCCCTCGTCTTCGGGTGGACCGCTAGCACCGGGCAGCTGGCCTTGCGCATGACCTGATCGGCCACGCTGCCCAGCACAAAACGGCTGATAGCCGGCCGGTGACGGCGGGTCAGCACGATCACGTCAGCGCGCCACGCGGACGCCTGCCGCGCGATGGCCGCGCCGACCTCTCCCTGCGGCGCATCCACCACGCCCGTGGTCGCCTGGGCGCCGCCGCCCCAGACGATCAGCATGGCGTCATCAAGCACGGCCGCGGCCGCGGCCACGGTCTCGGTGTAGAACCGGCCCGGGCACCGGGGCATGGGCGGGTCGTACACCCGCACGTGGACCAGGCGCAGCACGCCGTTGATGGTGCTGTCGCACACGCGCACCGCGGCCGCCAGCGCCTCGGCCGACTCAGCCGGTGAGCGCACCGGAACCAAGATCCGACGGAACGAGGGCCCACGGCCGAAATCGGGCCGGTCGGTGCCGGGCACCGCCACCCCGAGGCCGTACGACGCGGACATCAGAAGAACCTCCCGGTACCGTCGGCGGAAGCGGCCATGGCGAACCGCCATAGGACCGTGTCTCAGTTCCGTTTATAGACAGGGCGCCGCGCGGCTAGGCGATTCTTAGCGCTACGTATGCGCGGTTTGCCCGGCCTGTCACCTGCGCGCCTACCGCCCGGGCCGGTCTGGCCCGGAATCCACCCGGTGGTATCCGGAAGCGTCAAGCCCGTCCCGTTCCAGCGGGAAAGGTTCGCGGCCGGCGCCGATCACCGTCACGGTGCCGCGCGCCTCGTAGAGCAGGTACCCGACCTGGCCGAGATCGGCGACGCCTTTCTCGCGCAGCAGCGCGTACACGTCCGCGGCCGTTAGCCCGGCCCGGGCCAGTTCCCGTCCCTGGAGCTCGCCCCGGGCGACCAGGACACGAGGCGGATGGTCGATCAGGCGCACGGTCCGGCTGTGCCGGCGGAGGATCGCGACGGCGCGATGCGCGGCCAGCAAGGTGACCAGCGCGATCGCCGAGTCAGCGAACGACGTGTCCGGTGCGGTCGCGCCCCGGCCGACGATCGCGCCGACCGCGACGGCGACC
>Ga0335075_10006662_pt1 | contig 17815 bp, 9 predicted proteins | sample Lox_Sample_24_FD_206723 | JGI IMG/M metagenome (GOLD analysis project Ga0335075, IMG submission 206723) | Soil microbial communities from Loxahatchee National Wildlife Refuge, Florida, United States - Lox_Sample_2.4 | ecosystem: Environmental > Terrestrial > Soil > Wetlands | place: USA: Florida...
CGCCGACGGGAAGCACTCCTCTCAACTCGGCCGACCATCGCGAGCAGGGGTGCGGAAAATGGGGTTAACGCGAGAGACGGACCGGTCCCGCAGGATACCACGACCGTCTGTGTGTGAAGCCACGGGTTGCTGCCGTCACCCTGCACCGAGGAGAACTCCCGCTGGACGGCCGCGACATCCACCCAACACGCGAGACCGGCTCGGCCCACATTCAGGTCTTTTATCAGCTTGCGAAGGGCATCGAATTCCGCCTGCGTGACTGGGCGGTCCAGCTTCTGATTGGGGTTGTCCCGGGACTGGACTGCGGCGTCCGTTGCGGTATCGAGTCCTCGGTCCCCCCACACCGATTGATACCTCTTGAGCGCCTCCCGGAGATGCTGCATCTGCGCCGTCCACTGGAGTCGATCGAAGAACAACGCTAGCTTGATCTGGCCGTCGGTCAAAGTTGTCCCGCCTCCCGGGGCGCGCAGGATAGCTTCGAATTTCGCGGTGCGTTCCTTGGCCTTCTTTTCGATGGTGGCATTGTCCGCCTCGATCAAGGCGCGGACCGCCGAACGGAGCGGTTTCGTAATCACCGGACGCATGTTGGCGGCCGGCCCAGATTGCGGCTTCGCTGCCATGACTTTGAGCTGGAAGAACAGTTGGTACAGCGCCGTGTACTGGACAACTCTTGCAAGGATCGGGTCGTTCTGCGTGGCGAAGAAACGGTAGCCATCCTCCTCCGCTTTCTTGACACGCTTGATGTCCCCGTGAATGCCACCGCCATCGCCCACCTGTTCGTCCGGGCGATAAATGACGGGCAACGCTCCCGTTCGGTTCAAAGCGTAGATTTGCTTCCCTTCTCTGCTGACGACCAAGCCCACCCCAGTGGTGTTCCAGTTGAATAAGAGGGAGGTCGCGTTCAGAACCCTGATGAGACCTTGATCGAACGGATACCGTGCCGGATCAGAGTATGGAAAATTCTGGTAATGGATTTCACCGTGTTGGGTCCACGATTTGAGCAGCTGGTCGGCAAGGTTAAGGAGGCTGCCGTATTCCGTGTCGATCAGCACCGGGGTGAGGTACGCAGGCGCCCAATCCCAAATCCCCTTGAATTTTCCCGCGAAGAAGGTGTTACGCTCGTAACTCTGGGAGAGCGAATCTTTTTTCACCGAGGCCAGGAGGATGATGGTTTCGGCGCGTAGGGGGGGCAAGACATCGACCGGCACCATCCTCTCGCGGCCGATCAGAACGACGGCCTTGCTCGGCATCTTGATCCCGCCGAGGATCAGGTCCGAATCCAACGCGAACCGGCGGGCGTGGGCGCGGCACGTCTGCAACTGGGTTTCAGGGGGGATCACCCAGGCGATCAACCCGGGAACCGTGCCGGAAAATACCCCGCCGGTGTTGGGCGGTAGCTCTTTGAACGTCGTGGCCGCGCCGCCCTCAACCGGGACGAAGGTTCCGGCCAGCCACCTATCAAGTTCGGCCGGCCCGACGCGCAAGTCCAGGGGGTATTTGGTGCGCAGCGCAGCGACATCGACGGGCAAGTGCAGACAATAAGCCTTGTACTCTGTGTCGAACAGGTATCGGCTCAGCGCGGCGACAAGCTTCTGCAGTGCCTCTCGGTCCGCGGAAAGGTGGAACACCACGTCTTTCACCCAGCCGTCGTGGCCAACCGTATGGCTTTTCACTTCCACATTCGCGAGGGCGACCGAATCAACCTTCTTCAGTTTTTCGAGTGTGACCTCGGGCGGCGGTTCGGATACGATCAGGGTCCGAGTACCGTCGTCGTAAGGTTCGGACGCCGCGATCGTCTGAATATGATAAGGGAATGCCGCACGGAACGCCGCCCACTCGCGGTCCTGCCGATTACGTCCTGTTTCGGACAGAACTTGGGCTTGGGCTACATGGGCCGGTGCTCGGGGCGTTCCCCCCTTGTCTCCCTGCGTTGGGGGAGCAGGAGCCTTGCTGGAGATGTTGTATGCGATTCCCGCGATCAACAGGCAGAGGATCGAGCCTACGGCGACCGTCCGTACCAGTGTAGACCGATTCATGGGGAGATCTCCTGTGACATTGTGCCGAGGATGCGGTCCCGTAAGAGAGACTTAAGGAATTGGATTTTTTTCACTCAGCATATCCTGTGCCGCGTTCCTTGTTTTTCAAATTGTTCCGTAAGGCAATAGCAATCGAAGCTTTACGCCGAAACTAGTGCCTATTTCCGGTTGGTAACTATCAAGGATGGTTGTCGGAATTTCCGACAGTCCATCGGAAATGCCGACAACCTGCAGCGAAAGAATGGCAGACAGAAATAAGGCACCTTCTCGTTCGCTCAGGAGCGAGCTCGGCCCTTGCCAGATAAATCTTTTCCCCACTCTGCCCCATCACGGCCGACACAACAGAACACGCGGCGCATTCGGATCGGCAGAATTGTCTTGTTCCGGATTGTCTTCATCTTCAGCCGCACCGTCACCGTCTTGCACGCGTCGGTCCGACATGCGAATGGCACTAGCTTAAGCGCGTAAGGTTGAGTACGACCTTTCCAAGATGGCTTCTTTTCCAGCGATTCCGCAACTCATGCTCAACCATGTTCTCCTTAAGCTAGTGTTCCTGGCACGAAAACTTGCAATGAATTCGGAGTTGCTGACGAGTCACTGTCACTGTGGTTGCCGCACGAATCCTAGCTTCTTGGGGAGTGACAGTGACATGTCATCGGCTCCGAATTCATTGCAAGTTTTCGTGCCGGGAACACTAGTGCCATTCGTCCGACACGCCGAGGTGAATTCGCGTTGAAGCCGTTTCTTCTCCGATCCTCTCGACCTCCGCGCGCAACTCAAGATCGCCAGCGCGCGGAGGTCCGCAACGCCGTCAGGGGTTGCTGAAGCTCGATCGCGGACCGGTCAGTATCTCTGTTACGACACGTCGTTCGCCCCTGAAGAACTGTCACCCGCGACCCGGGAACGGAGACCATCCTCCGGAAGGGCGGCGAGCAGCGTGGCGGCGACCGAGCACGGATCGTCAGCCTGCGCGATGGCGCCGCTGACGGCGACACGCCGCGCTCCGGCGGCGATGGCCGCGTCGATCGTTTGCAGATTCACGCCGCCGATCACGAACGCCGGCAGCGTTGTCTCCGCCATCGCCTGCCGAACGAATTCCAGACCCGCCAGGTCGTCGAAATTCTTCGTGGTGGAAGGAAAGGTCGGGCCGATGCCGACGTAACTGGCGCCGTCGAGAATCGCCTGACGCAGCTGCTCCAGGTTGTGCGTGCTGACGCCGATCAGCGCGTCGGGGCCGAGGATACGCCGTGCTTCCTTGACCGGCAAATCATCCTGCCCCAGGTGGACGCCGTCGGCCTCGACCAGGCGAGCGATGTCCGGACGATCGTTGACGATGAACAGCACGCCGGCCTTCTGCGTCCAGCGCCGCACCTGGCGGGCGCGTTCCAGCAGCTCGCGATCGGTTTTGCCCTTCTCGCGCAATTGCACGATTCGCGCACCGCCGGCCGCAGCCTCGGCAATGATCCAGTCAAGCGACGCCGCGCACTGCGAGCCGGTCAGCAACACGTACAGCCGCGCTCCTTGAAGACGATGGCGCGCCGTGCCGCCAAGGATCAGGGCACGCTCCAGCGTGTAGAAGCGATAACGCAGCTGCTCCATCGCCTGTCCCACACGCGAGCTGAAAACCTTGCCGTATTCCTCCAGACTGCGCAGAGATTCTTGCAGACGTTTCACATTGACCTGCACCACCTCGCGCAGCGAAGCGCGTTCCTGCTCCGACGGCGTGGTCAGCTCCGTGCCCACGTCGAGCTGGGTTTCGCGCGCCTCCAGAAGCAAGGTCGGCGACAGCTCGGCCAGCGCCGAGGTCAGATCGTGACGCATTTCCTTCAAGGTGCGGCTCAGGAACGCATCGTCCAGCACGAAACGGCAATAGTCCTCGATGACGCGCAGTCCCTCACGGGCGCGGTTGGCGCAGGCATCGAGAATCCGCGCCGACTCCATGCGCTCGGTCACGTCGTCGAGGCGCAGCGGCTCCTCCAATTGTAAAGAGGGCTGCCGCTGCGAGAGAATGCTCTCTTCCAAATCCGCGAGGCTCAAACCGAACGATGCCAGCTCACCCTGTAAAGTCTCGTCGGTGCGGAAGAGAGCCAGGAGCAGCGATTCACTGGCGACCGTGCTTTCGCCGGACACTTCGCGCGCCAGCTCGCGCGCGGTGAAAAAGGCCGACAGCGCGCGCGGGTGCAGCGGCAACGAGGGGGGCTGTGCGGGAGGAGGCGAGTCGGGTAAAGCGTGGCTGGCGCGAAACGCGACGGCGTCCAGTCCGGCGGCAACCGCCAGCGAATAGGCGCGCCCCTCTTCCTCCGCCAGCAACGCGTGCAGCAGATAGATGGGCAGCACCTCGGACAGGCCCAGGCGCCAGGCGTGAAGCTGGGCCAGCTCCAGGACACGGGCGACGGCCGGGGTCAGCTCGGGCAGCATGGCAAAACGTCCCTCCGCGGGCGATGGCGTTCTGGACGTTTTATCAAAATCTCGGATGTTGAGAGGCTGCGGATCCGCGACCGTCAGGGAGCGGTCTTTGCCCCCGCTCCCTGACGGTCGCGGATCCGGATAAAGAGAATCGGAGTTTGGGAACAGGGCAACGGGCTTATAACCTGTAAAAAAATGAGCCACAGATGAACACAGATGCACACGGATAAAGGACAAAAAGAGAGAAAGACAAAAGACAGCGGGAGGGAGCGTTCCTCGGTAGCGCTTTCCTTGTTGTTTTGATCCGGGTTTATCCGTGTTTATCTGTGGCTCATTTTTTTACAAGCTTTTAGCGCGGAATTCAGAGGCACAGCCAATCAGCCCTCTTATTTCGGCTGGAGCTTCGCCAGCTTACGGAGAGGCAACCGTTTCACCAAAGCATCCAACCGGAGAAACCAGACCCATCAACCTCTTGTCGTCGCGGATCTGGACACACTCCGACTCATGCTTTCGAGAAAGTAGACTTGTCTACCGATCTATACTGTAGGTATCTGCGTCAACGCGCATCAGGGACGACGGAAGCCGCCGCAGTCTGTCCGCGGCTTCCTACCCGTGCATCATCGAGGAAGGATCCATGCGCCGCTGTCTCTTCCAGCGCTCGATACGTCGAGGAGCTCTCGCCAGCCTATTGCCCCTCCTTTTGTGCCTTGCTTCACGGGGCCGTGCCGATACGCTTCCCGATCCCGCGTCCGCCCCGCCGGCCAATCCGCCGCTGACCTTGCAAGCCTGCCGGCAAATCGCCCTGGGAAATCAGCCCACCATCGCCGCCACGCGAGCCTCGCTGCAAGCCTCTCTGGATCGCCAGGCCGCTTTGCAGAACCTCCGTGTGCCCAGCTGCCTGGCGCGGGATTTGCCTATTCGTCAAAAGCAGTCGGCCCTGGGCGTAACCATCGCTCAGGCCGGCATCGGGCAGGCGGAGGCCGAGACGCTGCACGGCGTCAGCGTCGGTTATCTCGGCGCTCTGTATGCCGCTCAGCAAATCCGGCTCACCGACGATCCGGAGTCCGGCATCCGTCGCCGACTCAAGGACCTGCAAACACTGGTCAACGACCTGGTGAGCCGCAAGCAGCGCCGCGACGTGACGTTGCCGGAGCACCGCGAATTGGTGATGTCCTTCCTGCACACCCTGGATGGCCGAGTGCAGGAGGCACAGCAAGGCAAGCTGCGGGCCTTGGCAGCATTGCGGGAAGCGATGGGCGTCGGCCCGGATTTCGTGATCGTACTGCCGGATCGCGATCTGCCTTGCCCGCGCGTCAAGCCGCAGCTGAACGAGCTGATCGCCCTGGCTCTGGCGCGGCGCGGCGAGATGATTCAGTCGGCGGCCTTCGCCGAGGTGGTGTGCCTGGAGATGGACGCGCAAGCGTCGAGCCACCGGCCCACCATGCGGACCTTTGCCTCAGGCTCGGACATTCATGCCAAGCCAATTCCCTCCGGCGACCTGGGCGGCGTGAGCTTTCGGCCTGCGATTGTCGGTCCGGACATGCCGGCGAATCTAACCGGCTCCCGCGCGGCGCGCGTGCAGCAAGCTCACGATTACCACGAACGCGCTCAGGCGCTCACCGCCAAAACGCGCAACCTGATCGCCCTGGAAGTCGAGGATTTGTATCGCCGATGGGTCGATAAAACGGAGAAGGCGATCAATCTGGAGAAGGCTTATCGGGAAGCATGGACGTTCTCGGAAAAGATCAAGGTGAGCTTCAACAAGGAGGAACGCGGCAGTTATCCGAACGTGGATGAAGTGCTCAACGCCGGCCTCATCACCACGCGGCTACAGCTGGAGTGGAAGGAAGCCCACTATCAAGCCCTCTTGGCCCTGGCCGCTCTGGAGCGGGCCACGGGGGAGGGCTTCGTGGTGGATTTCGATGCCGCTCCAGCCTGTGAAGGCGAAGGGAAGGATTCCCCCCACAACGCCAACGGGAAGGATTGACAAGGGAGAAGGACAAGCCGCTCGCGAGTGGGCAGCTCAACAAGGGGTGGAAACGGAGAAAGAGGAGACCATGAGACCCTGGAGATGGAGCAAGGCAATCGCCATCCTGGCGACCTTGGGGCTAACGCTGGCGGCGGTGCCGGGCCGCGCCGCCGAGAATGACGCCCAGAGCGTCCGCATTGGCCTGGTTTCCAGCCTGTTCCGCGATACGTCCGAGGCATTGATGCAGGTCATCATGCGGCCGTTCAAGTCGCTGCTGGAAACGCAGACCGGCATGCGCGGCCGATTGATTTCCGGCGGCGATGCCGAGCGCCTCGGCAAGCGCTTGAAGGAGGGCGAGGTCCATTTCGGTATTTTCCACGGCGTCGAGTTTGCCTGGGCCAAGGCCAAGTTCCCGCGGCTGAAGCCGCTGCTCATCGCCGTCAACCAGCAGCCCTTTCTCCGCGCGCACCTTATCGTCCGCGCCGACAGCAAAATCAAAGCCGTGGACGATCTCAAGGGCCGCGCGGTCGGCCTGCCGAACCTCAGCCGCGAGCACTGCTGGCTGTTCCTGGAGCGCCGCTGCGCCCCGGCCGGCCAGGCGCCCGACAAATTCTTCAGCCGTATCAGCCGGACGCGCGACGCCTGCTACGCCATCGATGACGTGATCGACGGCACCCTCCAGGCCGCGGTCATCGACGACACCGAGCTGTCCATTTATCGCAAGCAATATCCGGACTTTTCCACCAAGGTGAAGAGCTTGCTCACCTCCGAGGCGTTCCCCTGTGCCGTCATCGCCTACTATCCGGGGACGCTCCACGAGGATTTGCTCGACCAGTTCCGCAACGGCATGCTGGCGGCCAAGGAGACCCGACCGGGACGGCAAATGATGCAGCTGTGTCGTATCACCAGCTTCGAGGAAGTGCCGGACGACTTCGAGAAAATGCTCGAGGACATCGCCAAGGCATACCCGCCGCCCGCGAAGTGAGCATTTCAGTCTGAGCCACGGACGCAGCGCAGCGGAGTAAGCGGTTAACTTAACCGCTTACTCCGCTGCGCTGCGTCCGTGGCTCAGTTTGTACTGTACACCAGAACACCAACTGGCCTAGGTTTTGAAAGCCGATACTGCTACAATTCTGGAAGAAATGTTTGTCTGTTCTGTTCGTGAGGAAGTTTCATGGCGGAAACCATCGAGCCGGTTTCGCTGCGCGTGGAAACCGAGGAACGCTACCTCAACTACGCAATGTCGGTCATCATGTCGCGCGCTCTTCCCGATGTGCGCGACGGACTGAAGCCGGTGCAGCGTCGAATTTTGTACACGATGTATCACGACCTGCACCTGACGTTCGATGGCCGGCCGCGCAAGTGTGCCAAGATCGTCGGCGACGTGACCGGCAACTATCACCCGCACGACGGCGCGGCGGCTTACGAGGCACTGGTGCGCATGGCTCAGGATTTCGTCCTGCGGGCGCCGCTGGTGCATGGGCAGGGCAATTTCGGCTCGGTGGACGGCGATCCCCCCGCGGCGGAACGCTATACTGAGGCCAAGCTAACGGCCATCTCCGAGGCGCTGCTCATTGAGCTGCGCCAGCGCACCGTGGCCATGCGGCCCAATTACGATAACACGCGCGAGGAGCCGGTCGTCCTGCCGGCGCAGTTTCCGAACCTGCTGGTCAACGGCACCTCCGGCATCGCCGTCGGCCTGGCGACGAACATTCCGCCGCACAATCTCGGCGAGATCATCAAGGGCTGCATCCATCTCATCGAGACCCCGGAAGCGACGACCGCGCAGCTGCTTGACAAAATCAAGGGACCGGACTTCCCACTTGGCGGCAAGGTCGTCACCGATCGCGCCACGCTCCGCAAGATCTATGAGGAAGGCAGCGGCAGCATCAAGGTGCAGGGCGAGTGGAAGCTGGAGGAGGCCGGCAAGCGCCAGCAGATCGTCGTTACGTCGATTCCCTACAGTGTGGACAAGGGCAAGCTCGAAGAGAACATCGGCGAGATCATCGCCTCGCGCAAGCTGCCGCAGCTGCTTAACCTGGTCAACGAATCGAACGAGAAGGAAGGCTTGCGCATCGTCCTGGAGATCAAGTCCGGCACCGATCCGAACCTGGTGATGGCGTACCTGTACAAGCACACGTCGTTGCAGGACAATTTCGCCTACAACATGACGTGCCTGGTTCCGGTGACGGATGAAGAGGGCAAGGAACGCACGCGGCCGGAGCGTTTGGGCTTGAAGAGCGTTCTACGGCACTTCCTCGATTTCCGCCTGGCGACGGTGCGCCGCCGTTTCGAGTATGAGCTGGAGCAGCTGCGGCGGCGCATCCACATTCTCGAAGGCTTCCGCATCATCTTCAACGCGCTGGACAAGGCCATCAAGATCATCCGCGAAAGCGACGGCAAGGCCGACGCCAACGAGCGATTGATGCGCACGTTCAAGCTCGATGAGGAGCAAGCGGGTGCCATCCTCGACGCCCAGCTTTACAAGATCGCCCAGCTGGAAATCAAGAAAATCCTCGACGAGCTGAAGGAGAAGACGGCGCAAGCGGAGAAGATCGAAGCGATTCTGCGTTCCGAGAAAAAGCTGTGGGGCGTCATCAAGGACGAGCTGAGCGAGCTGGGCGAGAAGTACGGCGCCAAGGATCGCCGGCGAACGCGCATGGGTTCCTCGGAAGACGCGCCGGAGTTCGATCCGGAAGCGTACATCGTCCGCGAGAACACGAATGTCGTGTTGACGCGCGACGGCTGGATCAAGCGTGTCGGCCGCCTGGCCTCGGTGGAGGGCACGCGCGTCCGCGAGGGCGACGAGGTGTTGGTCGTCGTGCCCGGCAGCACGCTCGATCACGTCATGTTCTTCGCCGACGACGGCACCTCGTACACGATGCGAATCAGCGAGGTGCCCGCGTCGTCCGGCTACGGCGAGCCGATCGTCAAGTTTTTCCGCTTGGCCGATCAGGTGCGCATCGTCGCCGTTGTGACGACGGACGAGCGCTTTACGCCCCCCTCACCCCAGCCCCTCTCCCCAGAGGGGAGAGGGGTAGGGGGTGAGGGGGCCAACGGCGAGCCGGCCGGTCCTTATCTCCTCGTGGCGACGGCGCAGGGGCAGGTGTTGCGCACGCCGCTGGCGCCGTTCCGCACCGCGTCCACGAAGGTCGGCCGCCGTTATGTGCGTCTGTCCGAGGGCGACAAGGTCGTCCTGGCGACGGTGCTGAAACCGGACCATCGAAGTCTGTTCTTGGCCTCCGCGAACGGGCACGTATTGCACTTCCCAATCGAGGAGATCAATATCCTCTCCGGCATCGGCAAGGGCGTCATCGGCATCAAGCTCGGCGACGGCGATACGTGTCTCGGCGGCACCCTGGTCCGCAATCAGAACGACGCCCTGATGATGGAGACGAGCGGCGGCAAGCAGATGGAGTTTTACGGCAGCCGCGAGATGGCCAGCCGCGGCGGCAAGGGCTTCGAGGCGGTCAAACGCACCTCGTTCACGCGCATCGTGCCGCCGCCAATCGAGCTGGTCGATTGGGATAAGGTCGAGGGCAAGGCTGAGGAGAAGAACGGCAAGGCGGAGACGAACGGGGAGCAGAAGTCGTTGTTTGAATGAGAAAGGAGGATGCGATTTCTCCTCTCCAGGCACCCACGGCGGCGGAATTATTGGCTGCCCCAGAGATCCAAGCCCCGCTACAACAAGCATGGATAGACTCTCTACCTGGGGATGCGGCGAACCGACATGAAGAAGGGGGATGGATCTACATGGATACGACAACGGGGCAGATCACCGTTTTGCGCGCGCCGCCGGGAGGGCAAAACACTCTGGACCTTCACAATCCGCCGTTGGTTGCCGGCTCCGTCGTCGTAGCGACGTTTCATACCCATCCCAATCCAACGGCGGAAGGATTCTTTGGCGGACCCAGCGGATTCGACCAACTTTCCGCTGATGCGTTGGGCGTTCCATGTCTCATCCGAGCAGATAACGGCGATTACACTACTGGGCCGGAGAGACGACGTGGAGGATCGACGGGCAATCCTGGTTTCCCGGCGTGAGATAGCAAGAAAGAGTGGTTCCGATGAGTCTAGCACCGACCACAAGTAGCGTCCCAGCTCGCCCCATCTCCTGCGATGAAGCCTTGGCGATTGCTCGAAAAGATGCTGAAACGTCTTATCGGGATCTGTCCAGTTTCCGCATTATCATCGAGCGGAGAGCAGATGGATGGCACATTGATTATGAGCTGAGCGATGTCTATCTCAAGGGCGGGGGGCCGCACTACATCATCGATGCGGAGACAGGAGCGATTTTGGCCAAACGATACGAGCAGTAGCGGGAGCGGCAAGAGATGAAAGCCATCGAATTGATTGGATACGTTGACGAGCAGCATCGGCTGCATGTCCAGCTACCGCCTGACGTGCAACCTGGCTCCGTGAAGATCACAGTGCAGCCCGCGACTGAAGAGGATGAGGAACGGGACTGGCTAGCTTTCATCAATCATTCCTGGATCAAGGATTGGGGCGATTCCAGAGAAGACATTTACACTTTGAAGGATGGGCAAGAAGAGGCAAGGTGAGGTTTGATGAGCGCCACTACTTACACCGCCAAGGACATTGGAGTTCTCGAAGGACTGGAGCCTGTGCGCAAGCGGCCGTCGATGTACATCGGCGGCGTGGACGCCAAGGGGCTGCACCACCTCGTCTGGGAGATCGTCGATAACGCCGTCGATGAATATCTGAACGGCTTCGCCGACGCCGTGACGGTGACGCTGCACAAGGGCGGCGACGCCGTCACCATCAGCGACAATGGCCGCGGCATCCCGGTCGATCTGCATCCCAAGCACAAAAAGCCGGCCCTGGAATTGATCCTGACGACGCTGCACTCCGGCGCCAAGTTCGGCGACGGCGACGTGTACTTCCACTCCGGCGGATTGCACGGCGTCGGCTCGTCGGTCGTCAACGCCCTGTCGCGCAAGCTGATCGCCACCATCCGCCGCGACGGCTTCGAGTGGCGGCAGACGTTCCGGCGCGGAAAGCCGGCCGGCGAGCTGGAAAAGCTCGGTGCCTTCCGCGGTCACGGTACGACCATCTATTTCGAGCCGGACTCCGACATCTTCAAGACGACGCAATTTGACCCAAAGTGGATCCGCGAACATCTCGAAAGCATGTCGTACATCCACAGCGGCTTGAAGATCACTTTCAAGGACGAGATCGCCAAGGAAAGCTACGACCTCACGCATCCGGGCGGCATTCCGGAGTTCTTGCAGCGTCTGGTGACCGAGGGACAGAAGCCGCCGGTGACGGAAGCGCCGTTTGCGCTGGTGCGCAACAACGGCGAAAAGATGGAAGTCGCCTTGCAGTGGACCGAATCCACCGACGAGGCCATCCGCTCCTACGTCAACGGCATCCGCACCTCGGCGGGCGGGACGCACGAAAACGGCCTGAAAGCCGGCATCGCCAAGGCCATCCGCAACTTCATGGAAACACACGAGGACAAGGTCAAGGTCAAGGGCTTGACCATCACCGCCGAGGACATCCGCGAAGGCATCGTCGCCATCCTGTCGGTGTTCGTGCGCGAGCCGATGTTTCAGGGACAAACCAAGGAGAAATTAAACAATCCGGAGATGACGGCGACTGTCGACGGCTGGGTGCGTCCGGCGCTGGAATCGTGGCTCAACGCCAACATGACGGCGGCGGATCAGATCGTCGGCCGCATCGTCCTCGCCGCCAAGGCGCGGCTGGCCTCGCGCGAAGCGGCCAGCGAGGTCAAGCGCAAGTCGGTGACGCAGCGGCGTCTCAACCTGCCCGGTAAGCTCGCCGACTGCAAGGCGACCGGCCTGGACGAATCGGAGCTGTTCCTCGTCGAAGGCGACTCCGCCGGCGGCTCGGCAAAACAAGGCCGCAACAACAAGACGCAGGCCGTGCTGCCGTTACGAGGCAAGATCCTCAACTCCGAGGGGCTGGCACTAAACAAGGTGCTGACCAATGTGGAGCTGAACGATCTTGTAACGGCCATCGGCACCGGCGCCGGCGACAAATTCGATATCAGCGGTCTTCGTTATGGCAAAATCATTCTTCTCATGGACGCCGACGCGGACGGCCATCACATTACGACGCTGATGCTGGCGTTCTTCTTCCGCCACATGACGGAGCTGATCCGCAAGGGCCGCGTCTTCCTGGCCCAGCCGCCGCTGTATCGCATCGATGTCGGCAAGGAAACCTACTGGGCGCGCGACGACGCCCACAAGGAAGAAATCCTTGCCGGCCTGCGAGCCAACGCCAAGCCGGAGGTGTCGCGCTTCAAGGGTCTGGGCGAGATGGATCCGAAGGTGCTCGCTGAGACAACCCTCGATCCACGCTCTCGCACCCTGTTGCAGGTGCAGATCGACTCGAACCTGGAGACGGACAAGACGTTCGTCGATCTGCTCGGCAAAGATCCGTCCCAGCGTTATCGCTTTATCATGGACAAAGCGGCGCGTGCGGTGGCGGAAGAATTGGATGTCTGATGTGAGGGTGAAAGGCGGATCAAGCTGCATCAGGCTAAAAGAAGGAGTCCAACCATGCCGAACGGTGGTTCTGATTGCTGCGGCACTTGTTGGTTCAACAGCACTCATGAAGGCAAAGCAGGCTACTTCGACACACCTCCTGATGCACAAGTCCGATGTGTCATCCGTGATCTGGTGATTGAAGAGCCGTTTTGGACTTACTGTCCCAATCATCCGCATCACAATCCTGAAAAGCTTTCGATACCAATCGGCCCCGTCTACCGAGACGCCGGAGGATACCCTTATCGTCGAGAAGTATGGGTAGAATCACCGGATTCAGAGGAAATCCGGCTGCAGTTATTGCGATTGCTTGAAACAATGTCCGAAAACCCTGTGGTGGAATATCCCTCTTCTCCCCAGCTCGATGAAGCCGTAATTGATCAATTGATGCGGTTCGGTGAGCGGCGTGCTGTACCTGGATTGAAACGTGCCTGTAACTTCGATCCGCTTGCGACACCGATAGGGAATAATCCCTTCGAGCGGAGCCGCGCATTCACCGTTGCCCACGCTCTTGAAGCGTTGGCCGCCCTTATCGGTGACGAGGCATTGCCTGAGCTGACTTGGGGGCTGACATGCGGCTTGGAACAGGCCAGGGCAATGCTGGATTATGATCTCCAAAAGGACAACCTGGCCGTCATCCGTTATTACTCTGTCCGCGGCCTTTCGCACTGCTCTCCTGAGCGGTCGCGTGAATGGCTTCTCCAAGCAGCAACCGACCTGAACCAAGAAATTGCCACTCTGGCGAAGGAGCTTCTGGCGACAAGAAAGAACGGGGTCTAAAGCCGGCGTTCGCGCTTTCGCCCACGTTTCCACGCGCCGTTTGGGAACGAAAGAGCCAAAAACGTTCGTCGCTCAGCTCGGCAAGGATCCCCACAGCGCTATCGCTTCATCATGGACAAGGCAGCGCGAGCGGTGGCGGAAGAATTGGATGTCTGATCGGTCCTCGTAAGGAATTCCTGGACGCGGCTTGCCCGCCTGGCAAAGGGGGAAAGCTGCCGGCGCTCCGCCTTGACCGGCATGGAGAATCCGGTTAAGGACGGCCCGGCCAAACCGGCCAGCATCCCTGGCCGGCGCGGCGTGGCCAGGCCCGAAGTGAGGACCATTCATGCCATTCCCCCGCACATTGTCGATGTCATTGGCCGTCCTGGCAGCTGTGCTGTGCCCCTCAGTGCGCGGCGCCGATCTGCGCAACTTCGAGGACGCGGCGCTGCACGCCGTGCAGTTCTGGGACAACCGCGAAGGCTGGGCGGTCGGCGACGAGGGCGTCATCTGGCACACCATCGACGGCGGCAAACACTGGGAGCGCCAGCCCAGCGGCGTTCGCGCCTCGCTGCGATCGCTGCACTTCCTCGATCCCTACACCGGTTGGGTGGTGGGCCGCGAGGAGCTGCCCAACGGCAGCGGCAGTGCCGGCGTCGTGCTGTTCACCAAGGACGGCGGATTGAAGTGGCGACGGCTCCTGCTCAACATGATGCCGGGACTCAATCGCGTGCGCTTCGTGGATGAAGCCGCCGGGTACAAGGTCGGCTATCTCGTCGGCGACGGCAGCGACGCGCATCCGTCCGGCGTGTTCGTGACAACCGACAGCGGACGCACCTGGAAGCCGGTGCCGGGAGCGCGGTCGTCGTCGTGGCTGGCGGCGGCGTTCGCCGACAATGGCGAGGGCGCCCTCGCCGGCGCCTGGAACCGCCTGGCCACCGTGCGCAAGGACCGTGTCTATCAGGTCAACATGGATACCCTGGGCGGCCGCGGCTTGCGCGACTTGCAATTGCGAGGTGACGATGGCTTGGCGGTCGGACAGGGCGGATTGATTCTCCGCAGCGATCGCACGCGCGGCTCAACGTGGAAGTATGTCAATCTGGATGTGGCCGAGAACGTTCGGCGGGCCTGGGACTTTCATGCGGTGCATGGCGTCGGCGCGCATTACTGGATCGTGGGCCGGCCCGGCTCCGTGGCGCTGCACAGCGACAATCGCGGGCAAAAATGGGAGGTCGTGCGCACCGGACAGCAGCTGCCGCTCAACGGCATTTTCTTCACCGACGACAAGCATGGCTGGGCGGTCGGCGAGCTGGGGACCATCACGGCGACCAGCGACGGCGGCAAGACCTGGCAGGTGCAGCACCGCGGCGGACAGCGAGCGGCGGTGCTGTTCGTGCATGCGCGTCCGGGAGGCATTCCGCTGGATACGGTCGCTCAGCTGGGCGGACAGGACGGCTATCTGTGCGCGGCCCTGCGGGTGACGGCGTCGGACCTGGCGACGGCGGCACTCGATCGTTCGACGGAGGGAGCGCGATTCACGGCCGCCGTGCGCCAGGCGGGCGGTGCGGCCGGCGAGATGCTGTGGGAGTTTCCCGTTTCGTCGCACTTGCTCCGCGTTCCGCGTCTGGAGCTGCTCGGCGCCTGGAACAAGATGCAGGAAGATCAGGCGGCGGAGCAGCTGCTCCGCGAGCTGGTGTTGACGATCCGCATGTGGCAGCCCGCGGTCATCATCACGGACAACAGCGACGAGAAAACTAACGGCTTCGGCTGCGACGCTCTGCTGGCCGAGGCGGTGCGCGCGGCGTTCGGCAAGAGCGGCGATACCAACACCTTTCCCGAACAGCTCAAGGGTCTGGGACTGGAGACGTGGAAGCCGGAGAAGGTGTATAGCGTCAGCGACAGTAAGCCCTCGCAAGTGCAGCTCGATCTGGCGGTGATCGCCTCGCGCCTGCAAGCGACGCCGCGCGAATTCGCCTCGGCACCGACGGCGCTGCTGGCCGGAGGCGCTGTCACGCTGCCCGATCACCGCGACTTCCGACTGCTCGCCGCCCACATCGAGGGCGCGGCCGGCCATCGCGAGCTGATGCAGGGAATCACTCTCCCGCATGGCGGTCTGGCGCGGCGAGCACTCCAGAGCAACGAAGAATTGCCGGAAGAGCTGGTCAAGGCGATTCACCAGCAAGCGACATTGCGGTCGCTCTCCGAAACGCCGGCCGGCACCTTGAACGATCCCAATCGTCTGCTATCTCAGATCGGTCCCATGCTCGCGAAGATGCCCGATGACATGGCGGCGAGCACCGCATTCGGTGTCGCCAATCGCTATGTTCGCCTGGGGCAGTGGAGCATGGCGCGCGAGGTGTTTCTGCTGCTGGTCGATCGCTATCCGGCGCATCCGCTGGCGATGGAGAGCTATCGCTGGCTGATCCGTCACAACAGCAGCTCCGAGGCGCGACACCGGCATGAGCTGGGCCAGTTCCTCGTCGTCGAGTCCGAGCAGCACGGCGTACCGATCAAGGAAGGATCGACGCTCGGCAAGCCCGGCGACCCGGACGCCGCCGTACCGGGCATCAAGATGCCGGCCTGGAAAGGCGGCGCGATGCAGACGCCCGACGGTGAGCCGGGCCTGCCGCCGGCTGGGAACCTGATGACATCGAAGCGCGACAAGCAAAAGTATCTGTTCGCCCCGAAGGACCAGGTTCGCCAGTGGTATCAAAGCAGCCTGGCGCTGGAGCCGCGTCTGGAGGCCTTCGGGCCGCTGTTGACCAGCGATCCGTCGCTCCAGCTTTGCTTGCAGGCGGCGCGGCGCAGCCTGGGCGATTTTCAGACGGCGCAAAAGTGGTATACGAATTTCGTGTCGCGCCAGCCGGAGGGACCGTGGCGCTCCGCCGCGCTGGCGGAGCTGTGGCTGGCCAACCGCACTGGAGCAGCGCCCAAGCCGGTGTTGACCTGCCCCTTCACGGACAGCCGGCCGCTGCTCGACGGCAAGCTCGACGAGGCTTGCTGGCAATCCAAGCCGAGCAAGCTCCAGAATGCCGCGGGCAATACCGGCAAGGAATGCGCCGCGGAGGTGCATTTCGCCTACGATCACGAGTTCCTGTATCTCGCCGTGAAATGCACGCACCCGACCGATCGCTATGCGCCGCCGATCAAGCCGCGGACGCGCGACGCCGACCTGCGCGGCCACGATCGCGTCAGCATCTTGCTCGATCTCGACCGCGATTATTGCACCTGCTACCACTTGCAAGTCGATCAGCGCGGCTGCGTGTGCGAGAGCTGCTGGGGAGATAAGACATGGGATCCGCGCTGGTTCGTGGCCGTTCACAGCGAGCCGGCGTGCTGGGTCGTCGAGGCGGCGATTCCGCTGGTGGCGCTGACGAGCGACCGCATCACATCGGGACGAGTGTGGGCCTGCAACGTGGTCCGTGTGCTGCCCGGCCGCGGCGTTCAGGCGTGGTCGCTGCCGGCCGAGGTGCCGGAAGAATCGATGCGCCCCGAAGGGATGGGATTGCTGATTTTCAAGCAGAACCAGAACGCCGATGAGAGCATGTCGGCGGCGGGACGCTGACACGAGATGGTTCGTTTAGCCGCGACCCGAAGGGGAGCGCTCCTCGCGCTCCCCTTCGGGTCGCGGCTAAACGAAGCTCAAGCGGCGTGGCGGGCCGCGGCTTTGTTCTCCGAAGCCTTGATCTCGGCGGGTCGCGCGTGCGACTTGTGCGCGTGGAAGTTCTCCTTGTACGCCCGCACCAGCTCGGGATGGCCCTTGATGACCAGCAAGTTCTCGGCGTTGTCGCTCTCGGCGTGCTGCGTGAAATTGAAGCTCCCCGTCAGCAGCGTGCGGTTGTCGAGAACCATCACCTTGTTGTGAGCGATGGCGTGCTGCGGATCGATCAGCGGAACCAACCCCTGCTCCAGAAAGAAATGCAGGTCCGTGTACATCTCATGCTCGTTGCTATGATCGAGGACGATGTCCACGTGAACGCCGCGGAGCTTGGCATCGACCAGCGCCTGGGCAATGGGCTTCGAGGTGAACGAGTAAGCCAGGACAAGGATCTCATGACGGGCGTGCTGGATCTCATGGACGATGGCGTCGGTGCAGCCGCCCTTGGGGGAAAAAT
>Ga0335075_10006663_pt1 | contig 17815 bp, 17 predicted proteins | sample Lox_Sample_24_FD_206723 | JGI IMG/M metagenome (GOLD analysis project Ga0335075, IMG submission 206723) | Soil microbial communities from Loxahatchee National Wildlife Refuge, Florida, United States - Lox_Sample_2.4 | ecosystem: Environmental > Terrestrial > Soil > Wetlands | place: USA...
GACGACGATGTTGTCGTTCGTCTCGTCCTTGGTCGGCAACTCGGTGAGCTCCACCCTGCCCTCGCCCCAGCCTTCGTGCGGCTCGATCCAGTAGCTCGGCCTTAGTTCATAGGCGAGGTCGAGATCCTGGTAGTCGCTGAAATTGCGGTCACGCTGCAGGAGCCCGAAGCCGCGCGGGTTCGTGTCCAGGAACACCGAGACGCTCGGCGCGGCCGGATTGCTGAGCGGCCGCCAGATCCATTCGCCCGCGCCCGTATGCATCAAGAGGCCGTCGGAATCGTGCAGTTCGCCACGGAAGTCGTCGGCTAAGCGCCGGTCCGCCTTGCCGACGAAATACATCGACGACAGCGGCGCAAGGCCGAGCGCAGGCGTCGCCTTGCGCGCGAACAACGTGACGTTGATGTCGATGAAGGTCTCCTGGCCCGGGTTCAGAGCGAAGCGGAAGGCGCCGGTCGCCGATTCGCCGTCGAGCAGCGCATAGATGACGATATGCTCGGCCATCGCGTCCGGCGTCTCGATCCAGAATTCGCGGAAGAACGGGAACTCCTCGTTGAGACGCGGAGGGGCGCCGACCGCAAGGCCGCGCGCCGAGAGACCGTAGCGCTGCCCGCGGCCGAGGAAACGGAAATAGCTTGCGCCGAGAAAGGCGATCACTTCGTCCCAGACGTGGGGCGCGTTGATCGGGAACTTCAGACGAAAGCCGGCGAACCCGAGGTTGACCGGCATCACGCCAAGCTTGGTGTGGCCGTAGTCGAACAGATTGGCGGCGTAGGGGATCGGCGCCGCGATACCGTCGCGCAGCACGTTGACGACCACCGGGCGCTTGTAGAGATGCCCGAGATGGAAGAGCTCGAGCCGGAAATTGGCCCCCTCGGGGCCGAGCAGCGGCTTCTCGGACTTGAAGCGGATATCTCGCCAGCCGTCGAAATCGAGGTTCGCGAGGCCGTCTGGGAGCGGAGGAATCGAACTGTCGAACGGCGCGACGGCGAGATCGTGCGCCCGCTTCACGACGTCCTGGTAGGCGAACGGCGCCGGAGGGGCTGCTGCGGCCGGCGGCGCGTCGGTCTGGGCGGCGGCTCTGGCGACCAGTTGACCGCCGGAAGCCGCCGCGACGCCAACGAGCAAAGCGCGTCGGGACAGGTCGTGCATGTGCGTCATTGAGGCTGAGCGATCGGATAGGGGCTGGTGGGGCGGTGGGCGCCGTCAGGAGATGGGCGGCCCGTCACCACGGCGCAAATGGGCCGGCGCCGCTCGGATAGGTGTGCACGATCGCTTCGAGCCCCATGCTGAAATTCGAGGTGAGGCGATAGTTGACGCCTACGCCGAACGTGCCGACCGCCTGCACGGCGCCTGGACCGGAGAATACGCTGTTCACGGCGTCGCTGGCGTTGAAGGCGCCGTAGCCGAACCGCGTCGGCCGGATGAAATCGACCCCGGAGATGAGGTAGGGCGTCACCCGGCCCAGATTGTAGCCGACGATGGCCGAGCCGCCGGCGAACGCGCTGCCGGTGAACTGGGAGAAGCCGGGGCTCGTTTGCAAAAACGGCATGTAGCCGGTCGAGGCCTGCACGCCCAGCATGATTCCATTGTCGAATGCGTGCTCGTAAGTCAGGTCGGTCTCGCCGCCGACCCCGCCCTTTATCCCCTTGCCTCCCCAGACCGAGATTCCAGCGCTGACCGAAAGGCCTGCCCAAGGGTCGGGCGCGACGTCGGCCGCGCCGGGGCCGAGCGCCGGATAATTCGCCGGAGCGGTCGGCAAATCGGCTGCGGCCGCAGGCGCGGCCTTGAGGCAAAGCGTGGCCGCGCAGACGCACGCGGCCGGAAGACAAGCGATAACGGTGCGCATGAATCTATCTTTTATCACAGGTCGGCGGAGGAAGCATTGCGATTTCGAGTGCGGCATATTGATGGCGCGACGCGCTCCGCCCGCTGCTATGGACGTCCCCATCGACGATAACAAGCTACGCGTTCCTCGCGGCGGCGTCCACCCGGCCGCGCCAGGCGCTGGACAAGGCGCGTCGGGGGCGCCTATAAGCCCGCGACGTCTCGACGGCGCGAGGCGCCCAGGTAGCTCAGTTGGTAGAGCACGTGACTGAAAATCACGGTGTCGGTGGTTCGATTCCGCCCCTGGGCACCATCTCCCTTATCTCCCGCCATCTCAGGATGTCTCGCGTCATCTCATAGTGCATTGAGATTATTTTGTAATTTCCAACCCTCGCCGAGGCGCGCCGGCTGCGCGGCGAGGCGAAGAAGCTGTTGGCTTCGCGGGTCGATCCTGGGGCCAATAAGAAGGTTGCGAAGCTGACCGCCGTCGTCTCGGTGACGAATACCTTCGGGGCCATCGCCGAGGAATATCTGCAGCGCATCGAGGATGAGGGCGCCGCCGCGCCCACCGTCATGAAGAACCGATGGCTGCTTGTCGATCTTGCCCGCCCCGAGCTTGGCGCGCGACCAATCGAGACTGCGACCGCAGCCTGCAAGAGCGCCGCGAGCAGCGCAAGTCTTCCTCCGCGGATCAGCGACCGCTCGTTCGCCAGCACGTAGGAGGCGATCACGGCCTTGCCGTGCCCGGGCCGGCAGCGTGGAAAACGCCGTAAGCCAACCCCAGCGCGACGAGACCCCACGGCGTTCGGGCTCGTATCAAGCGCATGCACTTTCGCGCCATTAGAGTCGCCCTTTCCGGGAAGGTCGATCGCTCATCTGTGGGAAAGAAAGTCCGTTCGCACGAGATCCTGTTTCAAGAGATAGAAGGACACGGCGAGGAGAACGAAATCCTTCATCAGGAACGCGGTATTGAATGTCATTGCCGGAAACCCGCCAGCCGACTGCTCCCAGCCGTGGGGGAAGAACGGAATGATGGTGACGGTGCCGATGAACGTAACCGTGGCGCCGGCCGCTCCAAGCGCCCCGAGCCGCTTGTCCCAGAAGCCCAGGAACAGCAGCGAGCCAATCGTCCACTCAGTCACGCCAAGGAACCAGGTCGCTCCCTGGGGGCCGAGCAGAGGATAGAGCCAGAAGATCAGCGGGCCGTGGGTTATGAACGGAGCCAGCCCCTGCACATCGTATTTGAACCATTTCGCGTAGCCGAAGAACACGAACACGATGATCATTGATGCACGAATGAGGTGATAGTCGAGGTCCTCGATTTTGAAGGCGGATTTGGCGGCCGCGATTGTTGTCGAAGTCACGGGTCTGCTCCCTTCCACAAGCCTCGAGGCCACCTCTCGATGTGAGCCGCGGCTAACGTCCAGCCGCCATCGCGGCGCGGGCGCGTGCTTGTTCGACCTCGTGCGGGTCGACGGCCGGCGCGGATGAGCCCCAGGCGTTGCGAATGTAGGTCAGGACCGCCGCCGCCTCGTCGTCGTTCAGCCTCCACGCGAACGAGGGCATGCCCGGACTGGTCGGCTCCTTGTCGGTCGCGACGCTGCGCGCGCCCTCGATAACGACGCGAATAAGGCTCGCCGGGTCGGTGGAGCGCACATTCGGCGATCCGGCCAGCGATGGGAAAAGGAACGGGACGCCTTTCCCATCCATCCCATGGCAGGCTGAACATTCGTCGCGATAGATCGCGCCTCCGGCGGTCATCCTGGGATCGGAGGCCGACAGCGCCGCCGCCGGCGTAGATGTCTGACCGGGCAGATCCTTGAGGTAGGTCGCGATGGCGGCGAGGTCGGCGTCGGTCATGTGCGAGCTCGCGAGCGTGATTTCCTCGCCCATGATGCCCGTCGCCGCGGTGACCGCGGTGTGGCCGGCCTTCAGATAGGTCAGGATATCGGCGACGCTCCATCCGCCGAGGCCCCGCTCGCTGTCATTGGTGATGTTGGGCGCGAACCAGCCCTGAAGCGCGTAGCCCTGAAGCGCGTGCGCGCGATCGTCGCCGCCGAGCTTCGTTTTGGGCGTGTGGCAGGCGCCGCAATGGCCGAGACCCTCGACAAGGTAGGCGCCGCGATTCCATTCGGCGGATTTCGCCGGGTCCGGCTTGAATTCGCCGCTTTTGAAATAGAGCGCGTTCCAGGCCGCCATGCCCTCGCGGACGTCGAACGGGAAAGGCAGCTTGTTGGAGACGACGGCGTTGTGAACCGGTTCCACCGTGTTGAGGTAGGCGCGAATGGCGAGCGCGTCGCGCTCGGTCACCTTGGTGTAATAGGGATAGGGCATCGCGGGGTAGAGGAACTGGCCGTGATCGCCCTTGCCCTCGCGCAAAGCCCGGACGAAGGCCGCGTCGCTCCAAGCGCCGATCCCGGTGTCGGGATCGGGGGTGATATTGGCCCCGACCACGACCCCGAACGGCGTCTCGATCGGCCGTCCGCCCGCGTAAGGCTGGCCTCCCGGCGCGTCGTGACAGCTCGCGCAGTCGCCGGCGATGGCGAGATACCGCCCCCGCTCGATCTGGCCGAAATTCTGCGGGTCGAGGCTCGTCCCGGCCTTGTCCTTGGTGCTGGCCCCTGCGACCAGACCCGACAAGAGGATCGACGAGGCGAAAGCGGCGCCCGCGATCCGGCGCGCGAGCTTGTCACGCATGGACGAGCGGCCCCGGGTTCTTGAGATATTGGGTCCTGATCGCCTCGGCCGCCCAATAGGCGAGCGCCGCGACGGTGCCGGTCGGATTGTAGCCGGCGTTTTGCGGAAACGCGCTTGCCCCCATGACGAACAGATTGGGGACGTCCCAGCTCTGCAGATAGCGGTTGAGCGCGCTGGTCGTGGGGTCGGTTCCCATGATCGCGCCCCCGCACAAGTGCGTCGTCTGGTACTTTGTGATGTCGTAGGGCGCCTTGCGATATTGCTTCTCGATCTCCCTTGCCCCCATCGCCTTGATGATTTCGGCGAATTTGTCGGTCAGATACGCGTTCTGCTTCACCTCGTTGTCGTGAAAGTCGATCGTCATGCGCATTAGCGGGCGGCCGAACCGGTCCTTGTAGAGCGGGTCGAGGTCGAGATAGACGTCGCGGTAACTATAGAAGCTGCCGTGTACGCCCGTGCCCGGCGTCACGGTGCTCAGGTAATTGTCCTTGACCGCGGTCTTCCACTTGGCGCCCCATCGCGGCGTTCCCGGCGGAACGTGGGTGGTCTGAATCGGGCGCCCGCCGGTCTGCACCTGCCCCATATATCCGCCGCCGACGAAGCCAAGCGGCCCATGATCGAAATTGTCGCCGTTGAACTCGTCGATGCACATGCCGATCGAGCCTGAGGCGATGAACGGATTGAAGTTGAATTTGTCCTTGTCGAAGAATCCCAGCACGTCGGAGATCGTCTGGTGGGTGAAGTTGCGGCCGATCACGCCCGTGTTCGCGACCGGATCGTAACGCTTGCCGATGCCCGACATCAGGAGGAGGTGGACGTTGAAGACGGTGAAGGCGGCGAGGATGACGAGGTCGGCCGGCTGCTCCCATTCCTCCCCGCTCGAGTCGACGAAGGTGACGCCGGTCGCGCGTTTGCCGGCGCCGTCGAGGTTGATGTGCGTCACCTCGCATTCGGCGCGGTGGCTGAAGTTCGATTTCCGCACCAGGACCGGAAGAATGGTCGTCTGCGGGCTCGCCTTGGAATAGTTGCCGCAGCCGAACCATTCGCAGAAGCCGCAATAGGTGCACGGCCCCAGCCGCACGCCGAGCGGGTTCCTGTAAGCCTGTGAGAGATTGCCGGAGGGCTGCGGAAAAGGCTTATAGCCGAGCTCGCGCGCGGCCTTGGCGAACAGCGTATGACTGAACGGCTGCGCTTGCGGCGGCGTGGGATAGGGCCGTGAGCGCGGCCCTTCGAACGGATTGCCGCCTTCGAGAATCTGTCCCTTCAGATTGCCGGCGGCGCCGGACGTCCCGCAAAGATATTCGAACTGGTCGTAATGCGGCTCAAGCTCGTCGTAGGTGACGCCATAGTCCTGGATCGTCATGTCGTCGGGCAGAAATTTCGCGCCGTATCTTTGCGTCAGATGCGTCTTGAGGACGAAATCGGATGGCTGGAAACGCCAGGTCTCCGCATTCCAGTGGACGCCCCCGCCGCCGACGCCGTTCATCGGCATGAACGCGCCCCAGGTGCGGATCGGCAGCGCCTGCTCGCTCATCTTGTTGCGAAAGGTGAAGGTGAGCTGTTCGGGGCGCAGGAACAGCTCATGGCGGATGCGATAGCGCAGTTCGTCCTGAACATAGGTGGTCGGGAAATCGGTCGGCGCGTCACGCCAGGGCCCGCGTTCGATGGCGACGACGTCGAGACCTTCGTCGGTCAGTTCATGCGCGAGGATCGAACCCGTCCAGCCGAGGCCGATGATCGCCACGTCCTTCCTGGGCAGCTTCCGGGCCATGGCTCGCTTTCTCAGCTCTTGTGGACGATCCAATCCGCCCGCCCCATGATGCTGACGTGCGGATGAAGATAACGCTCATTATGACGGCTGACCCAGTCGCGATAATCGTAGCGGGCGCCGGGAAAGCCGATCATGCGCCACGAGCGCATGTCGCGATTGCCGCCGTAGATCGGATCGGCGAAAAATCCCTCCTGCGCGTTCTTGAGCAAGAGCTCGAAGAACGCCTGTCCGTCGACCCCGTCCAGTTTGGCCGAGCCGTTCTCGAGCCCGCCGATGATGGCGTCCTTGTCCGCTTCGCTCAGAGACGCGAACGCGCCGCCCTTCTCGTGCGCGCAATATTGGTCGAGCGCCGCCAGCGCCTTGCGGTATTGCACCGCAGGCCCGTCTGCATCCTGCGGGCCTTGCTGCTTCGTTCCCTTGATGAATGGCGGGCTCAGATAAAGGCCGGCCCGGCGCCCGTAGGGGCCGGCAAGCTGCCGGTCGATGTAGACCGCGCATCCGGCGCCCTTGCCGCCCGGCGTGTCCTGGTCTGGGGGGATCAGGCGATCGACCAGCGCCTCGACCGCGGCGCCCTCGCCGGGGGTGAAGAAGACCCAGTGTTCGGCCCCGATCGGCGGGGGCGGAGAGCCGGCGAGCGGCCGCCACGGCAGCGACCCCGCGCGGCCGATCGCGGTTCCCCCGATCAGCAGGAACGCCACGCTCCCAAGCAATTCCCGCCGGTGAAGATTCAACACTTGTCCTTCCACGAAAAGCAGGTCAATTAACCGGACGTCATCTTACCATCTGGCGGAACGATGCCGCCGGCGCCGCGCGATTACAACCTCTCCAACATGATGGCGGAGCCCATACGTTCGTCGAGGTTTTCGTTCACTGCGTGACTTAATCTCCAGCAAAAGCACGTCAACTTACAGCGCTGTAGTAATGACTGGCATTGCAATGTGCGCTCCGACCCAGGCCTCAGCGGCGAGGCGAGGACGCGCTTTTCCCGCGCGGCGGGTTTTTCCCTTGAGCGGGCGAAGACGGTCTTCGCGTTATCGCCGCGGCCAACGAAAAGCACCGTGAGGGCCGCGCCGTGGAGATGCACCAAATCCGGTACTTCCTGGCGGTTGGCGAAACGTTGAATCTCACCAAGGCGGCCGAGCGCTGCAACGTCGCCCAACCTTCGCTGACCCGGGCCATCAAGGCGCTCGAATCGGAACTCGGCGGCGAACTGCTCCGGCGCGAGCGCTCACTGTCGCACCTTACCGAACTTGGCCAGCGCATGCTGCCGATGCTGCGTCAGTGCTATGAGACGGCGCTCACCGCGAAGACCGTCGCCGCATCGATCAAGACAGGCGAGATCGCGCCGCTCACGGTGGCCGTTTCGCGGGCGGTTGCGCTAAGCCCCTTCGCGGCGACACTGAGAGAGTTGTCTCGAGCTCTTCCGGGTCTGCAGCTCAAGTTGAGCCGGGGCACGAGCGGCGAGGTGGCCGAAGGCCTCAAAGCAGGCTCTGTCGAGATGGCGGTCGCCGGGCCTCTCGCCGAGGCGTGGTCTCGCCTCGACGCCTTTCCGCTTTTTGAGGAACCGTTCGATCTCGTCGTCAGCGAGGCCCACCGACTGGCGGCCCGCAGCACGATCGAATTCAAGGACCTTACCTCCGAGACCCTTCTCCTCAACACCGAATGTGAGATGGCCGGGCAGCTCAGCGCCAGGCTCGCCGCGAACGGAATCCTCGACACGTCCGCCCATCAGGCGCCGACACAGGAAGATCTGCTGACTTTGGTGAAAGCCAATGTGGGAGTCGCCATCATCCCGGCCGGAGTAGAAATGCGCGGTCTTCGCCGCATAAGGCTGAGTGAGCTCAATCTCACGCGAATGGTGTCCGCGTACGTTGTCGCAGGCCGGCGCCGCTCAATCGCCTGCGCCGCTTTGCTCAATATGTTGCGATCGGCCGACTGGAGCTACATCGCGGCGCCGGAGCGCGAGAGGAGGGCCGGTTGATGGGAGAGCCTGAACTCGGCGCGATCCTCGAGGATCTCTTCATCCGCTGCCGTGGACTGGACGCGCCATTGGCCGACCGTCTGCAAGCCTTCGCCGACGGGCTCAGGCGTCTGCGTCCGGATTTCGGCGCAGCGGTCGATGAGATGGTCGGCCGCCTTGCCGAAAGCAACGCGGGATCGGGCGCGCCCAAAGTCGGCGAGCCGATGCCGGGCTTCCTTTTGCCCGACGAAAGCGGACGGGTCGTCCGTCTCGACGATCTGCTTCGCGACGGACCCGTCGCGATCGCATTCAATCGCGGCCATTGGTGTCCGTATTGCCGGATCAACATCGACGCCTTGGCTCGCGCCGAGGAGGCGATCGCCGCCGAGCGCCGCCACATCGCCGCCGTCGTGCCCGATCGCCGGAGGTTCGCGATGTGGCTCAAATCCGAAGCAAAGGCGCCGTTCCCGGTCTTAACCGACATGGACAACGGCTATGCGATGTCCCTTGGGCTTGCGATTTTCGTTGGAGAAGAAATGAAGCGGATGATGGTGCGTTCGGGATGGGACCCATCGGTGTCGCAAGGAACCGACAATTGGCTGCTGCCGGTTCCCGCCACCTTCGTCGTCGGCGCCGACGGCGTCATCCGGGCGCGCTTTGTCGAGCCCGACTACCGGCTTCGGATGGCGATTGAGGACCTGCTCGCCGCGCTCCGTTCGGCGAGGTAGGACGCGCCCAACCTTCCCGAGTGATCCCGATCGGGGACGCGTGGGATGCGAATCAATCATAGCGGCCAACTATCGAATTTCTAGCCAGAAAGTATTTTCGCTCGCCGACAGGGCGCCCTACCAGTCGCCTGGGCACAAGAGTCCGCGCCCGCGAGGGGCTGATCTTAAGGGGGCGGCAGGATCCAAGAGCGGAGGAGTGCATCCCGCTCGCGATCTTGCGGGCAAGAGGCGTCTCGCAATGAGGCTCGGAGAGGAAACATTTGAGCTTGACTTGATGGCCAAAGCGCTCCGGACGATCTCAAAGGAGATCAGTTACGAAGGTCTCGCCGAGGCTCTCCTTGAGGCTGCGCTCGACTATTCCGGCGCCGCGCGGGGCGCCGTGCTGCTGAGCGAAGGCGGCGAGCTCGTCGCCAAGGCCGACGCCAGCTTTCCCCGCGAAAGGGCAAGGATCCTCGTCTCACGGCCGCCCCTCGACGAATTCCGAGTGCCACATGAACTCGACGAAAGGGTGCTCACGCGACAAGAAATGGTGCTCAGTCGCGGAGGGAGCCGAGACTTCCTCTTGGCCGACTCAGCAGAGCGCCAAGCGAGGCTGGAGGTCGTTTTCCTATGCCTGCCTCTTGTTCATCAGCATCGGACGGTCGGCGTTCTCCACCTCGAAGCCGAGGCCGAGCCGGAGATCTTCACCCCGAAATGCCTTGCGGCGATGTCGCTTTTGGCGTCGCAGGCCGCCGTCTCCTTTGAATCGGCGCAGCTCTTCGAGGCGCTCCGCGAGACCAACATGTGGATGATCCGGGGCCAGCGGATCGGCCGCATGGGCAGCTACCGATGGAACACCCGAACTTTGCTCTCGCGAGCGTCACGCGAATGCTACCGCATCTTAGACATCGACCCCGACATCAATCCGGTTCCGTTTGAGGTCTTCGAAGACCGCGTCCACCCCGACGACTTGCCCGACCTGGCGCAGGCGCTCGCGGAGGCGGTCAGCGCCAGGGCCCCGTTCAGCCGTGAATACAGGGTCGTCCACAGGGACGGAAAGACCTTGAACGTCGTCGCCGTCGGAGAATTCGACGTTGGCCCCTCCGGCGACATTGAGCTGGAAGGCATCATTACCGACGTCACTGAGCGTAAGAACGCGGAACAGGCGCTGACGGATGCGCGAGTTGAGCTTGCGCGCGCTGCGCGCCTGGCGTCGCTGGGCGAGCTCGCAGGCTCGATTATTCACGAGGTCAGTCAACCGCTGACCGGCATCGTCGCGAGCGCCGAGGCCTGCCTGCGATGGCTTGCGCGTGATCCTGTCGGAGTCGCCGACGCCCGCAAGTCGGCGACACGCATCATCGAGCTCGGCCACCGGGCGACCGCTGTCGTCTGTGGCCTAAGGTCTTTGGCGCGCGAGGGTCAGCTTCGATTCGCCGATGTTCGGCTCCATGAGGCTGTCGACGAGATTCTTCTCCTGCTGAAGGGGGAGCTTGAACGCGCGTCGATCACGGTCAAGACCGACTTCGATCAGTCGATGCCTCCGATCGAGGCTGATCGGGTGCAGCTCCAGCAGGTCGTCCTCAACCTGGCGCGAAACGCGATCGAGGCAATGGCCGATGTCGCTGGCAGGCCGCGCGCGCTCGCCATCGCCTCGAGGCTTCTGGACGGCGAGGTCCACCTTGCGTTCGCCGACACTGGGGTCGGCATCGACCCTTCGATGGGCGAGCGTCTGTTCGATGTCCTGCACACCACGAAGCGCGGCGGACTCGGCCTTGGCTTGTCGATCTGCCGGAAAATCATCAGCGCCCACGGGGGGCGGCTGTGGGCGGAGCAAAACGCCGACTTCGGAGCGAAATTCACCTTCGCAATCCCGATGCGCCAATCCGCTCGCCGCTCGGAGTCGAACTGAAGTGCCCTCGCTCGGTATTGTTCATGTCGTGGACGACGACGAGCTTGTTCGCGAATCCCTGGGGGACCTCCTGCGATCGTTAAACTACCAAGTCGCTCTCTATGGGTCGGCCGCCGATTTTCTCGATAGCAAGCGATCCGAGGCCCCCGCCTGTTTGGTCGTCGACGTGCGGTTGCCTGGGACGAGCGGACTGGAGCTTCAGGGCTACCTGGCCCGCGTCAACAACAAGCTGCCCGTGATTCTGATGACGGGTTTCGCAGATGTGCCAATGTCCGTGAAGGGCATGAAGGCCGGGGCGATCGATTTCCTCACCAAACCGATACGGGATCAGGATCTGATTGACGCGGTAGCCGCAGCGATTCGAGTTGACAAGGACCAGCGGCGGCAGATGGCGGAGATTGGCGAATTGCAACACCGGTACGGCTTGCTGACGCCCCGCGAGAGGCAGGTCGTGGCTCTCGTCGCCTCCGGTCTCATGAACAAGCAAGTTGCAAGCGAGCTCTCGATCAGCGAAGTCACGGTGAAAATGCACCGCGGCAGCGCGATGCGAAAGCTCGGAGCAAAATCCGTAGCCAGGCTTGCTCGGATGGCGGAGATCCTGCGCCTCTCACGATAGGACGCCGGACCCGTCAATGCGGAGGGGAAGCCTTCCCCCCTGAGCGGGCCCTCCCGCACACAGCGCCGAAACCCATACCAAGGTATGGCGAGGCCTATGAGATTCGACAGATTGTGACCGAGCGTCGCGCCAAGCAGTGTCGAGGCGCGCCTTGCAGCCCTTTGGCGTGAGCAGCTTCGGCCCTCTCGGCCGGAGCCTCTGGAGCGCCTCGGTGGAGGCGGTGTCTAGGAAGGCGAGCGTGCGCCCAGCAATCGTGTTGTTCATCGCGACGGTCATCGATTTTCGGCGCCGAACGGCGCCGGACATCAAGCGCATCGTCGGCTCGCTTCAGCGGACGTTTTCGCGCCCGCCCGCCGCCGAGGTCTTCTATCGCCACCGGCTGCCGGTGCGCGTCACCCACTGGATCAATGCGCTGTGCATTCTCTTTCTGCTTGGAAGCGGGCTGAACATCTTCAATGCGCATCCCAGGCTGTATTGGGGAATCTACGGCGCGGACGCCGACAAGCCGTTCTTCTCGATTGGATCCGACGACGCCGCTGGGGGCGCGCAGGGATACGTCCAACTCGGGCCGTGGCGCGTGGACACGACCGGCGTCCTCGGCTGGTCGAAATCCGAGGGCGAATACGTCGCGCGTGCGTGGCCGGAGTGGATAACCATTCCAAGCTTTCAGGATCTGGCCGACGCACGTCACTGGCACTTCATCTTTGCATGGCTGCTGGCGATCAACGGCGCGGTCTATTTGACCTGGAGCGTCGTCTCCCGCCACCTGAAGGAGGACATCGTCCCTACAGCGGCCGACATCAGGGCCATTCCCTCCTCCATTGTCGCGCATGTCAAGCTCAAGCATCCGACGGGCGCAGCCGCAAAGCGATACAATCCGCTGCAGCGGCTTGCATACCTCGGCGTCATCTGCCTGATCGCGCTGATGGTCCTGACGGGCCTTACGATGTCGCCTGGCTTTGACTCCGTTTGCCCTTGGCTGCTCGCAGTCTTCCACGGACGGCAGTCGGCGCGCAGCATCCACTTCATCAGCGCGAGCCTGATCGTGCTGTTCGTGATCGTCCATCTCGTGGAGGTCGTGCTGGCCGGCGCCGTCAACGAGGTGCGTTCGATGTTGACCGGCCGATATGTCGTGCCGGAGGAGCGCGCGCCATGAGCGCCGGCGACATCACACGCCGGGCTGTGATCCTCGCCGGTTTCGGCGGCGCCGGGGCTCTCATCTGGAACGTCGATTCGCTGACGGTGAGCCCAAGTTTCGCACGCGTGTTCAGCGCCGCGGAGGACTGGACTCTCGCGAGCCAGCGCACGCTGCTCCTGCCGGGCCAACTCGCCAAGGAATACAGCGTGGCGGACATATCGCCGACATTCAAGCCGAACGGCACCTATGACCCTGGCGGCGACGAGTATAACGCTCAGGTCACTCAGAATTTCGTGAACTGGCGCCTGCGGATCGATGGCTTGGTCACTCATCCGCTGTCGCTCTCGATCAGCGAGCTTCGGGCGCTGCCGCCGCGCACGCAGATCACGCGCCACGACTGTGTCGAGGGCTGGAGCGCCATCGGCATGTGGACGGGCGTGCAGCTCGGCTTGCTTCTCAAGGCGGCCGGTCTTTCGCCAAAGGCCCGCTACGCCGTTTTTCATTGCGCCGACAACCTTGACGGCGAGCCCGCCAAGGGGGGCGAGCAGAGCCCCGGCCAGTACTACGAGAGCATCGATCTCGTCGACGCGTTTCATCCGCAAACGCTGATCGCCTATGCGATGAACGGAAAGCCGCTCGATGTCCCCCATGGCGCTCCGCTTCGGCTGCGCGTGGAGCGGCAGCTTGGCTACAAACAGGCGAAATATATCCAGCGAATCGAGGTCACCGACAGCTTTCGCCACATCGCCGGCGGCCGTGGCGGCTACTGGGAAGACCGCGGATACGATTGGTACGCGGGAATATGACATGTCCGGCGGTCGCAATTTCAGGATCTCCGACGCCCGAGGTTTGCTAGCCAAGGGAAACACGCCATGAGCTGGCAAAGCGGCTCTACGAACGGCTCTTGATGAGGAGAAGACGCGATGATCAATCGAATGGCTATAGTTGCTTGCGCTTTTGTGCTGTGCGCCTCGCTCGCTGGCGCGGCGGTCGCAGAGTCTTCCAACAGCGGCTCGATGTCGGACCACCACGCCGCGTCCGGAAACCACATGACGAGCGGGCATATGTCGTCGAGCGGCCACATGACGAGCGGGCATATGTCTTCGGGCGATCCCATGACGGGCGGCCACATGTCGTCAGGCGGCCACATGAAAAGCGAGTCAAGTCAAAAGCAATAGCTGAAAAGCCGCGGGCGGGATGGATGGATTCGGCGCTGCTATGGACCCGTTCACCCGCCCCGTCCGCGCGGGGCCGCGCAATGACCATCGCCACGAGGCCCCTTAGCCTTTCGCCTCCCGGCGAAAGCGCTGGGGAAAGATGGGGCGGCGCCCTTGGCTATGGTGTTGAAGCCATCGTTCAGACATCCCGCGGCCGCGTCTGGTGAGAAGCTCTCTTATTGCGATCATCGACGATGACGAAGAGCTTTGCTCCAGCTTGGTGGACCTCATACACTCCGTTGGCCATCGAGCTGAATCATTCGCATCCGCGGAGAACTTTCTGTCCTGGCCCGATGTTTCCGTTTTCGATTGCGTCATCGCTGACGTTCGCATGCCCGGAATGAGCGGGTTCGATCTCGTAAGGAGACTCCGCGGAGAGGATCGCGCAACGCCCGTGATCCTCATCACCGCCTTGCCTGACGATCACTTGGACGACGAGGCGCTCTCGGCTGGCGCCCTCACCCTTATGAGAAAGCCTTTTGAAGCTGCGGCTTTGCTTGAATGCGTCGAGAGGAGCCTCTCCGGGTGAGCGCCCTTCGGCGGGCAGAGCCGCAGCCTATTCGAAAGGATAGGGTCGCCCATTAGGTTCGACAGGTTGTAAGGGCATGCCGCCGAAAGCATAGTTCGCCAGCGCCTCGCACTCGTTGGGACGCTCACTCATCCCCGCCGTCATTTAGGAGACGAAATCATGACGGACATTGGACAGCTACCTTTTGCGCCGGCGTCAGCGCGGCCGAATCCATGGCGTTAGCTCAAATGGCCGCGCCGCCCTGCGTCGTCTTCGACGTCAACGAGACGCTGCTCGATCTCGAGACCCTGCAGCCGACTTTTGAGCGCATCTTCGGCGACAAGCTCGCCATGCGGCTATGGTTCGCCAACCTCATCCTGTATTCGGCGGCTCTCACCGTGGCCAAGGCCTACGTGCCCTTCACCGACATCGGCGGCGCGGTGATGAAGATGCTGGCCGATGTGCGCGGCGTCAAAGTCAGCGAGCGCGACCAGCAGGAGCTGACGGAAAAGTTCTCTACGATGCCGCCGCATGCGGAGGTCCCGGCTGCGCTCCGCAAGCTGCGCAACGCCGGGTTCCGCCTGTTTACCCTCACCGATAACCTCATCGAGGTGCAGGAGCGCCAGCTGAGCCATGGTGGAATCATCGATCTCTTCGAGAAACGCTTCAGCGCCGACAGCGTGCGCGCCCATAAGCCGGCGCCGGAGACTTACGCCTCCGTCGAGAAGGCGCTCGGCGCCGCGCCTTCCGATTTCTGTCTCATCGCCTGTCACACATGGGACACGCTCGGCGCGGTGGCGGCGGGCTGGCAGGCGGCCTTGATCAAGCGGCCATGGAATGACGTGCTCGGCGTCGGCCCGCAGCCGCAAATCGTCGGCGCCGATCTCGCCGACGTGGCCGACCAGCTCATCGCCCGCCAGAGCGCCAAGACCTGACGCACCCTTGGACCGCATAGCTCGCGCCATCGTGACGTTTTGAGCCCGCTTCCGCGAGCGAGGCGCGCCTGACAGCGACTCTGAAGGGGCGTCGCAGTCGAAAACAAGAGGAGCAAACCTATGGCGCGTGGATTGAAGCGCGACAGGACCATCGTTGTTGAGCGGCTCGCAACAAACGCCCTGAACCGGCGCGCCCTCCTCGTGACAGGCCTGGCGGTCGCGGGCGCGCTTAGCGCAGGCGCCGGGCTCGGCGGGGCCCGAGAGTCGGCGAAGGCGGCTCAATCCGCGGGGCAGGCGGCCGCGAACGCAAATGTCGTGCTCGCCCACGGCGCCTGGGCCGACGGCTCGAGCTGGGCCAAGGTGATCGCAGGCTTGAGCGCGAAAGGCGTCAAGGCCTGGGCGGCCCCCCTGCCTCTCACTTCGCTTGCGGATGATGTCGCCGCGCTCGACCGCACGCTGGATCGCGTCGAAGGCCCCATCATCCTCGCCGCGCACGCCTACGCGGGCGCGGTGATCGCGGGAAGTCGCTCGGAGAAGGTCAAAGGACTCGTCTACGTCACGGCGCTCGCGCCGGACGAGGGCGAGACGGTTGCGGACGTCTTTTATCACGCCAAGCCGGATCCCAAGGCGCCGAAACTCGCGCCCGACAGACATGGCCTGATCTGGCTTCCGGACGACGCCTTCGCGAACGCCTTCGCGCCCAACGCAACCGCGGAAGAGCGCGTCGTGCTCGCCGCGGTGCAGCGGCCGATCGCCGCATCGTGCATCAGCGCGAAGGTCGGAAGGCCGCTGTGGAAGGATCGGCCAAGCTGGTTTTTGGCGGCTGATCAGGATCGGATGATCTTGCGCGAAACGCAGCTCTTCATGGCCGAGCGCATGAAAGCGCGCGTCCACGAGATTCCGGCTGATCATACGCCGATCATCTCGTCCCCCGACACCGTTGTCAGCTTCATTGTCGAAGCGGTTCGCGAGAGCGCCAAGATAAGCCGCGGCTAAGCCGCTCAACCTCTTTCGCGTCTTCGCCGGAAGTCCCGCCGGGAAAATGCGAGAGGTTGCGTCAATCGCGAAGCCGAGGCGCCGAACAACGACGACGAAGCCCTCGCCTTTCCTCCGATAGAGGGGGAGGCGCGCCGCTTGATCGCGATCCGGCGCCCCGTAGAATTAAAGCCGTGGCGCGTGTCGAGGACGGCATGATCCCGCGGCCTTCGACCGTGTTGCCGGGGCCGTGCATCTCGATTTCCCCATACGGGCGTCGGGGCGACGGACCAAAAGCCCGCAGTCGAACGGAAAAGCAAGGAGCGGATCGAATGGACTACATCAAGCTTGGGGGCACGGGACTCGAGGTTTCCCGAATCTGTCTCGGGTGCATGACGTTCGGCATCCCCGATCGCGGGCCCCACACGTGGACGCTGGATGACGAGAAGAGCCGTCCGATCATCAAGCGCGCGCTCGAACTCGGCGTCAATTTCTTCGACACCGCCAACGTCTATTCGGACGGGACCAGCGAGGAGATCGTGGGCCGGGCGCTGAAGGCGCTCGCCAAGCGCGACGAGGTGGTGATCGCGACCAAGGTCTGGGCGCGGATGCGGCCCGGCCCGAACGGACAAGGCCTGTCTCGGGTCGCCATCATGACGGAGATCGACATGAGCTTGAGGCGGCTCGGCGTCGATCATGTCGACCTCTATCAGATCCATCGCAACGACCCGACGACGCCGATCGAGGAAACCATGGAGGCGCTCCACGACGTGGTGAAGGCGGGCAAGGCCCGGTACATCGGGGCGAGCAACATGGCGGCGTGGCAGTTCGCCCGCGCGCTCTACGTCGCCGACAAGCATGGCTGGACGCGCTTCGCGACGATGCAGGACCATTTGAACCTGCTCTACCGCGAGGAGGAACGCGAGATGCTGCCGCTCTGCCGGGCGGAGAAAATCGGCGTCATTCCCTGGAGTCCGATGGCGCGCGGACGGCTGACCCGCAACTGGAACGAAACCAGCGAACGGCAGGAAACGGACGAGTTCGGCAAGACGCTCTACACAAAAACGGTCGAGGCCGACCGGCTGGTGATCGAGCGCGTGGCCGCGGTGGCGAAGGCGAGAGGCGTTCCGCGCGCTGAGGTCGCTCTGGCCTGGGTGCTGCAGAAGCCGGAGGTCACCGCGCCGATCATCGGGGCCTCGAAGCTCGGGCATCTCGACGATGCGGTCGCGAGCCTGTCGCTGAAGCTGACGCCCGAGGAAATCGCGACGCTGGAAGAGCCTTACACGCCCCATCCGCTGGCGGGGTAAGGCGCCCTCCGGGCCCTTGGCCCCGCGAGAAAAGCGCGGCGGGAAGGGCCCGGCGGCGGGCTGTCGGCGCGGCGCGCACAAGTTTACGCGAGTCAATTATTTCAGTGGCTTGAGTGCGCTTTCGCGCAACTTTGTAACTTTGTAACTGCCAATCCTTCTGACGGCGCCGCCCCTCCACCGCCCTTTGGGCAGTCCCCCTCCCCCGCGTTCCGCAGGGGAGGATTCGCGAGCTGCGCCGGCGGCGCCATTCC
>Ga0335075_10006664_pt1 | contig 17813 bp, 13 predicted proteins | sample Lox_Sample_24_FD_206723 | JGI IMG/M metagenome (GOLD analysis project Ga0335075, IMG submission 206723) | Soil microbial communities from Loxahatchee National Wildlife Refuge, Florida, United States - Lox_Sample_2.4 | ecosystem: Environmental > Terrestrial > Soil > Wetlands | place: USA...
CGACGGTCATCATCTGCCCGCACGAGATGGTGGCGCTCAGCGCCGCGACCACCGCCGCGCTCGTCAGCGGCACGCCGCAGGCGGTCATCGTGCACGTCGACGTCGGCACCCAGAACATGGGCGGCGCGATCAGCAACGCCAGGACCGGCCGGGTGCCCGTCCTGGTCTTCGCGGGCGCGTCCCCGTACACCATGCGAGGCGAGCTGCCCGGCAGCCGCAACGAGTACATCCACTGGATCCAGGACACGCCCGACCAGCGCGGGATCATGCGCGGCCACGCCAAGTACGACAACGAGATCCGCTACGGCGCCGACGTCAAGCAACTGGTGCACCGGGCGCTGCAGATCGCCGCGAGCGAGCCGGCCGGCCCGGTCTACCTGCTCGGCCCGCGGGAGGTCATGGAGCAGCCGCTGGAGCCGTACACGGTCGATCACGCGGACTACCGGCCGGTCGAGCCCGCGGCGCTCACCGCCGAGGTCACCGCGGAGATCGCGCGCGCCCTCACCGCCGCGCGCCACCCGCTGATCCTCACCGGCCACCTGGGCCGCGACCCGCAAGCGGTGCCGAAGCTGGCCGAGCTCGCCGACCTGCTCGCGATCCCCGTCATCGAGTCCGGCGCCTGGCGGATGAACTTCCCCGCCGACCACCCGATGCACCGGGGCTGGCAGTTCACCACCGCGGAACAGAACCCGGTGCTCGCCGAGGCCGACGTGATCCTCATCCTGGACTGCGACGTCCCCTACATACCGACCAGCAGCCGGCCGTCGCCGGACGCGGAGATCTACGTCGTCGACATCGACCCGCTCAAGTCCGGCATGTCGCTGTGGCACGTCCCCGCCCGGCGCAATGCCGCCGCGAACTCGAAGGTGGCGCTCGAACAGATCGCCGCGTACGTTCGGACGAATGGTTTTGATCGTGATCGTGTCGAGGCGCGCCGCGGCGAAGTCACGGCGGCGCACGACGCGCAGCGGGCCGCCTGGGACGCCCTTGAGTGCCCGGACGGCGAGGTCATCACGCCGCAGTACCTGACCGCGTGCGTGCGCGACCTGCTCGCGGGCGAGGACGCGCTCGTGCTCAGCGAGTCGATCACGAACTTCGAGGTCGTCGCCCAGCACCTGCGGGCGAACACGCCGGGCTCGCTGATGGGGCCGGGCGGTTCATCGCTTGGCTGGTTCGGTGGCGGCGCCGTCGGGGCCAAGCTCGTCGCGCCCGAACGTACCGTTGTTTCCCTCGTCGGCGACGGCACTTACCTGTTCAGCGTGCCGTCGTCGGTGCACTGGGTGGCTCGCAGGTACGGCACGCCGACGCTGACCGTGATCTACAACAACGGGGGCTGGCGGGCGCCGAAGCAGTCCACGCTCGGCGTGCACCCGTCCGGAGCGGCCGCCACGGCCGACGACTTCAACGTATCCTTCGACCCGGAGGCCGACCTGCCCGGCATCGCGGCCGCCGCCGGCGGCGCGTTCGCCGCGACGGTGTCCGACCCGGCGGCGCTGCCCGCCGTCCTGAAGGACGCGCTGGCCGCGGTGCACTCGGGCCGTTCGGCCGTGGTGTCCGCGCACATTCCCAAGGCACAGGGGGCTTAGAGCCATCATGGAACAGCTCGGCGTCGAGGGCGCCTGGGTGTACACCCCGACGGTGCACGCCGACGAGAGGGGGAGCTTCCTCGAGACGTTCCGCGGCGAGGAGTTCGCGGCCGACCTCGGGTACCGGCTTGACGTCGCGCAGGTCAACTGCTCGGTGTCGCGCCGCGGGGTGATCCGCGGCATCCACTACGCGGACGTGCCGCCGGGGCAGGCGAAGTACGTCAGCTGCGTCAGCGGGGCGATCGTCGACGTCGTGGTGGACCTGCGGACCGGGTCGCCGGGGTTCGGGAAGTGGGAGGCGGTGCGGCTCGACAGCGAGAACCGCAGGTCGCTCTTTCTCGCCGAGGGGCTCGGGCACGGGTTCATGGCGGTCAGCGACGAGGCCACCGTGCTGTACCTGTGCTCGACGCCGTACGCGCCCGGCCGCGAGCACGGCGTGAACCCGCTGGACCCGGTGCTCGGGATCGGCTGGCCGCTGGAGGAAGCGGCCGGCGAGCCGGTGCTGTCGGCCAAGGACGCGGAGGCGCCGTCGCTCGACGAGGCGCTGCGGGACGGGCTGCTGCCCCGGTACGAGGACTGCGCCGGTTACGTGGCGGCGCTGCGGGCGCGGTAAGCGCGGTCGGCCCGCTACTGGGCCAGCATGGCGGGGAACGCGCGGTCGAGCGCGTCCCGCCAGTCCCCGATCGGCTTGAGGCCGGCGACCGCCCACGCGTCGTGCCCGAGCACGCTGTAGGCGGGCCGCGGCGCCGGGCGCGGGAAGGCGGCGGTGGTGGTGGGCGACACCAGCGCCGGGTCGGCGCCCGCCCTCGCGTAGACCTCGCGGGCCAGCCCGTACCACGTGGTGTCGCCGGTGCTCGTCGCGTGGTACACCCCGGCGGGGGCCCGGGCGGTGACCAGGGCGTGGATCTGGCCGGCGACGTCGGCGGTCCAGGTGGGCTGGCCGCGCTGGTCGTCGACGACGCTGACCGGGCTCGCCGCGCGGGCGCGGCCGAGCATCGTGGCGACGAAGCTCTTCCCGTGGGCGCCGTACAGCCAGGCCGTCCGCACCACGTAGCCGGCGCCGGGCAGCGCGGCGAGGACGGCGCGCTCGCCGGCCAGCTTGGTGCGGCCGTAGGCGGTGCGCGGCGCGGCCGGGTGATCTTCGCGGTACGGCTGTCCCGCGGCGCCGTCGAAGACGTAGTCGGTGGACACGTGGACGAGCGTGACGCCCCGGTCGGCGCAGGCGCCGGCGAGCAGCGCGACCGCGGCGCCGTTGACCGCCAGCGCCGCGTCCTCGTCCGCTTCGGCGTCGTCCACGGCCGTCCAGGCGGCGCAGTTGACCACGACGCCGGGCTGGTACTTGTCCAGGGCGGCGGGCACCGCGGCCGGGTCGGTGACCTCCAGGTCGGCCCGGGCCAGCGCCGTGACCTGCTCGCCGCCGGGCGCGGTGGCGAGCAGCGCGGTGAGGTCCTGGCCGAGCATCCCGGCGGCGCCGGTGACGAGCCAGCGGGTCATCGGTTCTCGGTTCCGGTGCCAGTGGCGGTTCCGGCGCCAGTGCCTGCGCTGCCGGGGCGGGCAGGCGGGGCGGGCCGCAGCAGCGGCTCCCACCAGGCGCGGTTGGCGGCGTACCACTCGATGGTGGCCTTCAGCCCGTCCGCGAACGGGACACCCGGCGCGTACCCCATGGACCGCAGCAGCGAGTCGTCGAGGCAGTAACGCCGGTCGTGGCCCTTCCGGTCGGTCACCGGGACGACCATGTCCCAGCCGGCGCCGCAGGTGTCCAGGATCGCGGCGGTCAGCTCGCGGTTCGTGAGCTCGGCGTCGCCGTTGACGTGGTAGACCCGGCCGGGCCCGCCCTTCTCGAGCACGAGCTGGATGCCGCGGCAGTGGTCGTCGACGTGGATCCAGCCGCGGACGTTGCCGCCGTCGCCGTACAGCGGGACGGGCTTGCCGTCGAGCAGGTTGGTGGCGAACAGCGGGATGACCTTCTCCGGGTACTGGTGGGGGCCGTAGTTGTTGCAGCACCGGGTGATGGACACGTCGAGCCCGTGGGTCCTGGCGTACGCGAGCGCGATCAGGTCGCCGCCGGCCTTGGCCGCCGCGTACGGCGAGTTCGGGTCGAGGGGGGAGGACTCGGTCCAGGCGCCTTCGGCGATCGATCCGTAGACCTCGTCGGTGGACACGTGCACGATCCTCGGCACCGCGGCCGTCCGGCAGGCGTCGAGCAGCACCTGCACGCCGGTGACGTTCGCGGTGACGAACTCCGCCGCGCCGGCGATCGACCGGTCGACGTGGGTCTCGGCGGCGAAGTTGATCACCGCGTCGTGGCCGGGCAGCACCTCGGCCAGCAGCCCCGCGTCGCAGATGTTCCCGTGCACGAACTCGAACCGCCCGGCCACCGGGTCCAGGTTCGCCATGTTGCCCGCGTAGCTGAGGCAGTCGAGCACGGTGACGCTGGCGTCTTCATAGCCGGGGTAGCCGCCGGCCAGCAGCGTGCGGACGTAGTGCGAGCCGATGAAGCCGGCCCCGCCGGTTACCAGGAGCCTCATGAGCTGATCTGCACCTTGCTGTGGTCGCCGAGCACGAGCCGGTGCACCTGGGGCACCGGCGGCGCCGGGGTCACCTCGGCGTAGTTGCCGATCAGCGAGGCCTGGATCCGCCGGACACCGCGGATGGAGACCTGCTGGAGCAGGATCGAGTACTCGATCTCGCTGCCGTCGATCTCGCAGTCGGTCCCGATGGCGGTGTACGGGCCGATGTACGACCCGGTGACCTTCGTTCCCGCGCCGATGATCGCGGGCCCGACGATGCGGGACCCGGACACCTGCGCGCCTGCCTCGACCACGACCCTCCCGATGATCTCGCAGTCCCGGCCGATCGTGCCGTCGAGCCGCTGCTCGACGGCCTCGAGGACCAGCCGGTTGACCTCGAGCATGTCCGTGACGTTGCCCGTGTCTTTCCAGTACCCGGTGATCGTCGTCGACCGGACGTCGTTGCCGTTGTCGATGAGCCACTGGATCGCCTCGGTGATCTCGAGTTCACCGCGCCAGGAGGGCGTCAGCTTGCGCACGGCCTCGTGCACGGCGGGGGTGAACATGTACACCCCGACGAGCGCCAGGTCGCTCTTGGGCCGCTGCGGTTTTTCCTCCAGCCCGACGACCTGCCCGCCGGCGTTGAGCTCGGCCACCCCGAAGTCGCGCGGGTCCGCCACCCGCGTCAGCATGATCTGCGCGTCGGGCCGCGCCGCGCTGAACTCGTCCACCAGCGCGCTGATCCCGCCGACGATGAAGTTGTCGCCCAGGTACATCACGAAGTCGTCGTCGCCGAGGAAGTCCCTGGCGACGAGCACCGCGTGCGCGAGGCCGAGCGGCGCCTCCTGCCGGATGTACGTGGTGCGGATCCCGAACGCCGAGCCGTCGCCGACGGCTGCCTCGATCGCCTCGGCGGTGTCCCCGACCACCAGTCCCACGTCGGTGATGCCGGCTTCCGCGATCGCTTCCAGGCCGTAGAACAACACTGGCTTGTTCGCCACCGGCAGCAGCTGTTTCGCCGAGGTATGGGTGATGGGGCGCAGCCGCGTGCCCGTTCCTCCGGACAGAACCAATGCTCGCATGAGCAACAACCTAGTGGTTCTCGCCGCCAGCTTTGGCCGACTGGCGGGAATGAGAGGCCCCGGATGGGCCAATGTGCGGGCCGCGGGTGCGCTCAGTCCATATACTGCCTGCGTGCTGAATTCCCGACGGATAAGTGTTGTGCTTCCTGCCTACAACGCCGAGGCGACGCTCTCGCGCACCGTGGCTGAGCTTGACCGCGAGGTCATCGACGAGATCGTGCTCGTCGACGACGCCAGCAGCGACGGGACCGTCCAGCTCGCCAAAGAGCTCGGCCTGACGCCCATCGTGCACGATCGCAACAAGGGCTACGGCGGCAACCAGAAGACGTGCTACCGGACAGCGCTTGACCTGGGCGCGGACGTCATCGTCATGGTGCACCCGGACTACCAGTACTCGCCGCTGCTCGTTCCCGCGATGGCGTCGATGATCGCGTACGGCGAGTACGACATGGTGCTCGGCTCCCGCATCCTGGCGCAGAACTCCGTCGCTCGCGGCATGCCCCGGTACAAATACGTCGCGAACCGGTTCCTGACGTTCGTCGAGAACATCGCGCTCAGCGAGAAAATGTCGGAATACCACACCGGCCTGCGCGCATTCAGCAGCACGCTGCTCGGCAGCCTGCCGTTCGAGCGGAATTCCGACGATTTCGTCTTCGACAACCAGATCATCGCCCAGGCGGTGGCGGCGGGCGCCCGGATGGGTGAGGTCTCCTGCCCGACGCGCTACGCGGCGGACTCGTCGTCGATCAACCTGCGCCGCAGCATCAAGTACGGTCTCGGCGTGCTGCGCACCTGCGGGGACTACCGGCTCGCCAGGCACGGGCTCCAGCACCCCGACTACCTGGACTTCGAGCCGGACAAGATGACCGCTCTCCGGTCCCTGGCGGCGGCCGCGGACGAAGCTCCCGCTGATGCCCGTACCGACGCCGAGGAGCAGTCCCGTAAGTTATGAGCATGCGGAATCCGCTTGACCTGAAGGCCCCGGCCGTCCGGGAAGACCCCGGAGGGAGGCAGCACTTGACTGCTGGAAGCCTGATCCTCGTGCTGTTCGCCGTCGCCGCGGCGGCCGGCGGGCAGCTCATGCTGAAGCACGGCATGCAGGTCGCGACGTCCAAGGCGCACAGCTCGCACGGATCGCTCGTGGTCGCCGCGGCCACGACGCCCTGGGTGGTGCTCGGGCTCGTGGTCTTCGCGATCTCCGCGGTGGCGTGGCTCGGCGCGCTGTCCAAGGTCCCGCTGAACGTCGCCTACCCGTTCAACGCCGTCGGCTACATCGTGATCCTGGCCTCGAGCGTGCTGGTGCTGCACGAGCGTGCCACGGTGCTGACCTGGGCCGGATCGCTGCTCGTGGTGTCCGGCCTGATCATCGTGGTGCTGTCGACTAAGTCCTAGCTGACCGGCGGCATCACGGGCGGCTTCAGCTGGCTGAACTGCGTCACCTGGTTGAGCAGGTTCTTGTGGTAGACGAGGACCTCGATCCCCCCGACGCGGTGCGTCAGCGCCGGCTTGCCGAGGACCCGCTCGATGTAAGGCACGGTCTGCGGGTCGTCGTTCTCAGCCACGACGAAGTTCGCGTAGTGCAGGGAAGGCTCGTACCAGAGCGTGCTGGCCTCCCAGGGGTACGGAACAGCCTCGTTCTTGTAGAACTTGAGCGTCCGGATCTGCACCCCGTTCGCGGCCAGCAGGGTGACCCCCGAGGCGTTCCAGTAACCGCCGAGCCCGTACGTCAGGTGGTGCGACTCGAGCCACTCCACGAGCGCCGCTTGCTCGCCGCCGCCCGCGGACGGCTGGGACGCGATCACCGACAGCGGCACCAGCGCGGCGGTCGCCGCGACGCCGGTCGCGGCGACCGCGGTCAGGCGGGGGAGCCGGCCGGGGCCGGTGAGCCGCGCCGGCACGAGCAGCCGGGCCGCGAGAACCGCGCTGGCGGGCAGCACGGCGACGATGTCGTGCTGCGTGTTCGGGCCGGGCAGCGAGGAGATCACGTACACGACGAGGTTGGCGACGATCGCGGCCGCGAGCACCTGCTCCGCCCGGCTGGCGCGCGGCCAGCGCAGCACCACCCAGAGGAACCCGGCGAGCGAGACGATCAGGCAGACGAGCCCGAAGATCGCCCAATGGCCGGCCGACCCGACGTGCGGCCCTGGCAGCACGCCAAAAAGCCGTCCCACGGATTGCCGGGCGAACGACGCGTTCTTCCGCCACTCGCTGACCGGCACGATCTTGGTGTGCGGCGACACCATGAGATAGAAGCCGAAGTGCCGCATGGCCGCGCGGACCACGGTTGTCAGCGGCAGCGACACGATCGCCGCCACCAGCATCGCGGTGTCGCCGGTCCGGATCTTCCGCGCGGCCAGGATCTGATAGGCGCAGACCAGGATGACGGCGGGCACCGCCACGTAGCGCACGGTGACGTCGCCGATCTGGCCGGCGCACAAGATCACGCACAGCAGCGGGGCGGTCCAGCGCCGGTTGGGCGCGCGGTCGATGAGCAGGGCCGGGATGAGCAGGAACACGGTGGACCCGGTGTGGTCGGGGATGCCGAGCGGCACCCACCGGTCCGAGAAGATCAGCGCCGGGCCGGCGAGGATCGCGACCACCACCGCGGCCCGCGACAGCCGGGCCGTGGCGCCGCTGGCGCCCGTCACGGCGAGCGTGACCGCGAGCGCCGCGACGATCAGGTAGATGAGCGCGATGGCCACGTGCATGGCGATCGTGTGCAGCCCGAAGAAGACTTCCGCCAGCGCGATCACGGGCAGGTCGAACGTGTAGTACGTGGCGTCGCCGATCAGCCAGTCGTGCAGCCGCAGGTGGCCGTGCAGCAGGTCCCAGGCTTGCAGCGCGTTGTTGGCCGCGTCCGAGCTGACCCCGCTGGTGAGGTCGATACGCAGGAAGAGGAAGAACACCCCGGCCGCGCCCAGGGTCCACACCAGCGCCATGAGCAGCCTGCTGGCCCTCGTCCGCGCCGGCTGGTCGGGGCGGGTGGTCTCGGCCGGGCCCGCGGTCTGACGCTGCCCCTGGTCCGTCGACTGGTCCGTCGACGACGCGGCGCCCGTGCCTGTCGCACCGGCGCCGACCGAATACTGCTCCCCGGCATGCATACGGGAACGATACTAGCGGGCGCGCCGAGCGCACCGGACTTGCCGGGGATCGCCGCATTCCGGCGGCGCGGGTGGTACCTTGCACAACGGGCATGCGGAAGCCGTCAATTCAGGAACCGTGCCCGTCGTGAACTCGGTCGTCAAGGGGTTGATCTATTTGCCTTCCGCCAAGCCGGCGTCCCGCGTCGCGGAAAGCGCGAGCCGGAGCGATGCGCCAGCAGGGGACAATCCCGCCGTGGCCTACGCGCGGATCGACGCGCCCGCGGCTGAGGAGTGCGCCTGGTGCGGGCACCGCTTCGACGGCGCGGACACCCGCCGGCCCGGCCGCATCCGGTGCGCCCGCTGCGGAGTGGCCACCACGTCGCCGTGGCCGAACGACGAGCAGCTTGGCGACGCGTACGCGGTCTGGTACCGGCCGACGGAAGGCCGGTTCTCCGGCGTGGGCGACGCGGTGCTCAAGCGCACCCGGTCGACGCTGGCCAGCCGGCTCCAGCGGATCCTGCCGGCGGGGCCGGTCCTCGACGTGGGCGCCGGTGACGGGACGCTGATCGAGGCCTTCCGGCGCAACGGCCGGGACGCGACCGGGGTCGACCCGTACGCGAACCCCGACAACCCGCACGTGCGCGCGGTCGACCTCGAGGACATGACCGGCGAGTATTCGGCCGTTATCTTCTGGCACTCGCTCGAGCACCTGCGCCGCCCGGTGCGGGCGCTGCGGCACGCCGCGGGGCTCGTCGCCCCCGGCGGGATGCTCATCGTCGCGGTGCCCAACGCGACGAGCATGCAGGCGCGGCTGTTCGGCGACCGCTGGCTCGCGCTTGACCTGCCCCGCCACCTGGTTCACATCGACCCGCCGGCGCTGCTGTCGCAGCTCGAGGAGCTGGGGTTCCGGATCGAGCGGGTGAGCTACCTGCGCGGCGGCCAGGTGCTGTTCGGCTGGCTGCACGGCCTTGTCGGCCGGCTGCCCGGGCACCCCGACCTCTACGACACGATCCGCCGCAGCGAGGCACGCCAGGCCGCGCAGAGCCCCGCCTTCCGGCTGTACGCGCTGGGCGCGGCCGTCGTCGCCCTCCCGGTGGCCGCGGTCGGGACCGCCATCGAAGTGGCGAGGCGGGCCGGCGGAACGGTCTACGTGCAGGCGCGCAAGGAAGAGAAGGCCGGCTAGCCCGCGGCGATGGCGGTTCCCGGGTACCGGTTCGACGGGCTGCACCACACCCAGCTGGCGATGCCGGCCGGGGCCGAGCCCGCGGTGCGGGCGTTTTACGTTGGCATCCTGGGCATGACCGAACTGGAGAAGCCACCGGTGCTCGCGGCGCGCGGCGGCTGCTGGTTCCGGTCCGGCGCCCTGGAGCTGCACTTGGGCGTCGAGCAGGACTTCGGCCCGGCGCGCAAGGCCCACCCGGGGATGCTCGTCAGCGACATCGACGCGCTCGCCGCCCGCCTGGGTGCGTCCGGCGTCGCCGTGGAGTGGGACGACGAGTTCCCGGGCCACCGCCGCTTCTACGCCCGCGACCCGCTCGGCAACCGGCTGGAGTTCCTCCAGCCGGAGTAGCCCGCGCTGCCGACCCGCCTCTTGCCCCTATACCCCACAGGGGTATCCAGATCGGGTGAAACCATTATTGGGTGTACTTACAGGGGCTAGAGCACCCGAAAGGACACCCAATCATCAACCCGGTCGGCCGCGGGGGCGGCCCGCCCAGGGCGAAATGCCCCAATAAAAGAGGAAATAGCTGGACACCATACCCTCGCCCTTACCCGGTAGTCGGCGGCCCGGCACGAACCCGGAAAGCGCGCCGGTGCGCGCTCCCCGGGTGCGGTACTCTTGCGGCTGGTAAATGGGGCGGTAGCTCAGCAGGTCAGAGCAGCGGACTCATAATCTGCCGGTCGTGGGTTCGAGCCCCACCCGCCCCACCTGCGCTATTCCCGCGGGGCTGTCACGTGGTCGCCGACCCGGCGAGTTCCGTCGCGGCCGCCTCCTTGCGAACGCCGCGGGCGGCAAGGGCCCAGTAAACGAGCGAGCTGACGACGATTCCCAGTGCCCAGCTGAAGTCGCTGCCGGCCATGCCAGGGAAGTGGTTCGAGATCGGCCCGGTGTAGGACGGGACGTCGAACGCGGCGTTGATCCACATCAGGGCCGCGACGATGCCTGCGGCCAGCGCGATGACCGCCGCCCAGTGCACCCCGCCGTTGCGCCAGTAAAGGCCGCCACGCTCGGTGGCCAGCGACGCGGCGTCGTACCTCCTGCGGCGCAGCAGGTAGTCGGTGATGAAGACGCCGAACCAGGCCGACAGCCACACGACGATGTAGAGCAGGAACCCGGAGAAGTCGGCGTAGAAATTCCCGTGGAACAAGATGATCCCCGTGACCACGCCGCAGACCACCGAGTCGATGATGACCGCGCCCCAGCGCCTGACCGGCACGCCAAGCGCCTGCAACGTGACTCCGGAGGAGTACAGGTCAATCGTGTTGATGGCGAGCAGCTGGAAGATCGCGAAGATCAGGAACGGCACGACGAACCAGCTGTCGAACGATTGCGGGACGCCGATCTGCGCGATGCCGACCGTCTTGGTGGTGACCGTGTAGGCGAACACGCCGAGCAGTTCGAGAATGACCGACGGGATCGCGCCGCCAAGCGCCGCCGCCCAGAACGTCTTGTGCCCGGGGGTGCTCGGCGGCAGGTAGCGGGAGTAGTCGTTGCCGTTCTCCGTCCAGCCGAGGCCGCCGACCGAGATGATCAGGACGAGGGCGGTGGTCCACACCGCGAACGTCACCGGGTGCGCGTGGAACGTGGACAGGTGCAGCTTCTGGAACGTGAACGCCGCGAACACGGCGAAGAACACGATGAAGATGTAGGCCAGGTAGCGCAGGACCTTGCTGATCGTGGCGTGCCCGAGCAGCGGGAGAGCCATCTGCACGAGCACTGCGAGGATGATGATGACGATCTTGCCGGCCGCGTTAACCGAGGTGTGATAGCGGGTGAACAGCAAGATGACCGTGGCGACGACGAAGTAGACGCCCTCGGTCTCGAACCCGACCTGGGTGCCCCAGTTGAACAGCGCGACCAGCCGGTTGCCGTTCTGGCCGAACGGCGCGCGAGAGACCATGAAGGCGGTGGTCCCGGTCTTCGGCCCCTGCAGGCTCGCCCAGCCGAGGAACGCGTACGTCAGGTTGCCGATGATGATCGCGAGCACCGCCTGCGGCACCGACAAGCCGAACGTCATGATCAGCGTGCCGTAGAAAAGAAACTCCACGTTGAACACGCCGCCCGCCCACAGCCAGAACAGGCCGGCGGGCTTCATCTTGCGTTCGGCCACCGGGATCAGGTCAATCCCGCGCTGCTCGATCTTGAATGCCGCGTACTCCTGCGGCGTCTCCGCCATCACATCTGCAGCGGTCCTCCTGCCACTGGCGTCGCGGCTCATGCTTTTCCTCCCTCGGGGAAGTTGGTAGCGCCTAGCTGATAGTGCACCCTCTTAGCCGGGCCGGGGTGTCTGCGGCGCAACGGATTGGTTTCGCCTGGATTAATCCGGCCGGAGCCGGCGAGGTGCCCGCGGTTAGGAGCGCGAGGTGAGGCGCGAAATCAGGTGATCTGGGTGATGCTTGTTCACCCTGATCACCCCGACTCTGGTACACAGCGTCATCCGGAGCCCGTCCAGAACATCCGCGATCACTAAGGCAGAGAGCGATGGCAACACTTATCAACCAGCAGAGCGCCGAGAACATGGCCTACGTGCGCAGGCTGCTCAAGGAAAAGCAGCCCGGATTCGCTGCCGCCCTGGAGTTGGCCCTAGCGGTGACGGAGCTGGAGCTGTGGCCACCCCAGATGTCGGCCGAGACGAGTGCCACCAAGGCTCATCAGCGCTTCTGCCGGGTCAGCGGGGTCAAAGGAGGAGACCGCCGGTTGCCTGGATGTTCTGACCAGTGATCCACCGCGCGTCAGCGAGCCGTGCGGATCATTCGTTACGGACGGCTCATACAACCATCCGGACTCGCCCGGATGAGCGCCCAGACTGGGTGCGGATTTCCGATGACGGCCGTGGGCCGCGGACGTAGGCTCGGCGTAGGGCCGCGGGACCATGACTGGATCAAAGGGGTGCTGGCGGTGGCCGAGCATGCCGGGGACAAGGCGGCGGCCAGGCGGGAGAAGCTGGCGCAGCGGCGCCGCGCGCTCGGCCTGTCTCAGGAGGACCTGGCGGGGCTACTGCGTGTCGAGCGGTCTACGGTGGTGCGCTGGGAGCGCGGCGACACCGAGCCGGTGCCCTGGATCCGGCCCAAGCTGGCCAGGGCGCTGAAGGTACCCGTCGACGGGCTCGGGGAGCTGCTCGCCGTCGGCGGCCCGGCTCGTTCCGGTGGCACTACTCCACTGATTCCCCGGCAACTGCCGACGGCGGTGGCGGGCTTCGTCGGCCGGGCCGCTGAGCTTGAGGCGCTGACGCGGATGCTGGATGACGCGAGCGCTGGGGGCCCGTCGGCGGTGGTCATCTCGGCCATCGGCGGGATGGCAGGGGTGGGGAAGACCGCGCTGGCGGTGCAGTGGGCGCACACAGCCGCCGCCCGGTTCCGCGACGGGCAGTTGTATGTGAACCTGCGCGGCTATGACCCGGACCGCCCGATGCCCGCCATCGACGCGCTGGCCGGGTTCCTGCGCGCGCTCGGCGTGTCCCCCCAGGACATCCCCGCCGAAGAGGACGAGCGGGCTGCGCGGTACCGCAGCCTGCTGGCGGACAGGAAGCTGCTGGTCGTGCTGGACAATGTCGGGTCGGTGGAGCAGGTGCGGCCGCTGCTGCCCGGGTCCCCAGGCTGCGCGGTGGTGGTGACCAGCCGGGACGCTTTGGCCGGGCTGGTGGCGCGGGACGGCGCGACCCGGCTGGAGCTGGACCTGCTGCCGCCGGACGAGGCGGCTGGCCTGCTGCGGGCGCTGATCGGTCGGCGGGCCGAGGATGATCCTGGCGCGGCCGAGGCGCTGGCCGCCCAGTGCTGCCGGCTGCCGCTGGCGCTGCGGGTGGCTGCCGAGCTGGCCGCCGCCCGCCCCGACGTGCCGATCGCCGACCTCGTCGCGGAGCTCGCCGACCTGCGGAAGCGGCTGGACCTGCTCGACGCCGACGGCGACCCCCGCACTGCGGTGCGGGCAGTATTCTCCTGGTCCTACCGGCACCTGGACCCCGGTGCCGGCCGGGCGTTCCGGCTGGCGGGCTTGCACGCCGCCGCGGACTTCGACGCGTACGCCGTCGCCGCGCTCACTGGCACCGGCCTCGAAGAGGCCCGCGCGGTCCTGGGCGCGCTGGCCCGCGCCCACTTGATCCAGCCGGCCAGGCCGGGCCGGTACGGCATGCACGACCTGCTGCGCGGCTATGCCCGGGAACTCGCCGACGCCACGGACGGCCGTAAGGAACAGGACGGCGCGCTGACCCGGCTGTTCGACTACTACCTGCACACCGCCGCGATGGCGATGGACACCCTGTACCCCGCCGAGCGCCACCGCCGACCCCGCCTTCCCCCGTCGGCCAATCCCGCCCCGCGCGTCACCAAGCCGGCGGCGGCACGAGCCTGGCTGGACACCGAACGAGCGACCCTCGTGGCGGTCGCCGTGCACGCTGCCGGGCATGGCTGGCCCGCCCACGCCACCCGACTGGCCGACACCCTGTTCCGCTACCTCGACCTCGGCGGCCACTACTCCGAAGCCGTGACGATCCACAGCCACGCCCGCGCCGCCGCCCAGCGGACAGGCGACCAGGCTGCCGAGGCGAAAGCTCTGAACCACATTGGCGTCGTCTACTGGCATCTCAGCCGCTACCAGGAGGCTGCCGACTACCTTCGGCAGGCCCTGCCCTTGTTCCGGCAGGCCGGCGACCACACCGGGCAAGCACGGGCGCTGGGCAATCTGGGCGCCATCCACCACCTTCTGGGCCGCTACCAGGAGGCCAGCAGTCTTAACCAGGAGGCCCTGACCATACAGCGCGAGACCGGTGACCTGCACGGCGAGTCGATCTCGCTGGACAACCTAGGCGTCAATGAGGAGCGGCTGGGCCGCTACGGCTTGGCCGCCCATCACTACCGGCAGGCCCTGGCCATCGCGGAGAACACCGGCGACCGGGACCTGGAGTGCCTCGCGCTGATCAACCTGGGCAGCGTCGGCTTGCGGCAGGGCTGCTACCAGGAGGCCGAAGGCCAGCTGCGGAGGGCGCTCGCCATTGCCCGGGAGACCGGCTACCGGGAAGTAGAGGCCGACGCGCTCACGAGGACCGGTGACCTATGCCTGCGCCTGGGCCGCCCCGGGGAGGCCACCACGGACCTGCAGGAAGCGCTGGCCCTGTACCGGGAAATCGACAGCCGCTCCGGTGAGGCCGACGCGCTCAACAGCGTCGGCGAGGTACTCCTCGTCACCGGCCGGCCTGGCGACGCTCGGGCCCAGCACGACGCCGCGCTCAGCCTGGCCACCCAGATTGGTGACAAGTACCAGCACGCCCGCGCGCACTACGACCTCGGCCAGGCGTGCCGCGCCGACGGCGATCCCGGCAGGGCACGCCACCACTGGCAGCAAGCCCTCGACCTGTTCACCGAACTCGGCACGCCCGAGGCCGAACAGGTCCGCGCCGAGATGGCCGCTAGCTCGCGGTAGAAGACGCGCAAGACCGAACGCTGCGCCCGAAAGCCGCCGTCGTGGGCATCCATCGCAACATGTCATGATAGGATGACGGCATCTTGGTATCCTCTCACTACGGCCTTGGCGTAACTGTGCCGTGTTCAGGACAGGAGAGCGCTGATGACAGCACCGCCGGCTAGAAGACCGCTCGGCAGGACCGGAATCGACATCAGCGTGGTCGGCGCCGGCACCTGGGCCATCGGCGGCGCGGGCTGGAAGTACAACTGGGGACCCCAGGACGACGCGTCCTCGGTGCGGGCGCTGCGCCGGGCGCTCGACCTCGGCGTGAACTGGATCGACACCGCCGCGGCGTACGGCATCGGGCACGCCGAGGAGATCGTCGGCCGGGTGCTGGCGGGCCTGCCGGACGCCGACCGGCCGCATGTCTTCACCAAGTGCGGCCTGCGGTGGTCCGACGCGGACCGGTTCGGTGACCTGCAGAACAACCTGCGCCCCGCCTCCGTCCGCATGGAATGCGAGGCATCGCTGCGCCGCCTCGGAGTCGAGCGGGTCGACGCTCTCCAGTTTCACTGGCCCGACAAGACCGGCGCGCTTGTCGAGGACTCATGGGGCGAACTGGGGAACCTGGCCGACGAGGGCAAGGTGCGGTTCCCCGCAGTATCCAACTTCGACGTCGATCTGCTCGAGACCTGCGAGAAGATCCGGCACGTCGAGATGCTGCAGCCGCCGTTCTCGCTGATCATCAGGGACTCGGCCGCGGACGTCATCCCGTGGTGTGCCGAGCACGGGACCGGCGTGATCGTATACAGCCCGATGCAGTCGGGCCTGCTCACCGATGATTTCTCAGCCGAGCGGGTCGCGCTGATGGCGCCGGGGGACTGGCGGCGCTGGCACGCGGCCCTCGCCCATGAGTTCACTCCGCCTCGGCTGGAGCAGAACCTCGCCTTGCGCGACAGCCTGCGGCCGGTAGCCGAACGGCGCCAGACCACGGTGGCCGCGGTCGCCAACGCCTGGGTGCTGTCCTGGCCCGGAGTGACCGGAGCCATCGCAGGCTCCCGGTCCCCGGATCAGGTGGATGGCTGGATCGGAGCCGGTACGGTCACGCTGACCGACGCTGACCTGGAGGAGATCGGGCGGGCGGCCGAGCGGTTCCGGCCCGGTGCCGGCCCGGCGAGGCCGCCCGCCCGCGTCGCGTAGCCGGGGTGTGGCGACTCACCAGACAGGCACATGGCGCCACGCGGCGCCGTCGTGGCTGAAGTCGTGGCCGAAGGGGCCCCGAGTCGTGTTCGCCGCGGTCGTTGCGGTGCCGTTCCTGTTTCTTGCCGTCTTCAACATCTATCCGCTGCTCCAGCAGTCCTATGGCAGTTTCTACTTCTGGTACGAGCTCCGGCCATCCACGTTCACCGGGCTGGCCAACTACTCGCGGCTGCTCGATGACCCGATCGCGCGCCTGGCCGCGTTGCACACTGTCATCTACGTGCTCGCCGCGGTGCCCTGTGAGGTTGGCCTGGGCCTGGCCGCCGCGTCGCTGACCCTGCGGGCGAGGCGTGGTCAGGCCGTGCTGGTGGGCTTGTTCATCCTGCCGCTCGTCGTTCCCTGGGGGACGGCGGCGGACCTGTTCCTTGCCTTGCCGCAACCGTGGTACGCCCGCCCGCTCCCCGCGTTCGCCATCCTCGTCGTGATCGGCATCTGGAAGGGCGCCCCGTGGTGCTACCTTCTGCTGCTCGGTGCGCTGAGCAGCAGCCCGGCCGAGGTCTTCGAGGCGGCGCGGATCGACGGGGCCCGCGGCGTCGCGTTCTGGCGCCGGATACTGATACCGGCCATCCGGCCGATGTTTGTCTTCGTCATCGTGTTGCGCATTCTCGCCGAGGCGCAGAACCTGACCCCGGTCGCGCTGCTGACCAGCGGCGGGCCGAGCTTCACGACGCAGCTTTCCTCGTATTACGGGTTCGAGATGGGGTTCAGCTTCTTCCAGTTTGGCGAGGCGGCCGCGCTCGGCACGTTGCTAGGTGCCACCCTGCTCATCGTCGCGGTCCTCGGCTGGTGGTTCGCCTGGGCGCGTCCGGCCCGGCGAGTGAGCATCCCGTCGCTCCCTCAGATCATCCGGCGGAGCCCGGGACCGCGGAGCCCGGGACCGCGGAGCCCAGGACCGCGGGCACCGGCGCGGGCCGGGACCGCCCGGCGTCCGCGGTGGGGACCGGCACACTCCATAGCCTGGGGAAACCGTGCCCGCCGGCTGTACGCGACCGTGCTGGTCCTGCTCCTGCTGGCCCCGTTCGCCGGGGTCGTGCGCGAGTGGAGCGGCTATACGCTGCGGTGGCAGGCTATCGACTCCGGGCTGCGCAACAGCGCGATCGTGACCGGCGCGACCCTGGGCCTGACGCTGCTGCTGGCCGTCCCCGCTGCCTACCTGCTCGCCCGCACGAGGTTCTGGCTGAACAGCGCCTTGTTCCTGTTCGTCCTGTTCAACCTGGCGATCCCCGGCGTCGTCATCATCCTTCCGCAGGTGGAGGAGATGTCCAGGTTCGGCCTGGTGAACAGCTACCTCTGCCTGATCATCTTGTACAGCGCCGCGAACCTGCCGCTAGCGGTGTTCTTCCTGCGCCCGGCGTTCGCCAGCGTGCCTGAGCCGCTGATCGAGAGCATGCGGGTGGACGGGGCGCCGGGGCTCGTGATCGTCAGGCGACTGTTCCTCCCCTACGTGGCGCGCACGATCATCGCCGTGGCCCTGCTGGTGGTGATCTGGGTCTGGAACGAGCTGCCACTCGCCGTGGTGTTGATCAACAGCCAGTCCCTGCAGACCTTGCCTGTTCTGGTCGAGCTGAATGTCGGCGGCAGCGCCTCGGTCGGAGCCAGCTGGATCTCGATGGCGCCACCGCTCCTGCTGTTCGTCGCGACGCTGCGGTACTTCCGTCGCGGCGCGATCACCG
>Ga0335075_10006665_pt1 | contig 17813 bp, 20 predicted proteins | sample Lox_Sample_24_FD_206723 | JGI IMG/M metagenome (GOLD analysis project Ga0335075, IMG submission 206723) | Soil microbial communities from Loxahatchee National Wildlife Refuge, Florida, United States - Lox_Sample_2.4 | ecosystem: Environmental > Terrestrial > Soil > Wetlands | place: USA...
GCCAGAAGGGCCAGAGGGTGCGGCTCAGGGCGACGGCCCAGGCGGCGGGATGGGCGGCTGTGGTGTCGCTACAACTTGGGGGGCTGAACGATCGGCGTCCTGAGTGGCTCATGGTCGGGTGTTCCCGCGAAGCAACGATGCGGTGCATAACGATGGCACCTTTGCATCGACTTACGTAGCGCCATGATATTCAAGCCCTGTAGGAAATTATGAGACGTGGATGGACCTTCCGCTCCCGTGTAGCATCAGGGGGTAAGAGCGGTCGAACCGCCACAGTTGATAAGGAGTGGGAGTGAACGCGGTGAAGGAAAGCCTGTCGTCATCGCCTGATCGCGCCGCGGCCGCGCCGGCCCCCGCGACCGGCATGCCGGCCGCCAGGATGGAGGCGCCGAAGCCCGGAGCCGTCACCTCGACCGCCGGTCGGAGTGTCGCCAAGCTATTGAAAATGTTCGGAAATCCGCCTTTCGAGTTCCAGCTCTGGAATGGCGAGATCATCGTGCCGGAGGGCCGCGTCCCGGTTGCCCGCATCATCGTCCGCGAGCCCTCCGTGCTGTGGGACGTGGTGCGCGATCCGGGCGTCAGGTTCGGCGATGCCTACAGCGAGGGCCGGGTCGAGATCGAGGGCGACATGGTCCGCTTCATGGAAGAGGTCTACCGGGGTTCCAATCGCGCCGAAAAGCACAAATCGGCCGTCACGGAGCTGTTCGGACGGTTCCTGAACCGCCCCCGCCGGGTCAATACCCTGGCCGGCTCCCGGGACAACATCCATCACCACTACGACATCGGCAACGATTTCTATTCCCTATGGCTGGGCCGGACCATGGCCTATACCTGCGCCTATTACCCGACGGCGCAGACGACCCTGGATGAAGCCCAGGATGCCAAGATGCACCACGTCTGCCGCAAGCTCCGGCTGCGCCCGGGCGAGCGGGTCGTCGAGGCTGGTTTCGGCTGGGGGCGGCTCGCCGTGCACATGGCGCGTCATTACGGCGTGAAGGTCCGCGCCTTCAACATTTCGAAGGAACAGGTGGCCTTCGCCCGCGATTATGCGAAATCGCAGGGGCTCGACTCGCAGATCGAGTACGTCGAGGATGACTACCGGAACATCTCGGGCCAGTTCGACGCCTTCGTCTCGGTGGGCATGCTCGAGCATGTCGGGGTCGAACACTATCGGCAGCTGGGCAAGGTCGCGCACGATGTGCTCGGTGCGAACGGCCGCGGCCTGATCCACAGCATCGGCCGCAACTTCCCGGCCGAACTGCAACCGTGGATCGAGAAGCGGATCTTCCCGGGGGCCTACCCGCCGGCCCTGAGCCAGATGACCGAGATCTTCGAGCCCTGGGATCTGTCGGTGCTGGACGTGGAGAACCTGCGGCTGCACTACGCACGCACCCTGTCGCACTGGCTCGGCCTGTTCGAGAACAACGTGGAGCGCGTGCGCGGCATGTTCGACGAGAAGTTCGTGCGCATGTGGCGGCTGTACCTGGCGGGCTCGGTCGCGGCGTTCACGACCGGCACCCTGCAGCTGTTCCAGGTGCTGTTCGCGACCGCGGAGAACAACGACGTGCCGCTCACCCGCGATCACCTGTACCAGACCTGATGGGCAGCGCCGGTCCGTGATCCACAGCGACGTACTCATCATCGGTGGGGGGCCGGCCGGCTCCTCGGCCGCACGCAAGCTTCGCGAGGGCGGAGCCGACGTACTCATCCTGGACAAGGAAGTCTTCCCGCGCCTGAAACTGTGCGCCGGCTGGATCACGCCCGAGGTGGTGCGGGATCTGGACATGGACATCGCCGCCTATCCGCACCGCTTCCTGACCTTCAAGCGCATGCATCTGTACCTGCGCGGCCTGCACCTGCCGGTGCGCTGCGTGCAGCACTCCATCCGCCGCTTTGAGTTCGACCAGTGGCTGCTGGAGCGCTCCGGCGTGCGCAGCATTCAGCACACGGTACGGCACATCGAGGCCGATCCGGCCGGCGGCTACCGCGTCGACGGCGAGTACCACTGCGACTACCTGATCGGTGCCGGCGGCACGCGCTGCCCCGTCTACCGGACGCTGTTCCGGGAGGCCAATCCGCGGGCGACGGAGCTGCAGACGGTGACCCTCGAGCACGAGATTCCCTACGACTGGCGCGATCCGGACTGCCACCTGTGGTTCTTCGATCAGGGCATGCCGGGCTACTCCTGGTACGTGCCCAAGGCCAACGGTTACCTGAACGTCGGCATCGGCGGCATGGCCGATCGCATCAAGCGCAGCGGCACCGACATCCGGGCGCACTGGAATCACCTGATCGCCAAGCTCGATCGCAGGCTCGCCCGGGGCGCGAGCTACGATCCGGTGGGCTACAGCTACTACCTGCGCGGCAATGTGCAGGTGGTGCGCATCGGCAATGCGTTCATCACCGGAGATGCCGCCGGCCTTGCGACCCGGGACATGTGCGAAGGCATCGGCCCGGCCATCCGCAGCGGTCACCGCGCGGCCGAGGCCATCCTCAAAGGGGTGCCGTACTCGCTGCACGATGTGACCGGCGCGAGCCTCGGCGGCGGCGTCGCCAGCCGGCTGCTCGACTGGGCTTTCACCCGGGGCGTCGGTGCGCCGGCAGCGGCAGCCGGATAGGCTGAACCTTTCCGCCCGCGGATGTCCAAAATGGCGATGACCTCGGACAAGCCAATCATCTGGGGCGCCGCCGCGGCAGTGGTCATGATCGGCATCGCGCTGTACCTGTATGCACATCGGGACAAGGGCGCCGCGACCACCACCACTTCCGCGCCGGTCACGCAGATCCAGCCCGAAAGCGCCCCGACCGTCGTGCCGGGCGCCCCGACGATCGAGCACCCCGTGCCGGTGGGCAGCGGGCCGGAAAGTGCGCCGGCACCGGCGCTGGACCAGAGCGACCAGGCCTTCCGCGACGCCCTGAACGGGGTGCCGGGCGCGCAGTCGCTCGACAAGCTCCTGGTACCCGAGAACATCATCCGCCACATCGTGGTGACGGCCGACAACCTGTCCAAGAAGAAGGTTGCGGTGGACCAGCGCCCGCTCAAGCCCACCGGCGGTGAGTTCCTGACCACGAGCAACGGCAACCAGCTCACCATCAGCCCGCAGAACTACGCCCGCTACCAGCCGTTCATGGACGTGGTGAAGTCGGTGGACATCGAAAAGACGGTCGCCCTGTACTACCACTTCTATCCGCTGTTCCAGAGCGCCTTCGACGACCTCGGCTACCAGAACGCCTACTTCAACGACCACCTGATCGCGCTCATCGATCATCTGCTGCAGACCCCGGACGTGAACGGCCCGATCGCGCTCACGCAGCCCAATGTCATGTACCTGTACGCGGATCCCGCCCTGGAGGCGCTGTCGCCCGGTCAGAAGACGCTGATCCGGATGGGGCCGGCGAACGAGACGCTGATCAAGGCGCGGCTGCGGGAACTGAAGGCACAGCTGCTCGCCCACCAACGACCGCATCCCTGAAGAAGCTGACCATGCGCCTGATCGGCATGCTGGACTCTCCGTACGTGCGGCGCGTCGCCATCGGCCTTAGGCTGCTGGGACTGAAGTTCGAACACGAGCCGCTGTCGGTGTTCCGCACCTTCGACCAGTTCCATGCCATCAATCCCGTCGTCAAGGCGCCCACGCTGGTGTGCGATGACGGGACGGTGCTCATGGACTCGAACCTGATCCTGGAGTACGCGCAGGCCCTGGCGCAGCGCTCGCTGCTGCCGCAAGGCCTCCCGGAGCGCACGGCGGACCTGAGGCTCACCGGCCTGGCGCTCGCGGCCTGCGAGAAGAGCGTGCAGATCATCTACGAGCGCAATCTGCGGCCCGCGGCAAAGCAGCACGAACCGTGGGTGACCCGCATCACGGGCCAGATGCTCGCGGCTTTCGGGGGGCTGGAGGCGATGCTGGCGCAGCGGCCGCCCGCCGCGGCCGCCGAGGCCATGACACAGGGTGGCCTCATCACCGCGGTGACCTGGCACTTCACGCAGCAGATGCTGCCGCAACTGGTGCCGCCGCCGCGCCATCCCGCGCTTTCCCGCTTTTCGGCCGCGGCCGAATCGACGGCGGCCTTCCAGGCTGCGCCGCATGGCTCCGGGACCGTGCGGTGATGACGCAGGGCTGGATCTTCTGGGCACTGCTGTCCGCGGTGTTCGCCGCCGCGACCACCATTTTTGCCAGGATCGGCGTAGCGGGCATCGACTCGGACCTCGCGACCTTCATCCGCACGGTCGTGGTGCTGGTGCTGCTGGCGATGATCGTGGCGGTGCGCCGCAAATGGACGAATCCCGCCTCGCTCCAACCGCGTACTCTGCTGTTCCTGGTGCTGTCGGCGCTGGCCACCGGTGCGTCGTGGATATGCTACTTCCGGGCCCTGCAGATTGGCCGGGCCTCGCAGGTCGCGCCGATCGACCGCCTGAGCCTGGTACTGGTCGCGGTATTCGCATTTGCCTTCCTGGGCGAGCGGCCCACCGGACAGGACTGGCTGGGCATCTTGCTGGTGACGGCCGGCGTCCTGGCACTCACCCTCAAATAGACGAACGGAGTCGGTCATGGATCTCGGATTGAAGGACAAGCGCGCACTCGTCACCGGTTCGACCGCGGGAATCGGCCTGGCGGTGGCCCGCGGCCTGGCGGCCGAGGGCGCCGAGGTGATCATCAACGGCCGCACGCAGCCGCGGCTGGATCAGGCACTTGCCCAGTTGCGCGGCTGGGTGCCCGGCGCGCGGGTGCGCGGCATCGCGCTCGATCTGGGCTCGGCGGCCGGTTGCGGGCAGCTCGCGCGCCAGCTGCCCGAAGTGGATGTGCTGGTGAACAATCTGGGGATCTTCGAGCCGAAACCTTTCGACGCGATTACCGATGAGGACTGGCTGCGGTTCTTCGAGGTCAACGTGCTCAGCGGGGTGCGGCTGTCGCGCCAGTACCTGCCGGGAATGCGCGCCCGCAACTGGGGCCGGGTGGTTTTCGTCTCCAGCGAGTCCGGACTGCAGATCCCGGCCGAGATGATCCACTACGGCATGACCAAGACGGCGCAGCTCGCCGTGGCGCGGGGGCTTGCGGAGACCCTCGCCGGAACGGACGTGACCGTCAACTGCGTGCTGCCGGGCCCCACCGCCTCCGAGGGCGTCGGGGATTTCGTCGCCCGGCTTGCGCAGTCCCGCGGCGTTGACGCGTCCACCGTCGAAAAGGAGTTTTTCGCCACGGCACGGCCGTCGTCGCTGCTTCGCCGCTTCGCCACCCCTGAGGAAGTCGCGGCCATGATCGTGTATACCTGCAGCGCGCAGGCCTCCGCGACCACGGGGGCGGCGCTGCGGGTTGACGGCGGAGTCGTACGGTCGATCGCCTGAAAGCCGCGCAATCTGGTACCTTATGCCGCCGAAAAAAGTTCATGGAGGAACTGAATGCCACAGACCAAACGCAGCGCGTCCAGCCGCAAGAGCGTGATCGCGCTGATTTCCGGGATTCGCGAAAAGGCGGGACTCTCACAGTCTCAATTTGCAAACCTGCTGGGCGTGTCGGTGCGGACATTGCAGGACTGGGAGCAGGGCCGCCGGGCGCCCTCGGGCGCAGCGCGGATGCTGCTGCTCGTGGCGGCCAAGCGTCCCAAGACCCTCCTCGAAGTCGCCCGCTGAAGGGACATCCGGCCCCACAGTTGCCATAATAGGCCCCACGGTCCCGACACCTGCTGCGCCGTAGGCTTGCGCCTCGGGCGGATCCGGGTCGGGACAGCTGTCTGTCTGGAAGGAAACCCGAAGTGTCGGAAATCAGGCGCCTGCAGCCCGCCGCGCGCTACAGCGAAGGCAGCATCCATGGCGGCACGTTATATCTGGCCGGACAGGTCGCCGTCGGCGGCGGCACCACCATCGAGGCCCAGACCGCCGAAGTGCTCGCCAGCATCGATGCGCTGCTGGCACAGGCCGGCAGCAGCCGCTCCCGGATCCTCATGGCGCAGATCTATCTCGCCGACATGGCCGACTACGCGGGCCTCAACTCGGTGTGGGACCGCTGGGTCGACACGTCCAGTACGCCCGCGCGCGCCACCGTGCAGGCCAGACTCGCCAAACCCGAGTGGAAGGTCGAGATCGTGGTGACCGCCGCGGTCTGAAACCCCATGGCCGCCGAGCCCGACCGCTGCCCATTATGCAATCAGCCGAACCACTGTGCGGTCGCGGGGGGCGGCAGCGGCGAGGTGCACTGCTGGTGCATGACGCAGTCCTTCCCGGCTGCGGCACTGCCGGGTAGCGCTGCGCGGGGCGAACGACCCGCCTGCCTGTGCCAGGCCTGTGTACAACGCCTGGGCCGGGTAGGGTAGTGTTGCGGCATGACCATCCAGTACCGCGACGACGCGCCGCTCAGCGTTCCGGTCGCCATCGACCTCTATAACCGCTCGACCCTCGGCAAGCGCCGCCCGGTGGACCGGCCGGACATCTTCGCGGGCATGCTCAAGAACGCCAATCTCACCGTCACCGCCTGGGATGGCGGGCGCCTGATCGGCATCGCCCGCAGCCTCACCGACCTGACCTATGTCGCCTACCTGTCGGATCTGGCGGTGGACGTGAAGTACCAGAACAAGGGCATCGGCCGGCAGCTGATCGCCGAGACGCGGGCGCGCCTCAAACCCGAATGCATGATCGTGCTGCTGGCCGCGCCGCAGGCGAACGAGTACTACGGCAAGGTCGGCTTCGAGCACAACCCCCGCGCCTGGGTGCTCAAGGGCCGGGGCGGCTAGACCCCGTAGCGGCCCGAGGCGAAGGTCGCCTCGGGGACCCACATGCCGTGGAAGGTCGAGCGCACGCGGGTGGGCATGCGTACCAGGGCCACCGGGCCGCTCTCGAGGCGCTGGGCATCGAGGATGGCCAGATCGCTGCGCAGCTGGGCGAGCCGGTTGACCAGCACCAGCAGGTAGCCGTCCGCCTGCGCAGCCCCGGGTGCCCGGGGCACGAACGTCGGTTCCTGCACGCCGCTGTCGGGCCCGGGTGACCAGGTCGACAGCGCGCCCGTCTCGTGGTCGAAGCGGCCGATCGCGCCCATGCCCACGGCACCGGCCACGGCGTCCGGCGCCCGGCAGATGACGAAGCCGTGGCGGTAGGGCTTGCCCATCCAGCGGTCGTCGATCCTGGGCATCTCGCACGGCGCTCCCAGCAGCTGCCGCGAGTGCATCTCCTCGGTCGCGAGATTGAAGCTCATGCGCGTGAGCAGCGGCGGGGCCTGTTTGAAGGGCGAGCCGTCATGGCTGGGGAAGAAGTCGAAGCAGTTGCCGGCATACAGGCACAGGTCCAGGTGCACGGTGTCGCCCTGCGTGAAGGCATTCATCATGTGCCCGGCGCTGACGGTCGGACCGCGGAACCAGCGCACCTGCTGCGGGGAACCGCGGCGGGGCATGATGGCATAGAAGCTGGGCTGGTCCGGATGCCACTGGTAGTAGGGGCCGCCGGCCCGGATCACCTCGGGGTCCGTGATCAGCGGGAAGAACGGCACGATGATGTGCGAGTCGGTCACCGCGAAGTCGTGGACCATGCCGGCATAGGGCATCTGGAAGGGGATCTCGTGCACGATGCGCCCGTCCGCGTCGGCGATGTAGATGACGATGTCCCGCGTGGCATCGCCCTGGGCCTGGTAGGAGAAGGCGATGAGTTCGTTGCGATGCAGGTCGAGCTTCGGATGCGCCGTGAGGCTCACCGAGCGCAGCTGGCCGCCGAAATCGAATTCACCGCGCGTCGCGAGCGTGTCCGGGTCCACCTCCATCGGCCGGGAGTCCTCCTTGAGGACCAGCAGGCGCCGGCCGTGGAACACCACGTTGGTGTTGGCCGTGCCCATGTTCCGGCCCGCGACCGACGGATCGTTGGTGTGGCGGTTGCGATAGCGGCCGAACAGCGAGCGCCGCGCCGCCTCCTGCAGCAGGAAGCGTTCGTTGCGCACCCAGCGGTTGCGGTAGTCGACGCGGCCGTCGGCGATGCGGAACATGTGCACCATGCCCTCACCGTCGATGAAGACGTCCTGGGCGGTGCGCGGGGGGTACTGGCGGTCCGGTCCACAGCGGTACAGGGTGCCGTTCAGCGCCGCCGGAATCTCGCCGTGGACCACTTCCAGGTCGCGGATCTCGGATTCCGCGCGATGCGGCACACCCCAGCCCTGGTACAGCGGTATATCGGGAAATCGCACGACTTCGGGCATGATGGACCCCTCCCACCCACGGAGCCTACCGATGATAGAGCCAAACGCCGAGGCGCAGGAACCCGGGCTCGCCCGGGCGCTCGCGGACCTGCATTCGGTCCTGATTCCGGCGGAGACCGTCGAGGCCTGGGCGACCCAGCGCCGGATGTTCGCGCTGTCGCATCGCAGGATGATCGTCGCCGCCACCAGCGGCCGGCTGATCTGGCTGGTCCGGCACCTGGTGAGCGGCTTCGACGTGGTGAACCTGCGCTGGCAGGACCTGGTGGACGTGAACCTGCGCGTGGGCGTGTTCGGCGCCGAACTCGTCATCCGGGCCGACCAGGTCACCGATCTGGCGATCAACGCCAGCCAGGGCGCCCGCGTCATCACCATCCAGGGCCTGCGCAAGGATCAGGCCCAGGCCGTGTACCGGATCTGTCAGGCCCAGGACCAGGCCTGGCGCGAAAAGCGCCGCATCCGCGAACTGGAAGAACTGCGGGCGCGCTCCGGGGGCGTCCAGCTCAATGCCGGCGGGATGGCCTCCGGCGCGGCGGCCGCGACCGGCGGCTCCTCAGAGGCCCTGCGGCGCCTGCAGGAGGCCAAGCAGATGCTGGACTCGAAACTCATCACCGACTCCGAATACGAGGCCATCAAGGCGCGGATCCTGGCCGGGGGCTGAAGGGTGTATCTTCGCAACCCTGCCGCAAGGACGGTAACAGGAGCCGATCGATGAAAATGCGCAAGATTGCGACGGAAGAAGCGTTCTCCATTCCGGAAGTCGCCGAGGGACTCCGGCAGGTGGCCCGGGCCCCCGGGGAGAGCTCCGACCTGCCGCTGATACGGGGCATCTACGACACCCAGGGCGGCTACGCAACCATGAAGTTCCTCGACGGACTGCTGGACCTCGAGGACCGCCGCCTCAAGGACATGGACGCCAACGGCGTCGACATGCAGCTGCTGTCGCTGACGGCGCCGGGTGTGCAGATGTTCGACGCCGACACGGCCTGCGAACTCGCGACGCTGGTCAATGACCGCCTCGCGGCCGTCATCGGCCGCCACCCCGACCGCTTCGCGGGCCTGGCGGCCTTCGCGCCGCAGTCGCCGAAGCGCGCCGTGCGGGAAATGGAACGCGCCATCCGCACCCTGAAGCTCAACGGCTTCATCCTCAACTCGCACACCCACAGCGAGTACCTGGATGACCCGAAGTACTGGCCCATCCTCGAGGCGGCCGAAGCCCTCGACCGCTGCATCTACATCCATCCGCGCGGTCCGGTGGATGGCCTGAAGGGCCCGATGTCCAATTACGGCATGGACTCGGCGATGTGGGCCTATGGGGTCGAGGTCGGCACGCACGTGGTGCGGATGATGGCCTCGGGCCTCTTCGACCGCTTCCCGAAGCTCAGGATCTGCATCGGCCACATGGGCGAGGCGGTGCACTTCTGGATCTGGCGCATCACCTTCATGAACAGCCGCTCGCAGAACATCGGCCGCGCGCCGAAGACCAGCCTCACCATGGCCGAATACTTCCAGCGCAATTTCGTGATCACGACCTCCGGCGTCGAGGACCCCCTGGCGCTCGACTATTCGATCCGGAAGCTGGGCATCGATAACGTGATGTGGGCCATTGACTATCCCTATCAGCCTTCGGCACCCGCCGTCGCCTTCATGGATGCCGTGGACTTGAGTCCGGCGGACAAGGCGAAGGTGTACCATCGCAACGCCGAGCGGGTGTTCCATATCAAGCCGGTGTGAATTGGCGGGGGCGCGAGGCCCCGGCACCTTAGCGCCGCGGGTGCCATAACATAATCAAACAGCAGCTACGTGAGAGCCAGCAGGGTACTGAATGAGTGCACGAATCATTGACGGCAAGGCGATTGCCGCGAAAATCAGGGCAGAACAGAAGCAGCGCATCGCGCGCCTGCAGCAGCAGCACGGCGTGCGGCCGGGACTGGCGGTGCTCCTGGTCGGCAGCGACCCGGCCTCGCAGGTCTACGTCCGCAACAAGGTCATGGCCTGCAAGGACGTCGGGATCCGCTCCGAGCTGGTCGAGCTGCCGGCGAGCACCAGCCAGGACCAACTGCTCAGCCGTATCGATGCCCTCAACACCGATCCGGCCATCCACGGCATCCTGGTGCAGCTGCCGCTGCCACCGCAGATCGACGTGCACAGCGTCCTGGAGCGCATCGACTTCCACAAGGACGTCGACGGCTTCCATCTCTACAACGTCGGCGGCCTGATCACGGGCAACACGGTGTTCCCGCCGTGTACGCCCTACGGCGTGCAGAAGATCCTCGAACACGAACAGATCCCGGTCGAGGGCCGCAACGTGGTGGTGGTCGGCGCCAGCAACATCGTCGGCAAGCCGATGGCACTGATGCTCATGCAGCAGGAGGCGACGGTGTGCATCTGCCACAAGAAGACCCGCGACCTGGGCATGTTCACGATGCTGGCGGACATCCTGGTGGTGGCGGCGGGCGTGCCGCGCCTGATCGTCCCGCAGATGGTGCGTACCGGCGCCGTGGTGATCGATGTCGGCATCAACCGCCTGCCCGACGGCCGCATCGTCGGTGACGTCGACTTCGACGGCGTCAAGGAAAAGGCCTCGGCCATCACGCCGGTGCCCGGCGGCGTCGGACCGATGACCATCGCCATGCTGCTGTACAACACGGTGCAGTCGGCCGAGCGTTCGGTGGCCTGAAACATTAGACTGCCCCTGAAGGCGGTCCGGGCACCGCAAACAAGGGGGCGCCCATGGCGCTGGTGGAGAACCCCGGGCTGGATCCGGCCCGGCTGACGGATCTGCGTGCCGCAGTCCAGGCGGACCTGCGGCAGCAGCGCTACCTGGGGATGGTGCTGCTCCTGGCCCGGCAGGGCCGTATCGGGCTGCTGGAGGCCTGGGGTCACGCCGACGACAACCGCATGCAGGCGGTGCACACCGACTCGGTCTTCAGCCTGCTGGACATCACCAAGACCTTCACCAGCCTGCTGGCGCTGCGCGCGGTGGAGCAGGGACGGCTCGAGCTCACCACCAAGGTGGTCGAGCTGATCCCCGAATTCACCGGCCGCGGCCGCGAGCAGATCACGCTGCTGCAGCTGCTGACGCATGCCTCCGGCATGCCCGGGGTGTATTCGCCGCGCATCGGGATGTGCCTGGACGATCTGCCGCAGGTGATCGCGGCGATCTGCGAGAACGTCTATCCGGCCGTTCCCCCGGACGACAAGATCATCTACTCGCCCATGGTCAACCATGCCCTGATGGGCGAGATGCTGCGGCGCTGTGACGCGACCGGCCGCGACTACCGGCAGCTCGTCGAACAGGAACTGCTCGCGCCCCTGGGGATGCGCGACACCTCGGTCGGCGTGCGCCGCGACCTTGCCCCGCGGCACCTGGTGCCGGCGTTCCGCGGCAACGGCGCCATCGATCATCCCGGCCACAGCGATCTCGGCCCCAACGGCGCCTTCCAGGAGGAACACGCGCAGATGCCGTGGGTCGGCATCGTGTCCACGGCGCAGGACCTGTTCCGCTTCGCCGAGATGCTGCGCCGGGGCGGCGAGCTCGAAGGCCGCCGCGTGCTCGCGCGCCAGACCCTGGAGTGGGCGCGGCGCTGCCGTACGGGAACCCGGCCGAGCGAGACCTACCGCAGGCTCGCGGAGTCGCGCGGCTGGCCGCTGATGCCCGCGTACCTGGGGCTGGGGCTGTCGCTGCGCGGCGAGCAGCTCGGAGCCACGATGTTCGGCTCGTTCACGTCGCCTGCGACCTTCGGCAATGCCGGACAGGGCAGCACCCTGTTCTGGGTGGATCCCGAACGCGACCTGACCTTCGTCGGGCTGTCCGCCGGCGTCATGAATTCCGGGGACAGCATCGAGCGCTGGCAGCGTCTCTCGGATGTCGCGGCCGCGGCGGCGCTGTAGGGTCGCGCGCCGGGGCCACGGCGCTCAGTAACCGATGGTGAAGCGCTGCCTGAGATGGGCGGGCTTCCCGAGTTCATCGAGGACGGCGACCGCGTAGTCTTCCATCGAGATGCCGCTCCTGCCGTCGGCGTCGACGATGAGCCTGTCGGTGCCCAGCCGGAACTTTCCGGTGCGGGTGCCCGGCGTGATGCTGCCGGCGGGGCTGAAGTAGGTCCACGGGACATCGGTGACGGTCCGGAAGTAGTCCAGGGCCCGCTTCTGCCCCAGCACCTCGCCGCGGTGCGCGGCCGGAAGGGTGTCGACCAGCAGCACGCCGGGTCGGATCTCGAGGCTCCCGGCCCCGCCGACGAACAGCAGCTGCGGCGCCCGTGCGCCCGCGGCCCGCAAGGCCGTCACCAGGGCGGCCGCAGCCCTGGCATAGGCGGCCGGATCCGGCGGCCTGCGGAAGGCGACGGCGCAGACCACGGCATCGGCACCACGGATCAGCCGGGCATCCTCGCTGGCGTTCAGGACATCGCCCGTGACCAGGGTCAGGTGGGGATTCGGAGGCAGGGCGGCGGTCCGCGTGTCCCGGACGACCACGGTGACGGTGTCGCCCCGCGCCAGGGCCTCGCGGACGATGCGCTGGCCGATGTTGCCGGTGCCGCCGAACACCACGACGTTGAGCGGGGCCGCGCCGGCGGGCATGGTGAACAGCGCGAGCAGGACCCAGGCGAAACCGGAAGTTCCGAGCTTCATGGTGGGGGGTATTATTGCATCCATGGCCGTCAGACCGGTTCTGAAAATGGGACATCCGCTGCTGCGGCAGGTGGCGCAGCCCGTGGATACCTTCGATGCGGCGCAGATCGATGCGCTGCTGACCGACATGGAAGACACCATGCGCGCGCTGAACGGCGCCGGCATCGCGGCACCGCAGATCGGCGTGAGCCTGCGGGTGGTGATTTTCGAGATGCGCGAGAACCCCCGCTATCCGCACGTCGCGCCCATTCCCTTCACGGTGCTGATCAACCCTGCGCTCACGCCGCTGGGCACCGCGAAGGAGGAGGGCTGGGAAGGGTGCCTGTCGGTGCCCGGGCTGCGCGGCGTGGTCCCGCGCTACCGCCGCCTGCACTACCGCGGCCTGGACCGCACCGGCGCATCCTTCGAGCGCAGCGTCGAGGGATTCCACGCCCGGGTGGTACAGCACGAGGTCGACCATCTGGACGGGGTGCTGTTCCCGCAGCGGATCGAGGACATGACCCGCTTCGGTTTCGAGGACGCGCTCGTGGGCCAGATGGTGCCCACGCCGGACTGAAGGCCGAAGGGCCTCAGGCGAGGTTGTGGAAGACGCTGTGCACGTCGTCTTCCTGTTCCAGCCTGTCCACCAGCGCCAGCACTTCGGTGGCTTCGGCTTCGGCCAGCTCGGTCGGCGCCGTCGGCAGGTATTCGTGTTCGGCGGACAGCGGCGACAGGCCGCGCGCTTCCAGTGCTTCCTGCAGCTTGCCGAAGTCCGCGAACGCACAGCGGATCAGCAGCTGCGGTTCGCCCTTCTCCCCGGTGCTGTCGCCCATTTCCTCGAGCCCGTGGTCGATGAGGTACAGCTCCAGGTCGTCATGATCGATGCCGGTCGGATCCAGGCGGAACACGCCCATCTTGCGGAACTGGAAACTGACGCTGCCACTGGTGGCGAGATTGCCGCCGTTCTTGGTGACCACGTTGCGCACCGTGGCGACGGTGCGCACCGGGTTGTCGGTGGCCGTCTCGATCAGCATCGCGACGCCGTGCGGCGCGTAGGCCTCGTACATCACCTGCTGGTAGTTGGCCGCATCGCGCCCCGAGGCGCGCTTGATGGCCGATTCGATCTTGTCCTTGGGCATGTTCACCGCGCGCGCGTTCTGCACGGCGCGGCGCAGGCTCGGGTTGCCGGCGGGGTCGGGCCCACCGGACTTCACCGCCATGGTGATGTCCTTGGCGATGCGCGCGAACTGCTTGGCCATGCGGTTCCAGCGCGCGAACATCGTGGCCTTTCTGACTTCGAATATGCGTCCCATGTGAATCGTCCCGAGTGTTCCGGCGGCGGATGTGAAAACCCCCGCTTGCGGCGGGGGTGTCGGCGATCCCTCGCGAGCTGGTCGCGGCGGTCAGGCCAGTTCGGCGTGCAGCACGCGCAGCCGCCGCCGCTGCATCTTCAGCCGCTGTTCGATCTCGTGCAGGCGGGTCTGGAAACTGGCCTGTTCCCAATGCTCGATGACGGCCCGCTTCTTTTCCTCCAGCCACTGTTCCTTGACGCGGGTCCAGTCGGCGACCGCGGTGGCCAGGGCGTCGTACTCCTGGGCGATCTTGCTGCGCAGCTGCTCGATGTGGGTCGGCCCGCGATGGGCCTGCGGCAGCTGGGCCAGCTTCTGCTGCGCCCGGTTCAGCTGCATCGCCAGCACCGCGCGCTGGATCTGGAAGGCCGGCGTGCGCTTCAGGCGGCGGGCCAGGCCGACGTAGGAGCAGGAGGAAATCAGCCACTTGGTCGGATCCCACTGCCACCAGCGCACGCCGTTGCGGTAGTCGTGCGCGAAGATGTGGTGGAAGTTGTGGTAGCCCTCGCCGAAGGTCACCAGCGCCAGCACCGCGTTGTCACGGGCGGTATTGTCCTCGGTGTACGGACGCGAGCCCCACATGTGGGCCAGGGAATTGATGAAGAAGGTGAAGTGGTGGCTCAGGACCAGGCGCAGCACGCCTGCCAGCAGCAGTCCGCCCCAGATGTCGCCCAGCGCCCAGCCCACCAGGGTCGGCAGGCCGAAGTTGGTGAGAAGCGCCAGCGGCGCGTAGTACTTGTGCTGGAACGCCAGCAGCTTGTCGCGCCTGAGGTCCGGGATGTTGGAGAAGTCGACCTCGCCGCTCTTGTAGTCGCGCAGCATCCAGCCGATGTGCGAGAACCAGAAGCCGCGGCCGGAGGAGTAGGGATCCTTCTCGTTGTCGTCGACGTTCAGATGGTGGCGCCGGTGGCCGCTGCACCACACCCAGGCACTGTTCTGCAGCGCCATGGTGCCGAACAGTAAGTAGAAGGCGCGCAGGATGAAGTGCGCCTCGTAGGCCTTGTGCGCCCACAGGCGGTGGTACCCGCCGGTGATGGACATCTCGTTGGCGATCAGGAAGAACGCGAAGAAGGCCCAGATCCCCGCCGAATACCCATGCCTGAGGCCGTACCAGGGCACTGCCACCAGGGCTACCAGTGCCGTCAACGTGAAGATCGTGACGTTGAGGATGATCAGCGGCGGCTTTTCGGCTCGGACTACGTCGGCGTTAGACATGCTCTGATGGTGCCTTCAAGAGTACGGGGGTTAGCGGGTGGCTTAGCGACGGAACCTTACCATGATCGGATTTCTCCTGCCGGCTCGCACCCGGGTTCTGTGGAGCCCATTCCAGCTTGTGCAATGCAATCGAGGTGCCATGCTGGACCTTGACCGGGCGGTGCCGTTGATGGAGGCCGCGGCCTCCCCGATAATGGTCTCCGATCCCCCGAATTCAACTGGGCTCCCTTGAGCGGGCGGCTTGCCCCCTGGATTACCCGTTTAACATAAGGTAGCCCTTCATCACATGCGCGAGCGCTCCGGCGGCAAGATCAATCTGGCGTACCTGTTCCTGCTCGGCATCATCGTGAGTGCCATGACAGTCTCCTGCTCGCGCGGCCCGACCGACACCATCGAACACGGCCGTTTCCGGAAGGTGAGCGTTTATGCGCCCGCCGGGCACGTGCGGCAGGTGATCCTGTTCCTCTCCGGTGACGGGGGATGGCAGGCGGATACCGACAGGATGGCGCGGGTCCTGCAGCAGCACGGCGCCCTGGTGCTGGGCATCGATGAGCCCGCCCTGCTGGCCAGCTTCACCGCCGAGCACAGCGAGTGCTTCTTTGCCGATGGGGATCTGGAGAATCTCAGCCATTACATCCAGGCCTACTACCATCTGCCGACCTACATCACCCCCGTCCTGGGGGGGTACTCGGCGGGCGCGACCCTGGCCTATGCCACGGCGGCCCAGGCGCCCCCGGGCCTGTTCGCGGGGGTCGTGACGCTCGGGTTCACCCCCGACTACGAGACCTCCAGGCCCTTCTGCAAGGGGGAGGGCACGCACTTCGTGCGCCGCGCCGGCGGCAAGGGCCTGACGTTGCTGCCGGACCCGAAGTTCGCACTGCGCTGGGTCGACGTCCATGGCAGCGCCGATACCGTCTGTCCGGCCGAGGATGCCGCGGCCTTCATCCGCAGGATCCACAATGCGCAGATCTCGCTGATTCCCGACGTGCAGCACGATTTCGCGCATCCCCCGCAGTGGTCGGCGCAGCTGACCGCGGCCCTGGATGCAGTGACCGCCGGTGTGCCCCTGCGCCAGCCCGTGGCGCCCCTGACGCTCAAGGATCTGCCCCTGATCGAGGTGCCCCAGACCGCCAACGGCAACGAGGACCTGTTTGCCGTGCTCCTGTCCGGCGATGGCGGCTGGGCCGGCATCGACAAGCAGGTGGCCCGGGCGCTGGCCGAGCGCGGCATCCCGGTGGTCGGCTGGGACACGCTGCGCTATTTCTGGACGCCGCGCACGCCGGCGGGCGTGGCCCATGACCTGGACCGCACGCTGCAGTACTACGCCAGGGCCTGGAACCGCCGTCACGTGCTGCTCATCGGCTATTCGCAGGGTGCCGACGTGCTGCCGTTCGCCGTGAACCGGCTGCCGGAGGCCACGCGGCACATGATCCAGACGACGACGCTGCTGGGGCTGGGACGCAACGCGGCCTTCGAGTTCCACCTGGCCAACTGGGTCGGGCCGGCGAGCGGCCTGCCGATACTGCCGGAATACCAGCGGCTGTCGCGTGCCAACACGGTGTGCGTGTTCGGGACCGGGGACAAGGACTCGCTGTGCTCGGACTTTGCTCCCGGCACCCCGGGGATCGTCGAGCTCGCCGGTGGCCATCATTTCGACGGCGACTACGATGGCCTCGCCCGCCTGATCCTCAAGTTCGCCGGCCGCGACCGTGGGCCCGAGGCACTGGATACGTCCGCACCCCGTTCTGAATTTCCGTAACAGATCCGTAAGAGATTAAGGAGCAGCCGATGATCACCGTGAACGTCCTGTACCGGAACACCGATGCGCTGAAGTTCAACATGGATTACTACCTGAACAGCCACATCCCGATGATCCACCGCCTGCTCGGCACGGCGCTCAAGGGCGTCATGGTGCAGCACGGCGTCGGCGGCGGCGCGCCGGGCTCGAAGCCGGATTTCCTGGTGATCACGCAGCTGCGGTTCGATTCGGTGGACTCGTATCAGAAGGCCTTCGGGCCGCACGCGGCCGAGGTGATCGGGGATCTGCCGAACTTCTGCAACGAGCAGCCGGTCCTGCAGGTGAGCGAAGTGCGCGTCGGCTGACATGGGCGTCGCCGAGGACATCGCGCGGATCGCGCAGCAGGAGTCGCGGCTGCAGTTCCAGAGCTTCGATGCCGATGCCGCCTGGCGGCTCGGGCAGCAGCTGCGCGCGGCGGCCGCGGCGCGTGGCGCCGCGGTCACGCTCGACATCTGGCTGGGCGCGCAGCAGCTGCTGCTCGCGGCGATGCCGGGCACGTCGCCGGACAACGCCGAGTGGGCCCGCCGCAAGCGCAACGTGGTGCTACGCTTCCATCGCAGCTCCTATGCCGTGGGACTCGAACTGGCGCGGCGCCAGACCTCGCTGCGCGACAAGTACGGCCTGGCCGAGCACGACTATGCGGCGCACGGGGGGTGCTTCCCGCTGGTTTTG
>Ga0335075_10006666_pt1 | contig 17811 bp, 19 predicted proteins | sample Lox_Sample_24_FD_206723 | JGI IMG/M metagenome (GOLD analysis project Ga0335075, IMG submission 206723) | Soil microbial communities from Loxahatchee National Wildlife Refuge, Florida, United States - Lox_Sample_2.4 | ecosystem: Environmental > Terrestrial > Soil > Wetlands | place: USA...
GTGGTCGATCGCGAAGCCGGTCACGGTCGTCGGGTCGTCGCTGCCGATCAGCGCACCCAGCCGCATCACTCCTCCGCGCCGGCGACGAGGGGGATGAGGGCCGACGTGTCGATGTCGGCGCTGCTGTCGGGGATCACGCCGAGCAGTGGTCCGGCGCGCGAGATCACGCGGCTGACGACGGGCGCGGCGGTGTAAGCGGCGGTGGTGACGAAGCTGTTCGCTTCGGTGGGTCGGGGAGCATCCATCATGACCAGCACCACATAACGCGGTCGATCCATGGGGAAAGCCGCTGCGAAGCTCGTGACGTTCACTCGCCGCGAATATCCGCCGCCTGCCGCAACTTTCTCGGCCGTGCCCGTCTTTCCCCCGACCCGGAAGCCCGGCGCCTCGCCGCGACGGCCGGTGCCGTGCTGGACGATCATGCGCAGCATCTGGCGCATCTGGAGCGAGGTCGTCTCGCTGTAGACGCGGCGGCCCGGCGCCTCCCGCCCGGACTCGACCCGCATCAACGTCGCCGGCCGCCAGATGCCGCCATTGACCAGAGCGGCATAGGCCGTCGCGAGGTGCAGCGGCGTGACCGCGATGCCATGGCCGTAGCCGCTGGTCAGCACGGTCGCCCGGCTCCAGTCGCGGGGCCAGAGCGGGCGGCTGCGTTCGTTGAGCTCAAGGTGCGGCGCCTCGTGGAAGCCCAGCGCGCGGAATGCCGCCTGCATCCGCGCCGCACCCATCTGGTCGGCGATGCGGGCGGTGGCGATGTTCGACGAATGAATCAGCAATTCCGGCGCCGTGATCGGCCGGCCGAGCGGGTGATCGTCATTGATCCGGAAGCGGCCGATCGGAACCGGCGAGGCCGCGTCCCAGCGCTGGCCGAGCGAACGGATCACGCCGGCTTCGAGCGCTGCGGCGACGGTGATCGGCTTGAAGGTCGATCCGAGCTCGTACACGCCCATCGTCGCGCGATTGTAGAGCGCGCTCGGGTCGGAGCGGCCGGCGGCATTCGGATTGAAGGTCGGCGCCGAGGCCATCGCGACAACTTCGCCGGTCTGGACGTCGAGAACGATGCCCATCCCCCCTTCCGCGCCCTGCGCGGTAACGGCGGCGGCCAGCTCGGATTCCATCGTCGCCTGGACGCGGCTGTCGAGCGACAAAGCGACCGGACGGCCGCGCTGCGCGGGATCGGTGAGCCGCTCTTCGAGTACGCGCTCCATGCCGGCGACGCCATGGCCGTCGAAGTCGGTCCAGCCGAGCACATGGCCGGCCATAGCGGTCTGCGGGTAGAGCCGCTCCGGCTCGCGGTTGAAGACGATCGCCGGCTCGCCCAGCGCGTTGATCGCCGCGACCAGCTCCGGCAGTGCGCGGCGTGCGAGGTACAGATAGTTGGACTCGGAATCGAGGATCGCCCGGAACTGGGCGACGCTGCGCTCCGGCATCAGCTCGTTGAGCTTCACGGCCAGTTCGCCCCGGTCGGCGATCACGCGGCGCGGATGAATCCCCACCGACCAAGCGTCGATCGTCCGCGCAAGCGGGATGCCGTTGCGATCGGTGATGTCGGCGCGCGGCGGAATCAGCGGGTTGGCGAGCTCCGCCGCCCCCGAACGGTCGGTGAAGACCTGCAGATAACCGAGGCGCAGGACGATCAGCGCCGTCACCCCGGCGAAGAGGAGCAGCAGCAGCATCAGCCGCTGATAGGTCAGCGCGAGGCTCTGCTGTTCTTCGCTGTTGGAGACCTGCCGTTCGACCCGGGCGGCGAGGGTGGCCATCAGTTGGGGGTGCCTCCCCCACGCTCGGAACGCGAGGCGGCGCTGAGATCGCGCAGGGTGCGGTCGTCAAGCAGGGACGCCTGGCGCGTCGGCGCCGGCGCGCTGCGCGCGGCCGCCGCCGGGGGCGGCGCCGGCCGGGCGGTGGCCGGTGCCGGCACCTGCTCCATGTTGGTCAGCGACGCCCGACGGACGAGCGGCTGTCCCGGCGCCGGCGTGGCGACCGGGGACGTCTGCGCGGAGGCGAGCACCACGCGCGGCGACGCGGCGGTGGGCGCAGCCGGAGCGGTCTGCGCGGCGGCCAGGCGGACTTCGCCCTCGGCCGGGAACGCGGGCTGGCGCACGTCGAAGCGGGCCAGCTGCACATTGCCGCCGACATATTGACCTGAGACCGGCGCGGAGAGCGCCAGCACCTCGGCGTTCCACTGCTCCAGCTGCTGCAGCCGCCCGCGCGTGCCGAGCTCGGTCTGGAGCTGGCGAATGTCCTGACGCGCAGCGAGAATGCGCTGTTCGATGCCCGCAAGTTCGGCGCGCTCGGACGCGACCTGCAGCGAGAGCATGTAGCAGGAGAGCGCGGCGCCGCCGATCGCGGCCACCCAGGCGACGGGCTTGAAACCCCTGGCGATCATCTGGACATTCCTTCCTTGGCACTGCCCCCCGCGGACGCACCCCCCTGAACATTTCTGTCGGCATTCCAGGCCGGCGCGGCGGTGCGGCGCGCGGCGCGCAAGGTCGCCGAGCGCGCACGCGGATTGCCGGAAAGCTCCGCATCGCCGGCGCGCACGGCCTTGCCGACCGCTTCGAAGGTCGGCGCCGGTCCGCCGGCTTTCGCCTGCGGCAGATGGCGCGACCCCGCCGGCATCGAACCGCTGCGCTCCTTCAGGAAGCGCTTCACGATCCGGTCCTCGAGGCTGTGAAAGGTGACGACGGCAAGGCGGCCGCCCGGCTTCAATACCTGTTCTGCGGCCGCCAGCCCGCCCTCGAGCTCCTTCAGCTCTTCGTTCACGTGGATGCGAATGGCCTGGAAGGTCCGGGTCGCCGGATCCTTCTTCATGCCCGGATGATGGCCCAGCGCCTTGCGGACGACATCGGCCAGCTCGCCGGTGCGCGCGATCGGGCGCGCCGCGACGATCGCGCGGGCAACCCGGCGCGCCTTCGGCTCCTCGCCATAATGGAAGAGGATGTCGGCGATCTCCGCCTCGTCGGCATGATTGACGAAGTCGGCCGCGCTGGCGCCGTCCTGCTCCATCCGCATGTCGAGCGGTCCGTCCGACTGGAAGGAGAAGCCGCGGTCGGCCTGGTCGAGCTGCATCGAGGAGACGCCGATGTCGAGCGTCACGCCGTCGACCGTGTCGACGCCGCGGTCGGCAAGCGCCTGACGCATCCGGGAAAAACGCTCCGGAACAAGCGTCAGGCGCTCCCCGCTCGAAGCCGCCAGGGACTCGCCCGCCCCGATCGCGTCGGGATCGCGATCGAAAGCGAAGACCCTGGCCGCTCCCTTATCGAGAATGGCCCTGGTGTAGCCGCCCGCACCGAACGTGCCGTCGACATGCGTCTCGCCGGGGGCGATGGCGAGCGCATCGACGACTTCGTCGAGCAGGACGGGAATGTGGGGACTGGCGGCGGAAGCGGGCATCACAGCGCAATCCCCTTCTCTTCCAGCCGGTAGGCCGCGAGCTCGCGCAGTTCGGCATCGCCGCTCTCGAGCGCGAGCCGCGGATTCCACATCTCGACCGTGCCGCCGACGCCGACGAACAGGACGAGGTCATCGATCTGGCCCTTGCGGCGCATCATCGGGGGCAGGATGATCCGGCCGGACGTGTCATAGGGAACCTCTTCGGTGATGCCGAACGTCCGCCGCGCACGGGCGAAATGCGCTTGCGGATCAGCACCTTCCTCGACGAGGCGGCGGCGCTCATTCTCATTGTAGAGGATGCGGGCATAGTTGCGGTCGTAGGCGGTCAGGCAGGCATCGACCTCGTGCGAACCGAGGATGATCGCCTTGGCGTCGGAGCGGCGCTCGATCACAGAACGCACGAAGGACGGCACGGAGAGACGCCCCTTGGCGTCCACCGCGTTGAGCGCGCTCCCGTTGAAGAGGTGCTCCAGCTCCACTTCCGACCCGTCCCCAAGACACAGGCATCCCCGTTCGCCGGCACGCCATCGCGCGCCGACGCTGCTTGTCGCGGCTGAAACAGGAATCGCCCCTAACTACAGCGCGGTGGATAACCCAATGCGGTCGGGATTGGAAGGGATTTCCATGCCATTTTTGGGGATTTCATGGGTAATAGGTGGAAATACCTAGCCTATTCTTGGTTTGTTCTGGTTTGCGTTCGAGACGCGTTCCGCTTGGAAACCCCTGTGGATAAGTCGGTGAATGAAGCACGCGCGGAGTCGTTTGCGCGCGATTGCCCGCGCGCCGTCGAGTCGCTTGCGCGGAGGCTGCTGCTACGGCTTGGGCTGGGCGGCCAGGCTGTTCGCGTCGGCATTGCCCGGCGCGACGCCGAGTTCGGCCAGCGGCTCGGTCGGGCCCTTGGCGGGCTCGACGGCCTCGGCCTTGAGGCCGCCCGGCCCCTGCTGCTCGACGAGATTGGGCGTGATCGGCGCCTCGCCCGAAGGCTCGTTAGTGAGCGCCGCCGCCAGCAGCACGGCGACGAAGACGAAGCCGAGCCCCGTCAGGCCGATCCTCACGCGCTGCATATGTCCGTCGGTAACCTTGGTCATCGTTCCCCTGATTTAGTGGGCGCACCGCGATTTGTCGAACCCGTGGGGCGTTTCATCGAAGCCCGCGGGGTCCCGGCCGTGATATTTTGACACAAACTTTGTCTTGACGGGTCATGTTGCACCCGCGAAGGGGGCCACCATGCAAAGGACCATCCTCGCCGCCGCGACGGTTGTCGCGACCATCGCCCTCGCCGCTTGCAACAGCGAGCCTGAAGCCATCACGGTCAACAAGTACGACCCGCAGGCCGAGGCGCTCGCCAATGCCGCGCCGGTCGCGCCGCCGCCGATGATCCAGGCAAGCCGCACCTTCCGTTGCCGCGACAACAGCCTGATCTACGTCGATTTCTATACCGACAACACCGCCAACCTGCGCACCAGCCAGGACGGCGAGCGGATTGCGCTCACGGCCGAAGGCGGCAATCCGCCCTTCACCGGAAGCGGCTATTCGGTCAGCGCCAATGCGGATTCGATCACCTACACCGCACCGGGTGGCGCCTCGCTCTCCTGCCGCGTCTGATCCGCTTTCAGTTTTTCAAGAGCCGGTCCGCTTGATGCGGGCCGGCTTTTTTCATGTCCGCTGACCCCGCATCATGGGCTGGCCGTTCGGCGCCCGTCTCGCTAGGGAGCGCGCCATGACCGACTCTCCGATCACGCCCGAAATCGTCGCCGAACATGGCTTCACCCCGGAAGAATATGCGCGCGTCCTGCACGCAATGGGCCGTGAGCCGAACCTGACCGAGCTCGGTATCTTCTCGGTCATGTGGTCGGAGCATTGCTCCTACAAATCCTCGCGCATCCATCTGAAGAAGCTGCCGACCGAGGCGCCCTGGGTGATTTGCGGCCCCGGCGAAAATGCCGGCGTCATCGACATCGGTGACGGTCAGGCGGCGATCTTCAAGATGGAGAGCCACAACCACCCCAGCTATATCGAGCCCTATCAGGGCGCGGCGACCGGCGTCGGCGGCATCCTTCGCGATGTCTTCACGATGGGCGCACGGCCCGTCGCCAACCTCAACGCGCTCCGCTTTGGCCGACCCGAGCATCCGAAGATGAAGCACCTTATCTCGGGCGTCGTCGGCGGCATTGGCGGCTACGGCAATTGCGTCGGCGTCCCCACGGTGGGCGGCGAGGTCAATTTCCATCCCGCCTATGACGGCAACATTCTCGTCAACGCGATGACCGTCGGCGTCGCCGAGACCGACAAGATCTTCTATTCGGCCGCGAGCGGCGTCGGCAATCCGATCGTCTATGTCGGCTCCAAGACCGGCCGCGACGGCATTCACGGCGCGACCATGGCCTCGGCCGATTTCGGCGAGGACAGCGAGGAGAAGCGCCCCACCGTTCAGGTCGGCGATCCCTTCACCGAGAAGCTCCTCATCGAGGCCTGCCTCGAGCTGATGGCCTCGGACGCGATCGTCGCGATCCAGGACATGGGCGCCGCGGGCCTCACCTCCTCGTCGGTCGAGATGGCGAGCAAGGGCGGCGTCGGCATCGAACTGATCATGGACGACGTGCCGCAGCGCGAGGAGGGCATGACGCCCTACGAGATGATGCTGTCGGAGAGCCAGGAGCGCATGCTCATGGTCCTGAAGCCCGGCCGCGAGGCGTTCGCCGAGGCGATCTTCCGCAAATGGGAGCTCGATTTCGCGGTGATCGGCCAAGTCACCGACACCGGCCGCATGATCCTCAAATGGAAGGGCGACGTGGTCGCCGACATCCCGCTCGCCCCGCTCGCCGACGAGGCGCCGCTCTACGATCGCCCGCACATCTCGCGCGAGGAGTATAAGGCCTGGGCCAAGGTGCAGCCGCTCGGCGACGTGCCGGGGAGCAGCGACATTGCGGCCGACCTTCTCAAGCTCATGGCCTCGCCTGACATCGCCTCGCGGCGCTGGATCTGGGAGCAATATGACAGTCAGGTAGGCGGCGACACCGTGCAGAAATCGGGCGGCGACGCGGCGGTCGTGCGCGTTCACGGCACGAACAAGGGCCTCGCAATCACCACCGATTGCACCCCGCGTTACTGCTATGCGGACCCCTATGAGGGCGGAAAGCAGGCGATTGCCGAGGCCTATCGCAACCTCTCGGCCGTCGGCGCCACGCCGCTTGCGGTCACCAACTGCCTCAACTTCGCCAATCCGCAGCGCCCCGAGATCATGGCGCAGATCGTCGGCTGCCTCGACGGCATGGGCGACGCCTGCCGCGCGCTCGATTTCCCGATCGTGAGCGGCAATGTCAGCCTCTACAACGAGAGCAAGGCGACCGGCGGCGGCAGTGCGATCCTCCCGACCCCCGCCATCGGCGGCGTCGGCCTGCTGCAGGATTGGGAGAAGAGCGCGACCATCGCGTTCAAGAGCGAAGGTGCCGCCCTGGTGCTGCTCGGCCATTCGAGCGGCCATCTCGGCCAGTCGCTCTGGCTTCGCGAAGTCCATGGCCGCGAGGACGGCCCGCCCCCGCCGGTCGACCTCGCGGTCGAGCGCCGCCTCGGCGACCTCGTCCGGACCCTGATCGGCAGCGGCGCGGTGGAGGCCGTCCACGACATTTCCGACGGTGGGGCGCTGGTCGCGATCGCCGAGATGGCGCTGGCCGGCAATATCGGCGTCGAGACGAGCCTGCCCAACGTGCCGAATCCGGCTGCCATCCTGTTCGGCGAAGATCAGGGCCGGATGCTGGTGGCGACGAACGATCCCGAAGCCGTCGTTGCGGCGGCAACCGACGCCAACCTCTTCGCGGCCCGCGTCGGTACGACGGGCGGCGATGCGGTGAAGGTCGCGGGGAACGTCGTCCCCCTCGCCGACCTGCGCACCGCGCATGAGGGCTTCTTCCCGAAACTGATGGGTGCTACGCCGCTGGCCTGACGTCCAGGGCTCGGGCGGTCCTGCCTCGAAGGAGCGCGTCCATGCCGAGCCCCCTCCTCCGCCCGATCCTGCTCGCCACGCTCGTCGCGGGCACGCTCGATATCCTCTCGGCCTTCGTCTTCGCCGGGATTGCCGGGATCGGGCCGATCCCGCTGCTCCGCTACGTCGCCAGCGGCCCGTTCGGCGAGGGTGTCACCGCGACGCCCGGTTGGGCCGCGGTCGGCCTCATCGTCCATTTCGCGATCATGTTCTGCATGGCCGCGACCTGGTTCCTGATCGCACCGCGCTTGCCTGCGTTGATCCGTCACCCGATCGCCGCCGGTCTCGCCTACGGATTCTGGCTCTGGATCGTCATGTACTGGATCGTGAAGCCCCTTCGCTGGCCCGAAGCGCCCTTGCCGTCGACCCTCTACGGCATCTCCAACGCCCTCTTCTCCCATTGCATCCTGGTCGGCCTGCCGATTGCCCTGATCGCCGCTCGGCATTTTCGCGACACGCGACTGGAGCGGGCATGAGTGCTGGCTATTCCGGCACGCCACTCGCGAAGAAGCTGTCGCTGAAACCGGGCCTGCGCGCCTGGTTCGACGGCATGCCGCCGAGCGTCGCTGCCGAGATCGGCGATGTCGGGCTGGATCTCCTTGTCGCGCCTGAAGCGCCGCTCGACGCAGCGCATATCTTCGTGACCGCGCGCGCCGATATGGAGGCGAAGCTGGCAGCGCTCCGGCCGCTTCTAGCCTCTGCCGGCTTCATCTGGGTGAGCTGGCCCAAGAAAGCGTCGAAGGTGCCGACCGACATCACCGAGGACAGCATCCGCGAGGTCATCCTGCCCGACACCGATCTGGTCGACGTGAAGGTCTGCGCGGTCGACGCAATCTGGTCGGGCCTCAAACTGATGATCCGCAAGGAACGGCGCGGCTGAAGGCCGCCTGCCCTGCAAGCAAGGAACAGATATGAAGACTCTCGGCCTGATCGGCGGGATGAGCTGGGAAAGCAGCGCATTCTATTACAAGCTGATCAATGAGAGCGTGCGCGACAGGCTCGGTGGCCTGCACTCCGCAAGCCTGCTCATGTACAGCTACGATTTCGAGTTCATCAAGGAACTGCAATATGCCGGCCGCTGGGACGAGGCGGGCGCGCATCTCGCCGGCGTCGCGGCCCGGCTCGAAGCGGCGGGAGCCGAGGCGATCGTGGTCTGCACAAACACGATGCACAAGGTCGCCGGGCGCATCTCCGCCGCGATCGCGATCCCCCTCCTCCACATCGCAGACTGCACCGCTGACCGCCTGATCGCGGACGGGGTCGGGAGCGTGGCGTTGCTCGGCACTCGCTTCACGATGGAGGAGGATTTCTACCGCTCCCGGCTGGAGGCCCGCGGCCTGCATGTGCTTGTCCCGGATGTGGCGGGACGCGGCGAGGTGAACCGGATCATCTACGATGAGTTGTGCCAGGGACGAGTGCTCGACGCGTCACGCGAAATCTACCGGGAACAGATCGGCAAGCTCGCCGGAGCCGGCGCGGAAGCGGTGATCCTTGGCTGCACCGAGATCGGAATGCTGATTCGGGCGGCGGATGTGTCGCTGCCCGTCTTCGATACGACGGTCATTCACGCCGAAGCGGCTGCGGCCTTCGCGACGGCTTGATATTAGTGTTGCGAGTAGTTCGCATTATCGGCTAAAGCGATCTGCATGATCGTTTGCGTCTGTAACGCGATTCGCGAATGCGATGTCCGCCAGGCCGCCCGGGACGGGGCCGGTTGTCCTACCTCTGCGTATCGTTCGCGCGGATGCAAGCCGCGGTGCGGCCAATGCATTTCATTCGCACGCGAGATCATCGCAGCGGAACGTGCGACTGCCTAGCAGTTACAGCGAATTTTTCGCAGTTTTCCGCCAATTTCTGAGTGCGTTTTGACTTCTCGCGCGTTATAGACGCGCCAGAAGGAGAACCCCGATGAAGGGCGACGCACAGGTCATCCAGCATCTCAATGATGCGCTGAAGAACGAACTCACCGCGATCAACCAATATTGGTTGCACTACCGCCTGCTCGACAATTGGGGCGTGCAGCGTCTTGCCGAGCATGAGCGGCACGAATCCATCGACGAGATGAAGCACGCCGACGAGATCGCCGAGCGCATCCTGTTTCTCGAAGGTCTTCCCAACTTCCAGATGCTCGGACGCCTCAGGATCGGCGAGAATGTGGAGGAGGTGCTACGCGCCGACCTCCAGCTCGAGATCGAGGCGGTCGAGCAGCTGAAGGGCGCGATCGTCCATTGCGAGACTGTCCGCGACTTCGTCAGCCGCGACCTCTTCCGCTCGATCCTCGCCAGCGAGGAGGAGCATATCGACTTCCTCGAAACCCAGTTCGAGATGATCGGGCGCATGGGCCTGCAGAACTATATCCAGCTGAACGCGAAGCCGGCCGAAGACTGAGGCCGCCGCCTTTGCATCTCTCGGGCGTCCGGACGCAGGTCCGGGCGCCCTTTTCATGTCTGGAGCCTAGCGGTCCGAGGCGCCGGTTGCGGCCGGCACCGCCAGCGCCGCGCGTCGCTGGCCATGGACCCACGATGTGCCCGCACCGAAGGTCAGGACCGGCGTGAAGCCGCGAAATTCGCCCGCCTCGATCATCCGCTCGGCACGGTCGTCCAAGACCCAGAACCTCTCGTCGATGCGGACGAGCAGGACGGCATGCTCCTGCCCCGCCGCATCGCGGCCGACGGACAGATAGAGATCGCGATCCTCGAATCCCAGGCGGCGCAGCGCCTGCATCTTGGCGACCGCAATATCCTCGCAATCGCCGGCCCCACGCGCGAGCGTTTCGTCCGCGGTCGCCCAGTGGTCACGCGCGGCCCAGAGTTCGGCATCGGCACGATAGGCGACAGCGCGGTTGACGGCGGCCTGGACATGGCCGGCCTGTCCGTAGCGGTCGAGGCCGGCAAGCCCGTCGACGATGCGGAGGATGATCGGGCTGTCGCTGCCCGTTTCGGCGACGCGCTGCCAGCGCGGATCGATCCGCGCCGCGGCCACGGCGGCGGTCCCGAACAGATCTGGGCTGACCGGCGGCGGAGGGGGCGGTGCCTCGGGCGGAAGTCCGAGCTCCTCGCGCGAAAGGCTTTCAAGGTCCGCGGCGAGATCCGAAAGCGGCGCAGCCTCCTGGGCGATGGCGGGCGTGGCGGTCAGCGCGAGCGCCGCCGCGAGCCATCCGCGCCTTATGGACTTTCCCACCCCGCCCCGTCTCCGGCTGCTGCGACCGTGCTTCAACGCGAAGCGACCGCATCTGTAAAGATTCCCGACACACGGACAGGCCGATCCGTTCCGCAGGCGTGACGGACCGCCGGTGGGGAAGGTCAGGTGCCGCGAGAGGTCAGGCCGGGCGCGCCACCTTCATTCTTTCTCGTGAAAGAAGAAGACGACAGCGGTCACGCACGGCGCGATCAGCGCGATGCCGCCGGCGACATACCGATCGAGCGTGGACATAGGTATCGCGTGAACATATAGGGAACAACCATGATTCGGAGGGTGCCATGTTCTTCCGCCCGATCATTTGCCACCGGCTGTTCTTCGCGCTCCGTCCTCCGCCGGCCCTTGCCGAGCAGATTGCCGGCTCGGCGCAATGGTTCGGCGGCGAGGGCCGCTTCGTGCTGGCCGACAACCTCCACATCACGCTCGACATCTCGCACGATTATCCGTCCTTTCCGGACAGTCTCGCCGACGCCATGCTGCACGCGGGGGCGATGGTCGCCGCCGCGCCGGTCCCGGTCGTTCTGGACGAGGCCAATGGCAAAGGCGGCCAGGTCGTGCTCCGGCCGCAGCGCCCCATCGGCGAACTTTCCGCTCTCTATGCGGAGCTCGCGGCCGCCCGGGCCGCGACCGGATGGAGCCAGCGCCGCGGCTATCGCTTCCGGCCCCATTCGACGCTCGCCTACGAAGCCGCACGCGATTTCCGCATGGCCATCCGCCCGATCCGCTGGGTGGCCGATGAATTCGTGCTGATCCACAGCCTCGTCGGCCGGACCCAGCACCGGCTGCTGGGCCGCTGGCCGCTGCGCGCGGAGAACGGGCGGCAGCCGAGCCTGTTCTAGCGCGGCCTGTTCTAGCGCGGGTAGAGGATGATCAGGGTCGATGTGCCGTGGGCGAGCAGCTTGCCTTCGGCGCTGCGCAGGAACGCCTCAGAGGTCGCGATCTGTCGGCCGCGGCTCAGCACCCGCCCCTCGCAGCGCACCGGCCCGCCATGCGCGTCGATCGGCCGGGTGAAGTTCACCTTGGTTTCCACCGTCGTGTAGCCGATGCCCGCGCCGAGTTCGGTGTGCACCGCGCAGCCCGCGGCGCTGTCGATCAGGGTCAGCGCCCAGCCGCCATGGACCGACCCGAGCGGGTTGAGCAGATCCGGCGACGGCGTGCCTTCGAAGACGGCGCGGCCTTTCTCGGCCTCGACGAGAAGGAAACCCATCGTCCTCGCGATCGGCGGCGCCGGCAAGCGCCCGGCAATCATCGCCTCCAGCATTTCGAGGCCCGACATCCCTGCGATCTGATCGCGCGTGGCGACGCCATAGTCCATTGCCGGTCTCCTGCGGGACTTCAGTTGCGAAACAAAACTAACATGCGACCCCAGAGAGTCAATCGCTCCCCTCGCGACATGCTTGCCTTAATCGGGAGCCCCGCCTAAATGCGCGGCCTCGGTCGGGGCGTAGCGCAGCCTGGTAGCGCATCACACTGGGGGTGTGGGGGTCGCAGGTTCGAATCCTGTCGCCCCGACCATCTTGCAAAAAGGCCACGCCCCGCGTGGCCTTTTTCGTTTGGGAAGTCGCACATTGCGCCCCTCCAGCAATCTGAGGCCACATCTGCGGGCAATACCGTAGATCGCGAATTGTGAACAATTATGTCACAGCGTTGTTTGCATCGACCCGCGTGGCACCCGACTGTAAATTGAGGCGACTCGCAAAGGAGCGCTTCTTATGTGGGGCTTCCTCAGACTTGCGGCCGCGGCCGCCATTATTACAGCTCTTGTAATCTCCCGGCCGAAGAAGACGACGGTCGAGGAAGTCGGGACGTTCGATGACGCCATTAGCGGTGAACTCGGCCGCTTCGTCGGAATCCTCAACAGCGTGAACAGCGAACAGGACAAGGCGTATGTCAGCGGGCTCAAGCGGTTGCGCGAGTCCCGGGACGACGTGCTTGCCGAGGCGAAGCGCCTGCTTGTCGGCCGGTCGGACACGCCCTTCGCCGTGCGCCATTCGATCATTCTCGCAGTGGCGGCACTGCAAAGCGCCGATGCGCTCGATCTGCTGAGCCTCGTCGCGCTGAATCCGCAGCCGCTGCCGCCGGTGGACGATCCACATGCGGACGAGCATCATCATCACGGTGCCGAAGAGGCGATCCAGGCAGAGATGCTGGCGCTGGATGCGATCGACGGGATCGAGGCGCTTGCGGACAAGGGCTTCGGCGAGGCGCTCGAGGTGCTCGTCCGGGCGGCCAGCGTGCCATCCAATGCCATTCGGGGCGCGGCGCTCGCCGCTTTGGCCGCAAAGCCGGACCGGCGCGACGCATTCGGCCGCGCGCTCTCGACCCTGCCGTCGGAGCTTCGGCATCTCGGCCAGCTGCGCCGCGTGCCGATCGAGGACGTCCCGCAGGTCCGCGACCCGCGCGTCCATCTCGCCGGCAAGGAGCTCGACGGCGCGTCCGTTCCGTCGCCGGCCGGCGAGCGCGGGGATCGCGCCGGAGAAGCGCCACGTCACGGCGCCCCCGCCATCAGCAGGAGCTGAATCATGGCCGATTGCACCTATCGCGTCCCGGATCTCGAGGCGAGCGGAGACAGTTTTTACGGCCCGCGCATCTGCCACCAGCCCTTCATCAACTGGGCATGGCCGCAGCACGGCTTCAACAATGATTACTGGCAGGACGGCTGGGGCTATGACGACGTCTGCAACGTCCGCAAGCCCTTGGCGCGGTGCCTGAACGCGATGTGGCTGCTCGCTTATTCGGCCGAAGACTTCAGGAATGACGGCTGGAACACGAATGCGCTGCAATGGGGATCGCGCTACGTCCGGCAGCAGTTCATGTATTATGACGATCTGCGCGCCTCGTGCGGCACCGACGCGGTGGCGACCACCTCCGGATGCCAGCAGGTGCGGCAGTGGAACGCCTGGCGCTGCACGCAAGGCTATAAAGAGACCAAGCGCGAATGCCGGTCCTGGTTCTTCCTGTTCGCCTGGATCTGCCATCTCTGGGCGGAGGTGAAGCGCTTCGTCTGCACCGCCTTCGGCTGGGTCACGGAAACCTTCTGCTCGCTTTATTACGGCACCGTGGGCGGCGGGCAGAACGTCACCCTCAAAATGCCGTTCTTCTATCCGGCAGGCGGCGGCCTTTCCGATGTCGCATCGCGGGCCGGGACCCTGATCCACGAGGCGCGGCATATCGGCAACAAGCCGCACAATGCCCAATTCCCTGCAGGATCGATCTTCGGCGCGGGCGGGGACGGCGCGGATTCGCACTGGGGCTATGAAGGTGCCTGGATGTTCGACGCGCTCTACCTCTGGTGGTTCTCGGCGCGCGGCACCCGCACGACGATCGCAATGCGTCAGGCTGCGAAGCAGCGCGCCAATGTCATCCTGACCAATGCGTTCGCGACCTCGCCGGGCTTCCTCGTCCCATGAACCGCGATCGCGCCATCTGCTGGCCCTGCCTGCTGGGCGGCGGCGGGCTGATCCTGCTGGCGGTGGCGACGGTCGCGCCGCTGATGCAGCGCGCCTGCCGGTCCTGCCGGCGCTGAATCAGAGCGGGTCGGGGATCGCCACGCCTGCGCGCTCATTGTCCCAGATCATCGCCATGATCCGCCAGCCGCGCTCTGGATCCTTGTAGAGCTGGATCGAATTGATGCCGCGGCGCTCGGGCGCGCCAGCCTCCGGGCTGGTGCGCGCCTCATAGGCGCTCCACACATGCGCCATATTGCCGAACAGGTCGATTCTCCGGCCGATCTCGACCTCGTAAAAGGGGTTGGCGGCGAAGAAGGGCGTGGTGTCGCGCGCATAATCGTCGAGGCCCATGATCCGGCAGTCGACGCGCCCGTCCTCGCCGATCCAGGTGCGGATCTGTCGCGCCGCGGGATGAAAGCAGTTCGCCTGCCGCGACCAGTCGCGCGGTCCCGCGGGGCCCGAGATCATCGCATACATCTCGTCGACCACCGCGCCGATCGCCGCCCGGTCCTGCGTCTTGTCATCCATTCGCCGCCTCCCCCTTTTCGTGGTTGACGCCGCCGCCGGCCTCGGCCCGCAGCACCGGTCCGTAGAGCCGCCCGATGCCGATCAGGACGATGCCAAGGCCGAGGAAGGAGAGGATTCGCAGCACGCCCTCCAGCGCCGAGGCGTCGACCAGGAAGACCTTCACCATCGTTGCGGTCAGCAGCAGCAGGCCGGCGAGGCGCAGCGCCTTGTCCGGCAGGCGGATGCCGGCAACCAGCAGGCCGATCGACACGATCAGGCCGGCGAGCGAATAGCCATAATATTCGGCGATCGAACTGTCCGGACCGCTGAGGATCGCGCCCTGGAACGCCTGCCGCACCAGCAGCGCCGCGCCCGCAATCAGCACCATCAGGAAGGCGGCGAGCCAGGCGCCGCCGCCGGCCGATCCCTGCGCCCGGCGCCGCGCCGCATAGAGCCAGAAGGCGCTCAGCAGATAGGCGGGCGCGATCAGGTTGATGACCGGCCAGGGCCCGACCCATTGATCCGACCAGGACGGATTGTGGACGAGCAGGTCGAACCAGATCAGGCGCGCGGTCGCGAAGATGGTGAGCGCCGTCGCCGCCGCGCGGGCGAGGTCGGCATCGATCCGCCGCAACCGCCCCGATCCGATCAGCCATCCCGCGGCGAACAGCGCCTGCGTGATCAGCAGGCGTTCGAGGAAGCCCCGCGCAACGAAATCCTCCGCGCCGGCGAGACCGAAGGCCTGCTTGAACCAGATATAGGCCGCGCCAACGCCGAGCACGCCGGCGGCCGGAAGCAAGGCGGAGCGCGCACCGAATGGCAGCTGCGGCAAGGCCCAGCGCATCCCGGCAAGCAAGGCCGCGGGCAACGCCAGCACCAGCAGGGCGGTCAAGGCGTCCGGCAGGTCGGCGGCCAGCGCCGGCTCGCCCAGCAGCGAGGCCAATGCGGTTATCGACAGTTCCGGCACAAGTGCCATCGCGCGCAGCACCGCCAGCAATGCGGCCAGCGCCGCGACGGTCCCGAGGGCGAGGTCGCCGAGCCGGCGCGTGGCGAAAGCGAGTGCGAGCGCGACGGCCAGCCATCCCGCGGGCACCAGCCGTTCGGGCGCGAGGTCCCAGATCGCCGCGCAGGCCAGCAAGGCAGCGCCGCCAGCGGCGGCCAGCAACGCCCAATCGGCCGGCGGCACGGCCGACGCCCGCGCCCGGCTGCGCCAGATCAGCAACGCTGCGCCGATCGCAAGCGCCGCGGCAATGCCGCCCCACTGGACCGGGTCCAGCAGCTCGGGCCAGGCCGCGCGCACCGCCAGCAGCGGCAGCGACAGGCCCGCTGCAGCGACCGCCGTCCACAGCGGCCGCCCCTTCCACAATGCCAGAGCCAGCCCGCCAAGGCCGAAGATCGCCACCACCATGCCCATCGCCCGCAGCACGAACGGATCGACGCGCATGCCGGCCTTGGCCGACAGGATGGCGACCGCGAGCGCCAGCGCGACCGGCGGCCCGAAGCGATATTCGCGGCGCAGCGCCGCCAGTGCCATGCTTGCCGCCGCGAGGATCCCGAACAGCATCCAGCCGAGGAAACCGAGGTCGGTCCGCGCCGCGAGGAAGGCGAGCTGGACGATGCCGACCAGCATCGGCTGGATCAAGCCGAGCGCCCGCCCCGGCCCCGGCCGCACCAGCGAGGCGGCGATGGCGAGCAGGATCACGAACGCGCCGGTCGCCAGCGCGTCGTCGGCGGGCTGCGACAGCAGGAAGGCCGACCAGAGGCCCACCGCCGCGGCGGCAAGCCAGGTCCAGCCGCGCCGCCACGCGATCAGGAACAGGGCGAGGTTGAGCATCGCCAGATAGGCGAGCAGCGGCACCGCGCCCGATTCAGGATCGCCGACCAGCAACGGCGTCAGGAAGCCGCCGGCCAGCCCCATCAAGGCGGTCGGCGCGCCGTGGCGCAGCGACAGGCCGAGCGCCGCCAGCGTGATCGCCAGCATCGCCGCCGAGGCCACCGCCGGGCCGATCAGGCCGTACAGGCTGTGGCTACCATAAGCGGTCGCGTAGAGCACCGCGATGCCCGCACCCACCAGCGCCTGCGCGATCCGCGGATCGTCGCCGAAGCGCCGCCCCCGCGCATATTCGCCGGCACCGAGCAGCGTCAGGCCGAACAGGCCAGCGCCCGCCATGCGCAATTCGGGCGTCACCAGCCCGATCTCGATCGAATAGCGGATGAGATAGATGGCAGCGACCACCAGCGCGATCCCGCCCAGCCAGATGAGCAGCCGCCCGCCGACCAGCCGCTCGAACAAGACGCCGAGCGTCTCGCGCTCGGGCGTCCCCGGCTCAAGATCCTCCCCTGCATTTGCAGGGGAGGGGGACCAGCCGGAGGCTGGTGGAGGGGCCCCTTCCACCCCCGCGCCAAGAGCCCCTCCACCGCGCTGCGCGCGGTCCCCCTCCCCCGCAAATGCGGGGGAGGAATATTCCGGGTCCGGCGTCAGCGTCCCCTCAACCTCCGCCGGGGAACGGGAGGGAACTGCCGTCTCGACCGGCGCCGCCGGCACCGCCCCCTGCCCCAGGCGCAACTCGATATAGTCGAGCCGCGCCTTGAGGTTCCGGTTGGAGATCCACAGGGCAAAGACCGCCAGGGTCAGGAGGAGGGCAAGCAATTCCACCACGCGTCACGTAAGGGGACGTAACGGCGCTGTCAGCAGGAAGCTCCCCGCCGCACCCTTATATCCGCCCGACGGGCACCTGCGTGACGTCTCCCGCCCACACCGCCTGAGCGCGGGCGAGGTTGCGTTCCGCCGCTTCGACATTGCCCAATCGGCGCTCGGCGAGGCTCAGCGCGTAGAGCGCCAGCGGATCGTCCGGCCAGTGGCGTAGCGAGGCCTGAAGCTGGCGCCGCGCCGCCCGCGCATCGCCGCCGGCGAGCAAGGCCGCGGCGAGGCTGCGCCGCACCGAATACCAGAAGAGCGGCGGATCGGCGCCGAAATCGGCCTCGAGCTGGGCGTTCATGCCCCGGCGATAGGCCGCCGCCGCCGCGTCATGATCGCCGGCGATCATCGCGGCGCGGCCTTCCAGCACATGCTGCACCACCTCGGCGAGCATCTCACCGCCGCGGCCGAGCGCGGGCGCCTCTGTGCCTTCGCGCAGCGCGGCAAGGGCGGCGGCTTCGGCGCGGACGCCCTGCGCATTGCCGGCCCGCGCCTGCGCCTCGCCGCGCGCATAATGGCGCATCGCCTTGTCGATGACATGCTCCGCCTCGGCCGCCGCCAGCGTCTCCTCGACCGGCCCGTGC